>ENA-OWPN01000067-OWPN01000067.1-human-gut-metagenome-genome-assembly--contig:-NODE-67-length-175599-cov-6.408029_pt1 | contig 175599 bp, 114 predicted proteins | sample MGYA00248266_ERZ651850 | MGnify/ENA primary metagenome ERZ651850 (study PRJEB26924, sample SAMEA4378296) | human gut metagenome | biome: human gut; feature: human-associated habitat; material: faeces... | reverse complement strand
CATGACCTTTGTCATTGATACCAAAGTACGAAGTGCCCCAACCTGTAATGTTGTACAGCTCTTCTGAATCTTCAATACGCCATTTTCTCATCAGTTCGTTTACAATTTGACTATTTACAATTTACTATTTACAATCCTAATTATCACTCTAATTAAGGGGTACAAAAATACACATAAATCTGAAAAATCTTGCCTTTTCGGGCGAAAAACACACATTTACAAGGGATTAAACGTCCAACAGGCTGCGTAACTGTTGCACAGACTCTGTTATTTGGCGTCTGCTTTCCAGACGGCCGGCATCGAAACGGTAGCGGGCTTGCGAGTAAAAAGGCGTACGTTTGTCCAATGCTTCCACAATAAAAGCACGCAATTCTTCATCCGTCTTTCCTTGCAGGATAGGGCGCTGTTGGGTTGCCACGCGCAGGCGATTGAACAAAATATCGGGATGCACATCCAGAAAAACGGTTTGCCCATGTCCGTTCATGTAGTCCATATTATCAAAAAAACAGGGAGTACCGCCACCGGTCGAGATAATGACATCCTCAAACTCGGCAACCTCGTGCAGCATGTTTCGCTCCAGTTCACGAAAAGAGGCCTCTCCCCGCTCAACGAACAATTCACGAATAGATTTGTGAAAACGTTCTTCTATGTACCAGTCCAAGTCAATAAAAGGTACATTCAATGTGCGGGCAAAAGCCTTTCCCAATGTTGTCTTACCGGCTCCCATGTAACCGGTCAAAAAAATACGTATCATAATTGCTTACCGTTTGCGGGCAAAGATATGAATAATAATTGGAAATGAGCGCTGAGCATCAGAACAAAGCTGTATTAAAGCAATTTAGGATGTATCTGTGTATGATAAAAGCTATGATAAATACAAATAAAAATCACTTATACACCGTTGTTTACTAAAATCTTACTACCTTTGCAATTGGATTGAGGCGACTCTTTCCAAGACATATTAAAAAATCGAGGCGTTATGTCTTCTGCTTGTATGTGAAAAGCGTAGGAAACTAATCACTGGAAACAAGAGAGGTCGTAATGGTCTCTACGCATATGCGTGGGGCTGTTATTTCCACATCTGTTTCCAAGGTATTCCTACCACCTTCACATAGAGACGTGGATATACAGTTCCACGCTTTGTGGTTTAATAAAAAAGGTCTTTGAGGAGCTGGAAAGACAGGAGGAATAACGATGAAAAAGTTATCTTTTTTTGCGAATACACTTCAGAGAGGTGTATTATGCTTAGTTCTTTTAATGTCAACCTGTATGGTTGGTTTTACTTCTTGTAGTGACGACGACGAGGAAGACAATACTTCCACAGATATTGTCGGTACTTGGCAGTCTGTAAATATTGACAGTTGGGAAGAAGTTGACGGCGAACGCTCTGAATTTAAAGGACCGTACACCAAAATGACTTTTATTTTCACTGCCGATGGTAAACTTACTATCAAAGATGATGGAGAGACAGACTCCGGCACTTATAAACTTGCAGGTGATAAACTGACTGTTAAGTCAGAAGGCGGAATCGGTGAAATGAAAGTATTGGCACTGAACGGTGATAAATTGATAATAGAATCAGAAGGCAGTGAAATCATTGAAGATGGAATGACATATAAAGAATATATGAAGATAGAGTTTAGAAGAGTAAAGAAATGAAAGTCGAAAAATCTTATTTCTTCGTGAAACACTAATCTCATAAAATATATACGATGAAAAGAATTCTGTATATCTTCTTTGCCTGCGCCTTTTCCATGGGAATGTATGCACAGGAAACAGTAGTCACCAGCGATAACACAGACAAGACAGACTCCTTGGCACAAGTGGTCAGCAAACTTTCTGCCAAAGTACAGAAAGTAGAAGATGACAAACGCAACGAATCCATTTGGAAAAAGCGGAGTAAGTACTTTCATATCGGTTATATAAACCAAACTCTTACACATCAAGACATTTCCGGTTTGAAATGGAAGAGCGACTTCGGAGTTTCTCTGGGTTTTGGGCATACGTATTACCTGCATAGGAGAGCTTTGTTTAATATGCTGAAATTCGGATTAGACATCACATGGCTGGACATCTCCTACGCCAAATATTCACAGCCCAAAGAATGGGCAGAACCATCTGAATCTACTTATCCCGATGAAGACAGTGAAGATTTTGATTTGGGTGTGCACCAGGTGGAACTCGGGCTCCATATCGGTCCATCCATTACTCTCAATCCGATAGACTATCTCAAATTGAGCGGCTATTTCCACTTTATACCTTCGGGTTCTATCGTTATAATGAATGATGAAGCCAATGCAAGCTATGTGTCTAATTTTGCTGTAGGCGGTGCGATAGCATACAAAGCCATTTCTTTGGGCATAGAGTCACGCTGGGGAAAAGCCAAATATAATTCGTTCGCTGTAGATGAAGATGCAGTAGATACGGATGATATAGGAGGCGGTTCTGATGTAGATATAGACAATGTATTGGTTTCCGGCAAAAACCGTTTAAAAACCAAGTCACTCCGTTTCTATCTGATTTTCCGATTCTGATTCATCACAAGAAAATCAACATGAAAGGCATTCAAGGGAAAGCCCATTAAAAATGGAACTTTCTCCTTGAATGCCTTTTTATGTAAACCTCGTTTTTTCACTTTTCATAATGAAACTTCCCCTCAATCAGCGGAAAATTTTAATCCGCTCACTCAACTCCCGGAATTCCTTTTCTCCGGGGTCGGCGGTCGGCGTGCCAAAAGGCATTTCTGCTATGAGCATCCAGCTTTCGGGCAAATTCCAAGTGCGGCGCACCTCATCATCAATCAGTGGGTTATAGTGTTGCAGCGAAGCCCCCAAACCTGCATCTTCCAGCATCGTCCAGACAGCTAATTGGTGCATGGCCGATGTATGCTGTGACCAAGTCGGGAAGTTCTCGCTGTAGGAAGGGAATGCCTCCTGCAACTCCTTTACAACCGCGGTGTCCTCAAAATAGAGCACAGTGCCATGTCCGGCAGCGAAACAGCCGTCAATCTTGGCTTCTGTCTTTGCGAAGGCCTCGGGCGAGATACGCTGCTTCAAGGTATTCTTTACGATATCCCACAGTTTCGTATGCTCATCGCCCAATAACAGTACAATTCTTGTGGACTGCGAATTAAAAGCCGACGGCACATTCTTCACTGCCGTACGGATAATATGTACTACTTCCTCGTCCAAGACGGGAGAATCACTGCCAATGGAATAATAGCTGCGCCGGTGCTCCAACGCTTCTGCAAATGTTCTTTTCATATATCTTTCTTTTATCGTTAGTTTGTTATAGCAAAATAACAAGCGAAAGAGACCTATTGTTCGGATTTGTGAAATATATTTGTACCTTTGCCACAAGTTATGAAGAAAGAAAAATTCTACGTTGTATGGGCGGGCGGCACTCCGGGCATTTATACCTCTTGGACGGACTGCCAATTACAAACCAAAGGCTATGAAGGAGCGAAGTACAAATCCTTCGACTCTCGCGAAGAAGCGGAAAAAGCCTTCGCCGCTTCACCGTACGACTACATCAAGCGCAATACATCCGCAGGTAGCAAGCCGCCCAAACAATCTCAGGACATCGACGCCCCTTATCCGGCTGCCGTCCTCGAGAACAGCCTTGCCGTAGATGCCGCATGCAGCGGCAACCCCGGAGCAATGGAATATCGGGGAGTACACGTTGCCAGCCGCCAACAGATTTTTCACTTCGGCCCTATGTACGGCACTAACAACATCGGAGAATTTCTTGCCATAGTCCACGGCCTTGCCTTGCTGAAACAGAAAGGTCTCGATATGCCTATTTACAGCGACAGCGTCAATGCCATCAGTTGGATAAAACAAAAGAAATGCAAAACCAAGCTTCCCCGCAACTCCAAGACCGAGGAGCTTTTCCAACTGATAGAACGCGCCGAGAAATGGTTGCGCCAAAACACCTACTCCACTCCCATCCTCAAATGGGACACCCGGCAGTGGGGAGAAATACCCGCAGACTTCGGAAGGAAATGACTGGACGGAACACGCCCATGTTTCCATAGCAGAATACCCGAATATTCAGTGCATAATGCCGTTACGCCTGTACGAAAACAGAACTGCACATTAAGCAAAACTTCGTCCCGCAGTTGCGGGCCCGACAGCCCGCAGTTGGCAACCGTGCGGCCCGCAACCGGCAACCGCAGAGCCCGCAGCTGGAAAACAAGGTTTTGCTTATAGGTTTCCCGCATTATAGATGTATCAAAAGTGGAAAACCAACAAGGAATGCTCTTATTATATTGCATAGTCGGGGACAATACGCCCCCAATAACAGGAGATTTTAACCGCTATTAACAAGTTTCGTATCAGAGAGGTTTTATTGCTGAATATAAGGAGATTATCACGATTCAAGGCCTCTAAAAAGGAGAAAATAGAGTGTTGACAAATCTTTGTCAACACCGTCAACACGACTTGTCATCACACGCTCTATCCCTTTCCGGCAAAGGGATAGGGAACGATTAGTGACGAGTGACGACAAAAAACGCAAAAACCGACTGTCGTCTGTCCTTATCCCAAAGATTGCATATCATTCAGCTTCTTGTAGTAGCCGTCTTTAGCGAGAAGTTCCTCATGCTTGCCGCGTTCCACAATCTCTCCCTCATAGAGCACACAGATTTCATCCGCATTCTTGATTGTGGAAAGACGGTGCGCAATGGCGATAGTAGTGCGGGTTTTCATCAACCGCTCCAAAGCCTCTTGCACCAAGCGTTCCGACTCCGTATCGAGTGCGGAAGTAGCCTCATCCAAAATCAGTATAGGCGGATTCTTGAGGATGGCACGGGCAATACTGATACGCTGGCGCTGGCCTCCGGACAGCTTGCCGCCACGGTCGCCGATATTGGTATCGTAACCTTTCTCGGTATCCATGATGAAGTCGTGCGCATTGGCTATCTTGGCAGCTTCGATAACCTGCTCCATAGTGGCATTCTCTACACCGAAAGCTATGTTATTGAAGAAAGTGTCATTAAAGAGAATGGCCTCCTGATTGACGTTCCCTATCAGACCGCGCAAATCGGAAATGCGTGCATCTTTGATGTTCAAGCCGTCTATCCGTATCTCACCCGACTGCACATCGTGATAGCGGGGCAGCAAATCGACCAGCGTGGATTTTCCTGAACCGGACTGGCCTACCAATGCGATAGTTTTGCCTTTGGGCACAGTCAGATTGATATGCTTCAGCACCTGACGCGAACCGTCGTAGCTGAAACTGATGTCCTTGAATTCCACTTTATCATTCAGTGAAGAAAGCGGCTTCGGTAAGGCAGGCTCCTTGATAGGGTTCTCGGCAAAGAGTATCTTGTCGATGCGTTCCATAGAGGCAAGACCTTTGGGAATATTATATCCGGCTTTGGAAAATTCCTTCAACGGATTGATAACGCTGTACAGTATCACCAAATAGTAGATGAACGAAGGGGCATCAATCGTCGCACTGTTGCTGAGAATCAATGTACCGCCAAACCACAGCACGATAACGATAACGCACGTCCCCAAGAACTCACTCATGGGATGCGCCAATGCCTGGCGGGTGGCTACCCGGTTGATGGCATCGCGGTATTCATTGCTGCATTTATTGAAACGGTCCATCATCTTGTTCTCGGCAATAAAGGCTTTTATAATGCGCAACCCGCCCAAAGTTTCTTCCAGCTGAGACATGGTATCACTCCACTTTGCCTGAGCATCCAGCGACTGTCGCTTCAGCTTCTTGCCTACCGTACCCATTACCCAGCCCATGCCCGGAAGTACCAGCAAAGTAAACAACGTCAGTTGCCAGCTGATGGCTATCAATGTTCCGAAATAGGCTATAATCAGTATCGGGTTCTTTATCAGCATATCCAGTGAACTGGTCACGGATGTCTCAACCTCGGTAACATCACCGCTCATACGGGCAATAATATCTCCCTTCCGTTCTTCGGAGAAGAAACTCAGCGGCAAATGCAGCACTTTGTTATACACCTGCGCCCTGATGTCGCGTACCACTCCCGTACGAAGCGGAATCATCACAGCCGAAGAAGCGAAATAGGAAAATGCTTTCAACAGCGTCATCACCGCCAGGAAGACACCCAGAATCAGCAAGGTCAGCGACCCTCCCTGCGAGGCTATCATCTCGGTAACATAGTAATAGAAATTATTGGCTACTATATCTTTCAGACCCACTCCGGCAGTATCCCAAGGAATAAACTCATAGGTCTTGGTATCCATCTTGAAAAGTATCTGAAGGATAGGTATAATCAGAGCGAAAGAGAATATATTCAGAATTGCCGATAACAAGTTCAGGAACAATGCCCATATCAAATATTTCTTATAAGGCGGAACAAAACGCCGCAGGAGTCGGAGGAATTCTTTCATTCGGTCAAGCAGTTAATTCATTACATTCGTATCGGGAGGCAAAGATAGGGATAAAAAGTGAAAATTGCCCTAAATTTGGAATCATAAGAAAAATTACATAACTTTGTAAATCTAATAATAACCATACAACAGCTCATTATGAACTTTACAGAATTAAGCAACCAGATTTTCAAACGGTCTATTTTTGATTATCACAAAGCAGATCATGTTGATACGCCTATACAGAATCCATACCCTGTTAGAAGTATCGAATATTACTTATACCTGAAAAACTGGATTGACACAGTTCAATGGCATTTGGAAGACATTATCCGTGACCCGAATATCGATCCTATAGAAGCACTGAAAATTAAAAGAAGAATAGACAAGTCCAACCAAGACCGCACGGACTTGGTAGAATTAATAGACAGCTATTTCCTTGACAAGTACAAGAGCATACAGACCCTACCCGATGCCGTCATTAATACAGAAAGCCCCTCATGGGCCATTGACCGCCTGTCTATCCTTGCACTGAAGATTTATCATATGCAACAGGAAGTAGAGCGCACTGATACCGCTCCGGAACATCACGCCCAATGTGAAACGAAATTAAACATCTTGCTGGAACAACAGCAAGACCTTTCGACCGCTATCGAACAACTGATTGCAGACATTGAAAGCGGAAAAAAATATATGAAAGTATATAAGCAGATGAAAATGTATAACGACCCGGCTCTGAATCCTGTTCTTTACGGCAAGAAATGAGACTGCTCGTCATACGCTTATCCGCACTTGGCGATGTGGCAATGACGGTACCCGTCCTTACTACATTGGCACGACAATACCCGGAAATGGACATCACAGTATTGAGCAGACCTTCCATGCAACCTCTATTTGCAGAAATGCCCTGCAATGTACACTTCCGGGGAGTTGACGTAAGCAGATACAAAGGAATCGGAGGTTTGTTCCGTCTCTTCCGCGAACTGACGAAAAAAGAACATTACGATGTTGTTGCCGACTTGCACAATGTGCTGCGTAGCAAAATACTGCGGATGTTCTTCATGCTTGCAGGCGCAAAAGTAGCACATATCGACAAAGGTCGTAAAGAAAAAAAAGCCTTAGTCCGTCCCCGACATAAAATAATGAAACAGCTTCCCTCCTCATTTACACGATATGAAGATGTATTCAAGGAGTTGGGCTATCCAATAAAGACGACTTTTCACTCTATCTTCGGGGAAGATAAAGGAGATATCGCTTTGTTTCAACAGATAACCGGAACACCGGACAACAAGCACTGGATAGGTATAGCCCCCTTTGCCGCACATAAGGGGAAAACGCTACCTCAAGAAATAACCAAAGCTCTAATACAAGAGTTATCCGCACATACTGACCGGAGGATATTCCTCTTTGGTGGAGGGAAGACAGAAAAAGAGTTGCTGGAAGAATGGGCTGCTATGGGAAGTAACATACTGTCTTTGGCAGGCAAACTAAAACTGAACGAGGAACTTGCACTGATGAGCCATCTGAAAGTAATGATTTGCATGGATTCCGGCAATATGCACCTTGCCTCCCTGACAGGTACGCCCGTTATCTCAATCTGGGGTGCCACGCATCCCTTTGCCGGTTTCATGGGGTGGAATCAAAGCATGGACAATGCCATACAAATTGACTTACCTTGCCGCCCTTGTTCCATCTTTGGAAACAGGCCTTGCCTAAGAAAGGATTATGCCTGCCTAAATGGCATTACTTCCGAAAAGATTATACAACATATAGAACGAATACTTAGAACGGCCACCAACCCGTCCGGCATCTGTTCATTCGCTGGCGATTCAAGCAAAAAAGGAACAAACTCAAGTATTTATTAATCCGTTCTATCCTATAGGCATACCTGCCATCTCCCCAATAATCGGAGAACTTGGCAAATAAATCTTTCTCTACACCATGGGACACATGAGTCCTCAAAAGACGTTTGAAGAAGGAGCCATGGCGTATCAGCCTGTCATAAGCATTCAACGGAACGGCACTTTCAATATATTTAATCACATCCATCTCCTCAGAAATAGCTGTTCCGAAACGGCGTCCCTCAATAGTAGCGCTACTGCCATGCTTCCTGTAATAGTTAAGCTTCTTATAGACTTCTATCACATCTCCCGTCAAAGCTAATTGCGTCCAAAAGAGCCAGTCTCCTGTGTACCGCATTCCAAATACCGGAGATGTTTCTGACAAATCCGCACACTTCTTTCTGAAAACAGTTCCGCTTGCATTATAGACGTAGTTTTTCCAGTATAAATTACCCGCTACATACTTCTTCCCCGGGAAAACTCCATAGCCCTTACTCGAATGCCGTTGCATCCATGTCCAACGGTCGTACTCTTTCTTAAGCTTATTACCATGCCCATCAACCAACCAAGCTCCAATAAAACACAAAGCGGCATCAGGATAGGCGTCCAATAATTCTACTGCCGTTTCCAGAAAATGTTCATCGGCAAAATCATCACTCTCCGCTATCCAAATATACTTTCCTTGAGACAAGGTAACGCCCTTTTTCCATTGCAGAAAAGGCGAACCGGTATTTTTGGCATTAATATCACAGATTGTCACTTTATCACAATTCCGATAATATTCCAATATTTCTGCACTGTTGTCCGTAGATGCATCATCCAACAAGATAAGCTCAAAATCCTGATAAGTTTGTGCCAAAATGGATTCTATGCGGGTTCTTAAATATCCGGCATAGTTATAGTTAGGGACAATAATGCTAACAGTAGGTCTACACTCCATATCACAAATACTGCGCAACACCTTTCTCACACCATGTCGAGGCGCTGTTTTCTACAGCATGATAGTGTGAAAAGTTCTTGTCCTGATTATCCATATACAAGTCATTGTGCCACAAATGGAAGACAATTCCCGCAAATTTCAATGATTTCTTCTGCAGACCGGAATGGAGCATACGAATGGCAAAATCATAATCTTCGCCTCCCCAACCCACATAGAATTCATCGTAACCATTCACTTTGATAGCGTCTTCACGCCAGAAGCCCATATTGCATCCTAATCCCGGAGCCGTCTTTCTACGTACAGCCAAATATCTTGCCAGAGGCAAGCAATGAATGGCATTTATCCTGCGCATCAATCCCCTACTGAAAAAGCCAAGACGAACATAGCGCCTTTCCGAGCACAAACGGGTAGTCAGCCGATTGTCTATATTGACCCTCCCCCCTTTTACATAATATCCTCTCTCGGCGAAAAGCAAATGATCTTCAATGAAATGCTCATGCAAAACCAAGTCCCCATCCACTTGAACGATATACTCGTAACAGGCACGCGCAATACATTTATTGCGGGCCTTAGCCAACTGAAAGCCGTTATCTTCCTGCCAAATATGTATCAAAGGAACCGGTGATTTCTTTTGATATTCCCGGATAACATCAACGGTTTCCTGTTTTGATCCGTCATCACCAATGATAATCTCACCCGGCAATACAGTTTGTCGAAATATACTTTCAAGGCACAAGACCAAAGCATCCGGCCTGTTGTAGGTTGAAACAATCAGCGTAACCTTCATATAAATTAAATTTTTCTATATACATTCTTCCATCCAAATACTCCCTGAATCGAATCAAACAGCTTGGTAAACCGGAACATATAGTTGACAGGAGGACGTTCACCACTCCACTGTGTGAGATCCAGATACTTGAGGTATTCTTTCTTATAAGGATGTACGGATTTATCATGCCACGGTTTTTTCCCACCGGTAAAATGCACAATCGCAGCCTCGGGCATTTCCGCTTCCAATGCAGGGATAGAACCCGGACGAAGCTTCCTCTTCTTCCGGAAAAAACCATCTTGCATATTCCAACGGAAAGGAATAAACAGCCTGCGTGTATATAAGACCGCATTCAATACATCCTGATCATTATACAATAAACGTTCCGGATAGTCGGATATATATTCCGTTATTTCCTTCTCTATATCATGTTGCCTCCAATAATCCAAATTCACCAGCAACACTCCTGCATTAAAGTATGAATATTTTTCGGAATAATGTAAACGGGCATAATGGCTCTCTTTGGCACTCCACATATCTTCCACTGCTCCCACAGCATAACCGTCCAAATTAATATTGAACAGTGTACCAAGCGGTTTGCACACAATCAAGTCACAATCCAAATATAAAACTTTCGATATATCCGAAGGAAGAATCGTGGTCAGGAAACAACGGTAATAAGTAGAAATTGAAATATAATTATTCGTATCGATGGGACACTTCGAAAGCAAGTCTTTTCCAACCAAATAGAATGATAAGCGTTGTTTATACCGCCTCTCTACCACATCGGACAAAATATGTTGCGACTCCTCCGAAAGATTATCTGCAATAATATGGATATGCAAATTCTCATCTTTATTATTAACAAACAAGGAGGTCAGCATCACAACGCAATACTTTACATAACCGTTATCTATATTACAAACAATATCCATAAATTCTATCAGTTGTATATTATTTACTTACGCGCAAAATCTTATTTTATGCTAAACGGAGCTACAAGACGGCTACAAATGTAAACAAAAGAATTAAGAACGACCTACATAGCAATCAAATATTTCTCCATTCAACTTATTTGCAGTATCTTTGTAGACACAACATATGTAAATAGCTTTTAAACCTGAAACAAAGAAGAGAAAGCACCTATGAATATCCAACATACAGTAAAAGTCATCATTCCCGTATACAAGACTAAACTAAACGAACTTGAAAAAGTATCTTTAGACAGAATCTATCAGGTTTTACAAAAACATCCTTTAGTCGTTATCAAGCCCCAAAGCCTGAATATCACCCCTCTATTAGAGGAATACCCTCAACTGACGGTGGAAGAATTTGATGACAACTACTTCAAAAGCATCAGCGGTTACAATCGTTTAATGCTGTCGTCCGAATTCTACCAACGCTTTTCCGACTGCCAATATATTCTTATCTGCCAGTTAGACGCTTATGTATTTACAGATGAATTGATAAAATGGTGCAACAAAGGTTACGACTACATAGGTGCTCCCTGGCTTGTGCGCCCCATATACAATTTTCCGCTTTTAGCATTGGCTTCATGGATTAAAAAGCAATACTGCAATCTTTTCCATCGCCCCAACTCTCAAATCACCAACTTCAAGGTGGGTAACGGAGGGTTCTCCCTACGCAAAGTAAGCAGCCATTTGCAAGCCACTTCAAAACTAAAGCATATAATTGAAGAGTATCTTGCCCATACAAAAAACCATATATTCAACGAAGATGTTTTTTTCTCTGTCGAGGTCAACCGACATGGACTATGCTTCACCTACCCCACATATTCGGAAGCTCTGCAGTTCAGTTTTGATAAATATCCGGCTCTATGCTATGAATTAAACAACAGCCGCCTGCCATTCGGTTGCCATTCATGGTATAAAAGAAGAATGAAAAAGTTTTGGTTTCCCATTATCCGGAACTATTCCGACTTACCGCAGTCCATATCTATCAGTAAAAGGTTTACCGCCTACATCAAATCACGCTACTTTCGACTGATGGAGTAATGCTTCCCATCACAGATACAGGAAGCTGTAGCCATTCCAATTATTATCAATAATTTTAACCGCCTTACGACCCTCAAACAACTTATTGCATCATTGGAGAAGCGGGGATATACCAATATCCATATCTTGGATAACGGCAGTTGCTATCCCCCGCTACTGGAATATTACAAGACTTGCCGTTACGAAGTGATATATCTACACCGGAACATAGGCTTCAAAGCTTTATGGAAAGATCGGAAAACCAGAAACAGATTTTGTTCGGACTACTACATTTATACAGATGCAGATGTAATGCTGGATGAAAGCTGCCCTAAAGACACAATCAACCATCTATACCAACTCTTAAAGAAAAACTACAAATATGCAGCCAAGATAGGTTTGTCCTTACGGATTGATGACTTGCCCGACCATTACGACCAAAAACAAAAAGTAATTCAATGGGAAAGCCGGTACTACAAGAATCTTAATAACGACCGACTGTATCCGGCACCGGTAGATACAACTTTCGCTCTCTACCGCCCACGTGTAGGTCTTAGCCGTAGCAGAGCCGTAGAAGCCTACCGCACAAGCGCGCCTTATCAGCTAAAGCACCTGCCGTGGTATGTAGATTCCGCAAATATCTCAGAGGAAGAAAAGTTCTATATACAACATTGCAAACGAGTCACCAGCTGGAGTTCACTATCCAAAGGCTAATCAGAGTTCCAAATGAAATTTAAGCTCATGCCTTTTCTGATATCTGCTCCAAAAGACTTTGCGGTAAAAAAGTACCCGTTCCACGCAATACGCTTCATCCCAATGACGAGCGGCAGCGTAGGCCTTAGCTAATTGCACGAAGAATTGCTTTTGCCCCCATAAACGGGCAAAATTAGCACAACCGGCCTCCACACTTACTTCTCCGAAAGTCATGCGATTAAGATCGACCAAAGAAAAGTGATAGCTGTCACCAACCTTATCAAACAAGATATTTCCGGGAGAATAGTCACGATGCAGAATACCATTCTCGTGTAAGGAAGCCGTATAACACGCAAAAGCTTGGATTACATCGGCACACTCATCAGAAGTTGGATCCGCATTGCCAAACTCATAAAAATTCCTCTGATAAGGGCACTGCATACTGACGAAATAAGAATATTCTATAAGTCCGCTTTTTCTGAATTCAATATAAGCAATCGGTTCAGGCGTTTCAAACCCTTTCTGTAACAATATCTGAGGATATACAAAAGCCCTTTCCCCCTTTGGCTTCCTAAAAAAAGAATAGGCAATTCGATTAATCAGCCCCGGAATTCCATAACGCTTCACATTAATTAAAAGAGAATCTTCCAAAACCATCTCTTTAATCAAGTTTCTACGAGCATAAAGCACTCTGCCTTGCCCCTCAAACAAATCCGGTATCTGCCTTATAGATTCTTCTAAATGATTATATTTGGGATTTATAATTACTTTCATCATCACTCTATATATAGAAAGAAAACAAAACTATATAATATTTTGCAGACAGCCAAACAGTTCACTGCATTTATTCCTTATCTGTTTTCCGCTTAACCGTATGCTTTACTTTCAATACAGCAAGATTTAATTCGATAGTTGTTTCCGAATCCGTCGCCTGAAGATTGTTATCCAATAAATCGGAAAACAACTCACCGCTTTTCTCCAATAAGGATTTCTGCTGTTCCTCAGAAGCATCCGGCAAACCGTTTATTGTACGGGAAAGTTCACGCAATTTGGCAAAAGTTTCAATTATCGTAAACGTCGCATTAGTGGCACGGGAACTTTTCAAGATAGTGGCAAGCATATAAAGGCCTTTTTCGGTAAAAGCCTTAGGTTCAACTGTAGAATGTTTTAGTGCTGAGAACCGGTCGATCTTTTCGACCAGTTGCTGTTTTTCAGACACTTGCAAAGCAAAGCAATAATCCTCTGGAAATTTATCCAAGTTATTTCTAAGAGCTTCGTTTATACGCTTCGTTTCTACCCCATATAACGCAGCAACATCCCTATCCAAAAGAACTTTCTGTCCGCGAAGGGTAATTATCTTATCTTCTATTTCTTCAAAACCGGCAAGTGCATTCATCAATACATAAATTTATGATTTAAACAATTGGGCAAAGGTATGCATTATTACACCAAGAATATCTGTTCTCACGAATTATTTCTAACTTTGCCTGCAATAAACAAAAGCATTATGAAAGTAATTGTCGATAATAAAATACCTTTTATAAAAGAAGCCATTGAAAAGATAGCCGATGAAGTGGTCTACACACCGGGAAAAGATTTCACTCTTTCTTTGGTAAAAGATGCGGATGCACTCATTATCCGCACACGCACTCATTGCAACCGGGAATTGTTAGAGGGTAGTAAGGTAAAGTTTATCGCTACTGCAACAATCGGCTTCGACCATATTGATACGGAATACTGCCGTAAAGCCGGCATTACGTGGACTAATGCTCCCGGCTGCAACTCCGCTTCCGTAGCTCAATACCTGCACTCATCTTTAATTTTACTGCAGAAACAGAAAGGCATGAACTTGTCTAACTCCACTATTGGGATTATCGGAGTAGGCAATGTAGGCAGTAAAGTGGCAAAAGTGGCAAAAGAGTTGGGAATGCGCGTTCTGTTAAACGACCTACCACGTGAAGAAAAAGAAGGAAAACAAGATTTTTCCCCGTTACAATTACTTGCAGAAGAATGTGATGTGCTCACATTTCACGTACCTTTATATAGAGAAGGCAAATACAAGACCTTTCATCTTGCCGATACCGCCTTTTTCCAATCATTAAAACGACAACCCGTCATTATTAACACCTCACGCGGAGAAGTTATCGGAACCGACGCATTGTTGGGTGCATTGGAAACAGGAATGATTTCAGACGCTATCATTGACGTTTGGGAAAACGAACCGACCGTAAACCTTACCTTGTTAAAGAAGGTGTTCCTCGGTACACCACATATTGCCGGTTATTCGGCAGACGGCAAAGCCAATGCAACCCGTATGTCACTGGATGCCTTATGCCGGTATTTCAATATACAGGCAGACTACCGGATTATCCCTCCTGCCCCAAGCCAACCGCAAATTACAGCAGACAGCCTATCGGATGCCTATTTGCAAATGTATGACCCTCGACAAGACAGTGAGGCACTCAAAGCACACCCTGAGTTGTTCGAAAAGTTACGAGGAGATTATCCCCTACGAAGGGAAAAAGAGGCATATACAATTCTGAATCATTCAAAATAGTATATCAATTTTAAGGAAAAACGGCCACCCTAAAGATTATTAGTGGAGGTCAGTCAATAAACGGTCTATAACTTTCGGGTAATATTCGTACTCCAGCGCATGTACTTTCTTTGCCACATCTGCTGCTGTATCCTGCGGAAGAACAGGACATTTGTACTGTACCACAATCTCGCCCTCATCGAAGCGTTCATTCAAATAATGTATAGTAATTCCGGTTTCCGCCTCACCGGCAGCCACTACCGCTTCGTGCACGCGATCACCGTACATACCTTTACCACCAAACTTGGGCAATAAGGAAGGATGAATATTTATAATTTTATTGGGATAAGCATGCAAGATACAGTCCGGTACGCGCGCCAAAAATCCGGCAAGGACAATAAAGTCTATTTTCCGGCCTTCCAGCAACGACAACACTGCCGTCCCTTCCGTCCATTCAGCCTTGCCCATATAAGCAAACGGAACATTCAGGCTGCGTGCACGTTCTAAAACAAATGCAGTCTCCTTATTAGCCAAAACCAGCTCTACATTCACCAATTCGCTATTTTGGAAATAACGGATAATATTTTCTGCGTTTGTTCCGTTGCCGGAAGCAAAAATAGCAATGTTTTTACTCATAAACCCTCCAATCTCTGCACAAAACCGTGAAAAATGTGCAAAAAGGTACATTTAATTCATCAAATATTTGCGAGGAACGATAAATATTTATTCCTTTGCACCGCAAATTTAAAGAAATAAAACTAATTATTAATTAAAAACTTAAAGTTATGTCTGAAATTGCATCAAGAGTGAAAGCGATTATCGTTGACAAATTAGGCGTTGAAGAATCAGAAGTTACTAACGAAGCTAGCTTCACTAACGATCTGGGAGCAGATTCTCTTGACACTGTAGAACTTATCATGGAATTCGAAAAAGAATTCGGTATCTCTATTCCTGATGACCAAGCTGAGAAGATTGGTACTGTAGGTGATGCTGTATCTTACATCGAAGAACACGCTAAGTAATCTTAATCCATTCATTTCTTAGTATGGAATTAAAAAGAGTTGTAGTAACAGGTCTTGGCGCCATTACTCCCATTGGCAACAATGTTCCCGAATTTTGGGAAAACCTTGTGAATGGGGTTAGTGGAGCTGGACCTATTACTCATTTCGATGCTTCCCTTTTCAAGACTCAATTTGCCTGCGAAGTGAAAGACTTCGATGCAACCAAATATATCGACCGCAAAGAAGCCCGTAAAATGGACTTGTATACACAATATGCCATTGCTGTAGCTAAAGAAGCGGTTAATGATTCTGGTCTTGACGTCGAAAATGAGGACTTAAACAGAATCGGTGTCATCTTTGGCGCCGGTATCGGTGGAATCCGTACATTCGAAGAAGAGGTAGGTAATTATGCCTTGACCGGTAAAGAAAACGGTCCTAAGTTCAATCCGTTCTTCATCCCCAAGATGATTTCGGATATTGCTGCAGGACAGATTTCTATTATGTACGGTTTCCACGGACCCAACTACGCAACTTGCTCTGCATGCGCTACTTCCACAAATGCTATCGCTGATGCCTTCAACCTGATTCGTTTAGGCAAAGCTAATGTTATTGTAAGTGGTGGCTCGGAAGCTGCAATCACCGTTGGCGGTGTAGGCGGTTTCAATGCCATGCATGCATTATCAACCCGCAATGAATCTCCCACAACAGCATCTCGTCCGTTCAGCGCAAGCCGTGACGGTTTCGTGATGGGTGAAGGTGGTGGCTGTCTGGTTCTTGAAGAACTGGAACATGCCAAAGCACGTGGTGCTAAGATTTATGCAGAAGTTGCCGGTGTAGGAATGTCTGCCGACGCTCACCATCTGACTGCTTCACATCCGGAAGGACTGGGAGCCAAGTTAGTGATGAGAAACGCGTTGGAAGATGCCGAAATGAAACCCGAAGAAGTAGATTATATCAATGTTCACGGTACTTCTACTCCTGTAGGTGATATATCGGAAGCTAAAGCTATTAAAGAGGTATTTGGTCAACATGCATTTGACTTGAACATCAGTTCAACAAAATCCATGACTGGTCACTTGCTGGGTGCCGCTGGTGCGGTAGAAGCCATCGCAAGTATTCTTGCGATCAAGAATGGCATCGTACCTCCGACTATCAACCACGAAGAGGGTGATAACGACGAAAACATCGACTATGACCTGAACCTTACGTTCAACAAGGCTCAAAAGCGCGAAGTGAACGTAGCTCTGTCCAATACATTTGGATTTGGCGGTCATAACGCATGTGTTATTTTCAAAAAATACGCAGAATAATCAGTCGTGTTACGTAATCAAATAGACAAAATAAGGCTCTTATTCCGTAAGGACAAAGAGTCTTATTTTTGTTTTTATAAGATACTGGGATTCTATCCCCGCAACATCCAGCTCTATCAACAGGCATTGTTGCACAAATCTACCTCCATCCGTTCGGAGAAAGGTCGCCCTTTAAATAATGAGCGACTGGAGTTTCTGGGTGACGCCATTCTTGACGCCATCGTAGGAGATATTGTCTATAAGCATTTTGAAGGCCGCCGAGAGGGGTTCCTCACAAATACACGTTCCAAAATCGTACAACGGGAGACACTCAATAAACTGGCGGTAGAAATCGGGCTGGACAAACTGGTAAAATACTCCACCCGTTCTTCCTCGCACAACAGCTATATGTACGGAAATGCTTTCGAAGCATTTATCGGCGCTATCTACCTGGACCAGGGTTACGAGCGTTGCAAGCGGTTCATGGAAGAAAAGATATTCAAGAATTACATCGACCTCGATAAGATGTCACGCAAAGAGGTGAATTTTAAATCGAAGCTGATTGAATGGAGTCAGAAGAGCAAAGTCGAAGTTTCATTCGAACTTATCGAACAGTTCCTTGACGAAGATTATAATCCTATGTTCCACACCGAAATACGCATCGAAGGCATATCGGCAGGGAAAGGAACCGGATATTCTAAAAAAGAGTCCCAACAAAATGCTGCTCAGGCTGCTTTAAAGAAAATAAAGAATGACGCTGCCTTCAAAGAACAGATTGAGGCAACTAAAGCGCAAAACCATCAGCAGGAAAATACGGAAGAAGCAGAAGAAATTATTGAGAGTGCCCTGATTGAAGAGAATCAGGAAGTTACTTCAGTTACCGGACATGAAGTGGGCGAATAATCATTCGCCCGTATTTCAACCAAAGCAGATTCCCATCCGTCGTCCTTGAACCACAAGGTCGTTATCTTCTGTAACCAACTTCAGCTTTCCGGCTATCTCTTCCAGAGGTGCAGAAGATATTTCATCCCCTTTCAATGTGATCATTCTACCGAATTGCTCTGTAGCTATTAGTTCTGTGGCATGTCCGCCCATGCGAGTAGACAGATTCCGGTCGAAAGGTGTAGGTGAACCTCCACGTTGAATATAACCAAGCACCGTTTCACGGGTTTCTATACCCGTCTCGTACTCTATCTCCTGAGCAATGTACTCGGCGGCACGTTTCCGTCCATCCGTCTGTATCCCTTCGGCAACCACTACAATGGAATAAGGTTTCCCTTTCTTCAGGCGATTCAGAATAGTCTCACCTATATTATGTATATTATAAGGAATTTCGGGTATCAGGATCACGTCTCCACCACCTGCCATACCGGAATAAAGTGCAATCCAACCTGCTTTATGTCCCATCACTTCAATCACCATCACCCGTTTGTGTGAACTGGCGGTAGAGTGCAACCGGTCAATGGCATCCGTAGCAATGCTCACAGCAGAATCAAATCCAAAAGAGAAATCTGTCCCCCAAATATCATTATCAATTGTCTTGGGTACGGATACAATATTTAGCCCCATGGCAGCCAGTTTCGCAGCAGTCTTCTGCGTACCATTACCACCGATACAGACCACGCAATCCAGTCCTAACTCTTTAACGTTCTGTTCAATAAGTGCCGGTTTATTCACATCGGACATCACACCATTCTTCTTGAAAGGCTTTTCACGGGAAGTACCCAGCATCGTTCCACCCTGATTCAATAGACCAGACAAAGACTTATCGGTAAACGACTCCACATCTTTAGTCAGCAATCCTTGAAAGCCGCTATGAATGCCTATTACTTCCATTCCATAATGATTGATTGCAGTCTTGCATACTCCACGAATGGTGGCATTAATGCCGGGACAATCGCCCCCCGAAGTCAAAATTCCGATTCTCATAACAATTCTTTTTTTTAGGGAACAAGTTAACGAGGTTTCAGGACACAAGGAAAGTTGTCTATTCCTCTTGTCAACTGGTCAACTTGTTATCTTGTCAACTGAATACATCCGTAAAGATAGAAAAAAAAGAGAAAAAAGATAGAGAAGCCAATAAATAAGATTATTTTTGCGCTACAAAATAGTTTTAACTAAGAGAGATGAATATCACAACATTGCTGAATAAGGTGTATTTTACCCCTCGCCTGAAAAAAATCGACTTATATGCCAACCGTGCAGAAGAGCTGCAGCACCAAGTGTTGAACCGTTTGGTGCGTATGGCCGAAAATACAGAATGGGGAAAGAAATATGATTATAAAAGCATTCATACTTATGAAGACTTTAGAAACAGACTGCCCATACAGACTTACGAAGAGGTAAAACCGTATGTGGAACGCCTGCGTGCAGGAGAACAAAACCTGCTCTGGCCATCAGAGATACGCTGGTTTGCCAAGTCTTCGGGTACTACAAACGATAAAAGCAAATTCCTGCCCGTCAGCAAAGAGGCACTGAACGATACACACTATCAAGGTGGTAAAGATGCAGTTACTCTTTATTTGGCACAGAACCCCGACAGCCGTTTCTTCTCTGGACAAGGTCTGATTTTAGGTGGAAGCCATAGCCCCAATCTCAATTCCAGACATGGGCTCGTGGGCGACCTTTCCGCTATTCTGATTCAAAATATACATCCATTAGTAAATTGCGTTCGCGTTCCAAGCAAGAAAATCGCTCTCATGAGTGACTTTGAAAAGAAAATAGAAGCCATTGCCAACAGTGCTGTTTCAAAGGATGTAACCAGCCTCTCCGGTGTTCCTTCGTGGATGTTGGTGCTCATCAAGCGTATTCTTGAAAAGACCGGCAAGGAATCTCTGGAAGAAATATGGCCCAACCTGGAAGTCTTCTTCCATGGAGGTGTTGCTTTTACACCTTACCGCGAACAATACAAAGAAGTAATCCGCTCGCCCAAGATGCATTACGTAGAAACGTACAATGCTTCCGAAGGATATTTCGGCACACAGAACGATCCGAATGATCCGGCTATGCTGTTGATGATTGACTATGGTATTTTCTACGAATTTATTCCATTGGAAGATGTGGAAAAAGAGAATCCCCGCATCTATTGTCTGGAGGAAGTCGAAGTAGACAAGAATTATGCACTGGTCATTTCTACTTCTGCAGGATTGTGGCGCTATATGATTGGGGATACTGTAAAATTCACGCAAAAAGATCCATATAAGTTCGTCATCACCGGACGCACCAAGCATTTCATCAATGCCTTCGGTGAAGAATTGATTGTGGATAACGCAGAAAAAGGGTTAGCTAAAGCTTGTGAAGCGACCGGAGCATTGATTTCTGATTATTCGGCTGCTCCTGTATTTATGGACGCCAAGGCCAAATGCCGCCATCAATGGTTGATTGAGTTTGCCCAGATGCCGAATAGCGTGGAGAATTTTGCCAAGATACTGGATGATACATTGAAAGAAGTCAACTCCGATTACGAAGCTAAACGCCAAAAGAATATCGCTCTGCAACCGTTGGAGGTAATTATTGCTCGTAAAGACTTGTTCCACGATTGGCTCGCCCAAAAAGGAAAGTTGGGCGGACAACATAAAGTACCGCGCCTCAGCAATACAAGGGTATATATCGAGGAGATGTTAGAACTGAACAAATAAAATTATAAGGTAATACAATAAATAGGAAAGGCCGTACTAATCTCTCAGTACGGCCTTTCCTATTTATTGTTTCAGCAGGGGAAACAGACAGTTGTCCCAGGCAATCAGAAATTATAAGCCAATCCAACACCCAGTATCTCTTTGAATTGTACCTTTGGACCTCTCTCAACGCCCTCATCAGTAAAGGTTTTCACATCATTGTCATACTTCAAGGTCATATTCAGAGTTGCCGAAAGCACTTTATTAATCTTCATGCTGATAAGTACATCCCAGTTTACATCTACATTGCCAAAGTCTTTATTATAAGGAGTAAAGAAGTCAGCCGTAGTAATCAGGTTTACATTCTCCATGACGGGCAATTCTGCACGAGCTTTCAGAAAAGCACCGGCTTCAATCTTAAAGTGGTCACCCGGATCAACTCCAAAGGAACCTAAATCTGATAGATAATCATCGCACACAAAGGTCATCTTGGTAGAAGCCGGTGAAAGGAAAATAGAATAGTTATTCTTCGGTCTATATTCCATACCTAAAGCGACATTGGAATAAGCGGGAGCGAAGAAATTGGAGATATAGTGACTCTTATCCGGATAATTATAACCTTTGGCAAACTGAGTATTCAAGTCAGCCATAAGTGTATAGTACCAAACTTGGGTAGCTGCATATCCCAACTGGGTAGATAATCCAATCTTATCAGTACTCTTTCTCATCCCCTGAGATTTGGTCTTCGACAGACCATAATCCAACACCAGGTTCGTTACCCATAGCCAGTCTCCGCTCTTATGCGTCAGCGAACCATTCAGGTAAGCATTCCCGGCTACAGAGTTCTCACCACCAGCCGACCAGTTTGTCATAGCAGTTTGCGACATGTTCACACCTGTCACACCTTTTAGTACCCATGCTCCTTCTTTGTATCCTTTATCGTCCGTTTGGGCAGAGACGATCGTTGCCAAGGCGGCAAATAGTATCATCAAATATATACGTTTCATACTGTTATTCGTTTTAATTGTTTCGTAAAAAATAGACGTCTTTCTATTTCAAACAGCGTAAACTATTTTTTGTTCAGGAATAAATAAAAGAATGACGGTATGAGGATTATATGATGATCCCGCCTCCCAACAGTAGACCAACCTCATCATAAAAAGCGGCAGCTTGTCCGGAAGCTATAGATTCCAACGGTTCATGCAGTTGCACATGGAGAAGGTTCTCCCCAGTAATACGGACTGTACAATGATTGGCTTGTTTACGGTAGCGAATTCTAACGATGGCGTTCCGGGAATTTAGTAAGCGTGAAGTATCCACAATGTTCCAATCCTTCAGCAACATTTCTTCTTTATAAAGGGAAGCAAGGGGAGCAAGTATTACCTCATTCGATGCTTTACGTATCTCTTTCACGAAGACAGCCCGGTTCATATGGATACCCAATCCTCGGCGCTGACCGATTGTGTAGAAAGGATATCCTTCGTGCCATCCTAAAAAAGTACCGCTTTCATCGAGAAATCTCCCTTTTCCCGGCAAAAGCTCCTGCGGAACTTCACGTTGTAAAAAAGAGCGGTAATCCATTGGGCAAAAGCAAACTCCAAGACTATCCTTTTTTGTTGCCGCTCGTTCAAAGCCTCGTTCGGCAGCATAGGTACGGACTTTATCTTTAGTCCAATCCCCCATTGGAAGAATCATACGCTCCAGAATATCCTGTTTAAGCCCCCAAAGAAAGAAAGTCTGATCCTTATCCCGGTCGGCAGCCGGAGCTATAAAATAATGATTATCTTGAAAGACCTTGCGAACATAGTGTCCGGTTGAAATCCAATAAATACCCATTTCATCGGCTATCTTTGCCAGTAACGGCCACTTCAGTTCATTATTACAGAGCGTGCAAGGAACAGGAGTACGGGCAGAAAGATATTCATCTATAAAGTAACGGATTATACGTTCACGGAATGATTCGCGGACATCATAAATGATGTGCGGGATATTCAGGCGGGAAGCAAGAGTACAAGCATCATCCAGAGACTCCTCAAAGCCTTCCGAATCATAGAAACGAAACGTTACACCGGTAACTTCATAACCAGCTTCCTGCAATAACATGGCGGCAACGGAGCTGTCCGTACCTCCACTCATACCCAGTAATACACGTTTCTTTGATTTCATGGGTGCAAAAATAACAAAGGAAAAAGAAAATCACTACATTTGTTATCTTTAAAAAGACAACAACGCTAATGAACTACTACATCTGTGATCATATCACCTGGAAAAAATCCCTCTCACTACTAAAAAATGATATGGAAGGGCAACGTGTCTACTCCAACCTTTGGCAAATGACACGAGACGTACTGATGCTTTCACTCAGTCTTAGCGCTATGGCAAGTCTCGTTATATTAGCATTCGGGTTAATCAAGTTCATAGCTGACATCCTGTCCGGAACTACAGAACAGGCAACGACCTTGTTCGATGTAATCATCTTCTCAATGGCTTGTCCGGCAATATTTGTCGTTCCCCTCACTTGGGGATTAGCTTATTTCGGATGGTATAAAAACCTCCGAAAGATCAATTCCCTTTTACAAAAGTTCATAGCCTCTCTTCCCGATGCAGAAGATGTAAAACGTACTTCCCCGGTATCTTATACCCTGCGCTACCATAAAAAAGAGTTTCACGCTATGTTCGAAGAGAAGGAAAAAACTACAACTGTAGCAGTAGCAAAAGGCGATCTCATACTCTTATTACCTTATCAGGACACACAACAACGGACTACAGATGAACTATTTGAAGAAATAAAAGGCTTCCTTGAAGGAAAGCTATTCGCTTCCTTTGCTATGGGTCCGAAATATATGCTATTCGCATTCAATAGCCGCCCTATCCCCTCTCAGACGGAAGTTAAGCAAGCCGCAGAGACACTACTCTATCTGACAGAACGTTTCCAACTACAAGACCCTGACCCTGAGTAGGAGGAATAAATTCATCCGATAGCCGCTTCCCTCCTAGCTGTCAGTAAGAAAAAAGAATGAAAGAACTTATTATCTTATGAAATTGTTGTAACTTTGTGCTTTTAAAAAAACTAAAAATCAAACGTTATGGAACATCAACTGACAATTTACAACACCTTAGATAGGAAAAAGGAGCTATTCGTGCCATTGCACGCTCCACATGTAGGTATGTATGTCTGCGGTCCTACCGTTTACGGTGACGCGCATTTGGGACATGCACGTCCTGCCATTACTTTCGATTTGCTTTTCCGCTACCTTACCCATCTGGGATATAAGGTACGCTATGTACGCAACATCACCGATGTAGGCCATCTGGAGCACGATGCTGACGACGGAGAAGACAAAATAGCCAAGAAAGCACGACTGGAGCAACTGGAGCCGATGGAAGTAGCGCAATACTATATCAACCGCTACCATAAGGCTATGGAAGCACTGAACGTACTTTCTCCCAGCATTGAGCCACATGCTTCAGGACATATCATCGAGCAAATAGAATTGGTGAAAGAAATCCTGAAGAATGGATATGCATATGTCAGCGAAGGTTCCGTTTACTTCGACGTTGAGAAATATAACAAGGATTATCATTACGGAAAGCTTTCCGGTCGTAACCTGGATGATGTACTGAACACCACCCGCGAGCTGGACGGACAAGCAGAAAAGCATAATCCCGCTGACTTCGCTTTGTGGAAATGCGCCCAACCGGAACACATCATGCGTTGGCCTTCTCCGTGGAGCAACGGTTTCCCGGGATGGCATGCCGAATGTACAGCCATGGGTAAGAAATATCTCGGTGAGCATTTCGACATTCACGGCGGTGGTATGGACTTGATTTTCCCTCATCATGAATGTGAGATTGCACAATCGGTAGCATCACAGGGCAATGACATGGTACACTACTGGATGCACAACAATATGATTACCATCAACGGACAGAAGATGGGTAAATCATATGGTAACTTCATCAATCTGGATGAGTTCTTCAACGGCACACACAAGTTGCTGACACAGGCTTACAGCCCGATGACCATCCGCTTCTTCATCCTGCAAGCTCACTATCGCAGTACGGTAGACTTCAGCAACGAAGCTCTGCAAGCTGCAGAAAAGGGATTGGGCCGAATGATGGATGCCGTAAACGGACTGGAAAAGATCACCCCGTTTGCCACATCCAGCGTAGATGTGAAAGTTGTGCGTGAAAAGTGTTATGAAGCCATGAATGATGATCTGAATACTCCGATAGTCATTGCTCACCTCTTCGATGGAGCCAGAATGATTAACAATATCATTGCAGGTAATGATACCATTACTGCCGAAGATTTGAAAGACCTGAAAGAGACATTCCATCTCTTCTGTTTCGATATTCTGGGATTGAAGGAAGAAAACGATTCCAATGAAGAACGTGAAGTTGCTTTCGGAAAAGTAGTAGACATGTTGCTGGAACAGCGCATGATGGCGAAAGCCAATAAGGACTGGGCTACCTCCGACAAGATTCGTAATGAACTTACAGCCCTCGGCTTTGAAATTAAAGACGGTAAAGACGGTTCAGAGTGGAAACTGAATAAGTAAATTCCACTGCCCTATAAAAAAGCTGCCTCCCTCTGATTCTGTAAAATCGAGGGAGGCAGTTCCATTTAAAAAAGAGAGTTTTAGTAAGGTATCATGTCGGAAAGAATACGCTCCTTATACCAGGGATCGTCTATTGCTTTCAATTCCTTGCCCATTTCACGGCAAAGCTCTGCAACGATCTCCTTATTTTCTTCCAATGGAAGATTATTCATCTGGTAAGGATCTTTTTCATCATCAAACAGCAGGCTCTTCTGCAACTTACGATCTTTCTTATCGATATAGAAAGCCAAAGTATAACGTGCTGTCTTATATCCTCTTGAAGAAGGGAAGTAAGTTTGTACCTTACCATCCGCATCTTTATCTCCATCCAAATTCTGAATATACAAAGCACCACCGGGACGTTCAATTTCTGCCTTTTCATCGAAGAAAAGTGGTGCCCAGTTACGTCCTTGCACATTGGCCGGAATAGAATCACCCAAACCACACAACCCCAGGACAGTCGGCATGATATCTGGTGCAGACATCAGAAGATTATCTACACGTGGCTGTATATGACCGGGATAACGTACCAGGAACGGTATGTTCATAGATTCGGAATAAGGAGAGTTCTTCGGATCATCCGTAAACTGGCTACACATGGTTTCACCATGATCGGAAGCAAAGATTACAATCGTATTCTTATCCAGTCCCTGCTCTTTCAGTGTTTCCAGTATTTGACCAAAAGCACGGTCTACACCGGTAACTGAAGCAAAGTAATAACGAACGCTCTCTGCCTTCTCACGTTTCTTGTCTGCATTGGGACGAATCAGAAGGCTATCCAAAGGTTGATCTTTGTACAGGTTGAAATCTTCTTCCATACAGTCGTCCAATGAACGATACGGGCTGTGAGGCGGATTCATACCTACCATTATAAAAAATGGTTTCTTCGGATCGCGCACATTCCCCTCGTTCTTCAGATAAGAAACGACCATCTTGGACTCGTGCAACGGTGACCATTCTTTCGGATCGTGACGATTTCCATCCGTATCCCAGTAACGGGGATTCTTATGTTCGTCGAAAGTACCGTAAGAGTACCAATAATTGAAGCCGTGACGACGCTCTTTCGGTGTATAAGCATCCCAGGCAGGTACACGTTCTTCTACATAATGACCGGGGCGTTGCGGATCGTTCGGTGTAGGAAAATCAGCATGCAACTTACCAAAGTAAGCACAGTCATACCCGGACTTATTGAACACATCGCTTATGCAATCCACATCAGTACGCAAGGAACTGATAGGACGGTTTGAATTACAATTTAAAGGAATCCCACTCTTATTGGGATACATACCCGTCAGCAACATACCACGGTGAGGACTACTCAACGGACAGTTACTCTGAGCGGAACTCAACACCAGCGCTTCACGGGCAAAGCCATTCAGGTTAGGTGTATGCACCGGGTCATTGCGGAAGTTTACCTTGTCGCGGAACCCGTCTTGTCCCCAGAACTCCATTGCCTGATTGCGGTACTGGTCGGGGAAGACATAAATAACATTTGGAAGTTGTGCCTGCTCTTCTTGCTGGGTTTTGCAGCCTTGCAAGGCAAACAGGCCCAAGCCTCCCAAAAACAAACTAAACCGATTGATTATCATTTTTCTAAGTCTCTTTTACGCATGATTCCTTCCAGGAAATAATAGTCTGCATAGTTCAATGGAACATCGATTTCAGCACCATGAGGAATACTACCTACAGAGTGCATCAGGATGAAGTTGCCATTAGTACCCACTTCAGCACGGTAAGCCGGAGAACCAAGGCTTTCCATGATTTTATCTGCGGTTTCCTTATAGTTCTTACCGGGAATGTATGTGCTCAATTCATACAAAGCAGATGCCGTACAAGCCGCTGCAGAAACGTCACGCGGTTCATTCGGAATATTAGGAGCATCGAAATCCCAATAAGGTACAAGGTCTTCCGGCAGGTTCGGATTATTAAAGATAAAGTTATAAATCTTCTCAGCCATATCCAGATACTTCTGATCATGAGTATAGCGGTAACACATGGTATACCCATAGATAGCCCAAGCTTGTCCGCGTGCCCAGGCTGACTCATCAGCATAGCCTTGCGCAGTTTGTCTCTTACGTACCTCACCGGTTACAGGATCATAGTCCACTACATGATAACAACTATTATCATCACGGAAGTGATTCTTCATAGTGGTATCAGCATGTTTCACAGCAATGTTATAGTAAGTAGAATCTCCTGAAAGTTTGGAAGCTTCGAATAATAGTTCCAGGTTCATCATATTATCTATGATAACCGGACATTTCCAACCACGTTGCGCCTGCCAACCTTTATCTGCATCCCAGGATTGAAGTACTCCTGCTGCCGGGCGGAAACGGGTGGAAAGGGATTTTGCAGTCTGGATTATTACAGGCTTATATTCCTCTTTATTAGCAAAACGGTATCCGTTCAGGTAACTGCAACCAACCATAAAACCTACATCATGATGCCAGGTCAGGTATTGTACAGAGTCTAATGCTTCAGTATACTTTTCAGCCAACGGCAACCATTTCTTGTCACCCGTCAGTTCATAAGTATACCAGATATTACCGGGAAAGAAACCGGAACACCAGTCATCAATGGGTACATACACAATGCTACCGTCTTTGTTAATGGTTCTTGGATTCAAAATTTTCCCTGATTTTTCAATAATGTCGGTCTGAATGGTCTCCTGTGCCACCGCATTATCAATATTCTCTTGGATAAAGTTGCTTTCGGCCTGCTTCTGACCTGTGCAACCCGCCAGAACAAGGAGAGATACTCCCAATGTCGTGAGGATTGTTTTCATAATAATGATTTGTTTATTAAAGTTTCGTATTCTTTCGTCAGCAAATGTAGCGCAGGTTTACAGAAAAGACCCTCCTAAATTATACAGGAAAAGGGCAAAATTGTTACATTTGCGCATAAATCATACAGATTGAACTTTTTAATCATATCAAAACATGACTCCACAAGAATTTTTCAAAAAAGATCTCTTTGCAGAACAAACCGGTGTAGAATTGCTGGAAGTGCGCGAAGGATATAGTAAAGCACGCCTTGTTATCACAGAAAGTCACCTCAATGCAGGACAGCGTACACAAGGAGGCGCTATTTTTACCCTTGCCGACCTGGCACTGGCTGCCGCAGCCAATTCGCATGGCTCACTGGCATTCTCCCTTTCTTCCAATATTACCTTTTTGCGTGCCAGTGGTCCGGGCGATACGTTGTATGCCGAAGCACGCGAACGATACATCGGACGTACTACCGGATATTATCAGATAGACATCACCAACCAAGATGGAAAGCTGATTGCTACCTTTGAATCCAGCGTATTCCGGAAAGGCGATCCGCTACCGTTTTATTAGTGATTAGGGGTTAGTGATTAGCACCGTGCGGATAGCGCAGCCTACTAATCACTAATCACTAACCCCTAATCACTACCCCCTCATTTCTTCCTCACAGCCGAAGTCATCGGATAGCGATTCCCTTGTACACTCTTAAAGAATGCCTTTGCCGAACCGAAATTGAGATACATATCCAAACGGATTGGAAGATGATTCTTATCATCTGAGATAAAGAAAGTAATCACCTCTTTTTCTTTTCCCTTCTTATATTCTACAAAAGAGAATACAAGGCAACGGTAAATCGTATCATTATTGGCTTTTACTTCCTCTTTTCCACGATAAATCAGCGTTTGTTCTTCTACCTTGCGTCCGGTAGCCATAGGAAACAGGATGCGGTCGCCTATTTTATAATCTGCCGGATCGTAAGAACGTGCCTGCGCCAGAATACTCAGCATATCGAAGATACAACGGCTATCACTGTATTCCATCTCTTGCGGATCGCGGACCGGATTGTGCCAGATACGCCTCTGCTTTACGTTGGATACACCATCCTTATAGGAAAACCATGCCTCATCTACCGTATAGCGGTCACCCTCTTCGGCTGCCTTACGGAAATAAAGCGGTTCCAGTTTCTCACTGACATAGCATGTCAGCGTATCACGCATCTTAAAAAAGAAGTCCGTTTTTTTACTACCCACCGAAAGCAAGTTGAAACGGTAGGCTGGTTTCGACTGATAAGTTGTGGAGAAAGTTGTCAGGCTTGCCAGCCCTACCTTCTTCCAAATAAACTTCCAGTTAAAATATAAATCATACATCACATGCTCACCGGATTGAAAAGCGGTGTTTTCTGCCGTACATTGTGCTTTGGCAGGTGTAGCAATAGTAAGTAACAGGGCTCCCAATAGGCAGAATACCCATCCGCGTTTACCGGCGATTACCGGAGTTGCGGTTATTCTGGTTTTTCTTTTTCTTGTCTTCATCTGGTTTTTGTTTTTTGAGTTCTCCCGGTTTCTGTTTATCCAGTGGCCTATCATGTATATTCCAGCTCTGCGTCAGGTCAAAATTAGCTTTCAGTTCTAACACCTGATAGTAATAATACACTTCTTCCGGTTGCCGTTTATCTTCATATTTCCCGGTGTCCCATACACCGTTTCCATTCCTGTCATTAATGAGGCGTGCACTATATTTACCTGGATTCAGGAAGTAAAAATCCGCCCTGCCATTGACGACTGGCACTGTACGCACCACCTTGTCCTGTGCATCCAACAAATCAACAAATGCCAGCGAGTCCGCACCGCTCACATCAAAGTATATCTGTCCGTATTCTTCGGGCTTCTTCACCTTGAATTCTTTCTTTACCTTATCTGTGAAAAGGCCGTATATTCCTTGGAAAGCCATAGAATCCACCTCGAAGGTATAACTTTCACCGGGTTCCCAATCCGCATATACATTGTAACGCATCAGGTTCAATGAGTCCGGAATAAAGTCGAAAGGAACATCACGCCACAAGCTGTCTATCTTCTGTTTCAGATGAATTGTGCTATCAGCAACACTTGCCAGCGGTTCAGTGAACGTAAGGGAAATATAATCATAAATATCCATCGTACCCGGCGCATATACATCGACGGGCAAGAATACCGTCGGCTCTACATACTCCTTGCCTTCTTTTTCGGCTTTCTTTTTGGCCTTTTCAAGCTCTTTCTCTTTCTTCTCACGCTCTTTCTCCAGTTCTTTCTCGGACTTGGGTCTAAGCTTCGACACGAGCTTCAGCGTATCTGTACGGGGAACCAACTGATTGAGGGTATCCGTATAAAGGTAGGTAAGGCTCATCTTCAAGGTATCCATCTGATAGACTAAGGAATCCCTTATCCAGTATTGCAGCGTATCGATGCGCCCGGTAGGTTTCTCCACGATAAAAGCATCGGTTTCATCGAAATTCAGTCCCTTCAACAATGGTAAGCTGTCTGCCGGAGCCGAGAAATAGAAGGAGAACTTCCGGGGTTCGGGCCGCTCACTCTTAATAAGACGCTGCGATAAAGTAAGTTCCTTGAAACAACGCAATATAACATCATCCGGGGAATAATGGGTATACATCTTCTCCATAATCGTATCTATCGTCAAAGAGTCTTTCCAGAGTGTATCAAAACGCATTCGCTGATCCATAGAAGGAATAATCAGAGAGTCTTCGAAAGCAATCACCTCGGTGGGCTGGCTATAATAGAAGTTCTGGTCAGCATCCTGCAATCCATAGATACGGTATTCACCCGGAGCGACACCTCGAATCGTAAAACGTCCGCGGCTATCGGTACGACCTACACGTTCGAAAGGTAACGTTGTAAAAGCCGAATCCGCCAGATTGGAATGCATACCTACCAGCATACCTTTCACCGGTTCCAGATTGAATGCATTCAATACGGTACCGGATACCGCCATCGAGTCGATTACAGAACCGGTAGAGAAAGTAAATCCGAAATCAGGTAGCGGATTACCTTCATTATTGTCCTGAATAGCATCCGCAAAGTCTATAGAGTAAGTCATATCCGGCTTGAGGGTATCCTTCAAGGTAATCACAACCTTTTTTCCATTGGATTTTATCTCCGGCTGCTGCACCTGTGGAGGAGAAATCACAATCTTCTCACCCGGTTTATCAAGCTTGATGAATTCATCGAATTCAATCGTTATTTTTTTCCGGCTATTATTGAGCGCACCCGGCAAAGGCGTACTACCCACAAAGCGGGGGGGAGTTTCATCAATAGCACCACCCTCCGGACGACCGATGCTGGCGCAGGAATAAAGCACGGCAGCAACGATGGCAACACCTGCCAAACGATTGAAAAGAGATTTCATATTTGAATATTTGTTACGTAACATGCTGCAAAAATAAAGGTTATCCCTTAATAAGCAGTATGCTTTACAGTATTTTAATCAAAAAAGAGCAAGAAGATAGTTAAAACATATGAGATAGAGGAAAGGTTCAGCCCACAACATCCATATCGGGGTAGAGTAAAGCACTTTATACAGTCAGAAAAGCGCCCCATATATAATATATGTATGAAACATAGTTAAAAATAGACGCAAATAGAACTAATCTGTTCAAAAATAGATAATTTTGCAGCCGGAAAACCCGAAGAGTGCTTTTAGTTTTCCCCTTTGTCCTCCGCATAATCCAACTATGACAAGACATAAAAAGCCTGTATTCAACAAGATGAAAAAATAAACCAAAAGACAGAGAATAATTACAAGTATGAAGAGTAGATTGATTTTATTGGCATGTTGCCTGTCACTGTTCAGTTGCGGACAAAGTGACAAAACTACGGGTAAAGCACCCGAATTTGCAGTGATTACAGTGGAAACAACCACTGCCAACCTAACGAACAGCTATCCGGCTACAATCAGAGGTAAACAAGATGTCGAAATCCGCCCTATGGTAAGCGGTTTCATCACCAAATTACATGTAGACGAAGGTTCAGTAGTACGTAGAGGACAAGTGCTGTTCAGCATCGACCCTGTACAATACCAAGCTGCCGTGAATTCAGCCAAGGCTGCTGTTGAAACAGCTAAAGCTGCCGTAAACACGCAAGAACTTACCGTAAACAACAAGCGTGAATTAAACAAAAAGAACATCATCAGCAATTATGACTTGCAGATGGCTGAGAATCAACTGGCACAAACAAAAGCACAATTGGCACAAGCTGAAGCACAATTAGTAAACGCCAAAAACAATCTGTCGTATACCAGTGTAACCAGCCCCAGCGATGGTGTAGTAGGTAGCATCCCCTACCGTGTAGGTAGTTTGGTTAGCCCTTCCATTGCCAGCCCGCTGACTACTGTAGCCGATATTTCTGAAATGTATGCTTACTTCTCCATGACCGAAAGACAACTGCTGTCTCAGATCCGCGAGGGTGGTAGCATCAAAGAAATTCTGGAAAGAATGCCCGATGTACAATTACAGCTTATCGACGGAACCATGTATGCCGACAGCGGCCGCGTAGAAACCATCAGCGGCGTTATCGACCAGACTACCGGTTCGGTAACTATGCGTGCCCTTTTCCCCAACAAGCACAATGTGCTGCGTAGCGGAAGCACCGGCAACGTAGTGTTCCCCAACCCGATGACAGATGTTATTATGATACCTCAATCGGCCACTACAGAAATACAGGACAAGAAGTTCGTATTCGTAGTGCAGCCTGACAACACTCTGAAGAATACGGAAATTCAGGTGTTTAAGCTGAACGACGGCAAATATTACTACGTAACCGAAGGCTTGAAAGCCGGCGATAAAGTAGTAATGGAAGGTGTGCAAAACCTGAGAGATGGAGCAGCTATCACTCCTATCACCCCTGCTGAGAAAGAAGCTGAATATCAGAAAGCACTGAAAGACCAGAAAGAAGGCAATATCCAAACTGCGTTCAATTAACGTTTAACGGTTAATGATTAGTGATTAGCGGCTGCGCTATTATACCGCAGGTGCTTATCACTAATCACTAACCCCTAATCACTAAATAACATGAAATTAGATAGATTTATTAATCGTCCGGTACTATCCACGGTAATCTCCGTGCTGATAGTAATCCTGGGTCTTATTGGTCTGGCAACCTTGCCTATCACCCAATACCCGGACATTGCACCGCCAACCGTATCGGTGCGCGCCACCTACACGGGTGCCAATGCTCAAACGGTGTTGAACTCCGTTATTGCACCGCTGGAAGACCAGATCAATGGTGTAGAAAACATGATGTACATGACTTCCAATGCCACCAACAGTGGTTCTGCCGATATTTCTGTTTACTTCAAGCAGGGAACCGACCCGGATATGGCTGCCGTAAATGTACAGAACCGTGTATCTATGGCACAAGGTCTGCTGCCCGCCGAAGTAACCAAGGTAGGTGTGACGACACAAAAGAGACAGACTTCCATGTTGATGGTATTCTCTATTTATGATGAGACAGACCAATACAACATCGAGTTTCTGGAAAACTATGCCAACATCAACCTTATCCCTGAAGTAAAACGTGTTGCCGGTGTAGGTGATGCGATGGTATTGGGTACTGACTACTCCATGCGTATCTGGCTGAAGCCTGATGTGATGGCTCAATATAAACTGATACCTAATGACGTAGCGGCTGTTTTGGCAGAACAGAATATCGAGGCTGCCCCCGGACAGTTCGGTGAGCGTGGTAATCAGACATTCCAATATACAATACGTTACAAAGGACGTCTGCAACAGCCAGAGGAATTTGAGAACATCGTTATCAAAGCAATGGAAAACGGAGAAGTACTCCGTCTGAAAGATATTGCTGAAATCGAGCTGGGACGTCTGACCTATAGCTTCAATAATACTGTAAACGGGCATAAGGCTGTCAGCTGTATCGTATTCCAGATGGCAGGAAGTAATGCAACACAGACTATCAGCGACCTGGAAACATTGTTGAATGATTATTCCGAAAAGCTACCTTCGGGCTTGCAAATCAACATTGCACAAAGTGCCAACGACTTCTTGTTCGCCTCTATCCATGAGGTTATCAAGACATTGATCGAGGCCTTTATCCTTGTGTTCATTGTGGTATATATCTTCTTGCAGGATTTCCGTTCCACATTGATCCCCGCTATTGCTATTCCGGTAGCATTGATTGCGACATTCTTCGTGCTGAAGCTGATCGGCTTTAGTATCAACTTGCTGACCCTTTCGGCCATGGTGCTTGCCATTGCGATAGTGGTCGACGACGCCATAGTCGTCGTCGAGGGTGTCCATGCGAAGTTAGACCAGGGGTACAAGTCCGCCCGTGCCGCTTCCATCGACGCCATGAGTGAATTGGGTGGTGCCATCGTTTCTATTACGCTGGTCATGATGTCTGTATTTATCCCTGTAAGTTTCATGGGTGGTACGGCAGGTACATTCTACCGACAATTCGGTCTGACAATGGCCATCGCTATCGGTTTCTCCGCATTGAACGCTTTGACGTTGAGTCCGGCATTGTGTGCCATCTTCCTGAAACCACATGATGAACATGGTGAAAAGAAATCGACATTTATCAGTCGCTTCCACACAGGCTTCAATGTGGCTTACGACAAGATGTTGAAGAAATACAAGAATAATGTATTGTTCTTCATCCAGAAAAGATGGCTGAGTTTCGGTCTTGTAGCAGGTTCTATCGTATTGCTGATTTTCTTTATGAAGATTACTCCGACAGGTATGGTACCTAATGAAGATACAGGTACCATCATGGGTGTAGTGACTCTGCCTCCGGGTACTTCACAGGAACGCGCACAAGAAGTGTTGCATCGCGTGGACAGCCTTGTGGCTGCCGAACCAGCCGTTGCATCACGTACAGTGATCTCCGGTTATAGCTTCATCGGTGGACAAGGACCTTCTTACGGTTCTATCATCATCAAGTTGAAGAACTGGGAAGAACGTTCCACAATGCAAAACTCTAATATTGTTTACATCACGCTCTTTATGCGTGCACAAAAGATTATCAAGGAAGCACAGGTACTGTTCTTTGCTCCTCCTATGATTCCGGGTTACTCTGCATCCAGCGATATCGAGTTGAACATGCAGGATAAGACCGGTGGTGATCTGAACCACTTCTTCGACGTAGTAAAAGATTACAATGCCGCACTGGAAGCACGTCCGGAAATCAACTCCGCAAAGACGAGCTTCAACCCGAACTTCCCACAGTACATGCTTGACATTGACGCTGCTGCTTGTAAGAAGGCAGGCATCAGTCCAAGCGACATCCTCAGCACTATGCAGGGATACTTCGGCGGTCTGTATGCTTCTAACTTCAACCGTTTCGGTAAGATGTACCGTGTTATGGTTCAGGCAGAGCCGGAAGCAACCAAGAATCTGGAATCATTATCCAGCATCAAGGTGCGCAACGGCAATGAAATGGCCCCGATTACTCAGTTCGTTTCCATCAAGAAGGTATATGGACCTGACATTATCAGTCGTTTCAACCTGTATACCTCTATGAAAGTAATGGTTGCTCCTGCTTCCGGATATACTTCCGGTCAGGCACTGGCTGCTATCGCCGAGGTTGCCAAAGAGAACCTGCCTGCCGGTTTCGCTTACGAATTGGGAGGTATGGCACGTGAAGAGGCCGAAACCAGTGGTAGTACAACAGGATTAATCTTCGTACTCTGCTTCGTATTCGTCTACCTGTTGTTGAGTGCACAGTATGAAAGTTATATCCTGCCGCTTGCCGTACTGCTGTCTATTCCGTTCGGTCTGTTGGGTAGCTTCTTGTTCGTCAACGGTATGAGTGCCATCGGCAATATCTCTATTCTGAAGATGATAATGGGGTCCATGTCCAACGACATTTATATGCAGATTGCATTGATCATGTTGATGGGTCTGTTGGCGAAGAATGCCATCTTGATTATTGAGTTTGCTCTCGACCGTCGTAAGATGGGTATGAGTATAACGTGGGCAGCCGTATTGGGTGCCGCAGCTCGTCTGCGTCCTATCTTGATGACATCACTGGCCATGATTGTCGGTTTGATTCCGTTGATGATGGCATCCGGTGCAGGCGCTAATGGTAACCGTACGCTGGGTACTTCTGCCATCGGTGGTATGTTAATCGGTATGATTCTGCAGATCTTTATTGTACCAGCTCTGTTCGTTGCATTCCAATACCTGCAGGAGAAGATTAAACCGATGGAATGGACAGATGTGGATAACTCTGACGCAGAACCTGAAATTGAGCAATACACGAAGTAAATTAAGAATGAAGAATGGAGGACTTCGTTCATCATTCTTCATTAATATAGAAAGATTATGAAGAAACAGATTATAACTTTGATGTGTGCAACTGCTCTTCTGAGCAGCTGCCACATCTACAAATCATACGACAGACCCGAAGATATTACGGCTGCCGGACTGTATCGCGACACAACAGTTGTAAACGATACGCTGGCTGCGGATACAGCAAACTTCGGTAACCTGCCTTGGAGGGAAGTATTCACCGACCCTCAGTTGCAAGCGCTCATTGAACAAGCACTTGCTAATAACCCCGATTTGCGTAGCGCCGCTTTGAATGTGAAGAAAGCAGAAGCTGCCCTTATGTCTGCGCGTCTGGCTTATGCTCCCACACTGGCATTGTCTCCGCAGGGAACCGTTAGCAGTTGGGATAAGGGAAAAGCTACGCAGACCTATTCACTTCCTGTTACAGCAAGCTGGCAGATAGACCTGTTCGGTCAGATACTGAATCCGAAACGTGGTGCACAAGTATCTCTGAAACAGACACAGTTCTATGAACAAGCTGTTCAAACTCAAGTCATCGCCAATGTAGCCAATATGTACTACACATTGTTGATGCTCGATCGCCAGTTGCAGATTACAGAATCCACAGCCGATATCCTGAAAAAGAATGTGGAAACCGTAGAAGCAATGAAGGACGCAGGCATATACAATACGACTTCTGCTGGAGTAGAACAAACCCGTGCAGCTTACGCACAGGTATTGGCATCTCTGCCCAGCATGCGTCAAAGCATTCGCGAAACAGAAAACGCCCTTTGCCTGATGCTGAATCAGCCGGCACAAGAAATAGAACGTGGTGTACTGGAAGACCAACAATTGCCGACAGAATTCTCAGCCGGTATTCCTTTGCAACTGTTATCTAACCGTCCCGATGTAAAAGCTGCCGAGATGTCTCTTGCTGCAAGTTATTACGATACTAACAGCGCACGTGCAGCCTTCTATCCGCAGATTACTTTGAGTGGTTCGGCAGGATGGACTAACAGTGCAGGTTCCGCAATTGTGAATCCGGGCAAGTTACTGGCTTCCGCTATAGGATCGTTGACTCAACCGCTGTTCTATCGCGGTGCTAATATCGCCCGTCTGAAACAGGCCAAAGCACAGGAAGAGCAATCCAAAATCCAGTTCCAGACCACTCTGCTGAAAGCTGGAAATGAAGTGAGCAATGCCTTGTATCAATACCAAATGACCTCCGAAAAAGCCATTTCTCGCGAGATTCAGGTAAATTCTGCCCGTAAAGCTGCGGAAGATACAAAAGAATTGTTTAACTTAGGCACGTCAACGTATCTGGAAGTTCTCTCTGCTGAGCAATCTTACCTCAGTGCACAAACTTCCGAGGTATCCGACACTTTCGACCGTATGCAAGCTGTTATCAGCCTGTACCAGGCGCTCGGAGGAGGAAGGAAGAATTAATTAATTATAAATGATGAATTATGAATTATGAATTGGCTGCGCTATGATACTGCATAGCTAATTCATCATTCATAATTCATAATTCAAGATTGAAAAACATGATAAGTCCATTAGCATTTGTAGATCCTGCCGCAAAGCTCGGCAAGAATGTAACGGTCCAGCCTTTTGCATATATCGAAGGCGATGTAGAGATTGGAGATGACTGTATTATCATGTCCGGTGCGCGTATTCTCGACGGTACACGCCTGGGGCAAAAGAACAAAGTGCATCATGGCGCCGTACTCGGTACCGTCCCGCAGGATTTCCATTATACGGGCGAGAAGAGTCTGCTGATCATCGGTGACCAGAACGACATTCGCGAAAATGTAGTTGTGAGCCGCGCTACACATGAAGGAGATGCTACACGTATCGGAAACGAGAACTTTCTGATGGATGGTGTACACCTTTGTCATGACGTGCAGGTAGGTAACCACTGCGTATTAGGACTTAAGACTATTGTAGCCGGTGATTGTCGTATTAGTGATTGCACCATTCTGAGTAGTAACGTCATTTTGCAACAACAATGCCACATCGGAAGCTGGGTATTGATCCAGTCAGGGTGCCGCATTGCGAAAGACGTTCCTCCTTATGTGATCATGAATGGTAATCCGGCCGGTTATCATGGCATTAATGCTGTTGTGCTACAGCACAAGCATCAGGTAACAGACCGCATTCTGCGTCATATTGTAAATGCTTACCGTCTGATTTACCAAGGTAACTTCAGCATACAGGATGCTTTGCAGAAGATTGAAGACCAAGTGCCGATGAGTGACGAAATACACAATATCCTTAACTTCGTACGCGAGTCTAAAGGCATTGTAAAATAAAAGAATACTCCTTATTCGGAAGGCGGTCGGGTTTACTCGTCCGCCTTTTTTGTTATCTTTGCACCACCTTACCCGTTCAATTATGAGAAAAAAGAAGAAGAAACAAACGAATAGCAAGAAACAACTGGTGCTCCTGATTGTCCTGATCATATGCGGCATCGTTACCGCTTATCAGACAACGAACTCTAAAGAAAAGACTGCCGGCCCTGAACAGACAGAAGTCACCGTTCAGAGTATCCCAAAAAATTCCGATATATACATCAAGCAAACAACTGCCCCAAGTACTCCCGAAATACTTCTACAGCGCACCGGATACCTCGTATCCTATAACTCCAACACCCGTATAGCAAACTGGGTAACTTGGAAACTGACTCCCGAACGTTTAAAAGAAAATACCGAGCGAATCAATAACTTCCGTCCCGACCCTGATCTGCCCAAGAGCAAAGCAGTCACCACACAAGACTATAAAGGTAGTGGCTGGGATCGTGGGCATCTTTGTCCGGCAGGTGATAACAAATGGGATCGTGAAGCCATGATAGAGAGCTTCTACATGACTAACATCTGCCCCCAGCACCACAATCTAAACCGGGGCGACTGGAACGAGCTGGAACAGAAATGCCGCAAGTGGGTGAAAAAAGACAGTTGCCTTTACATTGTAGCCGGTCCTATCTTCTATGACCGGAAGCCACAGACCATAGGCGAGCATAAAGTTGCCGTACCGGATGCCTTCTTTAAGGTGATACTTTCTCTGCACAAGAAACCGAAAGCCATCGGTTTTATCTATAAAAATAATGAAGGGAACAATCCGCTGGACTCTTATGTAAACACTGTGGACGAAGTGGAGCGGATCACAGGGATAGACTTCTTCCCCGCCCTTCCCGATGATATAGAAAGGGCGGTAGAAGCAAGTTATAATTTGAAAGACTGGAAATAATTACTCAAAGTTCAATGTGCCGAAGAATTCGGGACAGTGGAAATTAGGTTTTTCCAGACCAATAGGATTCCAAGAAAGGAAGTGAGGCGTTTGTAGTTTATCACCGCATTTATAGAAATTGGCACGAACTGTCTTTCCGTCAAGACTGGTGATCTGATGCTTGAAAAAAGCAGAATATGGAATAACCAATGCCAGTTCCCAGTTACACTCTCCCACACGTTCCTCAAAAGACTGGCGTCCCAAAGAAGACCAGCGTTGCACTTTGTCCATCACTTCTTGCGGGGCATGTTCACGGTTTTCACGTCCGGCACCGGCACCAATCAGGAGAGTTCCGGCACAGTTACATTCTACATTATAATAAATTCCATCTCCTGCAGGGATAGAAAAGAACTCTACACAAGCATCTTCCCATACTGCACCGTTATCTCCGGCAGCTACAGCACGCACACTGGCTTCTTTTACTTTGTAATGAACCAAAATCGCATCATCCGTATGAGCTATACGGAACTGCACCTCCGGCTGATAAGGGAATGCCTTCCAATTCACCGTATTGATCGACTGAAAAGCCACCTTTTCTTTATCCAACAAAGCAGGAATATTCTCTACTGCTACATTAGCCAGACTTACTTTTTTTACATTCAACTCTTTCATTTCTTTCTTTTGGGGGTTAGTTGCAGACAAGGGGAAAACACAAAGCAGAGCTATTAACCAAACTGCCGATTTCCGGGAAATGTCAGCAAAAGACATTTTACTCATGTTAGTATGTTGCTAAAAAACGGTTCAAACGGTCAGCCCAATGATGACTTTATAAACTCCTGCATTTCCGGTGTATGTTCTTCCACACTCTGCAACAGTTTGAACTGCGCTTTTGTACGTACAAGATTATGCTCAGGATATTTAGTCTTATAATAAGTGTCACCATTAATATAATCCGCCAGGAAACGAACGCACTGCATATAGGGGAATAATGCAGCTGCATATGGCAGGTTCTCAACCTCTATCGGCAGCAGGAAGACTTTCGCAGATTCCAGGTAACCTTTTGCAAACGCCTTGAATATCTCCATATTGAAATTCACATTATCCAGATTTTCATCATCCTCGGCACCTGTATTGGCTGCAGAACGAAGGAAATCGCCGAAATCAGAGAAGATAAAATTAGGCATCACCGTATCAAGATCAATGACGCAAAGCACCTTGCCCTCTTCATCAAACATCATATTATTCACCTTCGTATCGCAATGACATACACGTTTTGGCAATTTGCCCTCGCGATACAAGCGTTCAGCTTTGCACATCTCTTTAGCACGTTTTTCTATTTCATCCAGATAGTACACCACTTCTTTCACCCGGCCAACCGCATCCGCAACTATCGCATCACGAAGTTGTTTCAGACGGAACTCCATATTGTGAAAATCAGGAATAGTCTCTCCCAGTTCATCAGGAATATCCGCAAGCATTGCCTGGAAATTACCAAAAGCTACACCGGCATAATAAGAATATTCTGCATCCACCGTCTCATAAGTCTTTGCATTAGGAATGAATGTCATGATACGCCAATAGTTTTCACCATCGTACCAATACGTTTTTCCGGTATCGGCAGGAATAAAAGAGAGCACTTTACGATCTATATCATCCGCACCTTGTTCCACAAGTTTTTTGCGAATATGCCGGGTTACGGCTTCAATGTTCGCCTGCAACATCTCCACATTCTGGAAAATAGCATGGTTCACACGTTGCAATACATAGTCGGGGGCATCTGCTTCAAGAGTAGTCACTTTATACGTGTCGTTAATCAGCCCGCTGCCTAAAGGCTGGATTTCATTAACTGTACCCTTCGTATTAAAATGGGATACAATGGATTGAAGGTTGTTCATGATATTCTATATATAGATTTAAAATTAGTATGCAAATATACGTCTTCCTCATCAATGAAAAAGTCCAAATTCGTCCGACAAACGCCCAAAATTATACATTTAAACAGACATAACCATAAAAATCAGATAATAAACTTCCCCCCTTTAAGCAAAACGCCTTATATTTGTGTTTGAAACCTTAAAAATACCGGAGGAGAAGTGCAAAAGTTTATCAGAACGCTGTTTCTTGTCTTAGTAAGCATAGCTACAGCAAACCTACACAGCCAGAATATTACTTTCAATCATCTGACAACCGATGACGGTTTATCCCAGTTTAGCGTCAACAGCCTGTACATTGACGAGAACGGTATCTTGTGGATTGGTACGCGTGAAGGTTTGAACCGCTACAACGGTAATGATATACAAACCTATAAACTGAGCAAAAACGACCCTTACAGTCTTTTCTGCAATACCGTGTTGCGCATGGCAGGCGATCAAAACGGTAAAATCTATCTGCTCTGTACCGAAGGCGTTGCCCAGTTCGATCTGACAACACAACGCTTTACGACTCTCCTTCAAGGTAACATTAACAGCATCTATTATAAAAACGGCCTGTTCATCGGAAAAAAGAATGAGATCTACCGTTACAATGAACAGACCGACAACTTCGACCTCTACTATCAGATGGCGGGAGAAAACATCGAGATCTCCTGCATGTTCGAGGATAAAGGACACATGTGGATAGGAACCACCAGCGAAGGAGTCTTCAACCTGAAAATAGACGGACATCAAGTCACCCATCCCATTGAAAAAGGAAACATTACCAGCATCTACCAGGACAATTCAGGCGAATTATGGATAGGCAGCTGGGAGAAAGGACTCTTCCGGATAAAAACAGACGGAACCATTGAGAACCTGCGAAACGACCCGAAGAATCCGCACAGTATATCTTCCGACTTCGTAAGAGCTTGTTGTGAAGATAATCTTGGCAATATCTGGATAGGAACCTTCAACGGTCTGAACCGCTATAACAAGACAACAGGACTTTTCCAGAACCACACTTCCAACGATATGCAGAATGAAGGCCTTACCCACTCCTCTATCTGGTGCATCGTAAAGGATAATCAGGGGACACTATGGCTGGGCACTTACTTTGGTGGTGTCAATTACTTCAATCCTGAATATGAAATCTACACCCGGTATAAAGCCTCCAGAAACGAGAAAGAAGGTCTGAGTAGTCCTGTAGTAGGGCGTACCATTGAAGATAAGAACGGCAACCTATGGATCGGTACAGAAGGTGGCGGACTTAATTTCTATAACCGCCGCACACGTGAGTTCAAATGGTACCTTGCCGGAAAGGGGAATAATAGTATCTCCCACAGCAATGTAAAAGCCCTCTATTATGATCCTGCCAAAGAAATCATCTGGATTGGTACTCATCTCGGTGGACTGAACAAGCTCGATATCCGTACAGGAGCATTCACCCATTACCTCATGGAAGAAGGCAATCCGGAAACGCTTCCATCCAACATTGTTCGTGACATAGCACCTTATCATGACCGGTTAATTGTCGCCACACAGAATGGCGTATGTTTGTTTGATCCCCAAAGTGGAAAATGCCGGCAACTCTTCAAAGACACCAAAGAAGGGCGCAAAATAACCATGGTGGCCGATGTAGAAGTAGACAACAATGGCACACTCTGGATTGCCGCCACGGGCGAAGGTATCTTCTCCTACCGTTTCGATACCAACAAGCTGACCAATTACCGGCACGACGTGGCACAACCGCACAGCCTCAGCAACAACAATGTGAACAACATCATGCAAGACAATAAGGGCAATCTCTGGTTTTCCACTTCAGGAAGTGGACTCGACCTGTATCGCCCTGCCAGCAATGACTTCGAGAACTTCGACAAAGATAAGAACGGACTCGTCAGCGATTGTATCTATGATACGCAGGAATCCCCGGTCAGCGGCAAACTGATACTTATCACCAATCAGGGGTTCTCCATTTTCGACCAGAAAACAGAGAAGTTCCAGAACTATAGCGCAGAAAACGGCTTCCCGTTGACAGCAGTCAATGAGAATGCACTGTGTGTAACGCGAGATGGCGAAGTATTCCTCGGCGGCACACAAGGTATGCTTTCGTTCAATGAGCTGGAACTTAACTTTACTCCGAAGCCCTACAAAATCATCCTTTCCCGCCTCATCGTAAACGGTTCCGAAGTGAAAGTCAGCGATGAAACGGACATTTTGACGCAATCTTTATGCCACACCCGGGAGATCACTCTGAACGCAAACCAGACCATGTTCAGCATTGAATTTGCCACTTCCAACTACGTGGCAGCGAATAAAGATGAAATCATTTACAAACTGGAAGGCTTCTCCGACGACTGGAACAGTACGCGCGGCCAGCCCATCATCACTTATACGAACCTGAATGCCGGAACGTACAATCTGCTGATTAAACCCAAAGGGAAAGAAGAATCCCTTTGCCCGCAGGTACATCTGACTATTCACGTATTGCCTCCTTACTATAAAACCCCTCTTGCCTATCTCATTTATCTGATAGTGACTGCCATTCTTTTATGGTATCTGGTCAGAACATACAAATCGAGAATCAAACTACGTGAATCGTTGAAGTATGAGCAGAAGCACATACAAGATGTAGAAGCCTTGAACCAGTCCAAGCTACGCTTCTTCACCAACATTTCACACGAATTCCGTACCCCGCTTACCCTTATCGTGTCGCAGGTGGAAACCCTGATGCAACTGCAGAACTTCACACCCACTATCTATAATAAGATATTGAGTATCTACCAGAATAGTATTCAGTTGCGCGAACTGATCACCGAACTTCTTGACTTCCGCAAGCAGGAACAAGGACATATGAAAGTAAAAGTCAGTCCGCACAACATCGTACATTTCCTCTATGAAAACTATCTGATCTTTATGGAGTATGCCAGCAGCAAGCAGATCAGTTTCAACTTCGAGAAAGACAGCGAGAGCCTTGAAGTATGGTACGACCAGAAACAGATGCAGAAGGTTATTAACAACCTCCTGTCCAATGCCATCAAGCACACCCAGGCAGAAGATACCATTACCCTCAGTATTACCACCGAAGGTAACGAAGCCGTCATCCGTGTGACTGATACCGGCAGCGGCATCGACGCCAAAGAGATAGATAAGATATTCGACCGTTTCTATCAGACCGAACAAATGGATAGCCTTACCACCGGCGTTGGTACCGGTATCGGACTGGCTCTCACGAAAGGTATCATCGAACTGCATCACGGCACTATCAAGGTAGAGAGTGAACTCGGCAAAGGCAGCAGCTTCATCATTCGTCTCCATCTTGGAAACGCTCATTTCAGTCAGGAAGAAATCAGTAAGAAGACTGAAGCCGTACAACAAATAGAACAGGCACAAACTTCTGAAATCGATGCTTCACTCAAAGCAGAGTTAGAAGAGAATGCTCCGATAAAACGCATGCCCGACGTTAAAATGGTTATCGTAGAAGACAACACCTCCATCCGTGAAATGCTGGAGAATATCTTCCGCCCATTCTACCAGGTACTGACTGCCGCAGACGGAGAAGAAGGTCTGGAACTGGTACAGAAGGAAATGCCGAACATCGTAGTAAGCGACGTGGTTATGCCTAAAATGTCCGGTACCGAGCTATGCAAACAGATCAAGAACGACTTCAATACCTGCCACATTCCGGTAGTGCTGCTTACAGCCCGGACTGCCGTAGAACAAAACATCGAGGGCCTGCGTATTGGTGCGGATGATTACATCACCAAGCCTTTCAATACGAACCTGCTGATTTCCCGTTGCAACAATCTGGTAAACTCACGTATCCTCCTACAAGAGAAGTTCAGCAAGCAACCGCAAGCCTATGCCCAGATGCTAGCAACGAACCCGATAGATAAGGAAATTCTGGATCGTGCCATCAGTATCATTGAGAAGAATCTGGATAATACGGAATTCAATGTCAATATCTTCGCCCGTGAAATGGCAATGGCTCGTACCAACCTGTTCACCAAGCTGAAGGCCATCACCGGACAAACACCGAATGATTTCATCCTGACCATTCGTTTGAAGAAAGGTGCCTTGATGTTACGGAACAATCCGGAACTGAACATCACCGAAATCTCAGACAAGATCGGATTCAGCTCTTCCCGCTACTTCTCAAAGTGTTTCAAGGATGTATACCATGTAAGTCCGCTGGCTTATCGCAAAGGAGAGGATGCGGATACAGGAAGTAAGGATGAAGAAGACGAAGAAGGTTAATAGGCCGTATAAGTCTTCTCATCTTTCTCGCTATGGCGAGAATCTTTTCTCATCATAAAGAGAATCTATTCTCATCGCATTGAGAAGAAACTCTCACCGTATTGAGAAAAGATTCTCTATAAAGGGAGAATATCTTCTTCTGTACATTCCAGTGTTTTCATTAGCATTATGTACATTTTCGTCCTTCCCTTGTACTCCCTTATACACTCAATTCCGGAAAAGCCACTACCTTTGACCTCAGAAATAACAATCTAAAGTCAAAGAGCTATGAAACATTTTTCCCCTTTATGGTCCCTTCTTCCAGGCGCAGCCCTGATAGCCGGATGCGGAAATCCGTCGAAGAAAGAAGCCGCCGACACTACCCGTCAGAAACCTAATGTTATCTACCTGATTGCCGACGACCTGGGTATCGGTGACCTGAGTTGCTATGGCGCCACTAAGATAAGTACCCCCAATATCGACCGCCTTGCCGGACAAGGTGTGCAGTTCACTAATGCCTATGCCACCTCTTCCACTAGTACCCCCTCCCGCTTCGGTCTGCTGACAGGTATGTATCCCTGGCGACAGGAGAATACAGGAATCGCCCCCGGCAACTCCGAGCTCATTATCGATACAGCTTGTGTCACCATGGCTGACATGTTTAAGGCAGAAGGATATGCTACCGGAGCCGTTGGTAAATGGCATCTGGGACTTGGTCCTAAAGGAGGTACAGACTTCAACCATCTTATCAAGCCGAATACCCAGGATATAGGATTTGATTACGAATACATCATTCCCGCCACTGTAGATCGCGTGCCTTGCGTATTCGTAGAAAACGGACACGTTGTAGGCTTAGACCCCAACGACCCCATTACCGTCAATTACCACCATAAAGTAGGTGACTGGCCTACCGGACTGGAAAATCCCGAACTCGTAAAACTGAAACCCAGCCAGGGTCATAATAATACAATAGTAAATGGCATTCCCCGTATCGGTTGGATGACCGGTGGAAAATCAGCCCTTTGGGTAGATGAAGACATTGCAGATGTCATCACCGGTAAAGCCAAAGACTTTATCGTAAAGCATAAAGACGAACCTTTCTTTATGTATATGGGCACACAAGACGTACATGTTCCCCGCGTACCTCACGCCCGTTTTGCCGGCAAGAGTGGCATGGGAACCCGTGGTGATGTAATCCTGCAACTGGACTGGACTGTGGGCGAGATTATGAATACCCTGGATAGTCTGAACCTTGCAGATAACACTATCTTTGTGTTCTGTAGCGATAATGGCCCCGTTATTGACGATGGTTATCAGGATCAGGCTTTCGAATTGCTGAACGGTCATACTCCTATGAAACAATACCGTGGCGGTAAGTATAGTGCTTATGAAGCCGGAACACGTATTCCATTCATTGTACGTTGGCCCGCCGGTATCCAGCCTTGCAAACAACAAGCTTTGTTCTCTATGATCGACGTATATGCCTCCTTGGCTGCCTTACTGAATCACCCGCTTATACCTGCAACCGTTGCTCCCGACAGCCGTGACCAACTGTCTACTTTCTTAGGGAAAGATAATACCGGATGTGATTATGTAGTACAGCAGAATCTGAATAATACCTTATCAATTATTCAAGGAACATGGAAGTATATCGAGCCGAGCGATAAGCCCGCCACCGAACATTGGACGAAGATGGAATTAGGAAACAATCCAAAGCCCCAACTGTACAATATTTCCATAGATCCATCGGAAAAAGACAATGTTGCAGCAGCGCATCCGGAGACTGTAAAAGCTCTCTCAACACTACTGGAGCAAGTGAAAGCAGGTAAGAATCAGGGGACAAGGTAAGGAATCGTACAGAACAGGTCTTCTTTATCAAGAATGTACAAATTCGTACTTTTTGCGAACTATTAACGAAAGTCGTCTCCTATCTAATCACATACATTTGCATTGTGATTCGAGTCGTTTAACGAGAAAGAACAACCTTTTTAATAACTAATTAATTTAATATTTATGAAACAGAAAGTAACCTTAATGCTACTGGCAACTTTTCTCTGCTGCGTATTAGGCGTACAAGCACAGACAGGTAGCCAAGTTACAGGTAAAGTTGTTGATGCCATGGGAGAACTTCCCGGAGTTAGCGTCGTTGTGAAAGGAACTACAAACGGAATTATTACCGCACTCGACGGTAGTTTTAAACTGGACAATGTCAAATCCTCTGATATCCTGCAATTCTCTTTTGTAGGTTATAAAACTCAAGAAATTAAAGTTGGAAATCAAAAGACTTTCAATGTTACTCTGCAAGAAGATGCACAGGCACTGGATGAGGTAGTCGTTGTGGCTGTTGGTTATGGTGACGTAAAGCGTCGCGACTTAACCGGAGCTATCGGTAAGGCCAACATGAGTGACTTAACAAAAACCCCTATCAACAACGTAGCTGAAACACTGGGTGGACGTATCGCCGGTGTACAGGTATCTTCTACAGATGGTGGTCTGGGCGACAACTTCAATATCGTAATCCGTGGTGCCGGTTCTTTGACTCAAAGTACTGCTCCGCTATACGTTATCGATGGTTTCCCAAGTGAAACTTCCGGAATGAGCGCCCTCAACCCGAACGATATTGAATCTATCGACGTATTGAAGGATGCTTCTGCAACAGCAATCTACGGTTCTCGTGGTGCCAATGGTGTTGTTATCATCACAACCAAGAAGGGTAAAGCCGGAAAAGCGACTCTTACTTATAACGGTAGTGTCAGCATGAGTAAAGTGAAAAACACCATGGATATGATGAACGGTTATGACTTCGTCAACCTGCAAAAGGAAATCATGGAAGGAAACACCAAAGAAATAGATGGAGAAAAAGTAGATGAATTTGCTTATTACTACTTAAAAGATGGTATCACACTCGATGATTATAAGAGATTCAAGAGTTACGACTGGCAGGATGAAATCTATCGCACAGCTATCAGCCATAACCACTATGTAGGTTTAAGTGGTGGTAGCGATAAGATGGACTACTCAGCATCACTCTCCTACAGCAACCAGGAAGGTGTTATTATCAATTCTGACCTCTCTCGTTACCAAGGTCGTTTCAATTTTAATCAAAGAATTAACAAGAGCATAAAAGTTAATGCAAATGCAAACTTTGCAAGCAATGTACAAAATGGTCCTAATCCCTCTACTGCACAGACCAGCGTATCCAACTCACTGATGTATAGTGTATGGGGATATCGTCCGGTTTCTCCTTCCGGTTCCGACCTCCTGGCAGAATTGTACGATAGCGACGTGGACATGAGTAATGACTATCGTTTCAATCCGGTACTTTCTGCAAAAAATGAGTATCGCCGTACAACGACCAACCATCTGCAAGCCAACTTAGGTGTAGAATGGGAAATTATCAAGAACCTGAAGTTCAAAGTTACTGCCGGATATACCGGACGCGACATAAAGAGAGAAGAATTCAATGGAAGCCAAACCCGTACCGGTAATACGCATCCGTCCAACACACAAAGTAAAGGTATCAATGCATTCCTAAGACAACAGGAAACGCGCAATTACCTGAATGAAAATACTTTGTCTTACGTTTATGCTAAAAACGATCATAACCTGAACGCTTTGGTCGGTGCTACTTTCCAAAAGTATACCAGCTATCTTAGCAGCATTACCCAGGAACAGATTACGAACGAGGCTTTCGGAATGTCAGGCATCGGTAAAGGTTCTGCAGTTCCGGTTGTCACAGCATCACAAGGAGAAAACGCCATGATTTCTTATCTGGGACGTATCAATTACAACTACGCATCCAAATATTATGTTACAGCTTCTATGCGTACTGACGGTTCTTCCAAGTTCGCTCCGGGCAATCGTTGGGGTTATTTCCCATCAGGTTCACTGGCTTGGGCTTTCGGACGCGAAAACTTTGTTTCCGATGCACTTCCTTGGCTGTCTAATGGTAAATTGCGTTTAAGCTGGGGTCTTACAGGTAACAACCGTATCGGTGACTTCGACTACATGGCACAGTTAGTAACCAGCTCTAATGTCTACAAATATCCTTGGGACAGTTCTTTCTATCCCGGATACGTATTAGGCTCCATGGCTAATGAAAAGCTAAAATGGGAAACCACTGAACAATATGACTTCGGTTTGGATTTAGGATTCTTTGATGGACGTATCAACGTTACCATGGACTACTATATCAAAACTACCAAAGACCTGCTGTTGGGTGCAGACGTTCCCGCAAGCTCCGGTTATTCCAGTGCAACTTTGAACGTAGGTAAATTACGCAACAAGGGTTTCGAACTTACCTTAGAAACCATAAATATCAAACAAAAGAACTTTAGCTGGACCTCTAACTTCAATATTGCTTTCAACAGCAATAAGATTGTAGAGCTTAATTATGGTCAGGATGACATGATCAGTTTTGTAAACTGGGATAATAAGTACAAAACAATGCCTGCTTATATCAGCAAAAAGGGTGACGCAGCCGGAAGCATGTACGGTTTCATCTATGATGGTACTTACAAATATGAAGACTTCAACACTTCAGTAGATGCAAACGGAAAGACAATCTATAAACTGAAAGATGATGTAGTTCGTATTTCAGATGATGCACAACCGGGTGACCCGAAATATAAGAAGTTAAGCGATAAAGAAGGTAATAAAATTACCGATGAAGACCGTACTGTTATTGGTAACGGGCAACCTAAACATACAGGTGGTTTCAGCAATAACTTCGTTTACAAAAACTGGGATCTCAACATCTTCCTGCAATGGAGCTATGGCAATGATATATTGAATGCTAACCGTATGGTGTTTGAAAATCCCCAGAGCAAGAAGAATACCAACATGTTTGCTTCTTACACAAACCGTTGGAGTGCTGAAAATCCGACCAGCAATATGCCGCGTGCAAGAGCTATCGGTGCTGAATACTACAGTTCTTTGTATATAGAAGATGGATCATTCCTGAAGTTGAAAACCATTTCATTGGGTTATAATTTTACCCCCAACACATTGCGTTCTTTGGGTATCAGCGCAGCCAGACTCTTTGTTTCGGCAGAGAATATAGCTACCATTACAGGTTATTCCGGTTCCGATCCTGAAGTTTCTACACGTAACAGTGTATTGACTCCCGGCTTCGACTGGTCCGCTTATCCGCGTTCATTCAACGCATCACTTGGTATTAATATAACCTTCTAATCACCTAAAATCAAGAAACTAATATGAAAAGTATCAATAATATCTTCAAGAAAGTTTGCATCCTGGCAGTAGTTGCTTCTATGGCTGGTTGCGATATGCTTGACACCAAGCCCTACGACTTTGTAGCGCCTGAAACATTCTACAAGAATGAAACTGATTGCACAATGGCATTAGCCGGTGTATACTGGACGATGGCAGCAGAACATGTATATGGAAACCGTTATTCCTGCATGTTATCCAATATTGATGATTTGAGCTATTACTATCGCCAAAACCAAACAAGTGCAGTAGTTGCCAATTCACACAATACAGGTAATACTGACTTATGGAATACATGGGAAGCCCTCTATTCAGGGATCAACAATGCCAATGTATTGCTTGACAATATCGATGGAGCCAGTATCTCTGACGATAAAGTGAAAACACGCATTAAAGGAGAAGCAAAGTTCTTACGTGCGTATTATCACTTCTTATTGGTACAAGGTTGGTACGAAGTTCCTATCCGTAAGGAAACAGTGAAAGATATCACAGTCAGCAGTCTGGAGGCTACCCCCCACGCCGAAGCACTCGACTGGATTATTCAGGAAATGGAAGACTGTATCGATATGGTAGATAACAGCAGCTATGATGCATCACCTTCTCATGTGAAGAAAACTGTAGTAGAAGGCGTTCTGGCCCGCGTATGTTTGTGGCGTGCAGGCGAACCTTCAAAAGGTGGAAAGCCATTTTATGAAAAAGCAGCCAAGTATGCCAAAGCTGTTTATGATTCCAAGAAACATAAGTTGAATCCTGACGTATATGCTACATGGAAAGCTTTAGCTTCTGACCAATATGAGACTACATACAATGAAAGCATGTGGGAAGTAGAATTTGTTGGAACACGTGATGACGGTAGCTATACTGAAAGCCGTATAGGCAATGTAATCGGTAATCTTCAAGAGAACTCAGCTGGTACAGGTGCAGGTTACACATATGCTTTCTATGCAGGTAGCTTGATTCTCTGGGACTTGTTCGATGCTAAAGATGCACGCCGCGATTTGGCTATGGCACCTTATAAACTCAATAATAAGGACGTGCAAGTTGCATGGAAAGACAACCAGATTGTAGACCGTCGTTGTGGGAAATACCGTCGTGAATGGGAAAGCAGCAGCCCTAAGCATAAAAACTATACTCAAGAGAACTATTGCCTCTTGCGTTATGCTGATGTATTGCTTATGCTTGCTGAAGCTGAAAACGAAGCAAACCAAGGTCCTACAGCATTAGCTTACACATGTATCAATGAAGTACGTAAACGTGCAGGAATTGACGAGGTGAAAGATTTGTCATACGGTGACTTCCAGAAATTGATCCGTGATGAACGTGGTCGTGAACTTTGCTTTGAGTCTCTTCGTAAGTACGACCTGGTACGTTGGGGTATTTACTACAAGGCTATCAAAGAAGATCTGGGAGCAGCAGTCAATGATGCGCGCTGGTCTACTGCCAACAATGCCAAAGGAGCAGCTCAGTATGTAAGTAATACAACTGAGAAGAACCAGTTCCTCCCCATTCCGACTAAGGAACTTGGTGTAAACACCAAATTGGAACAAAACAAATATTGGAAATAATCATTTAGTTACACAGAACTTCTAACCTTAAAATGAAATCAAATAGACCTTAATCAATTTGATATGTATGGAGGAGAGTGACCGTGAGGTTCCTCTCCTCTTTTATAACTTTTAAAAAACAATATACCTTATGACCAGAAAACACTTGCTATTTATCCTTGCGTTGCTATGCAGCCAAGTATCTTTTGCTCAATTCATAGGTTTTGAGACAGAAATCCCCAAAGAGTTTACAACAGCCGATAAGGGAAAAATCACCCTGTCCACCCGGTATTATAAAGAAGGGAAGCAAAGCCTGGAATGGGATTTCCGTTCCGGTTCCAAACTCAATATTTCTCTGGATCAGCCTCTAACCCTTGATGAACGGATGGAAAATTCATACGGAATAACCCTATGGATTTATAATGAAGCCCCACAACAAGATTCCATTCGTTTTGAGTTCCTTTCCCCCCAAGGAGATGTATCTTATTGGTTCAGTTTCCAGTTGGCATCGGCTGGCTGGCGCGCTTGCTGGATTGGCTTCCAGCACATGAAAGGAGATAAACAAAACAAAGAAATAGTAAGCTACCGGCTGATAGCCCCTGAACGAAAAGGCCGCATATTTCTGGATCGTTTGACTTTCCCTGTGAAAAAGATGAACGACCGCACTACCCCCGACTTGCAGATGCCTTACAATAACTCCCTCTCGTATCGAGACCTGTGGCATTGGTGCCGGGTTTGGCAATGGGAGCAATATAAGTATGATATTCCATTACCTTCCACCCTCAATCAAGCAGAAAAAGACGAGCTGCGTACTGTAGAACAGCGGCTAACCACCGCCCTTGATATTCAGAAAGCACCGAAGGAAGCTGTTTCCAAAGCATACGATATTTTTCAGAAAGCCAATATTCAACGCTCCGGAACTGGATTCACAGGTGCCCCTATCCTGACTCCCGATGAACTGGACCGTTCCAAAGGAGAAATATCCTGGAATGACCTGGAAACAATGCTCTCCGGATTCGCTTACGATGCTTATTACAATCATTCCGAAACTTCCCGTCAGAATTACTTCACCGTCTGGGACTTCGCCATCAATCAGGGGTTCTCCTTCGGTAGCGGAATGGGAACCAATCATCATTACGGATATCAGGTACGGAAAATTTATACTACAGCCTGGTTAATGCGCGACGTCATCTGGAAAGCTCCCAACCGCGATAATATCTTATCCACCCTCATATTCTGGTCTGCCTTGCAAGAAACCCGTCAACCTTACCAATACGGCAGAGATGAACTACTGGACAGTTGGCACACCCTCTTAATGGCTAAAACAGTTTCAGCACTACTGTTCACTGACGAGCGAGAACGAGTACGCGCACTGAAAGGTCTTTCCCGTTGGGTATCCTCTTCTCTTCAATACACTCCGGGCACTATCGGAGGTATCAAAGTAGACGGAACCACTTTCCACCATGGCGGTTTCTATCCGGCCTATACCACAGGTGTCCTTGCCATGGTAGGGCAATTCATCTCCTTAACCAATAAGACGGTTTATGAGCCTACCGAAGAAGCCCGTCAAGTACTGAAATCCGCCTTTATTGCCATGCGCAACTACTCCAACAAATATGAATGGGGAGTTGGCATCAGCGGACGACATCCTTTCGGCGGCTCGATGAAAGCGGATGATGTAGCAGCTTTTGCTTATCTAGCCCTGTCAGGAGACTTATCAGGAGAAGGTAATACCTTTGATCATCATCTGGCAGCAGACTACCTACGGCTTTGTGAAAAGGATACCCCCGAAGCGCGTTACTTCAAAACGCAAGGTATCACTCCCGCCTCTGCCCCACAAGGCTTCTTTGTATATAACTATGGAGCAGCAGGTATTTTCCGGAGAAGCGATTGGATGGTAACCTTAAAAGGATATACCACTGACGTCTGGGGATCTGAAATTTACCGGAAAGATAACCGCTACGGACGTTATCAGAGTTATGGTTCCGTCCAGATTATGGGATACCCCTCACGCCTTGCCAGCGGTTACGATGAGAACGGTTGGGATTGGAATCGCCTACCGGGAACTACGACCATCCACTTACCATTCGAATTACTGGATAGCCCGCTACCGGGAACTACCATGGCACATTCCAAAGAAAATTTCTCAGGCAGTAGTTCACTGGAAGGGAAAAACGGCATGTTTGTTACGAAACTGATGGAACGTGAACTGAAAAACTTCACTCCGGATTTCGTAGCCCGCAAATCCGTCTTCTGCTTTGAAAACCGGATGATCTGTTTAGGAACAGGTATTCATAACAGCAATAACGAATATCCAACCGAAACAACTCTCTTCCAAAGTACATTCCAAAAGGGAAAGAGCACCATCCTCGTTAACGGAGAAGAAGAAAAAGAGATTGGTTTCAAAAAGCAACTTTCCGGTACTACTGAAAAGTTACTTTCTATCAGGGACGGTTACAATAACCATTATTTCGTGAAAGACGGTAATGTACAAATACAGATCACGGAACAAGAATCCCGTCATGAAAAAACACGCGCTGTAACACAGGGAACTTTCGCTTCAGCATGGATTGAACATGGAAAAGCACCCCAAAACGAAACGTATGAATACCTCGTATGGATACAGCCAACCGATCAGGAATTAAAAGAACATGAGGCTTCGCAAACATACGAAGTATTACAACGGAATGATAGTGCACATATCGTTCACGACCGATTAACCGATATTACTGCCTATGCTGTCTTCGAAACCTATCGTTCGCAACGGGATAGCCTGCTTAACCTTATTCCTGCAGAAACAATGGTTATGTATAGAAGAGACAAAGCGAATATCATTATGAGCGTTTGCGATCCAAACCTAAATATTGAGGAAAAGGCATATACCACCAAGAACCCCAGCCGCGTTCTTGAAAAGAGACTTGAATTAAAAGGAAAATGGAAGATCAGTACACCCAATGAAAAAGTAACCCTGACAGCAGACGGAGAGAATACCATTCTCACTGTTCATTGCCAACATGGACAACCTGTAGAATTTAGCCTTCAGCAAGATTGAGAATTACGGAAGAATATTTGTAGCAATTACTCTGCTACATGGTTATTCCGCTAAAATAGTTACCTTTGCAGAAATATTGAATAACTAATTGATATGCAGAGTACCCTCCCCATTCATTTTGCCCCGCTGCAAGGTTACACCGAGGCTATTTACCGACAAGCACATGCCCGTATATTCGGCGGTATAGAGAGTTATTATACTCCTTTTGTACGTGTGGAGCACGGAGAAATCCGAAAAAAAGATATGCGTGAGATTACTCTGGAAAACAACCGTGGCGTGCAGCTCATTCCGCAACTCATTGCTCCCGATGTGGACAAAATGGAGCAGATAATAGCCCTATTCATCGAAAAAGGATATAAGAATGTGGACATAAATCTGGGATGCCCTTTCCCTCTTTTAGCTAAACGCCACAATGGTTCGGGAATGCTTCCTTATCCCGAAGAGGTGCGGGAGTTGCTGACTGCTGCCATAAAGAATCACCCCGACCTGCAGTTCTCTGTCAAGATGAGATTGGGTTGGGAGAATCCGGAAGAATGTCTGGCTTTGCTACCCTTGCTGAATGAACTGCCACTGACACATATCATCATGCATCCCCGATTGGGAAAACAACAATATAAAGGGGAAGTAGACTTAAAAGGTTTTGAAGCCTTCTACAACGAATGTCGTCATCCGCTTATTTATAACGGTGATTTACTTACAGTAGAAGATATACAGACTATCAGCGAACGTTTTCCACGACTGGCAGGTATCATGATAGGTCGTGGACTACTTGCCAATCCCGCCTTAGCTTTAGAGTATCAACAGGGACATCCACTTTCCGAAAAGGATATGCAGGAGAGACTCAGATTGTTCCATGCTGACGTATTTGCCCAGTATGGCAATCTTCTGGAAGGGGGAGACAAACAACTGCTGACGAAAATGAAAAACTTCTGGGAATATCTGATGCCGGACGGAGACCGGAAGGCAAAAAAAGCAATTCATAAGTCCAACAAGCTGGAAACTTACCAGGCGGCAGTCCGCAGCTTGTTGGGATAATCATTCATCTTATTCCGGATTTACACCCGGAATCGTATGTACATCTTTACGTATCTGCGCTACATGATGCAGCTTCATCCAGTCGTGCAGGTACTCACGGTGTTGCAACAGGATCTCTTTGTATTTATCCTCGATGGCGAGATTCCGCATTTCACCACGGTCTTTTTCCATATCAAAAAGTTGCTCACGATAACGGCCTTTGTCATACAACACATATTTATAGCGAGAGGTACGCAAAGCCCAGCCACGTGTATTTCCACCTTTATCGAAAGTGGTTTCGGTTACGATATAGTCCTGATGCTTCAATGCCGGATCAGCCTTCTCTACCAGCGCTCTGAAAGAGACACCATGCAGCCCTTCAGGAAGCCGGATGCCTGCCCAGTCGCAAACTGCTGCAAAGAAATCGACACCATTATTCACGAGTTGCGGCATCTCCTTGCCGGCATTCTTTTTTCCCGGTAAGGTTACAATCAGAGGGATATTTACCACCTCTTCATATAAAGCCGATTTCTGGTTCCAGTGGTGTGCTCCCACTCCATCGCCATGATCACTGGTAAATATCACGACTGTATTCTTCCATAAATCCTGTTTATCTATAGCATTCAAAATCTTACCGATTTCTGCATCCACCTTTTCAACCAGACGGTAATAGAGGCTTCGGTAACGGCGCCAATCATCCGGAGTGTAGTTACGGGTAGGATAAGCCGAATAATTCAGGCTCTGCTCATAACTGATAACATCAGCGTCATAGGGATTCTTAGCGAAATTAAGAGGGAGCCCCGGCCACTCATTCTGCGGCAGGTCTTCTATATTTCCCCAAGGCAAATTCTGGCTACGTGCGTACTCACAGATATTATGTGGGTTATCGAATCCTGCCACCAAGAAGAAGGGTCTGGTATGCTTTTGTTCCAGAAAGTCGACACAGGCTTCCGCCAACCCATTATCACTATGAGGATGGATAGTAGTAAAACCGAACTCTTTATCCGGCATGGAGGCAGTATGTACATGCCATTTACCGGCATAGATACAGTCATAACCGACATCCTGCATCAGAGTTCCCAAAGTCCGGTTACGCAATGAATCCGGTATCGGCGTACCATTTCGAGCAAGTCCTACTTCGTGCGAAGTATAGCCTGTAAACATAGCTGCCCTGGCAGGTCCACTCAGGGGCGTAGAACAATAGGCATTACGGAACAGAACACCCGCCTGTGCCAGTTTATCCATATTCGGAGTATGCAAGTCATCGTTTCCCATGCAACTCATCGCAGAGGCTGTCTGCTGATCGGTAACAATGTAGATGATATTAGGCAACTCTTTCGCCCAAGCCAAAGAAGGAACGACAGCCGTTGCACACAACATTATATTCTTTACTTTCATCACAGTTCTATTTTAAGGATTAACTTCATTATTTCTTCAGTTCCACATCGAAGCTGGCGGCATCTCTGCACGTAAATTGCAGAACCGTCTGCTGCTTATCTTTGGAAATCACTTTGCAATAGGGAGTTTCTGCAACATTCCATTCACCCTTTAAAGTAACGGTTACAGGTATTTCACCACTATCATTGTCAATCCAAGGACGCGAATAGATACTACGTTCCATACGTTTGCCATCCTTGTCAAAAGCCTCATCGCTCGGACCCCGATATAGTGCCAGATCCGGTTGGGAAACGGTCAATAAGAGTTTATCTCTGTCTTCACGTATCATGACGAGGCAGGAAGTATCAGCTTTTTGTAGCAATCCCTCCTCAGGCAATGCCTGTGGTGTTTCAAAAAGCACATATGAAGTCAGGTTATCAGTCAGAGAACGAACGATATGAGCATTGCGGTCCTGTTGCAATACTTTGTAAGACGGTTTCTTTGCGAAAGCTTTCAAAGAAGCTGCATCCGTACGAGGCAGAACAGCATATTCATAGGAAGCACCTTTCGGAGCTTTTCCATGCTCTAATACCAATGAAACCCAATCACCGGAAGTAGGTTTCGGATTACGTTCACCTACGGTAACTTGTGGGAAGTTCTTTTCATATTTTGCCGCTTTCATCGAGCTTTTCGACAAATAATAACCTACTCCGTTAGGATCGATATAGGTCTGTCCGTCACTTTTATAAGCTGCCCAGTAATCATGCATTTCGGGAGTAGTGGCTGCCAACTGGAAAACGGTAGTCTCTGTCGGGAACTCTTCATTTGTATTCTCAATATCCGTTCCCAGACATACAATCGTTCCATTGAAGAAGTGATAAGATTTACGGGCACGGTGTGAACCGTTGTACTTGTCATGCTCGTGAAGCTTCATGCCGAAGTTACCATTTAATTTTGCCTGAGACAAACCGCCTGCAAAAGCCTCGTCGGAATAAAGCATTTCTTCCATACCTGAGAAAGTATCTACATTCATCACTTTGGCACGAAGCTGATCGAATGGCAAATGAATAGTCGTCGTACCGGGGAAACGGTTCCAGTCGAAGCCTGCTTCCTGCCAGCCGCTGGTTGTAAAAGTAACCATTTCATCGGGTTTTCCAGTCAATATCTGCATACTTCCGTGAGCCAGGTAGCGACCGAAGAAATTAGCATCCAGATAATGTTCGGCTGCCCAAAGGTAACGGGAATGCCCACGTACCACAGCAGCCCAATTATCCCGGCGCTGTACTGAAACACAACCGTACCCTAACGCCAAATTACCTTGCGGATCGGGTTCGGGACGGAATCCCTGTGCTTCAAATAGTTGTTTCAATTTCTGTTCATGGGCAGTAGATGCTTTCGGTAGATAATCAGGAGAATTCTTATCAGGAGTTTCCGTATAAGAAACCAGACGCAAATAAGCAGCAGCCAGTTCAGGATCGTATTTTTGTTTTCCATCGGGAGTGCCAGCCAATGCCAAAGTAGCATATTGTATGGGGATCAATTGTCCCTTTCCATTGGGATGGCGTCCTGACATGGAAAGAGCCCATTGCTTGGTATTACAATAGAAACGCATAGTGAGCAATACATTCTTCACTGTTTCGTGCGCTACTTCAGATACTTTGAATCCTGTTCCACTCAACAGATAAATCATATTCGTGGCACCATCCAGACCGCCGACCGCATAAGCCGGGTAGTTATTGCGATGGTGGAAACAAGCACCGTCTTTTTTGAAAGAACCGGCCAATCCGAGCGCCGAGCGGCAACCATAATCTATCCAACGGGAGAAAGAACGGAGATATTGAAGTTTTTCAGGAGTATCTTCCATAATCAGGATACTTGCCATGCGCCCCTGCGTCTGCGTATTGAAAGTATCTATATCAATGCCATTGACCGTAGGTTTAGGATATACTTCATTGGTGATGGCATACCAACGCAAGGTGCGTTCCGCTTCGTTCAGCTTTCCGGTTTCCCTCAATACATCTTTCATCAGGAAATAGGCCACATACAAACCGCGCATACTGTATCCGTAATGATGGATATTCCCCCAACAACTGCCATAAGCCACTCCCTGATCGGTGATGTGGTCGTACATCGCCAGGAACTTCTGTTTCAGCTCATCCTTTGTCACAGCATCCGAAGCATTGTTATAGGCATAGGCTATCCGACGCATCAGATTGAAATACTCACTCATCTCCATCCCTAACTTGGTGAACATGCCTTTGTCCCAGTTGGGATACATACGTTCGTAAGCTTCAGCCTGGCGTACCATAAAGATGGGCAGTCCGCTTACAACACCGTCCTTATAAGTAATTCCATAGAAATCATATTTCTTACGGATGCCTTCCATCTCTTTTTCTGTCAGTTTAGAAGGAGTATAAAGCATATCGCGGAAACGTTTTTCCATCAACTGCATATCTTGTCTGTCCTTCTCACTAACCGGAGTAAGGGCTATTTCCGGTTTCCACAGGGAGTGTTCATAAATCACCAGCCAATGGTTGGTGGTTCCTTTATTAACGAAGGGCACTTGCACATCAGCTGTTTGCTGACGGGCATCCACTTTACTGGCAGTTATCAGATGGTCGATGAACAACTCTCCTTTCACATCAGGTGCAACGATGCGCAGTTCGTTCATCCCGGGTTCAGGAGTGCCTTGCATATCACGCTCGTAGCAGACCCAGGCAGCACGCCAACCTGTGAAATTAATACCGAAAGGAAAAGAAGTGCACTTCTTTCCGTCTTTCAGGAATTCAAACTCAATAGTAGTATCCTGGGCTTTTGCGTTGTACACCCAGACAATGAAAGCGGAAAGGTAAGTATCTTTTCCGGTAGGGTCTTTCTTCTCGAACTTCAGATCACGCTGAAGGGTTAGTATAGAGCCGGGTTCAAATGTCCAACGTAAACTATGCGTACCGTCTTTATAATGTTGGTCGCTGATTCCGAGCGTAGCTTTCGTTGCGCTCAGCCCGGCAGGAAGCTCTGGTTGTTCAAAAGAGAGTAACCGGTCATTCTTTACAACTTGTGCCGACAGGCTAAAGGAAAACAGTGCAGCACATGCAGCAACAAGGGTAGATTTCATCAGATTAAGTTTCGTCATCATGGTATGAGAATATTAATGGGATTAATTCAAGCGTTCGATATGGAAGTTCGTGAAACGAACATGATTTTGCAGAAGGCGCAGGCCAAAGTGACCATCGCCTGCACCGGCTTCGAGAGGCAGACGGAAAAGCTCCTCACCATCTACTAAGAAAGTTGTGCTATTATTCTGAACACGAATCCGGATATGATACCATCGGTTCGGCTTCAATAGATGAACAGGATCGGTATACTCTTTAATCAAAGGTTTGATGCGAGTCTCATCCACATCGTAAAACTGACCGTAGTAACGACGGAAACGGGTAGTGGTATTATCATTACCACCATAGCCTACATAGAACAGATTCAATGTATTATAGTTACGGAAGATACCATTTCGCCAAGTGGAGCGAGCTAATAGTTTGCCGGGGTATTCCGGATCATTTGCAGCCCAGAAGCAGTTCATGTCGCTAAGACGATCGTGTTCTCCACCATTCATCACCATGCAGATATGATAACTGATTTCATAATCACCGGTCAGACGGTCTTTATACCATAAAGTAAGCCCTTCGGGCACGATAAGTTCAAGCGTATCTTCACGGATGGTGAAGTCCATCATCCCCGACTGGTCTTCGGCAATCCAATGGCCCAAAGAAGCGTGCTCTTGCGCCAATAAAGTACAAGGGAGAACAAGGAAAATACATTTCCACAGGACATGTATGAAAGTTGAATGTGTCATTTCCGGTATTAGTTTCGTTTTACAATATTTCCACATTGCAAAGAAACGGTACTTTTTAGAGAAAATGACACATAAATCGTACAAAAAAGGTGTAGTATAGTAATAAAAGCAGTGCAAAACTGATATATAAATAGCTTTTAGAATTATTCCGACTTCTCCTTTAAACATTGTTTTTCACTGAACTTTTCCTATCTTTCAGCATTTATATAGCTCCACTTTTAATAAAAAGTCATATGATGAACAAAACAAACTTTATGGCCTACATGGCAACCCAGATTTCTGGCTTCAGGGAAGAGCAACGCATGGGAACAGCACATGTGTATCAGAGCACCTTTAATCGTGTTAATGATTTCGTGGGTAAAGTCCCCTTTGAGTTTAAAGAGGTTACCCCTTTGTGGTTAAAGGCTTTTCAAAACTATCTGTTATCCAGACAGCTACACTGGAATACCATTTCCACGTATATGCGCATGCTGCGTGCTGTCTACTATCGTGCAGTAGATGAAGGACATGCTCCCTATCAGCCCCGATTATTCAAATGTGTCTACACGGGAACAAAGGTGACAGTCAAGCGAGCATTAGACGAAGAGATACTGCGTAAATTTAAAAAGCCCATAACGGAAAATCGGAAATTAGAGCGCGCACGTATGCTGTTCATACTCTTATTTATGCTACGTGGTATCCCTTTTGTGGATATAGCATTTATGCGACGTTGTGATCTACAAGGTAATACCATAACTTACCGCCGTCGCAAAACAGGTACTTGGCTTACGGTACATGTAGAGCCTGAAGCAATGACACTTATCCAGCAGCTAAAGAACTCGGACAACAATTCTCCTTACCTGTTTCCATTAATTCGCCATCCGGGATGCAACGAATACCGACAGTATCAAAACGCATTACGTAATTTCAATTATTTATTGGGACATTTAATCAAGATCACTGGAGCACCAGTACGATTAAGCAGTTACAGTGCACGCCATAGTTGGGCTACTATAGCCAATTACAGAAATTACCAACAAGAGCTCATTAGCAATGCAATGGGTCACTCATCAGTCAAGGTAACCGAAACTTACTTCAAGAGACATACAGATGAAAAAATAAATGAAATGAACAGGAAAATTATTTCTCATACATTTGTGTCTGTATAAAGCACAATAAGCTTATAATCAACCAATAAACAAACAGAAATGAACATCTAAATTATTATATTGCTTTCTATTACTTTGTAGGTAACAGAAAATGATTTAACATCGCAAATATCTACAATAAATATAAATCACGCAAGAAAAACATGAAGAAATTTTAGATAAAAATTAAAAAACATTCTAGAATACATTCTAAATAAGGAAACCATCCATCAATAGTGCATTACGCATATTGATTTTATGCAATACACACATAGCTGTGTTATATTAAATTAACACAGTATTCTTTTTTATGCTCTTTTCAAATCTCAGAAATCCAAAAAGATTAATCTACATATCCACAATAAATACATTTGCAGTGGCTCTCTAGCCTATTTCTGTTACCTACAAAGTAACAGAAATGTTAAGCACAAGATATTAATCGAAAAAAACTCACATTATTAAAATGAAGAGCATGAAAAAGAGTCTTTGTATTATTTTTCTATTCATCGGCATCTCTTTATCTGCACAGAATGTTGCCATCAAGACAAACCTCCTGTACGATGCCACTACGACCTTCAACCTCAGCGCTGAAATAGGTCTTACCCCTCAGTGGACGTTAGATCTGTCCGCTAATTATAATCCTTTTTCATTTTCAGATGATAAGAAGTGGAAACATTGGATGGCACAACCTGAAGCCCGCTACTGGTTATGCGAGCGTTTCAATGGTCATTTTTTAGGTTTTCATCTACTGGGGGGACAATATAATGTAGGCAATATGAAGTTCCCACTAGGGATACTCCCTTCAACAAAGGATTACCGCTATGAGGGGTACTATTATGGGGTAGGCTTAGCTTATGGCTACCAATGGCTACTAAGTAATCGCTGGAGCCTTGAAGCAAGTCTAGGCTTGGGATACGTACGTGCACACTACGATAAATACGATTGTCCTAAATGCGGTGAATGGAAAGAAAAAGGGAACAAGAACTATTTGGGAGCAACCAAAGCCGCCATATCACTTATCTATGTTATTAAGTAAAAAAGGAAAAACTGAGTTATGAAGAGAATATTATATATCACAGGAATCTTGCTGAGCGCATCACTGTGGACACATGCACAGGAGGGACAACTTATCAATGTGAAAGTGATTAATGAATCGGTAACAAAAAATGGCCGTGAAGTGAATGTTAAGATGACGCTTGATTTGACAGATATGGAAATAGGCAACCAGAAAAGCGTACGTCTGAAACCAATCATTGTAGCCAAAACAGATTCTAAAGAATTAGAATTACCCCCTGTTGTAGTAGATGGCCGTACCCGAAACCGGATACATAAACGTATGAAAGCATTGACAGGAAAGTCAACAGTGGATGATGCCTATATGGTGGTGCGCCGTAAGAGCAATAAAAAGCAAAATGTGGAATACTCCATGACCTTGCCTTACGAACCTTGGATGGCACAGAGTCGTCTAATACTTCGTGAAGAAATGACTGGTTGCCTGGAATGTGAAGCGGGCACGCTCGCTACAGAAGAATCTTTAGTAAAGAACACCTTCCTACAACTGTTTCAGCCACAATATGTTACTACGTTTGTACAACCAGAAAAGGAGACAATAAAAGTACGCAATGAAATACGTGCAGTACGCTTTCAATATCGTCAGAACAGCTATATCATTGATCCGAAATTCAAAAACAACCAAGCAAAACTAGATTCAGTACATAATTCCATAGAAGTGGTAAAGACAAATCCCGATTTGACTATAACAGGTATTTATATAACGGGGTATGCTTCGCCCGAAGGTACAGTAGCCTACAATGAACATTTGTCTAAAAATCGTGCAGAAAATTTTGCTCAATATATGCAGAAGGACACAAATGTAGATGCCTCACTATGGCACGTAACTTGGAAAGGGGAAGACTGGAATGGATTGCGGAAAGAAGTGCTAAAGCACCCAAAACTCTTAAAAATAGATGAAGTTATAAAGATTATTGATGAGTGCGAAGATGATCAGGATGTTTGCGAACAGAGAATCAAGGACCTTGTTCCTCCAGAGATTTATCAGCGTCTACTGAATGAAATGTATGGACCCTTACGCCGTAATGAATATCGCATAGAGTATAACGTAAAAGAATTCAGTTTGGAGGAAGCTAAAAAACAGTTGAAAATCCGCCCGGATTTGCTAAGCATGGAAGAGATTTATATGGTAGCAGACTCTTACGGAAAAGACTCCCCCGAATATAAAGAAGTACTATTGATTGCGGCCCATACCTATCCAGACAAAACCTCGGCAATAGTAAACGGAGCTAACGTGGAAATGGAACGCAACAATATAGCTGCCGCTATCTCAATGATAGAGAAATCGAAAGCTGTCCATACCCCTGAAGCATTAAACTGCTTGGGTGTAGCCTATGCGAAAAACAAACAATATGATAAAGCAAAAGAGACACTAAAACGTGCAACTGACGCCGGAAACATGGAGGCCAAGATCAATCTGGAACAATTAGCCAGAGTTATTGCTGACTTATAACAGACAGAGTCCCGGTAAAACATGATAAATAAAATCAGTTAGCATATACATAATAAAATTAAGTTATCAATTATTTACTAATCAATTTAAATTATGAAGTTAAGCAAGTATGTTATGCTGGCATTAGCTGGATTAGCTTTTGCAGCATGTAGTAATGAAGATGCAGAACAGAATTCCCTCAGTAACGGGAAAAGTGTTTCAATTTCTATTGCCAATATGGCAAAACCAGATAGCCGCGCAACAGGTAGTTTTAGCGATGAAACTCAAAAAATACCTGTTGCAGACATCTCAAATCTGAAGGTGGTCTTTCTGGCAGGAGATCAAATTAGCTCTACCACAACATTTGATAAAGGCACTAATGTTGATGGTATATATACTTTCCACAAAGTTCCAGGTGATGTGAATGCCGTTGCCATTTTAGGGAACACCGATAAGGTAATAACAGTACACTCAAGTTTTAGTACTTTATTGGATGCTATAAAAAAAGATCTTATAGGCCAGCAATCAACACCAAACGACATTGTAGTATACGGAAAGAGTACATCATGGTCTGCAAGTGGTTCATGTTCAGATGAAAGTGGAGCTACATCCACACTTTACGATGCAGGTCAGATAACCGTACAACCTCTATTGGCCAGAATAGAGATTGGTGGCATTGCATGTACCGATTTAGGAGAGAGTTCAGCCAGTGAAGTAGCTCTCTATAAAGAATTAACTTTATCAAAAATTGGTATTGATAATATTCTGACAGCAGTTGATGGCAGTGAGACTATCAGTTATCCGGCAACAGAACAGGGGCAAAAAGACTGGAATGCCGCAACAGGCTGGTATATAGATCCTTTCAATCCAGAAATAGAATTAAAAGATAAGGATGCATTGCCTAATGTATATGTTTACAATGTAGCTCCAGGAGCAGCTCCCCGCATCATACTGACCGTTGCAAACGGAGTATTCAATAATGGAGTAAGTGGAAATTTGGATATGCCTCAATACGTAAGAGCATCCAGCTATACTGATGATAAAGGTACAGAAATCACAGCTTTCGAAGCTGGTAAAATCTATAAAGTCAACTACGCTTTCACCTGTAACAACATCAAGCCATGGATACCGGTAGAAACAATCTGTGTGAAAGTTGATATTGTAATTCCAAACTGGACAATTGTAAACCTGACTCCGGATTTTGATTAATTCCCTAACCCTAATTTTTATAAAAGGCAGTGTGCAGTAACCATATAATACTGCACGCTGTTCATAGCTATTCCACAATTTATAAGCATACAGAATAATGATGAAATACATAAATCCATTCATAATCCTGCTTTGGGTCGTTCTGGTGGCAGGATGTATCAAAGAAAATAGGGATGACTGCGGCCGTTGCACTCTTCGTTTCAGCTACGTTGGCGATGGTACTACGGAAATCTTTCAAAAAAAGATTGAAAAGGTGAATCTGTATGTCTTTGATGCGAACCACAACTGCATAGTCTCCCGCACGCTTAAGCAGAACGAACTAAGCACTCAAAGCATCAGTCTTGAGCTCTCTCCTGGAACATATCGCGCTGTATGTATTGGTAATGCTTTTGAAGCAACTGTAATCACAGATGTCAATTGTGGAAACTATAAAGATATACATTGCACACATCCGTGTTGCCTATCGGGAGACATTATTCATTCCAATGACTCTCTCTATCAGGGAAGCAAAGAATTCGCAGTTCCTAAAAATCGGGAACTGACAGAAACCATTCCCTTTTCTGCTTCACACATAGATATGTATGTAGAAGTAAAAGGTTATATAGAAACTGCTGCCCGTTCTACTTCACCTTTAAAACTTGAAGTTAACAACCTATCAACCTGGGTAAACTTCAATAACGAAGTAACAGACGATGAACTGGCAACATATTATCCATTGTCTGATGTAAAAAAACAAAGTTACGTATACCGGTTCAATATTTTAAAGCAAACAGAACACCCTTGCCTGAAATTGTATGACTCAGACAACAAGGAAATTTTCAGTATGCAATTGGCCGACTTCCTTGAAAAACACCCTGAAATAAATATTGATAAGAATGAGACTATTATCCCTATTCTTATTGAATTCAAGAGTATAGGAGTAGAAGTAAGCATACCTGACTGGGCCATAGAAGACGTAAAACCGGAATTCTAAAATAATCGTAATATGAGAAATATAAAGATTCACAATATATTCTATCTGTATAAAAGAGCAGACATCTTTCTTTTACTATTAGGAGTACTCCTTTGGACAAGTTGCATCAAAGACGATTTTAAGAGTACCCCTGTAGTCAATGGAGAAGTTATACTAAATGTAAAGTTGCCAAAACCTATTATATCATCTACCACTACACGTGCCGGTGCCATTGATTTTGATATAGTCAATGACTTGAATATCATTATTGCAGCGGGCAGTAATGAAGAATCAGACATACAAGAAATCTTCTATCTCCCCTTCAATGACGAAGCAAGCGTCATATTACCTGATGGAGTTACTTTTGTGTCTCAGGAAAACAATAGTTATTCACTCCATTTTTCCGCAAAGTATTTGGAAGACAAAGGATACGTGGCAAGTACTATCTATGTGGTTGCCAACTATGGTTCAAGTATGCAAATCAAAGGTCCTCATAATGTCGGGGAATTACAAAGAATAAAGGAAGAAACCTCTAGCCTATCCGGTATTATCAGCGGAAACAGTATGCTATTTGCTAAAGCTATAGAAAATGAGACACATACCGATGCAGATGGAACTGTCGGCAAAACTCTGAAAGCGGAGTTACAACGTCTCGCTGCATTAGTAACAGTCAGAATTGATGGAAGCGGATTAAAAGACGACGTAATCATAACACCTACCAGAATTCAGTTACACAGGGTCCCTAAGGAATGTTTCATAGGTCAACCGAATATCGACTTGAATGCTTCGACTGACATTGTCCAAAATGGCGAATTCAAAGAAACGGCATCTTACAAATGGTCACGAGTTGCCAATGAAGCAACTGTTGAAAAATACAAAGAACAATTTTCTAATCTGTCCACCCATAGTGGTAAACATTATTTCGAAGGTAATAGTTGGAATGAAGGTATAGAAACAAACTATACTGATCAGGACGTTGCACCTTTGTTTCTATTTGAAAATACTCATCATGAAGACTTCGGCGCTGCCGAAACAAACCAGAAATATAAGCGCCCAGCTGCAGCAACCGGCATTACTCCTAAAGAAATTGATGCTGCAGCCCAAAACTGCTCATACCTTGAAGTATCGGCAAATTATTTAAGGTATAAAAATGATGGAGAAATTATTTCCGGTCCAGTATCTTTCCGAATATTCTTAGGGGGAGATGTCATCTCTGACTTCGATGTAATTCGTAACCACTATTACGCAGTAACTTTATCACTATCAGGATATGCTGTAACCGAAGGAGGACAAATAGATCCAGAAACTGGTGAATTGGAAACAAATTCAGATGATATAACCTGGCGCATGGAAACCGAACTAGGTGAAGCATCATTTGTTTCAGGAGATATAAATGTAAATGCAAGCGGAGAATACATACCAATTGAAGTCATGGCCGGAGAAAATACAACTTATACCATTTCCGGGAGTGGAGACTATTTTCTTTGGGTATATGATCCGGACAGTTACAATAAAACAGGTTGGGAAAGTGTAGCTGGTGGTTCGGACCTTAAAGCAACAAACGGTATTTTATGGATTTATGCTCAACCAATGGTACCGGAAAGTGGAGATACAGCAACATCCCGTTCATGTAAAGTAACCATCTCAGTAAATGGTAAAGAAATTCAGACTATCGAAATCAAACAGTATGCCCCGATCGTATACGATGTCCCCGATGATCTAGCAAATAAAATATTCGGCCATACAAATATTAGTATTTTGATCGACAGGGTAGACAGACAGGCTATGCCCTGGGGCTTCAAAGGTGAAGTTCTGGATAAAAATGTAGGCTTTGACGCCACATATCCACACGGCTATGCCAACTGTTTCCATTTAATCGATCAAGCAGGAGGCTGCGAACATTATAAAGTAGCACAGTCTTATCTCCCGTGGGGAAAAGAAAATGGTGGAAGTGCCATGGTATATGCTATGACATTTTATGGACTGCCGGAACAAGCCCCATCTGGTAATATAGATGACTTGTTAAACGATCATAGTCTACCAAATCTTAGTGCAACCCCGAGTTATACCGATTACTTTTGGACTCTTCCAGCTATTGCAGAATGGCAGATGATTGAAAAAGCTTGGTTAGCTGGCAGTTTTAATGTAGCGGATGCTGAACCCTTACATGACTTTATGGAATATTGGACCTCAGATGCTGTAAGTTTAGTATCCGATATAGATGGAGGAGACGAAAAAGCTTATACTTATCAAATAGGAAGGGATTTACATTCACTTAGTGAAGATGATACATACCCTGAAAACTTGATAAAAGACCGTGATACTCCATTGCGTTTCCGGTTAATAGCAGTAAAGAAAAATTAAAAAAGAAAAGCCAGTCACATTCTTTTTGTGAAAAAGGAAGTGGCCTGTTGTTTGTTTTGTTGATATCCCATTCCTGCCAAGCGAGGTAAGGAATGGGATTCATTTAGATGATATTAACGGATAAGGCGCCCTTTTTATATGCTAAGGATGCATCTCCTCAAACGCCTTATTCTCTTCCTCTATAGTAGTGATTGTTTCCGGTAGCTCACTGATAGGAAGATCGAAGTTATACCAATCGGTATAGCAATCGGTGACATACCACTTTCCGTCAATCAGTTCGAACACTACGCGAAGGGAAGCTTCCGACTCATCATAGCCTGCCTCAAACTCTTTATGTTTGGGGTTGTTTACTGTGAAGCGGGAGACATAAACTCCACCTTCCTCGTCTGTGATACGCTCTTCTTTGAATGCATCTTCACCCAGCAACGCCCACTTCTCACGTGTAAACGGAAACACCTTCTCCGTCTCACCATCTTCCTCCAACAGGGCAATGGGAGTTTTCAACGGAAACTTGATACGGGAATACTGGAAAGAGGCACTGGAAGTAAATTTCTTGAGGAATGCCTGAAAGTCCTCATTAGCTGCGGCAGCATGACCGTTTGTAGTCGTCAGCATAAGTACCGCGAAAAGACAAAATACAAAGTGAATTGCCTTCATCTAGTTACAATGTCAAAGGGTTTATTAATCAGGCGCAAAGATAATGCAAAATCCGAAAGCAATACGAAATAAGCTTGCTTATTTTTTGACGGGATATGAACAAAGTGATTAGGGTTTAGTGATAAGTGATTAGCACCATTCGGCATACAGTTCCCGCATCATTTGTTGTGTCTCCGGTACAGAGAATCCACTGAAATCATATACCGAATGGTGCTAATCACTTATCACTAAACCCTAATCACTCTATTCCTTTCTTTTCCTTTTTTAAACTGAATACATGAATATAAAGCATCGAAACTAATTCTCTGTCACGATGCTGTTTGAACTACTTTTATTGCCCAATAAGACTTTCTTCATTGCCTACCTTTTATTCGTTTAACTATAGTGGAACGAAAGAATAACTATAGTATCCCTTGCGTTCCACTATAGTTGAACGCAAAGTACACTATAGTCATACGAATAAGAAATACCCAATGAGCTATATCCCGATAGGCAGGCGATGAAATCAGAACTGCCTATGGGAACTATCTCTACAACAGAAGAAAGAAATGGTTATGAGTTAAATGGATACGCGGACTACACAGATAAAGCGGACGAACGCGGATAAGATTCCCCTTCGGCGCTTATCACTTCTCACTAAGCACTTATCACTTTTCTTTCATTTCTGCCTCAGATACTCAAACCCAAAGCGACAGCGCAGGCAGTCTTTCTTATCGCAATACTCTTTCTGAAGCTGCAACAAAGCCTGCGAATCAGCAGCAGTAGATACAGGTAGTCCTGCCCCACTCCAATGGCGAATGATACGATTATCTTCTGCCTTCAGGCTCTCAAGAAAACAGGTGGCACGTTCGCAGAGTGCTCTGTCTGCTTTATGCAGGCCATAGGCGTATAAAAAAGGGATAACAGTATTAATGGCAATCAGGCTCTGAGCATTCTTCCCCACTTGCTTTTCACGGGAGGAAGAGACTTTCCGGAAATTGAAATGCTCTTCCCAATACGGAGAGGTACTAACAGTCAGTAGTTTCTGGACAGCTTCCAGCGTTTCCGCTTCCATGATGCGGGAGAACAACGAGCGCTCCTTATAATACAGATTTGCCAACTGTGCCAGCCGGACATGGGGAAAATTGCCGGGACGCAAACGGAGAAAACGCCATTGAGTGGCAGACATTGGAGCTGATAATTCAAACTTATGCTGCAAATAACGGAACTCTTTCTGTAACTTCCGGTAATATTCATCCGCATCCGGCAATTCCTCATCCAGCAACCCGGCTTGTCCGAAGAAGAAAGCTTCCACCTGAAAGAGATTGTCTCGGTGCTTATCTATCGCCCGGAAAGGCAAATGATTGGCCCATGCCTCAAAAGCATCCCCATTCAGCCCGAAACCAAAGTTACGGGACAAGGTAATAAAGAATACATCTTCCCAATGATTATTACAATGTTCCAATCGGGCGGCAATAGCACGGGCCTTCTGTTCAAAGCGCTCCACCTGCAAGGCAGAAAGCCAGGAATGAACTGTGAGTTTCGGTAAAGAAGATAATATGGAATAGCAAGGAGGATAAATCTCCGCATGGGTCAGCTCGGCATAGTGCCGACGGATGGACTCGGGGCAAGAAAGCTGCAACTGGGGTACCGGTGCACCATTCGCACGAAATACTTCGCAATCTACGGTCTCCGCTACATGCAGGATCACGTTATCATAAGCAACATCTTTATCGTGCCCATGCCGCATCCAGTCTGAGGCAACAGTGTGCACTTCAACGTTTCCCACCCAGAGGGTACCGTCTATTTTCAGTTTGGCATTAAAGAAGTCGGGGCCTGCATTTGTGTTCGGTAGTCCGGCATCTATCACCTCAACCGGCTTGCCGGTAGTCGTCCGAAGCATCTTCAAAGGAAAGATTTTATGCTTCCAGACGTAATGCAATAGTAGTTCCATTGTTAACAAGAAGTTAATATTGCCCGCAAATGTAAGAAAAACATTACCTTTGCGACCTATAAAATGTTGATAAAGTGAATTAAAACAGAAGAAAGAATGAAAATAGCATTAATCGGTTACGGAAGAATGGGTAAGGAGATCGAGAAGATTGCCCTCAGTCGCGGACACGAGATTGTCAGCATCATCGATGTGAATAACCAGGAGGATTTTAAATCGGATGCTTTCAAGAGCGCTGATGTCGCTATAGAATTCACCAACCCCATGGTAGCCTACAATAATTATATAAAGGCTTTCGAAGCCGGTGTGAAGTTAGTTTCCGGCAGTACGGGGTGGATGGACGAACATGGCGATGAAATCAAAGAGCTTTGTACCAAAGGAGGTAAAACGCTATTCTGGGCGTCTAACTTCAGTCTGGGCGTCACCATCTTTTCTGCCGTGAATAAATATCTGGCAAAAATAATGAACCAGTTCCCGGCTTACGATGTGACGATGAGCGAGACACACCATATCCACAAGCTGGATGCTCCAAGCGGTACGGCTATCACGCTTGCCGAAGAAATTCTGGAAAACCTCGACCGTAAAGAACGCTGGGTGAAAGGAACCATGCAGGCACCGGATGGAACCGTTTCAGGTTCTACCGAATGTGCGGCCAATGAACTCCCCGTCAGCTCTATCCGCGAAGGGGAAGTGCCGGGTATCCACGTAATCCGCTACGAATCGGAAGCTGACAGCATTATCCTTACGCACGATGCCAAGAACCGCAAAGGTTTTGCGCTGGGTGCCGTACTTGCTGCCGAATTTACTGCTAATAAGGAAGGCTATCTGGGAATGAGCGACTTGTTCCCTTTCCTGAAATAATAAAACAGACCATAAACAACAAGCTAAAATGAGAAAAGCAACTCGCGCCCAATGGATTAAATTTGCAATCATCACCGTGCTTTACCTCGCCTTTCTGGTATGGGTAAAAAGCTGGTTGGGACTGATTGTCCTACCCTTCATCTTCGACATTTACATCAGCAAAAAAATCCCCTGGGGCTTCTGGAAGAAGTCTAAGAATCCGGCTGTACGCAACATCATGAGTTGGGTAGACGCTATCGTGTTTGCACTGGTAGCTGTTTACTTCGTCAATATCTACGTATTCCAGAATTATCAGATACCTTCTTCTTCACTGGAGAAATCATTGTTGGTAGGCGATTACCTCTACGTCAGCAAATTAAGCTACGGTCCGCGCGTACCCAATACGCCGTTGTCCATGCCGCTGGCTCAGCACACCCTGCCACTGGTAAATACCAAATCGTACATTGAGTGGCCTCAATGGGACTACAAACGTGTTCCGGGTCTGGGCAAAGTGAAGCGGAATGATATCGTAGTATTCAATTTCCCTGCAGGAGATACCGTAGCCACCAACTATCAGCAAACGGACTTCTATTCCCTTGCCTACAACGAAGGACAGCGGATGTATCCGAATCCCGTAAATATGGACAGTCTGACGCGTAAGCAACAACGTGCCGTTTACGATTTGTACTACAATGCCGGAAGGAACCTGATACTTTCCAATCCTAAAATGTATGGTGACGTTGTTGTCCGCCCTGTAGACCGCCGCGAGAACTATGTAAAGCGTTGCGTCGGATTACCGGGAGATACACTTGAAATCAGAGATGCCCAAGTCTATATCGACGGGAAGCCTCTTGAAAATCCGGAAGACATGCAGCTCAACTATCTGGTACAGACCACAGGCCCGTACATCACAGAAGATATGTTCCGCGAACTGGGCATCAGCAAGGACGATCAGGCAATGGTCACTAACGAAAGCCTGTTAATGGAGATGGGATTAACCCACCGTGATGCACAAGGGCGCCTGGCTCCTACCTACGATCTGCCACTGACAAAGAAAATGCTTGAAACGCTATCGGCTAATAAGAAACTGGTCAGCCGCATCGTCATGGAACCGGAAATGTTCACCGGTCAGATGTATCCGCTGAACCTCTATACAAAGTGGGATCGCAATAACTACGGCCCAATCTGGATACCGAAGAAAGGTGCTACCATCAAACTGACCGAGGATAATCTGCCTATCTACGAACGTCCTATCAGAGCATACGAAGGCAATACGCTGGAAGTAAAAGAGGATGGCATCTACATCAACGGCAAAAAGACAGACGAATATACCTTCAAGATGGACTATTACTGGATGATGGGTGATAATCGCCACAACTCTGCCGATGCCCGTTCCTGGGGATTCGTTCCGGAAGATCATGTCGTAGGCAAGCCGATTGTAGTTTGGCTGTCACTCGATAAGGATCGCGGCTGGTTTGACGGTAAAATCCGTTGGAACCGAATATTTAAGTGGGTAAAATGATGCCAAATTAAAGAATGAAAGAATTAAAGAATGAAATGGGATACACTTTCATTTTTTAATTCTTTAATTATTAATTTCGATATGAAAGCATGGAAGATAACGGGAGCAATCATCGGAATAATACTCGTTGTAGTGTTACTCCGGGGTTGCGTTATGACTTCCTACCTTATTCCCTCATCGGGTATGGAGAACTCCCTGTTTCAAGGAGAACGTATTCTGGTAAATAAATGGAGCTATGGGTTGCGCCTTCCCCTCATGGCGTTGTGGAATTATCATCGCTGGGGAGACAGTCCCGTAGAAAAGGAAGACATTATCGTCTTCAACAATCCGGCTAATCTTTCAGAGTCTGTCGTTTCCCGACGTGAGGTATTCATCAGCCGTTGTATCGGCGTGCCGGGAGATACGTTGCTGATAGATTCCCTGTTTTCCGTCATTCCATCGGAAAAGAATGCTCCCGACCAGAAGTTCCTGTACGCCTATCCCCGGAAAAAGGAGAAGCAGCTTGATTCATTACTCACTCTTCTTTCCATATGTGATAATCGCCTGATGGGACAGGACAGCGTAAAGAATGTACGTAGTTTCAGCCGTTACGAATATTATCTGCTGGAACAAGCCATGAACGGAAACTGCTGGATAAAACTACTGGATAAGAAAGACTCCATAGAGGCCTTACGTCCGTTGATTGTTCCCGGTAAGGGAAAAGCTATACGTGTATATCCGTGGAACCGGACTCTGCTACGCAATACCTTGGTGCTGCATGAAAAAAAACAAGCTGAGATTAAAAACGATACCTTATATATAGAAGGTAAACCTGTGCAACATTGCTACTTTACCAAGGATTATTACTGGGTAAGTGCTAATAATTCCATCAATCTCTCTGATTCCCGTCTGTTTGGTTTTGTCCCTAAAGATCACATTATCGGCAAAGCCTCGCTCATCTGGTTTTCCAAGGAGAGCGAAACCGGGCTGTTCGGAGGGTATCGCTGGAAACGTTTCTTCAGTCCCGTACAATAGAAAAGGAGAAATCGTAAGAGAACTAACCAAAGAATGAATTCAAAATGAAAACCGTATATCTTTCTTCTGCCTATCTGGCACCCATAGAATATTATGCCAAGTTACTGGCTTATGACAAGGTCTTTATCGAGCAGCACGACCATTATGTGAAACAGACCTACCGCAACCGCTGTACCATTGCAGCACCGGACGGTGAATTGGCACTTTCCATCCCTACCGTCAAGCCCGACACCTTGAAATGTCCACTAAAAGACATTCGTATCTCCGATCATGGCAACTGGCGGCACCTGCATTGGAATGCTCTGTCATCTGCTTACAATCATACGCCTTTCTTTGAATACTACAAAGATGATTTCCAGCCTTTCTATGAGAAGAAATATGAGTTTTTAGCCGATTTCAACGAAGAATTATGTCGTCTTGTCTGTTCACTGATAGATATACAGCCGGACATGGAGCGCACTGATATGTACAAGATCGACTTTACATCCGACGAAGATGATTTTCGCGAACGAATTCATCCAAAGAAAGATTATAAAGAAGAAGACCCGGACTTCATTGCCCAGCCTTATTATCAGGTCTTCCAAGAACGGCTCGGCTTTCTGCCCAATCTCAGCATCGTCGATTTACTGTTTAATATGGGACCGGAGAGCTTACTGATATTGCAACGTTCATTTTGAGAATTTCTGCAAGAATTCTGCAAGGTTCTCCCCTTCTTCCACTCCCAGCTTCTTACGCAAACGGTAACGACTAATCTCCACCCCACGCAAAGAGATATTCAGGAGTGGAGCTATTTCCTTAGACAGCAGATTCATCTGAATATAAGCACAAAGCAACTTATCTTTGTTATTCAGTTCCGGATATGCCTTTTCCAGTTTACGGAAGAAATCATGATGTACAGAGTCGAAGGTACTTTGGAATGCCTGCAAATCGTCATCATGCTCAATATTCGTATCGATCTGCCCCAACAACCGGAGTGTTTTCCGGCGAAGGGATACAAGATTCTCCTCACTGATGGAATGAGAAATACCCAGCACTTCTTTCTTGATATCCAATAAGATTTCATTCTTACGCACAATGTTCAAAGTGGTACGAATCAGTTCCTCTGATTTATAACGTAATTCTGACTGCAGGTTTTCTTCTTTCAGGATATCTATCTTCTTATCTTTCAGTTCACTTTCTTTCTTAAACTCTTGTTTCTGACGATAAAGTTCCAGTTCTTTCTGCATCAGCAAGCGCTTGCGGCTATCGGCAATACGATAATATATATAGTAGAGCAAGCCACTTAACATGACAGCATAGATCAGATAACTCCACCATGCACGATACCAAGGAGGCAATACCTCAAAAGCAAAACTCGTAATCACCGGTTCCTGATCTTTATCTGTCATCAGCTTTACACTGAATACATATTTCCCTTCGTGCAAACCTGTAAATTCCTTCACGCTATTCTCGCTATACTCACTCCATTGACCTTTATCACTACCATTACTGAGCCGGAATGAATAAAGGGATGCCTGGGAAGGATCATAGGTATTCGCATTGTACTGAATACGAAGAGAGTTGTGATGATAAGGAATAATCACCGGTGAATCATCATACCGATAACTACGCCCATAGATCAACGAGTCACGTTGTCCGGTCAGATATACCCGACGAATCTGCAAAGACAATGGCGTAACATCCGTAGTAACCGGAGAAAGACTTACCAATGAAAAACCTTCTTCTGTGCCTACTACCGCCTGATCGTCACATACATTTACACTCTCATTATTTTCAATCAACGAACCTTTCAGAAAAGACTCATGAGGATTCTTATAATAAGTATTTTTCATGGCATCATAACGCAACAGTTTCAGTGCTCCGCCCACTACATACCACATATTATGCGAAATATCTGTAGCAAGATAAGTATAGGAAGTCTTCCCATCCAATAAAGATTCCAGCTCCGAATACTCTTCCAAGCTATCCGTAACCTGATTATAACGCCATAAGCCATAGTGTGACACCACTACGGTTTCATTGTTTATCTGAGCCAGGTAAGCATCATATCCCGTAGGAAAAGAATGGTTATTATAGTTCTTCAAATTTATGACTTCTTTCAAGTCATCAGACAGTTGAAGGCGACAGACACCTCTATCCTTATTAGTAATCCATAATATATTACCTGTTTTCTCAGCCAAAAGACTTTTTGCAGAATAGGTAAAGTTCCGAAGCCGGCCGGCTACTTTCCACTTTCCAGATTCCTTCTGCAACAAATGTAGTCCGCTATATTTGCCATATGTTCCCACAATCAACACATCCGACCGGTGGCTGAGAGATACGAGCAGACGCGTCCCCCTCAAACCATCCAGATGTTCCACATTAGCACCATCTATTACAAAAATGCCATTATCCGAAGCACAGAACAGCTTATCATCATGATTCAGGAACGACCACACCTGACCACCCGTACCGGGAATAAACTCCATTGGTATCGTCTGATTCAAATCTACAGAAGGCACGGTATAATACAGTCCCTGGTTGGTTCCTAAATATAGTTTATCCCGATAGAGATAAGAAGTGTATCCCGAACCTATAACCGGCTTGTTGCCATATAAAGAGGATATACGAGAATTCAAATGAATATAGTCAATTCCATTATCCAGTCCTAACCAAAGATTTTCCTGTGCATCAAAAGCCATACTAAGCACTGTTTTATTCTGTAATCCGCTACTAATAGATATGACATCGATCTCATCTTTTTCAAGATTCAATAAGCACACCCCGTCTTGTACAGAGCCTATGGCCAACAAAGAATGATTAAGAGCTGCACAAAACACACGGTTTTTCTTCATGAACTCATCTGCCGCACAAGTATATTTCTCGATCTTTTCACCATCATAAGTAAAGAGTCCGTTATAGCGGGTAGCTATCAGCACCTTACTGTTATAAGGTAACAGACTGGATATTCTTCCCAAGATCTCCGAACCGGGTACTACAGTGAAGTCCTTCCCATCAAGAATGAGTAATCCTTCGGCAGCACCTATATAAAATTTATTGTATACGATAGAAGAAGTATATATTTCACCGCTACATTCCAGATACTCCAAATGGTCATTTTCCCAATAAAACAAGCTACGATCCGACTGAAAACAGATTCTGTTCTTATCCTGCAGAATATTCCAGATAACACCTATAGAAGAGTTAGGAGGCAAACTATCCGAAAGACAAGTATAATCTAACCCTCCCAAACGATTCGGAGTAAAATAGCCAAAACGACCGATTCCACCGATGTAAATCCGTCCGTCATTTCCTATTTTCATAGCACGGGCTTTTGCATTATGCATGGGATAAAGATTCCATCCGGCACCATCAAACTCCAGCAGTCCATTGGTATTGGCCACATACATCCAGCCGTTTTCATGTTGCTGTAACCCCCAATTCTGATTACCGGCTTTATAAGCATGGCGTGTATAGTTTGTTATCGGCCGTTGCCAACCGGCACTCAATGATGAGCACAACAAGAGAAGAAAAAAGAATGTAGCATACGTCTTTAGTTTCATAGCGGTCAACTTTTGGTTTCGTAGAAGCAAAGATAAGATCTTTCTGATGAATAACACTCTATTCTTTGAGAAAAAGAGAAGTAGTCTTTTAAACTCAAAATATCCATTTATATCATTAATAATCAATACATTAATTTCACGTAGAGAAAGTATTGATGTAGTCAGCAAGCAATACTGATGTAGCTAAGATGTAGCCATATTTCCAATGCGAGTATGAAAGACCGATATATTTGCCATCACTTTATACAACGATTTAGAAAAGCATATTAACCATTAAAAGAGAAAGGACGCCTATGAAGTAATACTTATGAATCACACATCTTAAAGAGGGGCATATAAATCCACTTCCACCTTAAGAAGTAAAAGCCCTCGGTTCTTACATGAAATTAACCTTTTATTATTCATTTAAATTTAAGCTATATGAAACATTTTTTGGTATTCCTATTAGTCTTTATTGGTATCGGAAGCGTCTCGGCACAGCAAGCCAAGATTACCGGTACGGTAAAAGATAACACAGGAGAAACGATTATCGGCGCTAATGTCACCATCAAAGGAGGTACAGGTGGTACTATCACAGACATTGACGGTCATTTTAGCATTGATGCCTCAACAAATGCCACTCTTGTGATATCCTTCATCGGATATACTACACAAGAGGTTGCCCTGAAAGGCAAAACAAATATCGTTGTAACCCTCAACGAAGACTCACAAGCATTGGACGAAGTTATAGTGATTGGTTATGGTACCCAGAAAAAGGTCAACCTGACCGGGTCGGTATCAGCAGTGAAGATTGATGAAGCAATTGCCAGCCGTTCCATTTCCAATGTATCCTCCGGGCTTTCCGGTTTAGTACCGGGATTAGTGGTAAACCAATCTACCGGTTTTGCAGGTTCCGATGGAGCATCACTGAAAGTGCGCGGTTTAGGTTCTATCAATAACTCCGACCCGCTCATCGTAGTGGATGGTATGCCTGATGTTGACATCAACCGTATCAATATGAATGACATCGAAAGCATTTCCGTATTGAAAGATGCAGCTTCATCAGCCGTTTACGGTTCGCGTGCTGCTAATGGTGTTATTCTGATTACCACCAAAAACGGTCTGGGACAGAGTAAGGCAAAGATTACTTATAATGGTTCTTATGCCTGGGCAAGCCCGGTAGAGTTCTACGACTACATGAATGACTACTCCCGAGCACTAACTATGCACATGCGGGCTGCCGGCACAGGAAACAGTTCAACCAACTTCCGCCAAGGAACAGTGGAGCAATGGATGGCCATGAGTATGGTGGACCCTATTCTGTTTCCCAACACCGACCAATTTGATGAGATGTTCCGCACAGGCGGTACACTCAACCAGACTATTTCGGCTTCAGGTGGTTCGGACAAAATGAATTTCTACGCATCAATCGGTATTATGGATCAGAAAGGATTGCAGATTCATAATGACTACAGCCGCTACAATATGCGTTTCAACCTGGATTATAAAATCCGGGACAACTTTAAAATCGGTATGAAGTCAGACGGCCAATGGTCCGAAACAACTGCTCCCCGTGGAAGTGGTTTGGAAAATGCCGGTTTGAAATATGCAGTATCCGGTATATTGAACAAGCATCCTGAAACGGGCGAATATGGTGGTGCCATGGCTTATGGTGAAAACTCTGCTGCCGGTAACGTAGCTGCCGAATATGAAGCATATCGTACAACTACCTCCCGTAAGGAATTCAATGGAAATGCTTATGCGGAATGGGAACCTCTGAAAGGTCTGAAACTGAATGTAAGCTATGCATTGAGATATTACAATCAATTCTCAAAAGCTGTTCAGAATCCTTTAAAACAATGGAATTTCCAGAGTAATACGGTAGCCCGTGAAATGCCGGACAATGGAGGAGATGGTATTACCGACTCTAATTATGAAGGTTATAAAACACTGTTCCAAGGTAGAATTAGCTATGACCGTGAGATTGCTCCGGGACATCATATCACTGCGATGTTCAATGCTGCCGAAGAATTCTGGTCTGACCGTCAACTCGGCGCTTGGAGAAAAGACAGACTCCATTCAAGTCTCGAAGAACTGAATGCAGCCTCAGCTGCACAACAAACCAACTGGGGGAGATCCGAATCAGAAGGCTTACGTTCTTTTATCGGTCGTGTTAATTATGCAATGTTCGACAAATATCTGTTTGAATTCAACTTCCGTTCGGATGGTTCTTCCCGTTTTGCCAAAGGGCATCAGTGGGGTTTCTTCCCCTCAGGAGCAATCGGCTGGCGTATTTCTGAAGAAGCATTCTTCGCACCACTGAAGAAAGTTATCAGCAATGCCAAGTTCCGTGCTTCTTACGGTACATTGGGTAATAACTCCGGTGTAGGCCGTTATGAACAAAAGGAAACGATGAAAACGACTAATTACATCATGAATGGCAAGTTAGTACAAGGATTCAGTGCCAGTAAAATGATCAACCAGGATCTTTCCTGGGAATCAACACGTGTCATCAATGTGGGTCTGGACCTTGGTTTATTCAACAACCAACTGACGGCTGAACTTGATTGGTACGATCGTTTCACCACCGGTATGATTCGTGGCTCCAGCATTTCTTCTATCCTTTCCGGATATGACGCACCCCGTGTAAATATCGCCGACTTGCGCAATCGTGGTATTGAAGCCAATATTACTTGGCGTTCCAAAGTTGGAAAATTGGATTACAGCATCAACGTGAATGCTTCTTACAATGTGAACAAACTGGAAGAATGGGGTGATCATCTTGACAGAGGTTGGACAGCATTGAATATGCCTTACCACTTCCTGTATATTTATGAGGCCTACCCCGGATTGGTACAATCTTGGAACCAAATCTATAATGCTCCCTATCAAGGTAACTATACCGCACCCGGTGACATCCTGATTAAAGACCTGAATGGCGACGGGCAAATCGATGATAAAGATAAAAAAGCATGGAAAGATAAGTATCGTGAAACTCCACTCGGACAATTTGGTATCACCTTGACAGGAGGATATAAAGGTTTCGATATCCAGGCATTGTTCCAGGGTAGTTATGGTCGCGCAGACATGTGGTTGGACGATCTCAATAATGTAAGTGTTCCCGCCGACCGTTATGCTTTCCAGAGTTTCCACTGGAATGACACCTGGTCACTGGATAATCGTAATGCTTCCATGCCAAGGCTAGTTACAGGTAGCGGAGGCTCCTATAACAGAACAGAAAGCACTTTCTGGGCGGAAAACATGAATTATGTACGTCTGAAAAACTTGCAGATAGGTTATTCAATCCCAACCAAATTACTGAAAAAGATTTCATTTGAACGTGCCCGTATTTATCTGTCTGCAGAAAATGTTTTCACAATAACCCCGTGGAAAGGTGTTGACCCGGAGAAATCTATCAGTAGTTGGAATCAACAATACAATAGATCGGATGCTAATGACCTCTATCCTTTGGTTAAAACCTATTCTATCGGTATTAATGTTGAATTTTGATAACCACCTTAAATTAGAAAACGAATATGAAATACATTAAGTATATATTATTTGCCGGACTGGTCGGAACAATGTCATCTTGCGTAAGTGATTTACTGGACAGACAGCCGACTACAGAAGTATCTTCAGACCTTTTCTGGAAAAGCACAGATGATGCTTTGTCATCCACTTATGGGGTCTACAATGCTATCCGTGACTTGTATGCTACCGATTATTATTACGATGGACAGGGTGAATTTCAAAATACCCGTGGCAAAAGTATCGGAAGTATCACCGGATGGAGTCCTGCCGCCTGGGTGACAAGCGGATTTTCATCCATGTGGAACAATGCCTATAAAACTATCAACCGCGCTAACTTTACTATCCAGAACATAGAGCGGATGATTGAAATAGAGGGGAATGCCACCACCCGGACTTCTCTGGAACGCATCAATGCTGAAAACTATTTTCTTCGCGCATTAGCTTACTTCCGCCTGATTGAGAACTGGGGTGATGTACCTTACTATCGCCATGTACTCTCAGGAGATGCTGAAGCTTGTTCTTTGGAACGTATTCCTATTGCAACCATCAAGGATGATATTCTGCAAGACTTGCAATATGCTTACGAGAAACTGCCTGCAAGCGTAAGTGGTGGCGAAGCCGGACGTGCAACTCAAGTAGCAGCCTTGGCTTTCAAAGGCAAAATAGAACTTTACTGGGCATCCTGGAAGAAAAACGGTTGGCCGGAACTGAAAGATTTCCAGCAAAGCACAAGTGAAGCTCAGGAATACTATAAACGGGCTGCCGCCGACTTCAAGAAAGTGATCTATGACTATGATCTGAAACTTTTCGGCAATGGTGACCCGGGAGAGTATCAGACTCCCAACTATTGGAAGTTATTCCAATATGACAATGAGTATTGCCAGGAAATCATATTTTCTCTTCAATATGGAGGTCCTAACTTGGGTGACGGCCAAGGAGAAAGCTTATTACGTGATTTCGGCACACGTTCTACAGCCAATGCACAATGCTGGATCATGCCGACTAATCGCCTGGTAAACCGTTATCAATCGACTGTTACAGGAGATTTCTTACCTGAGTTAATCTTAAACAATCAGGAAAATCAGGAAAACGGCGCATGGAACCGCAAAAGTTACGAAAATCGTGACTGGCGTATGAGAAGTACTATCTTATGGAATGGTGAGAAAATGATTAAGGTAGCTCTGGACGGCATGTCCATTGGTGATAGCCTGACTTGGATGTTTGGAGTTAGAGGCGAAGAGTCCAAAGGCTTTATCAATAACGATGCCAGCAGTCAGACTGGTTATATCTACCGTAAATGGGTACGCCAAGTAGGCATTGCCGAACGTACACAGGGTCCTCAGGATTTCTATCTGATGCGTCTTGCTGACGTCTACCTGATGTATTGTGAAGCCGTAAATGAAACAGATGGTCCATCACAGGAATTAGTAGGATTAATCAACCAAATTCGTAACAGAGGTAACCTGCCGGGATTGAAAGAAAGTAAGTATGCTAATAAAGAAGAGTTCTTTAAGGCTATCGAGCAAGAACGCATCGTAGAATTAGCTACCGAAGGGCATCGTCCGTTCGACATCCGCCGCTGGAGAAAAGTCAACGAAATATGGGGTGAACCGAATAGTGATGGGCAGACGCTGTACGACACTAAAGGAACCAGACTCCGTGACGAGTTCAAAAATGCTTCCGAACGCGACTTCCAGAAATATTATATTTATCAGATTCCGGAAGGTGAAAGAAGCCGTAATCCGAAGTTGACTCAAAATACCCCATGGTATTAATACTCAGCTTGAAAAACAATACTTATTTAAAACAAGAACGAACATTTATGAAAAGTGTATATAGAATACTAAGTCTTTTGTTTGTATGCCTCCTGATACAAGCTTGCGGAGACGCCCCGTTGGATGACAACAATTTGTTGATTACCGACAGTGAAGAATGCTATATGTCCAACTTCGAGTTGAGAGGTCCGGACGATCGTAATGTATTGGTTGAAACCAATATTCAGGATATAGAAACAGATGCCACGAAAGGTATAGTTACAGCTGTAGCCAAATTCGGAACCAATCTGAAGCATGTTAAACCTCACTGTTCTGTAGCTAAAGATTGTATTGTAACCCCTTCTATGGGTTCATGGATCGACTTTAGTCAATCACGTGAATATACGGTCATCTCGGGTAACCGCCAGGTGAAGAGAACTTATACCATCACTGTAGCTTTACAGGGAGAATAATTTAAAACAGTATCAACTTTAAAAAAGGAGACTATTTATGAAACTACTGAAATATGTAATGCTGTCTGCCATTGCGCTTTCCTGTTTTTCATGTAGCGATGACGATGATTCTACGCTGAGAAACGATCTGATTAAAAAGACAGTTGCTCCTGCTATCGCAGGTGAAAAAATAGAGTTCGCTTATGCCATGGGTGCCCAGATGGGACAGTTGGGTCAAGCCGAAGCAAGGGCTTCTATCTCAGGAGCCGAAGGTACAGGATTTGAATTAAACTCCTGGTTCACTGCAAGAAACAAACTGGTGGTAAATGGAGTGACGTATCAGGCAGGGGATGATGTTCCTGTACAAACAGTAAAGGACGTTTCCACGAATGGTGCCACATCTACTGCCACGATGATGGATAAAGTAGATGAACACTATATGAATCCGACAGTGGCTTTCGGTACCAGCCAAGCATCACTGATTGCCGCTACTGTACGCTATGCATACGTGGTACCTGCAGAAGCTAAAGGAAAGAACATCTCTTTCACTTTCTCATCAACTTCCAGCACAGGCGCCAAGGCTTCTTACAGCACCCCGTCTTACCCTGTTTCTAAGATGGACATGAAACGGCTCATTGAATTGGGTAATGAAGGAGCTTGCTATTTCTCTATTGAAGACATGAAGGCCTATACAAAAGAAGAAGTAACCACCCAAAGTCTGGCAAGCAAAATCGACTTTATTTACATTTATCAGGCCAAATTGAATGGCTATGATTATAAGCATTCATTCGTATCGCCAGGTACCGACCCGAAATACATTGCTATTGCAGGAATCGTTCCTGCCGGAGCCACCAATAAGACCCCTATGGAAAAACGTGCCAATGTACGTGACGCACAGCTGAAAGGTGAAGCGCCCAATGTTTACATTGACGATGTTGACTTCCAGAGTTTGGATCTCGGCGCGGCAGTTGATTATGCGTTGACATTCAGTAAGGATGACGGTGCATTTATGAAAACAGCAAATGGCAAGTATGCCGCTTATGTATATGTGAATAAAATTGATGATAGTGGTAAAATGACGGTTAGCATCAAACGTTACCCGTTGTAATCTCATGCACATGAATCGTATCAGAATCCATATTTTCTTTTTAATTGTGATCCTCGCAGGAGGAATACAAGCTCAAAATCCCCGGTCGGTCTTCACCGACCGACCGGTGGACTCTGCAGCCGTATATTTTACTCCGGAATACTTCCCTATCAAACCAGATGGAAGCACGGACGTATCTGATGCTCTGCAAGAAGCACTGAATACCGCCAAACATAAAGAATCGGGTTGCGGTATTCTTTTTGTACCCGAAGGAGTTTATAAACTTAGTAAAACGATATATATACCTTCAGGGGTACGTCTCATTGGATATGGGACCAAACGTCCGGTATTCGTCCTTGGCAAAAATTCACCCGGTTTCCAGGAAGTGACGCATGAAACAAATAAAGGGAAGTATCTTTTCTGGTTCATCAACGGAAACTACCGTTCTGAACGTCCAGTGAGTGACGCTAATGCCGGAACTTTTTATAGTTCGTTACTAAATGCAGATATTCGTATTGAAGATGGGAATCCGAATGCTTCAGGAATCCGCGCCCATTTTGCCCAGCATTGTTCCATCTCCAATGTGACGATTCACGTAGGAAAAGGACGTGCAGGAATTGTAGATGCAGGTAATCATCTGGAAAACGTATCCGTCTTTGGAGGAGAATATGGTATTGATACGGATAAATCAGCCCCGGGATGGCCCATTATGCTGCTCAACAGTTATTTTGAAGGACAGCGTAAAAGTGCGATTCTGACTAATGAAGGTGGATTGACTATCGTACGCATGAAAGTAAAGAATGTACCCGTAGCTGTAGAAATTAAAGAAGATGCACCCGATCGCTTGTTTATGGAAGATTGCATCTTTGAAAATGTAAAACGAACGGGACTCATTCTGACGGATGCGGGCAATGCAGCTACACAAATCAATCTTCGGGGTATACAGTGCAAAAATGTTCCGGTATTTTCTCTGGAACGTTCTACAAATGAGCAGGTATCCGGTAAGGGAAAGACTTACCAGATTACCCGTTTCACTTACGGCTTCAATGCCAACAGCCTCGAAGATATTCCCCAGATAGTACGTGAAGCTGAAATCGTACCTATCAAAAGTATCATCTCACTGGATGCCGGTGATACTCCAATGCTTCCCACAATGAATCATTGGGTTAATATCCGGGATTTGGGTGCCAAAGGAGACGGTTTTAGTGATGACACGGAAATCTTCCGGGAAGCCATAAAGAAATATACGAATATCTATATTCCGCAAGGCTGGTATGTGGTCAAAGATCCATTAGTTTTAGAGCCGAATACAAATATAATCGGGCTACACCCCGGAACCACCATCCTGCTAACATTAGGCGGTAATCCTGCATTTAGTGGCTTTGGCGCACCTCAGGCACAGTTAACGACCCCGAAAGGAGGTACTAATATCGTATGTGGTATCTTCCTCAACGCTGATGCATATAATTATCGGGCTGTAAATTGTAAATGGATGGCAGGTGAAGGTTCGTACTTATACGATGTAAAATTCAGCGGACATGATAAGAACCGCTTCTTCTATAACGGGCAAAGTGCAGCCAATCCATTAGAAAAGCCTATGCCTGTAACCCCGGAAACTCATGACCTGATAACCCGTGCCTGGGATAACCAGCATTGGAGTTTATGGATAACCAATGGAGGCGGAGGTACTTTCCGGGATTTATGGACGGCTAATGAATATAGCTCGGCAGGTCTTTATGTGAGCCATACTGAGACGCCCGGACGCATCTATGGAATGTCGCTGGAACATCACTTACGTAATGAAGCGATCTTTCGCAACGTTGCCAACTGGAAAATCTATGATTTTCAGTTTGAGGTAGAAGCTGAAGGTATCGACACACAACCATTGGATTTGATTGATTGCCGGAACCTGACTTTCGCTAATTTCTATTCTTACCGTGTATCACGCATGTTGAAGTCTTATCCATCGGCCATACGCACCTGGAATTGCAAAGATATTGAATTTCTCAACCTGCATAATTATGCCCATGCCCGCGTGAAGTTTACGTCCAATGCCAGTCTGTATGATGTAAATAGCCGGCATGAAGCACGTCGTTGGGAACTGGCACGATTGCAACTAACAGGTAAAGAGAAGCGAAAATACTCATTGAATAATGAAATAGGAAAAGCTGAGATTATAGTCACCGGCTTTGAGTTTATTGACGGATTGACCAAAGACAGTCAGGGCAATATCTATTTCTGCGAGTATCGCATGCGACGTATCTACAAACTGGATATTAAAAGTGGGCAAGTGACTTCCATTGCCGATTTCCCTTGGAATGCAGTGGCACTGACCTGTGATACGCAGGACAACCTGATTGTTGTCACCAAATACATATCCCAACCCGGTTATAAAAACGATGATACACGCAATGACAACCAGCCATTATTCGGATGGCGTGGATCGGGTGGTTTATGGGGATTCACCTATGTTCCCAAGCTTTATTCAATCCGACCTGAAAATGCAGATGATAGCTTTCAGGTACTTCCTTTAGTAGACATGTCACAGGTACAGAAACCTCAGAAGGTATGTTATTTAGCCAACCGGACTATTACCCAAAATGAATATTACGGTGGTAGAAAGCCAACTCAATGCTTTGTGGCTCCGGATGGAGTAACTATTATTCCATATTATGAAGACCTGTTCCGTTGTTCATCTATAGTGGAAGCCGTTCCGGGAGAAACAATCTATACACTGGATGAGTATCACCAACGAGTTATTCATTCGGAAACGGATACCCAAGGTTTCTTACAACATAGTCATGTATTTGCAGATGGAGGTGACCGTAGTGTAGTAACAGACCAAACCGGCAATGTATATGTAGCAAACGGAGATATCTCTATTTTCGATTCTACAGGCAAACCTATAGGAATAATAGAGGTGCCCGAACGCCCGACATCCTTATTGATAAGCGGGGATAAGCTCTATATTACAGCCATATCCTCACTTTATCAAGTAAGATTAAAATAACAAGTTTTTCCCATTCAGACTAAGTTAGCAATAAGGTTAATTATCTTACCATGAAAAAGAAAGAAAACACATCCAGACAGACAGCTTTCCACAGGATAGCTACTACCGCCCTATCTCTATTATTCCTGACAACTGTACAGGCACAACGAGAAAGTAAAACCATCAATGACAGCTGGAAATTCTTACAAGGTGAATGCACTACAGCAATAGATAGTGCTTTCAATGATGCAAACTGGACATCCGTCCATCTGCCACATACCTGGAATACGGATGCTTACACTGAAAAGGATTACTATCGGGGAACAGGCTGGTATCGCCGGCAGATATCGATACCGCAAAGTTGGAAAGAAAAACAGATATTTCTAAAACTGGATGCTGCCAGCAAAGCAGCCATCATTTATATCAATGGGAAAAAGGTAGGTGAACATACCGGAGGATATACCGCCTGCACATTCGATATTACCCCATTTTGCTCATTGAATACTCCCAACTCTCTTGCTATTTGTGTAGATAATGCCCGTCAGGATATCCCTCCTATTTCAGGTGACTTTACATTCTTTGGCGGCATATATCGGGATGTATGGCTCACAGCTGTCCCGAAACAACATTTCCATCTGACGAATTATGGTTCGGAGGGAATTTTCATCAGTACCCCCCAAGTATCCGAGGAAAAAGGTACAATACTTATCCGTGGAGATATAAAGAATGATGCTACCCAGAAAGCATCACTCGAACTGGAACACATCATATATCACCCTGATGGAAGCATTGCCCAGAGCCTGAAACAATCCATACAGATCAAGGCCGGAGAACAGTATTCTTTCCGTGCTGAGACCTCTCCGATCTTATCTCCTCAGTTATGGACTCCGGAAACCCCTCATCTCTACAGAGTGGAAAGTATCCTACGTGATAAAAAGACTAAAACGGTTCTTGACCAAAGTAACCACTATACCGGCTTCCGCTGGTTTAGTTTTGATGGTGAAAGAGGATTCTCCCTCAACGGAAAACCTTATAAGCTACGTGGCATTTGCCGCCACCAGGACCAGAAGCCCATTGGGGTGGCACTAACGGATGAGATGCACCGTCGCGACATAAAATTGATGAAGGAAATGGGAGCCAACTTCATCCGTATCTCTCACTATCCACAAGATGATGCTTTACTGGAAATGTGCGATAAACTCGGCATGTTAGCTTGGGAAGAAATACCCATCATTGACATTGTACCCGATACCCCCGGTTATACGGAAAACTGTGAACGAAATCTGCGGGAGATGATACGCCAGCATTATAACCATCCCTCAATCATCACCTGGGGATATATGAACGAAATCTTACTCGTCACTCAACGACGCTATAAAAAAGAAGAAGAATTAAAGCCCATACTGGAACGAACACTGGCACTGGCCAATCGACTGGAAGTAGTGTTAAAAGAAGAAGATACAACCCGCGTCAGCACTATGGCATTCCATGGTAGTAATAGCTATAACGAAGTTGGCTTAGGCAGTATTACCGATATTGTCGGCTGGAATCTTTACCAAGGCTGGTATGGAGGTAACCTCACCGGATTCGAACAGTATCTGGAAGAACAACACAAAAAGTATCCTTCCCACCCCATGATTGTCAGCGAATACGGTGCAGGATCTGACAAGCGCTTACATTCGCTACAACCTCATGCATTTGATTTCAGTATCGAATACCAGCAGAAGTATCTGGAGCATTACTTACCTGTACTGGAGGAAACATCTTACATCTGTGGTGGAACACACTGGAATTTCATCGATTTCTCTTCCGCATTGCGTGATGAGTCTATGCCACGGATCAACAATAAAGGATTGGTATACTCAGACCGTACTCCTAAAGATGTATACTTTTACTATAAAGCTGCCTGGCGTCAAGACATGCCAGTATTACATATCGCCAGCCGCGACTGGACACATCGTTCCGGGGTACAGCACGGGAAAGAACCGGTCATATTACCAGTTAAAATATATACGAACCTTCCTGAGGTAGAGCTTTTTATAGATGGGAAGTCTTTGGGCAAACAGAAAACCAAGAATTTTGCAGTAACATTTGAGGTGCCATTCTGCCAAAAAGAACACTTTATCGCTGCTAAAGCAGAAAATAGAAAAGCCGCCCAAGATATCTCTTTTGTAGAAGACGGAATCCGCTTAAACTTTACCCCTATCCCTGCAAATTTAAATGAAACAAATCTACGGGACTTAGAACTTGCCATCAATGTAGGCAGTAATTGTTTCTATACTTCTGACGAAAGTAATCTCACCTGGTTACCCGATCAGCCTTATACTGAAAATGGCTGGGGATATATTGGCGGAGAAAGTAAAAGCAGTCAGATACAAATAAAGAATACCAATGACGGACCTCTATTTCAGACTCTTCGCAACGGAATTGAAGGTTATCGTTTCGATGTTCCCAACGGAGCTTATGAAATAGAATTTCTTTTTACAGATATATTCCGTGAGAATGCGGCAACAGTCTACCAATTAGGTCGTAATTCTGATGTGGAAAACCGTGAAAACAGATTCGACATAATAATCAATGATCAAACTATCGAAGAAAGCTTTTCCCCTTGTCGCAAAAGTGATTATTTCCATGCTCTGCGGAAAAGATACAATATTACAAACTTTCGGAATAAAATTGAAATACGCTTCCCTGTTCGGAATGGAAAAAGCTTTCTGAACGGTATAAAACTCAGGAAACTTTATTAACTTCAAAACAAAAACACCATGAGAGTCAGAATTAACTTAGTCATTACCTGTTTATTACTTGCAGTAGACAGTATTCATGCACAATCAATCTGGGATGGAGCACATCTGCAAAAAGTAAAACAATCATTACATCAACCTTACTTCTCTACCACATATCAAGAGTTGGTAGCAGAAGCTGAAAAATTGCTGGATGTACAACCTCTATCCGTCGTGATGAAAGAGAAGACGCCCGGCAGCGGAGATAAACACGATTACATGAGTCAGGCACGCTATTATTGGCCCGATCCCTCCAAACCTGACGGTCTACCCTACATCAGCCGTGACGGTGAGTCGAACCCGGAACTGAATAAGCTGGATCGAAACCGTCTTGGAGCAACTGCCCAACGCGTCACCACTCTGGCACTTGCGTGGTATTTCAGCAATGACGAGAAGTATGCTCAAAAGGCAACTGAACTGATTCGTGTATGGTTCTTTAATAAGGATACGCGCATGAACCCGAATCTGGAATATGCCCAGATGATACCGGGGCATCATAACAACAAAGGCCGCTGTTATGGTGTCATCGATACTTATTCGTTCGTTGAGATGCTGGATGCCGTACAACTATTGGAGAAGTCGAAGGCTTTCACAACTAAAGACAGTAAACAACTGAAAGCATGGTTTGGCAAACTGCTGACATGGATACTGAATAGTCCGCAAGGACAGGAAGAAGCTAATCAGGCTAATAACCACAGTACAGCACATGATGCACAAGTTATTGCTTTCGCCCTATATGCAGGGAATGTGAAAGTGGCACAGGAAGTCATCAATGCTATCCCCCAAAGACGTATCTTCACTCAGATCGAGCCGGATGGCAGGCAACCACATGAGTTGCGCCGTACCCTTGCATTCGGCTATTCACAATTCAATCTGTCCCATTTCATCGATATTTTTCTTATGGCTCAGAAGATTGGCATTTCGATTGATAACGCCACATCAACGGACGGTCGCAATTTCTACAAGGCAATGGACTTCTTAGCCCCATACGTTGGCAAAGATGTAAAAGACTGGCCCTACCAGCAAATCAGCGAATGGGATTACAAACAACAAGAATTTTGCAAAGACTTGTACCGTGTTTTCCTGTTAAATCCGGAACGTACAGACTATCTGAAACTTTATAGAGCACATCGCACCATTGACTGGAAGGATCGTTTCAATCTATTGTGGGTAAAACCTGATGATGTAGACAATGCATACGCTTTTGCCTGTGGCCAACTGCAATTTGCCATAAAATGTGCAAATAAGGCCAGAAAAGAGGCTGACAATCAATGCAAACACCGCGTAATTCCCCGGAGCATCAACAAAGACGGTTCACTGCGAATGATACATCCGCACGACTGGTGTTCAGGCTTCTTCCCCGGCTCATTATGGCAAGTATATGCTTATACAAACGATGATTTCTGGCGGCAGCAGGCCATCAGCAATACCTGGATGATAGAAGAGGCTAAATGGCACAAAGGTACTCACGACCTGGGTTTCATGATGAACAATAGCTTTGGAAAAGCTTATCAACTAACAGGTGAACGTTCTTATAAAGATGTAGTATTACAAAGCGCCAAGACTTTAATTACCCGCTACAATGATAAAGTAAAGAGCATTCGTTCATGGGATCATAACCGTGATAAATGGAAGTATCCCGTCATCATCGACAACCTGATGAACCTGGAAATGCTATTTTGGGCTACCCAGGAAACCGGCGATTCCATCTACTGGAAAATTGCTGTAAACCATGCCAATACTACCATGAAGAATCATTTCCGTCCGGATTACTCTTCATATCATGTAGTAGATTACGACCCCGAAACAGGAGAAGTGCGTGCCAAACAGACAGCACAAGGCTATGCCGACGATTCTTTCTGGAGCCGTGGACAAGCATGGGGATTATACGGATATACCATGTGTTATCGTTTCACAAAGAATCCAGCCTACCTGCAACAGGCACGCCATATTGCAGACTTCTTTTTCGGCTTAGCGAACCTGCCTGAAGACTTTATTCCTTACTGGGATATGAAAGCGCCCGGTATTCCCAACGCCCCCCGCGATGCCTCTGCCGCTGCCATCATGGCTTCGGCCCTGTATGAACTCCGGACCTATGTTTCAGCAGAAGATAGCAACCGTTATCAAGGCATTGCCGACAAGATCGTAGATAGCCTCAACAAACATTACCAAGCTGAACCGGAAACAAACTATGGCTTCCTGTTGCTACACTCCACCGGACACCATCCGGGAGGTGATGAAATCGACGTTCCTCTCAACTATGCAGACTATTATTACCTGGAAGCATTGGGCAGAAAAGACGCTTTTAAGCAATAATTAATACTTTTTGATATAGGAGTTCACCTTTTTGAGACGTTTGTTATAGTAAACGAACTACTTTTCCACTACTTTTGTAGCACAGAGATTTAGAATAAACTTATAAATGAAAAGACATGAAAAACTTATTCGACATTAAAGACAAAGTGATTATCGTTACCGGCGGTTGCGGTATCCTGGGTAAAAGTATTGCTAACTATCTTGCAGAACAAGGTGCTAAAATCGTAATTCTTGACCGTGTAGAAGAAATTGGCAAGGAACTGGAAGCAGAACTGAATCAGAAGACAGAAGCCATGTTCCTTGTAACAGACGTTCTGAATAAAGAAATATTAGAAGAAAACAAAAAAGCTATCCTGGAACGTTTTGGTACCATTGATGTCTTGCTGAATGCTGCAGGTGGAAATATGGCAGGTGCCACCATTGCCCCGGATAAAACCATTCTTGACCTGGAAGTAGATGCTTTCCGAAAAGTAGTAGACCTGAACCTTTTCGGTACGGTATTGCCTACAATGGCATTCGTAGACGTGATGGCAAAGAATAAAAAAGGAGTTATCGTTAACTTCTGCTCTGAATCAGCTCTGCGCCCTCTTACACGTGTGGTAGGATATGGTTCTGCCAAAGCTGCCATAGCTAACTACACCCGTTATATGGCTACGGAACTGGCCACTAAATTCAGCCCTGAGCTTCGTGTTAATGCTATCGTTCCGGGCTTCCTGCTGACAAACCAGAACCGTGCCCTGTTGACTAACCCGGACGGGTCTTATACCGACCGTGCAAAGACCATCATCGCCCACACCCCATGCGGACGTTTTGCCGAACCGGAAGAACTCTTCGGAACCATCCACTACCTTATCAGCGATGCTTCCAGCTTCGTAACGGGTGCCTTGTCTGTAGTAGACGGTGGTTTTGACGCTTTCTCTATCTAACACTTACAAAGTGAATATGGAACACTTGCGTGGTACAAATGAAACACTTGTATGGCTCAACCCAAACACTTGTGTGGTACACGTAAAACACAAGTGTTCTATATTTACTTCATAAATATCTATTTATCAACATAGTACAAATCTATAAATCAAGCCCATTCATTATGATATTATGTGAACAAACCTGGCGCTGGTACGGTCCTAACGATCCGGTCAGCCTGTGGGACATCAAACAAGCCGGAGCAACCGGTATCGTGAACGCCCTGCACCACATCCCCAATGGCGAAGTATGGACAGTAGAAGAGATCATGAAACGCAAAGAAATGATCGAAGCTGTCGGTCTGCGCTGGTCTGTAGTAGAAAGCGTACCTGTACATGAGCATATCAAAACCCAGACGGGAGAATTCCAGAAATACATTGATAACTATAAAGAAAGCCTGCGCAACCTCGGCAAGTGTGGCGTGAACATCGTAACCTACAACTTCATGCCCGTACTGGACTGGACGCGTACCGATCTCGCTTATGAACTGCCTGATGGTAGCCGTGCCCTGCGCTTCGAACGTGCCGCTTTCATTGCTTTCGACCTTTTCTTGTTAAAGCGTCCCGGTGCTGAAAACGACTACACCGATGAAGAAAAAGCAAAGGCAAAAGCCCGCTTCGAACAAATGACGGATGCCGACAAGCAACTGCTCGTTCGCAACATGATTGCCGGACTGCCCGGTTCGGAAGAGAGTTTCACACTGGAACAATTCCAGCAAGAGCTTGATCGCTATAAAGACATCACTCCGGAAAAGTTACGTGCCAACCTGATTTACTTCCTGCAAGAAATCACTCCTGTTGCCGACGAAGCCGGTGTAGAGCTGGTTATCCATCCGGACGATCCTCCTTGTTCTATCCTTGGATTGCCGCGTATCATGAGCAGTGCTGCCGATTTCCAGGCATTGATTGACGCTGTTCCTAATAAGAGCAATGGTCTTTGCCTCTGTACCGGCTCTCTCGGAGTCAGCAGTTCCAACGATCTGGAAGGCATGATGAAACAGTTCGGTGACCGCATTAACTTCGTGCACTTCCGCAGCACACAGCGCGATGCAGAAGGCAACTTCTACGAAGCCAACCATCTGGAAGGTGATGTAGATATGTATCACGTTATGAAAGCTTTCCTCGAACTGCAGCAAAAAAGACAAGTATCCATTCCTATGCGTCCCGACCACGGACACCAGATGGTAGACGACCTGAAGAAGAAAACCAATCCGGGATACTCCTGCATCGGTCGCCTGCGCGGATTAGCGGAATTAAGAGGTTTGGAAATGGGTATAGCAAAATCTATTCTCAAAGAATAGATTCCAAAACCACATAGTTCAGATTAAAATAATAAGGGTATGCCTAAGGAGAAAAGCACATCTCCGGCATACCCTTCGCTCATTTCATAGAGAACTTAAATCAAAATAGAGAGCTTATATCAAATCACTACAGCTCCTTCTGGCAAGGAGACTTACATATCTCTCATCAAGCACCTTCAATCTTGTTGGCAGGGTATAGGTAAAATCAACCTTTCCGCCTGCGTGAATCATCATTACCGGAGAATATTCTCCCGGCTCCAATGTGGGCAGGATCACCAACACCTCTGTGTCAGTATACTTAAACACTCTTTTAACATGTATCAATGTGCCCTTATCGGAGACGGGAGAAAGCCCCAGGTAAATGGTTCCAAGTGAAGACAGACACAGGTTCTCACCTGTAATGACTACCGGAGCATTAGGAGTAATAGTACCGTCACGCAAACCCGTCAACGGATCATATATCTCCTTAATAACAGGAACATTCTTTCCGAGAATTACCGGATATTCATTTCTTTCCTGCTTATTATGATGCAACTCAGCCACTATTTTTTTTCTATCTTTCCTCACCATTCTATTCCTTTTTAGTTAGTAATAACAGTCTCTTAGACTACACCACAAAATTACACCAGAATGCATATACTTTTGTGGCAAGAAAAAGAAAGATCAAACCCACAGGCTTTCTATGTATGATGCTCCCTATCCGCCCAAACACTTTTTTCGGAAATAGGGTACCTCAAAAAAGAAATGTTACGATTATCGAAACAAGTAGCCCGTCAAAAGTGTTAAATAGATAATTGACAAACCTCCAACTCACACTGAAGATTATGATAACAAACGAGTTAAACACAGGACTAGTTAATGCCGTCAAAGAGAAACTCCCATCCAAAGACAATCTTGCCAATGCTTTAATGGACATTCTTTATATAGGCAAAGAAGCTATATACCGCCGACTCAGAGGTGAAGTACCCTTCACACTGACCGAAGCTGCTGTTATATCCAGAAAACTGGGTATATCATTAGATAAAATGATAGGCGTAAGTTTCCGCGATAATGCCGTATTCGATATGAATATAGTAAGTAGTGAGAAACCTTTCGAAGCCTACTACTCTATTTTGGAAAAACAGGTAGATCTGTTTCGTTCAGTGAAAGAAGATGAAACGTCGGAAATAGGAACCTCATCCAACATTATCCCTCAGACTCTTTCACTAAAGTATAATATGCTCTCCAAATTCCGGTTATTCAAATGGATGTACCAGAATGAAAATATCAAGTGCAAACATTTCGAAGAAATGGAAATTCCGCAAAAAATGGTAGAGAAGCAAAAAGAATACAGTGACTTGGTATCTCATATCCATTCTGTAGACTATATCTGGGATAATATGATATTCAGCCACCTCGTTAATGACATCCAGTATTTTTGCAGTATCCATCTCATTACCGATGAAGATAAGGATATGCTTAAAGAAGAACTATTCTTATTAATAGATGAAATGGAAGAGCTCTCTGCACGTGGGAAAAGCAAAGCAGGCAATGACGTCAAAATATATATTTCGAATATTAATTTTGAAGCGACCTATAGCTACTTGGACACAAGTTCCACGCAACTTAGCCTGATCCGCATTTATTCCATTAACTCCATTACCACGCAAGATCAAGAGATGTTCCGTGGATTGAAGGAATGGATTCAATCATTAAAAAAGTTCTCGACTCTGATATCCGAAAGCGGTGAAATGCAGCGTATTCAGTTTTTCAAACAACAACGAGAAATTGTAAGCATATTGTAGCGCACTATTCCGAATACTGAAATAAATCTAATTATATTTATCCATTTTCGAAAAGAGATAGGACACCTATCTCTTTTTTTTCATACTTCAACTATTTCTTATTTCATTCTTTTCAAATAGAAAATAATCCTGTTTTCCGCACATGATATAATACACTAAAGTTCCAGTTACAAGCTCTATATTTGCATATGTCACAAAAACGTCCTATGACATTTGATTATTAACAAAAAAGTAGAAGGATATGGCAAAGAATTACATTGTAAAAGAGCTGATTAACAAGATGAAAGAGAGAATTCCCAAAGGTCATAATCTAGCCAATTATCTGACAGATACATTATACATGGGAAAAGAAGCAGTCTATCGCAGATTGCGTGGAGAAGTCGCATTCACCTTTGATGAAATAGCCATCATTTCTCATAATCTGGGCATTTCCATTGACCAGATTATAGGGAATCATCTATCTAACCGGGTCACTTTCGACTTGAATTTACTACATTCACCCAGTCTGATAGAAAGCTATCATGAAATTGTAGAACGCTATCTTCGGATATTCTATCTTGTGAACGAAGATCAGAACAGTGAGCTATATTCCGCCACTGGTACTATCCCTTTCACTCTTTACTCATCCTATGAATATCTTTCCAAATTCCGGATAAGCCGATGGATTTATCAAAACGGAAAAATGAAAACCCCAAACTCTCTGAGTGATATGCAGGTACCTGAAAAAATAGTCACCGCTCATAAAAAGCTAAACGAAAATATAAGAAAGGTGGGAAAAACCTATTTCATATGGGATAGCAATATCTTCCAGTCTTTCGTGAAAGAGATAAAATACTTTGCCGGATTAAACTTAATATCCACGTCAGACGTCATGTGTCTCAAGAACGAGTTACAACACCTGCTCACTGATCTGGAACATTTATCGATTAAAGGAGAATTCAGTGAGGGCCATGAATTATATATCTACTTGTCGAATATTGATTTTGAGGCAACATACAGTTATCTCAGCAGAAAGGATTTTCAGATTAGCCTTTTCAGAGTATACTCTATCAACTCAATGGATTCACAGAGTCCCCAGATCTGCCTGATACATAAGAACTGGATACAGTCTTTAAAAAGACATTCCACGCTGATTTCGGGAAGTGGGGAGGCACAAAGGATTGCTTTCATTGAGAAACAAAGGAATATTGTTGATATGTTATAAGAAAGGGGATAGCTAAGCTATCCCCTTTCTTATAACATATCTTATTCAGTGCTTAGAATATCAAAAGACTCTAATCTATACCTATACAAATTAGTCTATACTTCTCACACAGCGATAATGAACCCAAGACAAACTTGAATCAGTATGAGCCCACGATTGCGTTTGGAGTTGACCATTTTCTGAGGCATTGGGGCTAGGACCAACTACATAAAACTTACCGGATTCACTAACGGTTTGTGACCATAACCAATTATCAACCTTCACGAATCCGCCTGACCAAGTTGGCATAGTAAAACCATCACCATTATAAGAGGTTTTCATCCCACCTAAACCATAAATTAGTAATAGTTCCCTTTGAGTAGGTAATCGCCAATTGCCCGTTCTCCCCTCACATTCAGCTTTTGCTCCCATTCCGGTATTTACCTTATCGACCAAATCAACCTCAAACTTCGGAGCTACCTTATTATATTGAGCTGGAGATTCACCTGAAGCAAGCAATATAGAAGACTTCACACCTCCACTATTGTCGCGGGAGATAATAGTAGCTCCCGAGACTTTTGGATAACCTCCGCTACTGGCACCATTTCTGACACACCGAAAGTATTGCTTATCCCAGTCCCAAATAGCATTAGTTGTAGTTCTACCACTTGAGAAGTCCATTGTAAAACGCGTATTCGAATCAATAGGATCCACCGATGAAGACCAATTCCGATCCGCATACCATCCAAATATATTTTGTCCTGCATAACCGCTACCTTGGGTTGCATCTCCCCCTAAAGCATCACGATAAACATACGACAATATCAATTCATTAGCATTGGGAAGCCGCCATCCATCACCTATAGCCTTACATACTTTATCAGCCTCAGCAATATCTTTCTTAAGTCCCTCGTTTGCTCTATTTTCATCATAATATAATCGTTTGTCGAACCGAAGCGGATAAAGATAAAAAAGTGGTTCTCCACTATCTGTATAGGACGTTTTTTTAGAGACCATTTTCAAATCAATCGTAGTGTAGAACGAATAATCCGTATAGGACGTTTGATTTCCTGCACGCATTACATTTTTAAATGTAACCCTTATCGTTCCACTTTTTCCTTCTTTCCATTTACCTGGATGAAGTTTCAACCTGAAATTATATCCACGATTAATTACACTATATCCTATCTTATCATCATCTGAATCCACTACGGATTGATCCCACATAATGTTATCCGCATTACTTCTACCTACAACTATATCATTATCCGAATCTGAAGTAATTAATAATCCGGTTCCATCATCACCAGTAACTTCCAATTGTTCAATTTTTGTAATCTCCCAGTTATTATTTGTAAGGAGTTGCAAATATTGTTCTGCTCCCAGATCCACTTCATAGGAACGAGGAACTACACTTTCATAATACTGAAATGAGAAATCCAACAATGCTTGGATAATGCTAAATTCCCTCTGTGCACCTAACAGAATTCCTTCTTTATTGTGCAGAGTGAATAACAGTTTGTCCACACGCCAATATTCACTTTTCCCATCGCCATCCACTTTAACTTTCGGCTCTACGCTAAAGGCCTGTACACTGCCGTAAAATGGTGTAGTTGTTACTCTATCTGGATTCAGAGTCGGAATAAAACCTCCCCAATCCGGGTACGCTATTAAGCCCGCAAAATCCCTGTCCGGCTCAAGCCGTGCATCAAGTCTATCCGTAGAAAACATCACATACACAGATTGTGGCTCAATGGTATTAGCGGCAACATTAGTTGCCCTAAGGCGAAAGAAAAGATTCTCTATTTCATTTCCGTATGCATCCACAAACTTGATTACCCCCGGCTCTATCATCTTCTGCGTCACTGTAATCTCCTGGGAGAGCCTCGCCGTTTTCAGCAGAACAGTCCCCGTACGAGTGTCACCGATTCCTAGCGCATTATCAAAATATCCCATACTCAGCTTAAACTGTGTATCACTATTTGATGTACCAGACGTTGTAACATTCCCACCAGCAGTACCATCATTAATTCTGAGCCAACTCTCCCCACTTGTGACGGTAGCTGTCCAGTCGCCAGGGACATCAGTAAATACATCTACAGCGTATTCACTAATCTGAAATTGAGATATCTGCACATCTGTTACGCTCACACCAAGCATATACTGCCCATTGTAGACTACATCCTTTATTTTATTACGGTTATAGCTAATCACACGCGTTTTCATGTTAGACATTACTGTATAGGAAGCCAAGGCGTCAACTTTATCAGTAAACCCCGGACCTGAAACCTCATTAATGTCAACAACATATTTGTAATTTCGCATCAAAGGCATATACTCTACCTCCGTTCCTTCCTCTATCGTGACCTTTTGGGTAAAATCTACCCGATAATAGTAAGAGTCTCCAACTGCAACTCCATTTTCAATCATCTTTCCCATTACAATCAGACATGTCGCATTCTTGCGACTTGCATTACCGTCCTCACCCACTCCACCGGCATCTATTGCCGCAGAAGCTTCAAGAGCATAGATTTCTCCAATATAAGAGGCACCGCCGTTCACCTGATACCTAATAGCATTCTCTGCACCCAAAGTCTTACCCGGGTCGGATGGTATATTGGGGGCAGTTGGTGCCAGGTTTATCTTCCCATTACTACCCCATTCAGGAGACACATATCCATTTGTGTTGTAATTGGCCAGATACACATCTTCTATCTTAAAATTAGAAGTTGAATTTTGCATATCGATACGTGCCAACATTCGTTTCATTTCAATGTTGGCTATACTCACCGAAGGTTCTATCTTCGCCACCTCTATCTCTCCGTACATAGGAATTGCGGTGTAATTATCAGCATCAGCAAGCCACTTTCCGCTATTTTGAAAAATCAGACTGTTCAATACATCATTTTTGGGAGTTCCTTTCGTTAAACCGGAAAGTGAGCAATTTGCCACTACCGCTATGCACACTTTCTTGGAAGAGAGAGTAAGCGGAGCTGAAAAATCTACCTTTGAGCTACCTCCAGCTAAATTCTGATTAATATTCTGGCTTTCCACTTCCACCCATTCCAAAAGGACAGCAGGTTCTACTGAAGCATCAAACACCAGAATATCTACACTTTGCACCTCGTCTTCCTTGTTAGCCTCTCCCACTCCTACCATCGAGCGCGAAGCCACTGACGGCATTCTCACATCAAAAACAGACAGACTAAATTCCACGCTGTTTTCAGTTTTCTTTGGAGGGGTTGCAAAATCCTCCTGTACACACCCACTGAGGCATACCACTGTCATCAGAGTATACATCAACAAATGCTTTTTGAATATTGAAACAGTATATCTCATTATAATTTTCTCTTAAAAAGGTTCATATATCTATGCTGTAGCAGACGCATCGTCCGGTACAATTAATTCTATCTCCACATCCGGATTATCACCATTTGTATTGTGTAATACCAGCGTAGCTTTAGAGCCCTCTGTGGCATTGGCCTTATAATAGAAGTAAAGCCAACCACCACCTGTGCCATTCGCCCAAAGCATCGTTTCAGCATTCAGCAGAATATTATCAGGATCTCTTATTTCACTTATTTCCCAATTCCATTTCCAACTGTCTGTTGAGTTAGTTAGGGCAGTCGTGTTAAAGACTATTTTACGCCGTCTTTTGATTCCTTCTGTGATGGGATCATTATCGGCAAATACGATATCCGGGGTTATCCAGTTGCCAGCTCCACCCCACTGTTGTATAGGTACACCAAGATTCATGTTACCCGCAGTAATATAAAATCTCATATCACGAAAGTCGGCAACAGTACCGACATAGTCACTTATCACGGCACGAATAGTATAAGTATATACACCATTAGCTTCGGACGAATTAAGCAGGCTAACTTCAGACCAAGCTGTATTGGTTACTGTTAATTTCGCTCCTGCCGGATAGCCTGTATATGGTATCGCATTATAGTTCGTTTTTACTACTATATCCACAGTATTACCTTTCCCTTCCAGTCTCACATTAGCTTGTGACAATTTAAGATAATACTGTCCGTCAAAAATCACATCTATTACCGGATTTTTATCCCACGGAAGCGGAGTAGCCGATATCTGATAGATTGTATTCGAGATTGTAATGTTATAGTTGATGTATTCACCCGATTCCCATGAATGAGGTTTGGTAGCAACAATATCCTTAAGCATAAACTCCCGCTTACCTAAATTAGTGGTAACAACAATCTTCGCCTCATCGGAGAATTGATCGGTAGGCAACATCAAAAATGTGTCGCCAAGTAAAGCCTTATCATCTGTTACCGTATTATTACTGCTGAGAGTAGAGACAATATTTCCTGTAGTGACGTCATTCCACACAAAGCCAGGCTTGCCATTCACTGTTGTCTTGGCAGGTATAGTAGCCACAGTGAGTTTGCCAGCGTTCGGTACACCCTGAAATTCAATCTTCTGAATAGTTACCACATCAGGTACCGGCTCCTTCTTTTGAAACGTAAAAGTAACTTTGGTCAGAGTATGATAAAAATGTATACCCACGCCTTCATTCCAGCCAGGCGTAGATACAGCAGCCATCACATCCACATGATTGGCAGCATCAGCATCGGCCGTATAATTCAGCAACATTTGTGTAGGGTTAGCGAAAGTTGCAGCAGGCGCATACGTACCCTCATATGGATACCATGAAAAGAACTTCATGCTGGCTCCCAGCAGGGCCGGCCAGTATTGTTCCGGCAATATAGTACCCGTTATGCCTCCTGCATTCACCCGGGCTTTTTCGTTGAAGTACACTTGTGTAGCAGACGCAGCAGGTGTCAGGGAAGCTGAAAAGCCGAATAATTGATTCTCCAGATCGGATACGGAAGAGACAGCCGTACCACGGGTAACAGCACCTCCATCTTCTCCAATACGTTGCACAACAATCTGATTTCCGCACGTCATTTCTTCTCTGATACACGAAGAGAATATGACCGGAAGAATAACTGCCGTTACAATCGTCCTGATACTATTATTAAACTTTATCATCCTATTCCTTTTCCAATTTAAAAAATACTTACCCGAAAACATCACAAATACATATCCAAATCAATATCTTGGGCCTCACCCCATCCTTCCACACTTATCGTAATAATCTGAATTCCGATTTTTCCAACCCGGGCTGTAATTTGATACACATTATTCCTACGGATCTCCGTAAAAGGTTGCACCGTCGGAGTACCTGAATTATCGACTTTTGTTATTGTTTCTATCACCTTCCCTGCTATTCCTGTGACGCTTGGAGGTCCTTTCAAAACATTTGTCATGCTGACAGCCAGCCTATCGGAATAATCCGATTTGAAAATGCGCTCTCCAATATAAAACGAACAGAGTAACCTTTTGTTTTTAGCATCGGAAGCAGAAGAGTACGCCCATGTCGTCGTCGTTCCAGCTGTCCATGTCTCCTCCAACAAATCACTCGTCGATACATTTTCCACTACTTTTCCATAGTTCTTCGAAGGGTCGACATTATCACGTGTACCATTTGCCTCGTTTCCCATTACAAAATAACTGTTACGGGTAAAGTTATGTAAAGTGACGCTGGTACTACCATTAGTATATCCTGTTACCGCTCCACCATCCGTGGCTTCGAGGAAGATATCAACCCGGGCCACAGCACGTTCGATAACCATTTCTACAGTCTTAGTTTCCTCCGACACTACAGATATCCCACGAATCACTCCTGTCATAGGCATACCAGTTGAAGAAACGATTTCTCCATCACTATTCAGTATACCGGCAATATTATAATCTACATTTTGTAATGCTCCCAAAGTAGTGATTCCATCAAGCTCACTTGTTAGACTATGCGGTTCATTAACAATAACTATTACCATAATATCATTATCAGGAGTCACTGTGAGAACCTGCGCAGTTATATCGGTAGCCGTACCCGGAGCAGCCAAAACGACACGTTTATTCACATCCAACTTCACGCCACCCGACACGCTGTTGAATACAATAAACCGGATCGTTTTTATCTCCTCCTGTCGATCTACATCCAGATCGTTCTTCAATTCGATGCTAAGCTGTGCCCGGGTAAGGGGAAGCAGTTCATCGATTGCATTACTGCACGAGAACAAAAAGAATGTAAATGTCAGATATATGATATGTAATAGTTTATTCCTCATTCTTATACTTCGATATCATGAAGCCAATATATCCAGGTGCCCACCACAAGGCCAATTTGGATAAATTCTCCGCCTCCGGGCTTCTCGGTAACAGAGAATATTAGGTTCCATTCACTCTGGCGATCGAGGTATTCCTGAAAAGGAAGTTCCGTTCCATCGTGCCGGGAAACCGGACGAGCAATACTCAATAATGCCATCAAATCATGGCTCCATACTTCAGCTCCGGTATCCGCATTTCTTATGAGGAACCGGTAATCCCATCCATCTCTGTTGAGGAGACGCATCGTATTCAGGCGCGTAGATACAACTACATTAGAAGTCTCACCTTGACCTGTATAGTGAGGCACATAGGTAACCGAACTTCTGTCTGTGGGCTCATTTTCCCAAGAATAGACAGCACTTTCCGGCGTTTGAATTTCAAAAGTATAGTTTCCTGTTATTTCATTCTCACCATACTTCATCAACACAATATTAAACCGATTAGTGTTGCGTATCAGATTCACTTGATAAACCTGATGACTAGTGTTGGACGGCAGATGATCCACCTTCACAACTTCTCCGAAATAAAGGTGTGGGAACTCGAAGTCTACGATATCTGCTTCCCGCTTCAAAGCTACTGTTACTTGTTGTAAGGTAGTCTTTCCCGGAACCAGTTCACGCCCCACATCATCCAAAACACGGAAACTATCGGATAAACTTCCCACAGTCAATACCTTGTAACTTCCAAACTCAAGATTATCGGCCAAAGGCATCCGATTTCCACCAATCAGCGCGGAAGCCTCAGCTCTTTTTGAAAAGAGCAGTTTGTCATCGCTATCGAACACAAATATATCCACCGATCTAACCTGCGGATTGAATGCATCCGTATATTCCATATTATAGTCGAATGTGAATTCCAACCAAATTTCACATCGAGGCAGATCCTCGCGTATACTGTCGCATGATGCGATGAATAACACCGAGGTGATGATAAGGAATAGCGATTTTATTTTTTCAAACATATCTTTTTCTTTTAGGGGGCAACGTGTTAAGTTACCGGTTATATTGTCGGAGATCATGCTTAAAGACCTCCTGTTATTTCCATTTTAGGGGGCGCTATTTTATATTTCATACATTCCAAGTGCGCCAAAGCATTTCCGTGCTGTTTTTGAGAAGCCTGTCACCGGCTTATTATTCTTCATCGGCAATCAATGCCGTACATCATGTAAAAAATACAGGGCAGGCAGTTTGCACTGCCCTGTTCTTCTTTATGTAAAAAGTATATTAAATTTCAAAATTAGTAGTCCAGTATACCCATGGAGCAACTTTAATCTCGAAGTGAAGATAAGCACCTAACTTGTCAATATCTTCTTCTTCATCTGGATCCTCAGGACCACCACCAGGATACCATGGTGTGCCATTTCCATTTACCTTTGTCAGTGTAAGTGTATAATAGTTATTACGCACAACACCATATTTACCATATTCCATGTGATCAATAGCTGCGTTATCATGGCGAATCTCATAATAGTAATAGTTTAGACTATTCTGATACCAATAGATACAACCATCTTCTTTAGTCAATTCACCGCCATTTGCACTGATATTGTCAAGGATATCTTGAGTAAGAGCTGCAAAGCTACCCGGATCACTACCACCAAGTGCTGTTCTCACCTGCGTATAGAATTTCTCACACGCATTTACCAAGAGCTTCTCCAAGGCAGTTCTCTGATCTTCAGCCTTAGCTTCAGCAGGTGTATACGCATCTAACAATTTTTGAAAACTCTTAAAGTTTATAGAATTAGCTCCATTAGAGAGGCGATACCAGTCATTACCTAAAGTAAAATCTGCATCATTCTTCCAAGGTGCATATTGACCTTTAATCACCAAACGTGTAGCTGCACCAAACTTCTGATACCCTGCATCCATTGTATTTTCGATGCAGTATCTGTAATTATCGCCCACAGACGCACTTTTTTCAACCCAGTCTACTTTAGGTTCACGATTGGCATCAAGCTCATTCTTTATAATACCTGTCAAGTATTCACTTCCACTGTCTTTCTTAAAGTTCGGGTCAACTGTGTAGAAGTTACTCTTGTAGAACCCAGTAGCATGAGATGATCTTGTCTTTGTCTTCTGTGCAAAAGGAAACAACAAAGAGTTGTAATAATCAATAGTCCAATTTCCAAACTCAAATTGGCCAAGGGAAGCATTCGTAAGCTCTTCAAAAGGTCCAACTTCCGACACATTGACCATCACCTCCAGTTTAGATGCAAGACGTTCTATCTCAAGTTGAGCAGGCTTACTTTTAGCTGCATTCAGAGCTTCTGCTTCGGTCTTATAATCACTGGCTTTAAAGATATTGGCTGCCACATCAAGCAGGCAGTCTGCTTTCCATGCATGGTTAATAGGATCTCCGTCACTATCATCATAGAAACCGGCATTAATCATAGCACAACCATTGGTATGTACAACCTCTTCCACAAAATAAGCATTATTAGCCTTACCTGACTGCGGACCTACAGTAACCAGAGCGTTGATATCGTTAAACGTTGCACCGGCTGCAATGTTATCCAAACGGTTCTTTAGTGTAGTACCCGGATTAGCAATGACAAGCAAATACTTAGTATCCGTACTTACCTTAACCGGAGTATTCGGAGTAGTAACTCCAGAGTTTGTACCAAACTCGCCTGTTCCCAATACAGTGGCAAACTTAGTTGTGCCTGCATCTTTAACTACATCCTTTGTTGCATTAAACGTTATCACATAAAGCTCATTAATTAAGCTCTCCGCCGGCAAAGATGGTTGCTCACCAGAGGCACGTGTTCCCGGACTTTTTGGATTAGTCAGACTGATTGATACATAGGCCACATCATAGCCTTTTGTCACTTCGCCATCAGTATTATCGTCGAGTTCATTTGAACAACCCGCCAATACCGCAATAGCCAGTAACGACACTAAAATTGATTTAATCTTTAGCATAATACAAAACTTATTAGAAATTAATTAATATAATTATTCACTTTTACAGGTTCCTTTTCCGGTTCCCAATCATTACTTATTTATTTTTATTCTTTTTCTCTATCTCAATAGCATTAGCCTTCTTTTTAGCTAATTCTTCCAGATTGCCTCCTGCAGCATCCAGTCCAGCCTCTTTGGCAATCTTTAAATGTTTCTCTGACAATTCATATTCCTCCTTCATTAATAGTAATACTCCCATTGCATTGTTATACTCCGGCAGAAACTCTTCCGATTTCACTCTTTCCAGATAGCGTGCCGCAGAAACCAAATCATTACGTGAAAGCGCTGCCGTAGCCGCATTCATATTGGCGATTTCACTTTCCGGATAGATGCGGACAGCTGTTTCAAAAATATCGATAAACTCCTGTGAACCTTTCGTGTAAGTATTAGCCACCACAAACATTTCATTCAGACTCAGGTTCTGTGGACGCTTCTTTATAACTTCCTTCGCCTCTTCCAGATTAAAATTCTTAATATCATAGCTTACCTTACAGATCGCTACACGAAGTCCCGGGAAGATATGCTTCAACATAAACCGATAAGGTACACCACCGCGAAGTTGCATCAGCTTTGTTTCCCTTCCTTTCTCAATCGGAATATTCGTAATGATTTCCATCACTTCCGCCTTATAGTCCATTTCTACGGTAGCAAGTGCCTTTACCAGTCCATCCCAGTTTTCACCTCCAAACTGGATATGATACTGGTTCTTCGGGAAATCATATTGCGTTGCCAGATAGTTGCGCAATGCCATAGCGCGACCTTCAGACAAGCGTTTATTCACCTCCAATGTTCCTTCAGGAGAAGCATAGCCGATAATATCCAGACGATTCACTTTGACATTCGTATCAAATCTCAGATCATCAATCATTGCACGTATTTTAGCCAACTCCTTGGGATTATTCATATACTCAGGACGAATATCCACCTTATTCACCTCAAAGTCCAGGAAAGCTTCGGCCTGCACATCGCGGCTCTTTATCTCCTCCACCATCGGTTCCACATACGACAGATAAGGAGTTACTATGTAAGGTACCAACATTCGTTCAAGTGTAACCTTATCAAAAGTATGCTCCACATTCATCAGAGTACTTTCACCGCAACCACATTCATCACGTTGCACATTCAGCCGGGCATCTGCCATCCATGCTTCATAAGGCAACACATATCTGTATTGAATGACACCACTTTGCTTCTTTGTATTTTTCTCTACCCGATAAGGGAGTTTATGACTATTCTTCTCTTTCCGGCTCATCACTGCCAGTCTACGTTCATAAACCAAGTACTCATTGCGTCCTTTAATAGATACTCTGGGAAGATCATAAGTAGTGGTAGACGAAACCAGTTGCGGAATAAGGTCCACCCCACGCGCAGATTTCACTTTCACATCCTCCAGAACGACATCCAGATCCACATGAATAAATTCACCCAGTTGTTCCAATCGCACAGGCTTTATTCTGATAGTACCATCGTATGAACGATCCTGAGCCAATACCCCATTCACATTCAAAAATAAAAAGGTCAGTGCCAGTGCAATGAATTGCATATTTCTTTTCATCATTCTCAATCTATTTAATTAAGTAAATAAGTGATACGCTCGCTTTTGTAGGTCCCAGGTAATTCTTACTGGCATCTTTCTGTTTGGTACCGCACGTTGTGCAAGGATATTTATCATATAAAATACGCACATATCCCAGCCCGACAGAAGCCTCGATACTCCAACGTTTTTTCAATATCCATGAATGTCCTATGGAAAAGCCTCCTCCATAAAGGCGTCCTTGGTAGCGCATATTCTGCATATTATCACTGATTAACGGCCAGTCGGGCCATCCGCCTACATTGAAATCAGCATAATGAGCATGTAACCCAATGAACGTACGGTTGAAACTTTCGCAAAACCAATAACGAAGCTCCGGCTGTATGCCCCAGTGCTTCAAGCGAGTATCATCAAACTTCCACGGATTATAATTGACCGGAATATCCAATGTCCACTTACGTGACAAAGCCACCTCCAAACCAAGATTCATAGTAGTAGTGGCATCGTAAAGCAAATTGCTTTTCACTGCAAGTGTTTGAGCTTTACTTTCGACCGGTAACAAACCCAATATGAATAGTATGCATACTAGTATTTTCTTCATTTATTTCTAGTTTTTATTTTTATAAGTCATTCCCTTATTCCATACCCTTTTCAGCATAAGACAACATGCCGAAAAAAGCATAAAATCTCAGATGCAAATATCGCTGAAATAAAGAAGACTGAAAATCGTATCAAGTTCTGTTATAGGCACTAAAAAGAGGGACATACAACCAATTATGCCATTGTAGAAGATGAAAACGACTGAAATAAGAAAAAAGAGAAATTCAGGATATTCATTTTCGAAATACGAACATTTTTATTTTTCACGTTTCAATATTCGAAACTTTCAAAAGAAATTAATCCAAACTATTTAATATAAGAAAGAGAAGAAAATAATCATTAAATACAAGTTTAGTCCAGTAGAATATACAACTTCATATATTCACCCCCCTACACACACTATTCTTGCCCATACTCCCCGAGAAAAGAGACTAAATTCCATAGAAGTCAATTTTGTATTAATTACTACATTATATGCTTTATATTCTTGCCTTTATTATAAAGCAAATCAGTTCGTACTTTTTCTTGCAAAGAAAGGAATATTTCTATTATACACAAAAGGGCGCAGCCTCACGGCTACGCCCTTTCCAAATATAATCTTTGATAATAACTAATGAAATGACCTATTTCAATTCAAACGGCACTATACCTTTTATATCTGCCGCCGAAGCAGCTATCACAGCCTCAAACTTACCCGGCTCGGCTACCCAAGCATGTTGGGCATCATCAAAGTAACTCAAAGCTTCCTTATCTACAGTAAATGTAACTTCTTTCTCTTCTCCCGGAGCCAGTTTCACTTTCTTGAAACCTTTCAGTTCCTTAACAGGACGAGGCAAAGAAGATTTCTTATCACTGATATATAACTGTACCACTTCCTGTCCTTCACGGTCACCCGTATTCTTCACAGTTACAGTAAAACTGATCTGATCGTCGGCAGACATTACTTTCTTATCGGCAGCAGGCTTTCCATAAGCAAATGTTGTATAAGACAGTCCATGTCCGAAAGGGAACAACGGCTTCACTTTCTTCTGCTTGTCTGCCCAGCGATAGCCGACAAAGATACCTTCGTTGTACTTCATATCTACCACCTTCTTGCTACGCTCAGCAAAATACTCACCCACACTGTGAGCCGGAACATCTTCCAGACGTGCAGGGAAAGTGAAAGGCAGTTTACCGGAAGGATTGGCATCCCCCATCAGTACAGCAGCAATAGAATTTCCGGCTTCCGAACCCAGGAACCATGCTTGCATCACAGAAGGAACTTCCGCAATCCAAGGCATAGCTACAGCATTGCCGGAAATATTAATAACCACCAGGTTCTTATTTGCCTTTGCCAAAGCCGAGATAACGGCATCCTGTCCGTAAGGCAGACCAAGACCGGCACGATCCGTATCTTCACAATCCTGATTATTACTCTTATTCAATCCGCCGATAAAGATCACATAGTCCGCATCTGCGGCTACCTTTACAGCTTCGGCAATCAATTCTTCCGGTGTACGGTCGTCTTTCAAATTCTGACCGGTTACTACGCCATTATATTCACCACGAGCATCTCCTACGTAACCACGAGCATAAACTACTTCCGCTTTATCGCCTACACGCTTCTTAATGCCATCCAACGGAGATAACTCACGCTGCACTTTCAAAGAAGAACTGCCACCACCTACGGTCATCATCTTCACAGCATTCTCACCGATAACAGCAATTTTCTTTGCTTTATTCAAGTCGATGGGCAACAGAGATCCCTTGTTTTGCAACAGCACAATTCCCTCTTCACCAATGCGGCGGGCAGCCTCATAATGTTCAGGAGAAAGCATGGAACCCAAAGGACGGTTCACATCCATTGTTGTACGGAAGCTCAGGCGCAAAATGCGACGCACCTTATCATCCAGTTCCTTCGTACCCACTTTCCCGGATTTAATGCGTTCCAAATAAGGCATAGCCAGATAGTAGTTATCATAAGCATTACTGCTGCCATTGGCAAGACCATCCGTCCAACTACCGAATTCCATGTCAAGACCATTCGTAATAGACTGATCCGTATCATGCACACCACCCCAGTCAGAGACAACAACACCGTCGAAGTCCCATTCACCTTTCAGAATATCATTCAGTAAATACTGATTATGACAAGCATGCTGTCCTTTATAAAGATTGTATGCCCCCATGATGGCCCACGTCTTGCCTTCCTGAACTGCAGCCTTGAAAGCGGGCAGATAGATTTCATAAAGAGCACGGTCGTCCACAATAACATTGGTGGTGTGACGGTTGATTTCCTGATTATTCAGCGCATAGTGCTTTACACAGGCAGCTACACCATTTTGCTGCACACCCTGTACATAAGGAACCACCATGCGGGAAGCCAAATACGGGTCTTCGCCCATATACTCAAAGTTACGTCCATTCAGCGGAGTACGGTAAATGTTGACACCGGGACCCAGAAGGACATTCTTGTTGCGATAACGCGCCTCTTCACCGATACTTTTTCCATAAAGCAGGGACATATCAGGGTTCCATGTAGCAGCCAGACAAGTCAATGCCGGATAAGCCACACAAGAGTCATTGGTCCATCCCGCCTGATCCCACTCATCCCAAAGCACTTCGGGACGGATACCATGAGGACCATCCGTCATCCAGTTTTCCGGAATGCCTAAGCGGGGCACTCCTGCACTGCTGAATTTACTTTGCGCATGTACCATAGCTACTTTTTCTTCCAAAGTCAGCCTCTTCAACGCATCTTCTACTCTTTCTTCAATAGGTTTGGTAGCATCCAGATATACAGGTTTCTGCTGCGCCAAGAGTGGAAGAGCAACAGTGAATGCCAAACCGAATAATACTTTTTTCATATGGATAAATAATTAGTTTATTAGTGATTATTTCATGCCCAACGACTGGATATATCCCTCCTGCACCACACAGTTCTTCAGCTTGCAAGCCTCAATGAAATCCATCATAGCCTTGCGTACCATCATCTGGTCGGGACGGGCATCCCGGATTTCTTTATAAGATGTGCGTGGAGATTCGGAGAAGTAAAGGATATTCGCCCAATTTTCCGGCGGAGTAATGCCTACAAAGCTGGAACCATCCATCTTCTTATACGGCCAGAAGGTATAACCGATATTATTCTCACGCATCGTCTGGCAAAAAGCAGCCTGCCATTCGTCCGTATTATGTCCAATCTCACCCATATACATCGGTAGGTTCACACTGTCGCGGAAGTTTATTATGGCTTGAATAGCATCTTTGGTAGGATCACCTCCATAGCGATGGCAAGTATACATTATCTTATCGTCAAACTTAGAATCCTTGAACGGCTTGAAGTTACCATTCCACTGAGCACCACCCAACAGAATAATATGATTATTATCCACTTCGCGGATAGCAGCTACCCCTTTCTTATATATATCTTCCAGTTTACCGTTCAATTCTTCCATATTCGGGAAATATGGAGCAATAGGTTCATTAAAAAGCTCATAACCGAGAATCACCGGCTCATTCTTATACCGGTCTGCAATCTGACGCCAAATATCGCAGTACAATTGTTGGCTGGTTTCACTTTCAAACAACCAGGGATACCCGTAACTATCATCTATATTATCACCCGTTTGTCCCCCCGGAGCATCGTGCATATCGAGAATCAGATAAAGATCGGCTTCACGACACCATTCCACAACGCTGTCTACACGGGCAAAACCATCCTGATTGGCAGTCAACCCCATAAAATCCTCATCCGTAAAAAGCTTATAATGGAACGGAAGACGGATGGTATTCGCACCTGTATTCTTAATAAACTGAATATCCTCACGAGTGATATAATTGTCTTTGAATGCTTTCCAGAACTCAGCAGTAAAGTCGGGTCCCACTAACTGACAGAACATCTCATTGATAAACCGGGGAGAGTTCGTTTTGCTAAACTTAAACATATAACCTTCCGGATTCAGCCAATTGCCCAGATTGGTACCCATGATAAAGAGTTTCGTACCATCAGGCTTTATCAGGTCTTGCCCCTGAATGGTTATAAACGCAGCAGAATCTTGTGTTTTTTCTGCCTTTTCACCGCAACTGCCCAACATCAGGGAAGCTACCAAGAGGGATGTACCCACTAAAATCGATTTCAACATGGTATTCTAATACTATAAGATTATTTCTTCCAGCGATAAGAGGCTACTGCTTTGGCAGGCACCACACAATCCACACAATTCTTTCCATCCGTTACAGTCAGGCGAGTTTCCTCATTTCCCTCATTCAAGAGTACAAAAGCGACGGTTCCATCGGGATTTTCAAATGCAGAGTACATTAATCCTTTCCCGTCAACACCTTTACTTTCCACACGGACCGCGCCCGGTTTTACTACGGACGACAAATGCCCGATAATATAATAATGAGAATTGTAAGTCATCGTCTTATAGTCCCCACGATTAATATCAACAGCTCCGTAGCAAGTTTTACAACCACCTTCACGCCAGGGACCACGTTCATCGTCCAGCATCAGATTCCAGACAATGACGCCTTTACACCAATTGTTTACCGTGCCAAGAGCCACTTCGCGCATATCCTCCATCAAACGCCTTTCCAGATTGCGTCCGTCATTCCACATACCGATAGAAGTTTCCGTAAAGATAAGTTCTTTATCGGGACGTTTCTGCTGAATGTTATTCAATTCCTCACGTCTGCCACCATAGTTGTGGTAAGCAGCTCCGGTAAGGAAGGCAGCAGCCACTTCATCATCATACATTTTAACGGGATATTCCTGCTGATCGGCCATATTATCATAGTTGTAATTATGGTCGAAAGCATAAATCTTCGTATCCAGTCCGGCAGCCTTGAAAGCAGGACCGAGGGCATCGCGTACAAAAGCCAATTCTTCTTTCCAACCCATGAACAAAGAAGCAGAATTGCCCCTATTCAACGGTTCATTCTGTGGAGTGACGGAGTAGATTTCAATACCTTCTTCACGGAATGCCTGTATCCACTTCACAAAGTAAGTGGCATAATCAGAATAATAATCCGGATTCAGTTGTCCGCTTGTCCAGGAATCGAATGGTTTCCTTTCTTCCAGGTTATTCACCTTCATCCACTTGGGGCATGTCCACGGAGAGCCTAATATCTTGATGGTGGGATTAAGGGCAAGAATATCTTTTAAAATAGGTATTACATATTCTTTCTCTTCAGTTTGCAGAGCGAAATTCTCAATTCCTTTTGTATCGCAACAGGTATACTCGCTCAGTGAGAAGTCGGAACAACCAATAGAAATGCGGATATAACTAAATCCCAGCCCATTTTTATCAGAAAACGTTTCGGTCAGGAATTTCGCACGGTCGGCCGGTGTCATCTGCATCAGATTATAGCAGGTAGAGCCTGTAACAGCAGCTCCGAAACCGTCCATCTCCTGATACCGCACCGTAGGATTTATAGTGATTACGGACTCAGATGCAGGGACTTTGGAAAGCTTCTGAGTAGTGTGGTTAAAGCTTTGCTGCCGGTCGGCAGTCGTAATGTAAACTTCCGCTTTATTTTTTCCCGGAGCATCCTCACCCAATGAACCGGAAGTCCCGGCACAGGTGGTAGTAGCAACCAACAAACAGCATCCTAATAAAAGAGGTAATTTCAAATTCATGGTATGTTTTTCAAGGGTTAATTAATCTCCCCCAAAGGTAGGCAAGATAAAGGCACTACGTACCTCCGCATTATGAATATGTGGATAAGATGAAACACACAGCGAAGATAACTCTCTAAAAGACAAGCAGATAAAAATCAATAGAGAAAGTAAAAAAGTGGATAGGAAATAAAGTAATGACGTATGCTTAACGTATCTTCATAACGCATGTTTCAAAGTCATCGCGCGAAACACAAGCTTTGTTTTTCACTTTGGCGCGGTAATTATAGATTGTATTGACGGAGTAACGGAGAAATTCGGCAATCTGCGAACTATCATCAATGCCCAATCGGATTAAAGCAAAAATACGTAATTCCGTATTCAGAAGTTCGCCTTTGCGGAGCATGATCCGTTCTTCCGGTTGAAGCAGTTCATTGAATTTTCCTACAAAATCAGGGAAAAGGTGTAGAAAAGCCGTATCAAAGTTCTCATATAATTCTTTCAGATCCGTATCGAGCACATCTCGTGAACGTACCATTTTCAGAAGTTCTTCCATCTGCCCGCCGGTAAGCTTCTTATTCACCATGCGCCGGTAAGCATCCAGTCGATCGATGTAGGTAGAACAGAGTTTCAGGAAGCGCCCGATATATTCTTCTTTGATATGATTAGACATTTGCAACTGTTCATTCGCCTGCTCCAAATGGGCCCGGGCAACAGAGAGATGCTTCATCTGCCTGTAAATCCAGACAACAGCCACGACCAACAGCAGAGATAGAATACTAATCATCCAGAGATAAAAACGAAGACGTTCATTCTGTTTCTCCTGCATAGCCTGATAGGTAAGATCTATAAGCGACAGAATGCCGGCTGTCTGCAAACTGCGGCTACGGGCATTGTAATGATTGGTTTCATTCCACGAAAAACGGATATAGCGATAAGCACGTTCAATGTCTCCTTCCTCATAGAGCAATTGTGCCAAAGTCCACAGGGAGGCATGGTCTGTAATCGCAAGGCGGATATCCGTCAAAGCGGACAAAGCCAGATAATATTTTGCTTTCTCCAAGTCTCCCAGGCGATGATACAGCAAAGAACGGTGATACGTTACCAACGCATACTCCGGAGTATCGGGGCGCACACTTGCCAGGCGGTCATCGTTTATCTTCAAAGCTTCCTCCCACCTACCGTCAGCAGCTGCCTGCATCTCTCTGCGTTCCGGATAAAAGGCGGAGGCAGGGGAAAGTACCTGCATCAGTGAGTCCTCATAAGCGGCAGACAAACCATAATAGCGGTTACGACGGGAAGCATCTTGCGTATATGCCCCCAATTCACCGTATAAATGACGATAATCTTCGTAATAATCGGGCAACAGACGGGAAGAGAGTACGGAAGGATTTATCTGTTCCAAATCCTCAGAAGCTTCCTTGTACATACCTGCCGAAGCCATCAGGTGCGCCCGTCGGATGCGGGTTTCATCCGCTGCTTCCTGTTCGCCGTGGCACTGTGCCCAGTACAAGTTGTGGCCCAGATAAAGAAGGGCTGAATCGCATATATATGCCTTGTATTCCTGAAACATTTCTCCATTCAGACGGAAATACTCCTGCGTCTCCGTGTCTGTCTGCGATAATTGCCGCCTCAAAGCTTCAATGCGGGCTTCCCTCACTGCCACATATTCCTGATGTGCACCAATAGCCTCATCCAAGGCAGCAGGCCATCCATCCATTGCAGGGACATCAACCGGAGCAGACATTCCATGAATGCCCACTAAAGCCAGTCCGAGAAATATCAGCAGTTTTACCTTCATGGGGACAAATATAAAAAATTAGTTTCCTATATTTGCAGCATTAACCCCCAAATGTATTCTATAATGAAAAACTTAGCACCTCAACGAGTGGCCGCGGTTGATGTATTCCGCGCACTCACCATGTTTCTCATGCTCTTCGTGAATGACATCCCCGGTCTGAAGAACATCCCCCACTGGCTCGAACATGCCGACATCAACGAAGATATGATGGGATTCTCCGACACCATTTTTCCCGCATTCCTGTTTTGCATGGGCATATCTGTCTCTTTTGCCATCCAGAACCGTTACCGGAAAGGAGATACTACGCTTCAGGTCATTGCCCATATCTTCTGGCGTACAGTGGCACTCATTGCCATGGGGCTATTTTCACTTAATTCGGGTGGCATAGCAGGTGGCATTTCCCACCAGTGGTTCTGCATCCTGATGGTTATCGGCTTTTTTCTGGTCTGGGCCGTTTATCCGAAGGCCGAAGGATCCAAAAAGTACCTATTCATCGCAATGAAGGTACTTGGCGTTGCTTTGTTGACATTCCTCGTTCTATATAAAGATTTAAACGGGAAGCCTTTCCATCAAGGTTGGTGGGGCATTCTGGGACTTATCGGTTGGACGTATGTCGTATGTGCCGGTATTTATCTATTTACCCGCGAAAGTTTGCGTAAAAATGTCATAGCATGGCTGGTCGTCGTGCTCCTTGCGGTAATCAGTCACTCTAACCTAATCCCACAGGAATATGGTTTACGTATCATCCTTCTGCCTTTCATCCCCAGTGACTGGACGCTGCACGCATTCGGTATGTCGGGGGTACTCACTTCCCTGTTGATGCAGAAATATGCCGACCGGGAACATCCGCGTAAATTCATTGTTATTCTTTGTACCTTAGGTGTCATCATGCTCATCGCTGCACTTTGCTCGCACCCCCACTGGATTATCTCAAAGATACAAGCCACTCCGAGCTGGCTGTTCTATTGCCTTGCTGCATTTTTCCCATTGTTCGGCTTGTTCTATTGGCTAACGGATGTAAAAGGTAAAACACCCTGGTTCGATATTATCAAACCTGCCGGGACTGCCACGCTTACGTGTTATATCATTCCATATATATGGTACGCCGCACAGCAATTGTTGGGCTGGCACTACCCCGAGCTCCTGAATGCAGGTGCTCCGGGTCTATTAAGATCGCTCATATTCTCCCTCATCATCGTCCAACTAACCGGACTGCTGGTGAAGGCTAAAATAAAACTGAAGGTATAAATACGTACCTAAAAAGACGAAAAGATGATGTTAAAGCTTCAAACTCCTAACCATGAAGACAAGGTGCTGCTCCACTCTTGTTGCGCACCTTGTTCTTCTGCCATTATCGAATGCCTGCTTGCCAACGGCATCCGCCCCACCGTGTTTTATTACAACCCCAATATCTACCCTCAAGCCGAATATGAAATCCGGAAAGCCGAGGCCATCCGTTATGTTCAGGGATTAGGACTTGACTTTATAGATGGCGACTACGATTACTCATTCTGGCGCACCTCCATGCAAGGAATGGAGGATGAGCCCGAACGAGGTGGCCGTTGCCTGAAATGTTTCAACCTTCGTCTGGCTGAGACTGCCCGCTATGCCTCTGAGCACGGTTTCACCCTGTTCACCACTACCCTCGCCTCTTCCCGCTGGAAGAGCCTCGATCAGATCAACGAAGCGGGACGTAGAGCCGCCGCCCTTTACCCCGGAACCACTTTCTGGGAACAAAACTGGCGAAAAGGAGGATTACAAGATCGACGAAACCAGCTTCTCAAAGAGCATGATTTCTATAACCAGCAATATTGCGGTTGCGAATTCAGTATGCGAAGACTTGAAGAAAAAGATTCTTTATAGACAAGCAGAAAGTTAAAACAGGAGGTTTCACGACAATCTTTTCAAAACTTCCGGCAATATCCCTACATAATAAAAAGGAAGATTCACCAGACGGAATATCTTGCCTGAATTTGTCTTTACTTCATCCACAGAATAATTACCGGACCATACCCTGACCGCTATGTCGTGCGAAGCCTCTTCCATATATTGATGTAGCGAACGCAAATGAGCATTATGACCGGCCTTCACTTCAATCGGCACCACACGCGTTCCATATTGAAAAACAAAGTCAACTTCAGCAATCGAGCTGGGAGTATTCCGCACCCAGAAGTTACGCTTTGCATAACCTATATTGCCGGAAAAAGAAGCCAATTCTTGAGCTACCCATTGTTCGGCAATATGTCCACGCCAAGCGTCGAGCAAATCCTTTGCATCGAAAACCTCTTGCTGTATCTTTGCTGCATAATTCACCAATCCGCCATCCAGCCAAATCAATTTCGGCGCCCGTCGCAAAGCAGGTACTAAGGGAATTTCAGTACTTACTACCGGATAAACCAATTCAAGCAGAAAAGCCTTCTCCATAGCCTCGAAAGCCTCACCAACTTCACGTGCTTTATAGGAAGAAGCTCCAAATCCTCCCAACTTTATAGTCTGTCCTGCCATTTGCCAACCTCGCTCTAAAATTAAACGGATTACTTCTACTTGGGTGCGATTGACCGCATATTTTTCCACATCTTCATTGTAACCTGTCAGCAATGAATTGTATATACTTTCCAGACGGACAATATCCCGGTGTTCAGCATAGGCAGCCACCACTTCGGGCATTCCTCCAATAAGTGTATATTGGCGAAAAAGGCGCATCACTTCTTCATGAAGCAACGATGGCAAAGCACACTGGGACACAGCATCCCGTATCTGTCCTTCACCTATCGCCCCCAAAAACTCACCAAACGAGCAGGGGCGCAACGACATATACTCGACACGACCTACCGGAAAAGAAATACGTTGCCTCAGAAGACCTTGCAGCACTGAACCCGCAGCTATCACATAGATTTCCGGCATATCTTCATAAAAGTAACGCAGTAATGCCACTGCCCGAGGCACACATTGTATTTCATCAATAAAAAGCAATGTACGCCCTTCACGCTTCTGTTTACGTTTCAAAAAATAAATGGCTTGCATAATATCTTGTACATCTCCCGTACCATCGAATATAGCCGCATCTTTCTCACGTTCCAAATTAAGATACAAATAATCATCAAATTCTTTTCCGAACTCATGTACCACAGTCGTTTTACCCACCTGGCGTGCACCACGAAGTATTAACGGCTTATGCTTCTCTCCCGAAGCCCACTCCCGTAACCGTATAAATATATCTCTTTCAAACATATACATAGGTAATTAGAACATCAAAGGTAGGAATTATGTTGCAAATCACAAGCAAATTCAACCTTTATTTGTTCCAAATCACAAGCAAATTCAAAAGATGATTGTTGCAAATCACAAGCAAAGAAAGAATTAAATAATAAAATTTGTAACAGTCTCCTTTTCCCCCTATCCGAACCACATCCGGGCTATACTTGCTCCGTACAATCTCCACTCAGAGGTACCTCCATGTGGAGAAAGTATGGATTTGATACGGAGCAAGTGTATGCCAAGTAAGAAGCAGATATTTTAGGCCATCAATCCCAAGCAAGAATAGCCAACTAAGCAAATGGCTGCAAACGGACGCAAAAACCACATTCGTGAAGACAAACCGCTAAAATCGTTTGGCGGAAGGAAATATAAATGTATACCTTTACGTCAGAAACAGAATAACCAATTTAAAATGCGACATCATGGGAATTATCAATCAAGGCATACTCGGAGGCTTCTCCGGCAAAGTGGGACCGATAGTAGGATTTCACTGGAAATCAAAATACTACATACGTGCACGGGCGGCTAAAGTCAGCAATCCGCGCACGCCGAAACAGCAGGAACAGAGAGGTAAGTTTGCTACGGCATTCAGTTTTCTGAAAACCATAAAACCTTTTATTCGTATCGGTTATAAGGAATTTACACAGGAAAAGTCCGCATTCAATGCTGCCATGTCCTATACACTGAAAAGAGCCGTGACGGGCAACGGAAAAGAAACCTCGATTGACTTCAACCGGGCATTGGTTTCCATGGGAACCCTGATGCCCGTATTCGAGGGAACAGCCACACAAAATGAGGGTCAAATGTACTTTAATTGGCAGGATAATAGCGGCATAGGAAATGCAGAAGATACGGATATAGCCATGATACTGGTGTATAACAAAGATAAAGAAACAGCCGTTTACGATACGGAAGCCGCCCTACGTTCCGGTTGTCACGCCGTGCTGCAGCTTCCGGCTGACTGGCAGAACGATGAATTGATTGCTTATCTCAGCTTTTGCAGTGCCGATGGAAGTTGTGTAGCCAACAGCATTCGCCTGACTGTAACAATGACTGAAAGAATGTCAAAAGCAACAATACCAGATAATGCCATATTCATTAGAAGCCTCATTAACCATTCTTTTTCCCCAAAGGGCTTTCAAGACAGATCGTATAGAAGTGGGTAATTTCAGATGATACCACATTCTGTCCATAATCATGCAACTTTAGATTATTATAAATACAATAATCATATTCATAATAATCAGGATACACGGACAATAGAGGCATCTTTCGCGTATAAAACTGGCAGATACAGCGTAATAAATTCCGTAACTTTGCCAGCAGTTAACGTAAAAAGTAGAAAAACATGAAGAAATTTACTATCACATTGGCACTCTCTATCCTTGCAGTGCTACTGGTTGTCACTCCTTGTAACGCTAAAGGAAAAGCAAAACACGTCGTATTAATCGGTTTGGATGGCTGGGGAGCCTATAGTGTTCCCAAGGCAGATATTCCTACTATCAAGCAACTGATGGCTGACGGAGCCTATACGCTCGAAAAGCGGTCCGCACTTCCCTCTTCAAGTGCCATCAACTGGGCTTCCATGTTTATGGGAGCCGGTCCTGAACTGCACGGGTACACGCAATGGGGATCTAAAACGCCCGAATTACCTTCGCGCGAACTCAATCAGCATGGCATTTTCCCCACTATCTTCCAATTATTGCGCGATGCACAGCCCGAAGCCGAAATCGGTTGCCTGTACGAATGGGACGGTATCAAATATCTGGTGGATACACTTTCTTTGAGCCACTATGCGCAGGCTCCCGATTACAACAAGCATCCCGAGGCTCTGTGCACAATGGCGGAAACTTATATCAAAGAGAAACAGCCAGCCCTACTCGCCGTCTGTTTTGATAATCCTGACCACGTAGGACACCAAGCCGGACACGACACTCCTGAGTATTATGCCAAACTGAAAGAACTGGATGCCTATGTAGCCCGCATCGTTCAAGCCGTAAAAGATGCCGGCATGCTGAAAGAAACCATCTTTATCGTCACTGCCGACCACGGTGGCATTGAAAAAGGACATGGCGGCAAAACTATGAACGAGATGCAGACACCTTTCATCATCTCCGGTAAGAATGTGAAGAAGAGCGGTGAATTCCACGAAAGTATGATGCAATATGACGTTGCTTCTACTATCGCCTACATCTTCGGACTGAAACAACCACAAGTTTGGATAGGAAGACCGATGAAGCAGGTATTTAAATAAAAAGAGTCAGATTCACACGAATTCTCATAATTCACCCAGAAACATTTGCAGAAGTCGAAAGTTATTGCGTAATTTGTGTAGCACAAAAAGTGCTACACTTTTTGTGCTACACATAAACTTTTGCTTATGAATAGAATAACGAATCCTTTTCTGATTTACGGTTATGCCGGACCAGACTATTTTTGTGACCGGAAAGAGGACACACAGAAGTTAATTTCTGCCTTAAGGAATGGACGCAACATCACTTTGATGAGTCCACGCCGCATGGGGAAAACCGGACTGATAAAGAATGCTTTCTATCAAATTCACCAGGAAGAGCCGGAAGCAGCTTGTTTCTACATGGATATCTTTTCCACAACTTGCCTGAATGATTTTATCATTCTTTTCGGCCAAACAGTTATTGGAAAGCTGGATACACTGTCACAGAAAGCATTGACTACACTTACAGGATTCTTCAGAAGTTGTCGCATTGTATTCTCTTCCGACCCACTGAACGGGACTCCACAGGCTACACTTGATTTCCAACCCTCTCAGGCGCAGGCCACCTTGAAAGAAATATTCGAATATCTGGAACATTCAGGTAAAGAATGCTACATAGCTATTGATGAATTCCAGCAAATTACGGATTATCCGGAAAAAGGCGTAGAAGGATTACTGCGTTCTTACATTCAGTTCCTGCCTCATGTACATTTCATCTTTTCCGGGAGCAAACAACATCTTATGGATGAAATCTTCACTTCTGCCAAACGTCCTTTCTACCGGAGTACGGAGAAAATGACCTTACAACCTATACCTCCAGCGGAATACTTCCTTTTTACCCGCTCTTGGATGGAGCAGGGAGGCAAACAACTGGAAGAAAACTTGTTTCAACAAATTTATCAACGCTTCGGAGGACATACCTGGTACATGCAATATATCTTGAATCGACTTTACGAGCAACCTCAATCAATCATTGATGAGAAACTGATTGAAGTGTGTATAGCGGATATCGTTCATTCCGAAATAGATTCTTACCAGCAACTATATGGAATGTTGACCGAAAATCAATCCACCCTGCTACGTGCCATTGCACGAGAAAAAGTAGTAGCAGCCATCAATAGTGCGGCTTTCATCAAAAAGTATGGCTTGAAAGGTACCAGTAGCATAAACACGGCTCTAAAAACATTAATAAACAAGGAATATGTATTCAAATCCGACAAAGGTTATTGCATCTACGACCGGTTTATGGAGTTGTGGTTGCAGACGTTGCCTTATGCCAATCAATAAAGGATACTCAGCGATAGATTAACGTCGACAGATAATCTTCCGCAAACATTTCATTCGCCACTTCCAATAGAATTTCCGGAATAAGCTGTTCAATACGTTGATAAACCGCTTCGGAGGTTTCATATTTATGATAATGCAGGAAGGTCTTTGCCATACCGAGGGCATTGTTCTCATTATTATCCGAAGCTACACCTATTTGTCCGATGAGTTGCTTCTTGGCAGCAGCCAGTTGCTGGGAAGTCATCTTGTTATCACGCAAGCTTTTAAGTTCCTTCATTACCAACCGCATACATGTATCCACATCTTCAGGATCGCATCCGAAATAAGTGCAGAAGACGCCTGTATCCGTATAAGAAGTCAGATTGGACTCCACATTATAAACTAATCCCCGGCGTTCACGCAGAGAAACGTTCAGACGACTATTCATACCGGGGCCTCCAAGAATATTGTTCAGCAGATAAAGGGCTGTACGTTTATCATCATAGGCATTGTATCCACGGCTGCCAATCATGACATGAGCCTGATGCGTATCTTTATGTATAGTAAGCTTCTCGGGCGTATAAAGAGGAGGAGGCATACGACGGTTATCCACCGATACCGCAGGAACATCTATAAGGAGTTTCTCTGCCCAACGGATAACTTGCTTGAAATCCAAATCGCCCCAAACAAAGAAAACCATATTGCCCGGATGGTAAAAGCGGGAAGTGAAAGCAGCGGCATCTTCACTCCGGAAGGTTTTCAGCAACTCGGGATTACCCAAAATATTACGTCCCAACGGATGTCCACGGAAGATTAAATCCTCGAAGTCATCGAAAATAAGTTCGGAAGGCGTGTCTTCGTAAGACTGGATTTCATCAATGATTACCTCCGTTTCCTTCTCAATCTCACGTTGCGGAAAGGTGGAGTGAAATACAATATCCGCCAGCAATTCAAAGGCCCGGCCGAAGTGCTCGGTAAGGAAAGCAGAATAGATAACCGTCTCTTCTTTATTGGTGTAAGCATTCAGGTCACCACCTACATTCTCCATACGATTGAGAATATGCCAGGCTTTCCGCTTCTGTGTACCTTTAAAAATAAGATGTTCCACAAAGTGTGCCATGCCTTGTTCATTCTCAAGCTCATCACGGGTTCCGGCATCAACAGCAAAACCACAATAAGCTACATTGGAATAGGCCGGTTGATGGATAATACGCAAACCGTTGGCAAGTGTATATTCGTTATGTCCCGGTAAAGGGAAAAGTGCTAACTTCTTCATTCTTACGTTCAAAACTGATTGAAGGCGCAAAGATAACTCAATTTGATGAGCTCCCCCTATCTTCGCAAAGCAAAAATACAATAAAACTTATTGCCATTTATGGAAAATTGCAGATATTTGTAGGCTATAACCTAACTACTAACAAAAATAGTATAATGATTGAATCCATTCAAGAGCTTTTGCAGAAAGAGGCACAAGCTGTTCTAAACATCCCCGTGACAGACGCTTACGAGCGTGCAGTAGAACTTATCGTGGAACAAATTCACCGACGGAAAGGGAAACTGGTAACTTCGGGTATGGGAAAAGCAGGACAGATTGCCATGAACATTGCAACTACGTTCTGTTCTACCGGAATCCCTTCCGTATTTCTGCATCCCAGCGAAGCTCAACACGGCGACTTAGGTATCTTGCAGGAAAACGATTTACTGCTATTGATCTCTAACTCCGGCAAAACACGCGAAATCGTAGAACTCACACAATTAGCTCATAATTTGAACCCAGAGCTTAAATTTATTGTTATTACCGGAAATCCGGATAGTCCGTTGGCTCATGAGTCTGATGTATGTCTCAGCACAGGAAAGCCTAACGAAGTCTGCGCTCTGGGTATGACGCCCACCACCTCGACTACTGTAATGACCGTTATCGGTGATATTCTTGTAGTACAGGTAATGCAACAGACTGGCTTTACGATTGGAGACTACTCCAAACGTCATCACGGTGGGTATTTGGGTGAAAAATCAAGAAAATTATGCGAAAAGTAATCGGTATAGGAGAAACTATCCTTGACATCATTTTCCGCAACGGGCAGCCGACAGCAGCTGTACCGGGTGGCTCAGTATTTAACGGCATCGTGTCATTGGCACGGACAGGCGTACCTGTGAGCTTCATCAGCGAAACGGGAAACGACCGGGTAGGCAACACAATTCTGCAATTCATGCAGGATAGCGGCATGTCTACCGAATATGTCAATGTGTTCCCCGATGGCAAATCTCCCGTATCACTGGCTTACCTGAACGAACATGGTGATGCGGAATATATTTTCTATAAGGATTATCCCAAGCAACGGCTGGATGTAGTCTTCCCCAAACTGGAAGAAGACGATATCGTAGTTTTCGGTTCATACTTCGCCCTGAATCCGGTGCTGCGCGATAAGGTTCAGGATATGTTGGAGCAGGCACGTGAGAAGAAAGCAATTGTCTATTACGATCCTAACTTCCGCTCCTCGCATAAAGATGAAGCCATTAAACTGACATCAACCATCATCGAGAATCTGGAATATGCCGACATTGTACGCGGTTCTATAGAAGACTTCTTCTATATGTATAATCAAAAGGAAGTGGACAAGGTCTACAAAGATAAGATTCGCTTCTATTGCTCTAACTTTCTTTGTACTGCCGGAGCCAAAGAGATTTCACTGCGTACGAAAAGCATTACCAAAGAGTATGCTATTCCGCCATTGGAGGCAGTCAGTACTATTGGAGCGGGTGATAACTTCAATGCCGGTATCATCTATGGCCTGCTGAAGTACAATGTACGCCATTGTGATCTGGGACAAATAGACGAAGCCACCTGGGACAAGATTATCCGTTGCGGCATTGAGTTCTCGGCAGATGTATGCCGGAGTTTTAACAATTCTATATCACCCGAGTTTGCCCGACAGTTGCCTCCCATTAACTAAATCCCCGTTAAAGGAGAAAAAACTCTGTGAAACTCTGGGCCTTGAAGTAACAAAAGTCAGCAGAATACATATCTTTGCATTATACGCTCAGACAAAAAAACTATGTATAGAAATCTGTTGAACTTGCTAACATGTGTATTGCTGCTACCGGCTTGTAGCGGCACAGCTCCTCATATTTCCGTTGTTTGTGAAGAAAACAACGTTGGAAATAGTATCGTCAAATGGGAAATAGCTCCTCTTATTAAAGGAAACGTAAAGGTATATGCCTCTACTGATCCGAACTATATTCCCGAAGACTCCCCGGTAGCCATGGCAAATATTGCCGACCAGCGAATGACAATTGTTACCACGGACCCTACCAGGCGATATTACTATACCCTCGTATTCAATGATAAATACCGTGTAAAGATTGCTACCCGCAATGTCAATATCCCTGGTATACAGAACTTCCGCGACATGGGAGGGTATCCATCATATCCTGCCCAGAAACGATTGCGCTGGGGCATGCTTTACCGGTCGGCGCAGATAGACAGTCTGGAATGTTACTCACGCAGGGAGCTAAAGAATATAGGCATCAAGACTATTGTAGATCTGCGCTCCGAATCAGAGTTAAAAGGACATACCCCATTACAAAAAGGATTTAATGTCGTACATATTCCTATAAAAACGGGAGATATGGAAGATATTCTGAAAGGTATTCAGGAACAAAAAATAAAGAGTGACACCGTATACCGCATGGTGGAACGGATGAATCGCGAGTTAGTGATGAACTACCACCATGAATACCGGCAGATATTCGATATCCTGTTGGACAGTGCTAACTATCCTGTCGTCATTCATTGCTCCTCCGGTAAGGGACGCACCGGCATTGCTTCGGCACTGATACTCGCATCTCTTGGTGTGAACAGCGATATTATCATGGAAGATTATCGCCTCAGCAATGATTATTTCAATATTCCCAGCGCTTCACGTTATGCCTATAATCTGCCTGCACGTTCACAAGAAGCCATCACGACTGTTTATTCAGCCAGAGAAGACTTCCTGAATGCTGCCAAAGAAGAAATAGAACGTCGATACGGCGATGTGGAGACCTATTTGGAAAGGGCCATCGGACTCAAGAAAGAAGAAATAAAGAAATTGCAAAGTATTTTGCTGGTGAAAGACAATCAGTGATGTTTCGCATGTAGTTTATCAGACTACATACGAAACTTAAATCATTGACAAAAAAATAAGCCTGATATTTAATTTTATCGCTGATAACTAATCACTAATCACTAAATTTGTTCTATCTTTGTGCCCGAATATAAAGATATACAAAGATTTAATGAAGAATTTTGAAGAGCTCGGTCTGTCGCCGGAGATACGCCGCGCCATTGAAGAAATGGGATATGAGTGTCCCATGCCGGTACAAGAGGAAGTGATTCCTTACCTTTTAGGAGAAAATAATGATGTTGTAGCACTTGCACAAACAGGAACGGGGAAAACCGCCGCATTCGGCCTGCCACTTATCCAGAAAATTAATGTAAAGAACCGGATTCCACAATCCCTTATACTTTGCCCTACACGTGAACTTTGCTTGCAGATTGCAGGTGATTTGAATGACTATTCCAAATACATCACCGGATTGCGGGTATTGCCCGTATATGGTGGTTCATCCATAGATAGCCAGATACGTGCCTTGAAACAAGGTGTACATATCATCGTTGCCACCCCGGGACGACTACTCGACCTGATGGAACGTAAAACAGTATCGCTCACCACTATCCAGAATGTAGTGATGGACGAGGCGGACGAAATGCTGAATATGGGATTCACAGACAGCATTAACGCCATTCTTGCTGATGTGCCTCAAGAACGTAATACGTTATTATTCTCCGCCACTATGAGCCCGGAGATTGCACGTATTTCAAAGAAGTACTTACGTGACGCCAAAGAAATCACTATCGGACGGAAAAATGAAAGTACAAGCAACGTGAAGCATGTAGTCTTCACCGTTCATGCCAAAGATAAATACGCGGCTCTAAAACGTATTGTAGACTATTATCCGCAGATATACGGCATCATTTTCTGCCGTACGCGCAAAGAAACGCAGGAGATTGCCGACAAGCTGATGCAGGACGGCTACAATGCCGATTCACTGCACGGTGAATTAAGTCAGGCACAACGTGATACCGTTATGCAGAAATTCCGCATTCGCAATATACAGATCCTGGTTGCCACGGACGTTGCCGCCCGCGGACTGGACGTAGACGACTTGACACATGTCATCAACTATGGCCTGCCGGATGATACCGAAAGTTACACTCACCGTAGCGGACGTACGGGACGCGCCGGAAAAACCGGTACTTCTATTGCCATCATCAACTTGCGCGAGAAAGGTAAGATGCGCGAAATAGAACGTATCATCAGTAAGAAGTTTATTATTGGTGAAATGCCTACCGGCAAACAGATTTGCGAGAAACAGCTTCTGAAAGTGATCGACGACTTGGAAAAGGTGAAAGTGAACGAAGAAGATATGGCTGACTTTATGCCTGAAATATACCGTAAACTGGACTGGTTGAGCAAAGAAGACCTTATCAAACGTATGGTTTCCCACGAGTTCAACCGTTTCTCAGAATACTACCGCAATCGCGAAGAAATAGAAATGCCTACCGATAGCCGTGGCGAACGCAACAGCAGAAGTGGCAATGAGCGCAGTGGTGACCGTAGAAGTAGCAATCGCACAGCAGAGCCTGGATTTACCCGCCTGTTCATCAATCTGGGTAAGATGGATAATTTCTTCCCGAATGAACTGATAGGATTGTTGAATGGTAATACCCGTGGACGGGTGGAATTGGGACGCATTGACCTGATGAAAAACTTTTCATTCTTTGAAGTGGATGAAAAAGAAGCCAACAACGTAGTAAAAGCCCTGAACCGTGCCAACTGGAACGGTCGTAAGGTATCTGTAGAAATTGCAGGCGAAGAAGGCAAGGAAGCTCCTAAAGGCAGACGTAAAAGCGAAGGAAGCAGTTATGGCAAAAAGGAGTTTGATGGCAAGAAGCGTAGTTTCAAAGATGAAAAGCGTAGCGATGCTCCCAGAAGTAACAGAAGTAAATCTGAGAGTGCCCCGGCTGACAAAAAGAAAAGCAAGCCAAGTCGTGAAGACCGTGGATACTCCCAAGCACGCGGCAAGAAAGATGACTGGAGACAGTTCTTTCAGGACAACAAAGAATTCCGCGATAAGGAACCTGACTTCAGTGAAGAAGGTTGGGCAAGACGGGCACCCAAGAAGAAATGATTTATAGTGATGAGTGGTTAGTGATGAGTGATTAGTACAACTGCTAGTCACTTATCACTAACCACTAATCACTTATTAACGTGAATAAAGTAAACGGATTCTTATATGGACTTCTTTCTTCGGCGAGCTTCGGGCTTATTCCGCTGTTCACCATTCCTGCCATGCATCAAGGCATGCAATTCTGGTCCATTCTGCTTTACCGTTTTTTCTTTGCCATGCTGGCATTGGCAGGTATCCTGTTACTCGATAAACAATCTTTCCGCATCCGCAGGAAAGAGATACTTCCACTTTTACTACTGGCATTTCTGTACGATTGTTCCGCTGTATTTCTATTCTGGGGATACAAATTCATGTCGAGCGGAGTAGCTACTACCATTCACTTCATGTATCCTGTACTGACTACACTTACCATGATGCTTTTCTTCCGCGAAAAGAAATCCATCTGGCGTATAGCGGCAATTCTTTTAGCAGTAAGCGGTGTTTTCTTCCTCTCGCATGGCGACACTACGGGAACTGTTACTTTATGGGGCATTTTTATTGTTTTACTCTCTGCATTGGGTTATGCTCTCTATCTGGTTACTGTCAGCCAACTAAAATCTCTTGAAATGAAAGGGCTGAAAATGACATTTTATGTCTTTCTATTTGGCGGGATTCTCCTTTTCATCGGGATGACAGCAACAGGCGTCGGCGTACAAGCCATCCCGGACCGGATAACTTTGGGAAACCTGGTAATGCTGGCATTAGTACCGACTGTTATTTCCAATCTTGCGCTGGTACGCGCTATTAAAAACATAGGCTCCACGCTCACCTCGGTGTTGGGAGCTATGGAGCCTGTAACTGCTGTTTGCGTGGGAATTCTCGTCTTTGGAGAACCTTTCACTCAAAGTATTGCCTTAGGAATTATGCTGATTATTTCGGCGGTTACGGTTATCATACTGAAACGATAATCATAGTGGCAACGAAGTCTTGATATTTTTACTCTTCTCCCCTTCCACTTTCAGTTGCGCAGAGCAATTATAGTTACCTACATTCTCAAACATAAAATCCTGACAATCAATCAATCGAATCAGGGTTTGCGTAGAAGGGACCGGTAAAATATCTTTCACCTTCTCCACATAAATGCCATTCACATCATTCATCACCATTACCGGACGGGCATCCGGGTTCTTTAATGTCACCTGGAAATTATCAATTGTAACATTAGAAGCATGACGCACATACAATCCACAAGCCGGATTGGTAAAACCATACATGCGATTCTCAGGATAACCCTTTTCGCTCTCACCCAAGACATGAGCTGCATCTTCAGCAGTACCTTTACCGATATGTTCCACAATGATATCGCGTAAGGTAATACCTTCAATCTTCTTCTCAGGGATACCGGAAATTAAACATGGAATGATGCCATGTGCTTTTGCCGTAATGCCGGAAAACACCACATTCCTGAGCGAACCGGCAATACCTGTACGTTTGTTCAAGCAAACAAAGATAGGGGTCATAACCCCACTCATGGAGATATTAGAGAAATGAAGGTTTTCAATTGTTCCACCATCTACAGCCTCTATGGCAATGCCCGACAAACCGGTCAGTGTCCCCGGCTCTATCTCTCTATATTCTTTGGACCAATCCCATACATTACTTTCACTGGGCTTGTGAATCACACAATTGGAAATCGTAACATTGCGGAAACCGCAATGTGAAGAAGTACCCAACTTGATAGGATTACAATTGGATGCTATGATACAGTTCGTCACTGTAATGTTTTCAGGCATAAAGTCACGGTCATCACTTTTCAAACAAATGCCGTCATCGTCCGAATCAATGCGGCAATTAGAGATTATCACATTACGGGCATCCACATCAATGCCATCATTATTCACGATAGAATGGCTGTAAATATCAAGATTATCAATCCTTACGCCATCACAACGGAACAAACGGAGCGTCCACCATGCAGCATTCCTGATACGGACATCTTTCACAGTCACATCCTCACAATCTTCAAAATAGATGGCATGCGGACGATTTCCCTGATTGTTGCCATAACGTTGGAAGTTCTCATGCCAGCCACGCCCGTCAATCATCCCCATCCCGGTTACAGCACAGTGCTTCGCCTTATAAGCTACTACTATTCCGCGCCCGGCTTTATAGTCTTCGGGATGGTTAGTGCTGCCTTGCAGAACAGTACCTTTACTTAAATGAAGTTCCACCCCATCTTTCAAGCACAAGGCACCGACAGTATAAATGCCACCTGGCAGATAAACTTGTCCGCCACCGGTCTCAGAACAACGATCTATGGCTTTTTGAATAAGCTCCGTACAAGCCTTATCCCCACCTGGTTTTACCCCCAGATCAGCAACATTAATATCATCGGCTTGTGCAAGTACCGGAAGTACCAATGCAATCAGAGCCAATATATTCTTTTTCATAAACGATATCATATTATTTAATTTCAATTGTCTTTTGAGCTTTAATGTCTCTCGAAGAGAATCCTAACATGACATTGTAGTCACCACCATCCACTATAAAATCTTTCTCGATAGTACAATAGTAAGTAAAGGCGTCTTTGGGTAAGACTTGCTTTACAGTTACAGTCTCACCCGGATTGAGGAAAACCTTTTTGAAACCTTTCAGTTCCTTTTCCGGACGAGCTATCAGGCCACCGACACGACCGACATAAGTTTGTACCACCTGTGCACCGGCTCTCTTACCTGTATTAGCCAACTGGTAACTAATTTCTACCGAACCATCTTCTTGCTGGGTGCCTACCGTCAGATTGGAAAGTTTGAAGGTTGTATAAGACAAGCCGTAACCGAAAGGATATTGTACTTCACGATTCAGTTTATCATAACCACGATAACCAATAAAGATACCTTCTGAATACTTCACATGCTTATCACCATCGGGATCATAGTAGCTATTGTAAGCAGGGTTATCTTCCCACTTCTTTTCGAAAGTCATCGGTAATTTGCCCGAAGGATTCACATTGCCAAACAGAATATCGGCAACAGCCGTACCGGCTTCCTGACCTGCATACCAAGCCCAAAGCAAACCTTCGACACGAGGTTCCCATGACTGCATTTCAAGATTGCCACCGGCATTCACTACCGCAACTACCGGCTTTCTGCAGTTTTCCAAACTACTCAACAACTTGACATCTACTTCCGAAGGAGCAAAAGTGCGGTCACGCCCCTCGCCTTCGCTCTCTGAATTATGACCAATGCAAGCAATTACGACGTCTGCCTTATTCAGATAATCAACAAAAGCATTCTTGTTGCTGTTCTGTTGTTTCCAGATGAAACTGACGGCAGCACCACCGCCATCCTGATAATATTCAATACGAATCTTATATTCTTGTCCGGCCTGCAATTGCTTAGTAAACTTAGCAGTTCTAAAACCACCGTTCTTCCAATCATCAACAATCAATTCTTCATTGAAATAGAGACGATAACCATCATCGCCCCCCAGCGAGAAATCATAATTGCCACTTATCTTCGGACGAACTACGCCAGTCCATCTTACTGAAAATTTCTGCCCGGGCATGCCTTTAATACCTGTACCATCGGACCAACCATAATTTACCTTCTTCTCAACAGCAGTATGTACAGGATTACCTTTCAAGTCAATATTGTCATAGTATTCAGCCAATAGCCCAACCTCGTTATCCTTCGTAAAAATGATTTCATCCAAAAAGTCCAGTTCATCCACATATTCTACTGCAATACCGTGCTTCTGAGCCTCAGCAGTGATACCGCCCAACATATCCACATAATGGAAAGGGGTAACTTTACCACTACCACCACCATAAACATAACCTTTCGCATTATTACCGGTAACCACAATTTTCTTCATGTGGGTACTTAATGGCAATATATTCCGGGCATTCTTTAAAAGTACCACACCCTCCTGCGCTACCTTCAATGCCAAAGCTGCCGAACGCGGGTCATCTTCGGGAATAGAAGTATCAGCCTTTGTACCATCTACACAATCGAAAGCAACCAGCACACGTAAGATATGAAGAACTTTTTCGTCAATCATTTCCATTGTGATATCTCCTGTACGCAGATAATACTTCAGATTAGTATCTCTTACTGCACCACCGGGCATTTCCAAGTCCATTCCACCCTTTACGGCAGGAATACCGAAATGCGAAGATCCCCAATCGGACATAACCAGCCCTTTGAATCCCCATTGGTCACGCAATATGTTCCTTAAAAGCTCGGGAGATTCTGTAGTATAAATACCGTTCACCAAGTTATAACTTGTCATCAGACAAGCTACTTCCGCATCTTGAACGGCGGTCTTAAACGCCGGTAAGTAGATTTCATGCATAGTACGCTCGTCCATATCGTTACTGATATGATCCCGGTCATAATCAGAATTATTGGCTATGAAGTGCTTGATTGTTGCCATCACACCTTGTGCTTGCACACCTTTGATATAACCGGCAGCAATACGTCCAGCCAAATAGGGATCTTCACCCATATATTCAAAGTTACGTCCACACATAGCGGCACGATAAATATTCACAGCAGGTCCTAAAAGAATATTAATGCCGCGTGCCTTACAATCTCTTCCTAATGCTTCACCATAATTATAAGCCAAATCCTCATTGAAAGTTGCAGCCAGTGATATCGTTGCCGGATAAGCCGTTGATTTACCATGAGTTCCAAGACCTTGTGGCCCATCGGTCATCTTCATGCGGTTAATGCCCAAGCGATCGATATTTTTGGTGTACATCCAGTCGGTACCAACAATGTACGAAAGTTTTTCATCGACTGTCATTTTACTCAGTAATTCGTTTCCTCTGCTCTCCACTTCTGGCGTAAGCCATTGTTGTGCCGAAGCAAATAAACAATTTGCAACCAAACATACGGTTAGAAAAATCTTTTTCATGCTCTATTAAAATTAAGAATCAAGGAGCTCTATATAGCTATCCTCAACTATTGTGATTACTTACTCTATATTTCATCTATAAAAATCCTAAAAACAAATCTCTTACCTATACAGAAACTTATACTATAGTTATAATCACCATCGTATTACTTGGTATCTGCAAATGTCAGTAAAAAGTTGATTCTATCTATTATGCCTTCAAGACAAAAGCGTATGAATTCAGCGCATGGCAAACTTTTATATACTTTTGGCATAAAAACAACAGTCAACCCAAAGCACAGATGCCCTCTCTTATCAAAAAATACAGAAGAAATCTACGAAGACAAACGTATTCCTGAGCAAGTTCATTTATGCCTCCTGAATGTGTATGAAATTTAGCCAAACATGTCTATCAGATTGCCAGAGTTCATTTTCATACACTATTGTCAAATCGCCATACTCCTATTCTTTATACACCATTTACATTTGCAAACATTCAAGTCTTAAAGTCTACATTTAAATGTGGCCATTCGGGCACTACAGATGTATGGCACCTTGAAGATGAGCATGCATAAATGAATTATTAATTTAAATAGCAAACCTTAAAATTTATAAGTATGAAACATTTCTTTACGAACAGAAGATCGTTTGCACTAGCCTCTACTACTGTAGCTTTACTCATAGGTTCCATGAACCTATCGGCAACAGAAAACAGCAAAGGAAGCAGTGAACGCCAGGAAATCGTAGCGCAAGCTCAGGTAGGAAGAAAAATTACAGTCAAAGTCTCAGACGCATATGGACCGGTTATCGGTGCCAATGTAGTAGTTAAAGGCACCACAAATGGAGGAATTACAGACATAGACGGTAATGTATCTTTAAATAATGTGTCTCAGGGTGAGACCATTGTAATCTCATACATTGGTTATGTAACTAAAGAAATTCCAGTGGGAGCGTCTTCTTTAATCACAGTGGAACTGTCAGAAGATGCCGAAGCACTGAATGAAGTAGTGGTTGTCGGTTATGGTACTACAAGAAAAAGTGACTTAACGGGTGCCATCGCTCAAATTGACCCCACTAAAAAAGAAGAACGCTTTTCGGCAAATGCTACCGACTTGTTACGTAATACAGTGGCAGGTATGAACATACCCTTCTCAACCAGTGCAAAGGGTGACATCAATACAGATAATATCCTTATCCGTGGTACAAACTCCATCAAAGCCTCTAATGGACCTTTGATTGTATTAGATGGTATCATTTGGGATGGCGACCTGGCTGATATTTCTTCAGGTGATATTGAACGTATTGACGTTATGAAAGATGCCAGTTCGGCAGCAGTATATGGTTCTCGTGCTGCCAATGGTGTTATTCAGATTACTACGAAGAAAGGTTCGAGCGGAGCACCGACCGTCACTTTATCTACTAACTTCGGCTTCACTAAGCCTTACGAAATCCGTAAAGTTCTTGATGGTCCGGGCTATGTTAATATGCGTGTAAATCTGATGAAAGCAGTACGCGGAAATACCAACGAAGTAAATGGAGTAAACTATTATGATGACCCTTCCTCCCTTTCGGGCTCCTCTCTCGATGAGTGGATGTCATTCAGCAAAGCAAGCGGCGACCCTGTTTCCGAGTGGCTTACCCGCTTGAACTTCTATCCCATTGAGATTCAAAACTACAAAGCAGGTCGTACCATTGATTGGGCTGATCTGATTTTCCAAACCGGTTTCAAACAAGATTATAACATGAATATCTCAGGTGGTAGCGATCGTACAAAATATTATTTCTCAATAGGATACTCGGACGTAGAAGGTTTTGTCGTAGGCGATGAATATGAAGCAATCCGTAGCCGTCTGAATTTAGAAACAAGAATCAATAAATACTTTTCTGTCGGTGCCAATGCTCAGTTTGCCGTACGCAATCAAGGTAGTATTGCTGTAGGAACTCACTACAATCAGATGTCGCCCTATTCAAGCTTATACGATGAGAACGGCATAATGAAACAATATCCGTTTGATAACAGTGGGCAAGATGGTGGTAGTAATCCATTACTCACACGCGAATATAGTGATGATCTCAACAAGACCTATGATTTAAATACGAAAGTATGGGGAATGATTAACCTTCCTTTTGACATAACTTATACATTGAATATCGTAAACAACTTTACCAGTAACAAGCATTATCGTCACGATTCTTCTTCCAGTCCTGCTAATAATTCTGGCGGCGATGCTTACCGGCACAATAGCAGTTCTCATAGTTGGACCATTGAGAATTTGATAAAGTGGAATAAAACATTCGGTGAACACTCATTTGATGTGACTCTTATGCAAAATGCCGAGAAATTCCAATCTTGGTATGATGCAATGTCAAACTCCGGCTTCGATCCGACAGATGTACTTGGTTTCCATGCAATGGGTTTCGGAAAGAATCCATCTATTTCCAGCAACGACGAAGTGGATACACGCAATGCTTTACTTGCCCGTCTTAATTATATCTACAATGACCGTTACTATCTGACAGCGGCTGTCCGCCGTGATGGTTACTCCGCATTTGGACAAGATAACCCGTATGCCACCTTCCCAACAATGGCCTTAGGCTGGAGAATTTCTAATGAATCATTCTTTAAAGTTGATTGGGTGGACAACTTGAAACTTCGCCTTTCATGGGGTGCCAACGGTAACTCTGCTGTTGGCCGATATGATGCTTTGGCAACTATGGGTAACATTAAACTTTTGCAAGCTTATGCCTCATCAGGTGCTTATTATACTAAATCAGGACTTACCATCAATCGTCTGGCAAATGCCGACTTACAATGGGAAAAGACTACAGCAACCAACTTTGGTTTTGATTTTAATCTCTTTGGGAATCGCTTAAATGGTACTGTCGAATATTATATATCAAAAACTACCAACTTATTACTCGATCGTCAATTACCCAGCATTGTAGGTGTTAAAAGCGTGGCTTCGAACATGGGGCAAGTAAACAACAACGGTTGGGAAATTACTCTTAACTCCCTGAATTTAGATATCAAGAACAAATTACAATGGTACACCAACCTCTCACTTTCCGGATACCGTAACCGCATCGTTCACCTCTACGGCGATTATGATGAAAATGGCGTTGAACAAGATGATACAGAAAACGGCTGGTATATAGGTCATTCAATCGACGCTATCTATGATTATAAGTCAAATGGCATTTGGCAAACAGAAGAATTGGAAGCGGCAAGAGCTGAAGGTAAAGAATATGCCGGTTATTATCCAGGTGACTATAAGATGGTAGATGTGAATAATGATGGTGAATACAGACCGGAAGATGACCGCCAGTTTCTTGGTCATAAGAATCCTCACCTCTTTCTTAATATGACTAACGATTTTACAATCTTCAATGACTTCACCTTCTCATTCACCTTGTATGGTGCATTCGGTGGTATGAAGAATTATAACTATGAACACTTCGGTGCGCTTACTTTGAGTGACTTCGATATTCCTTATTGGACGGAAGAGAACCGTAGCAACAAGTATCCACGCATGTCAGAACGTGATATTGATGCAGTGAAAACAACCAACTATATCAAGACAGACTTCATACGCTTATCAAATATTACTTTGGGCTATAACCTACCGTCTAAATTCATCAAACATATCGGTTTGACGTCTGCCAAAGTTTTTTGCAATGTAGAGAATGTAGCCGTATGGTCACCATGGCCGGTATGGGATCCTGAAAATACAGGTGGTGCCGTACCACGCAAATTCAATTTCGGTGTTAATGTAAAATTCTAAAATCTAAAATACTAAACATATGAAACGAAATATACTATTATCCATCGCTCTGGGAGGCATGCTACTCACCGGATGCAACGATGATTTCTTAACTCCTAAAACACTGTCAATCTTCACAACTGACAACGTGCTGGTAAACGAAGAAGGCTTTGATGCAGCTCTTACTAGCTGTTCCTCACTCGTTCGTGACGAATATTATGACCATATGGCTCCAATCTTAGCTGAGCTTGTATTCTCGGACGTGGCAGTAATGGGTTCAGAAGGAGCCAATATCCCGGTCGATTTGAAGAAGGATGTTCAACCCACCGGTGACCTCGACAAAGATATTAAGATCCGTACCAACTGGGATAATTGGTGGAAAATTATCTCACGTGTTAATTATATAATTGATGGGGCTCAAACTGTTAACATGACAGAAGAAAAGCGCCGCACAATATTAGGAGAATGCTACTTCTACCGCAGCTATGCCTACTATCGTCTGGCTTTGCAATTTGGTGACGTACCACTCGTACTGGAAGCAACTAAAAGTCCTCGCCTTGATTTCTATTCTTTCACATCAGAAAGTATCTTGAAATGCATGAAAGAAGAATTATCTCAATACGTAGAATACATTCCCGAAACAGCTGATTATGGTACACCCAATCGTGCTGCCGGTTATCACTTACTCACCAAACTTTGCTTGGCAACATCCGACTTCGACGGCGCTATTGCAGCTGCTGATAAAATTATCAACGATGGCAAACACAGACTGATGACCAGCCGCTTCGGTGCATTAGCCAGTTGTAAAACCGTAGGTGACAATGAATTTAAAAGTGCCGTTGACAAAGGGTATCGTACATTAGCCATTGGAGCAAATACACCCCTCGATGTTATTTTCGACCTCCATTATCATGCCAACAAGTCAATCCCTGCTAATACAGAAGCTATATTCACTGTTGTTGACCGTGGTCCTACTGATGGTTCGGATGCACAATTAGACGGTGCCAAGTCACAAATAGCCACTATGCGTAACTACCTGCCTAAATGGGGAGACAGTGGTAAGATTAGAACACCGGACGGTGCAAATGGCATGACAGACAATTTGAATAAAAACAAAGAAGTGATTGTTGATGGTGTCAGTTATTATACGATAGACAATGATGGTAATGGTTCTCAATATCGACAGATTGGCCGTGGTATCGGCTCACTTCGCGCCAGCAATCTTTATAACTATGATTTATGGACAGAGGATGCAGGAAACATAGGTGAATCCGACCTTCGACACAAACAACCCAACTGGTGGGTAATGACTGATTTAGTATACAATAACACAGGTTCCGGCAGCTGGTATGGCAAGAATGTCCAACCGGGAAGCCTTTCTAATCCCAAAGATTCTATACGTATTTATTATCCGTTCCCTAACAAATTTATCGTACCTGAAACACGCAGCGGTCAGCAAAGTGGTAAACATTCTGACTGGTACGTATTCCGTCTGGCAGAAACTTACTTACTCCGTGCTGAAGCTTACTGGTGGAAGGGAGACATAGGAAATGCTACTAAGGACGTAAATACAGTTCGTGCACGCGCCAATGCTGCTCCTCTGGAAAGTGTAGGAATAGATGAGATACTTGACGAACGTGCCCGTGAACTCCATGGAGAAGAACCACGTAAGACCGAGTTAGCACGTATTGCACAAATCTTCGTCGCTACTGGTAAGACTTATGATGGTAAGACCTATAATAAAGCCAATTTCTCAACTGATAATTTCTTCTACGACCGTGTTATCAAAAAGAATAACTTCTACAAATACAATCTGCCCAATAAGGGAGCTGACGGTGGTGATGGCGATAAATATACGATTTGCGCTTACCATATCTATTGGCCTATTCCTTACGAAACAGTTGAAGCTAACCGTTTAGGACACATAAATCAGACACCGGGCTATCATGGCTCCGATACGAACATTACTCCTAAGAAGTGGCCGGATGATTACAAATAATATCACTGAAATAAATATGGCCGTATATATTTTGAAATATATATTCTAAATATAAGGCATTCATTCAATAGTGTTAGTTTTTAAATAATGAGCTCGGTGAATACCGGGCTCATTTTATTTAGTGATACATCCACTACACGATAAATTACTCAGCCCTTTAGTCAGGTTGTTGAAGTTTCAGTTCTTCTATAATACCTGTTTGTTGTGCCTGGAACTGTTTTGGCGTAACTCCATAACGCTGGTTGAATAATTTATAGAAAGTACTTCGGTTACTGAATCCGGTCTGATACATTACTTCTTCAATTGTGATGTTTTTCTCTTCCGTCAAGAGTTGTTCAGCCTTATTCAATCGGCATTCTCTGATGACTTCTGCCGGTGATTTATCTGTAATTTGTTTTAGTCTGCGGTAGAACTGACGTGTACTGCAATTCATTTCATGGCTTAACAATTCCACTGACAATTCAGGATTAGTATAATTCTTTTCCATTACTTCAATCACATTACGCCAGAAGTCTTGATCTTCTTTATGTATGTACGTATTGTTACTTACTGATAATGATTTTATGGCGGAATGATGATATTTCTCTAAATCGTCACTTCGTTGCAATAAACGTGTAACCACTGCTTCCAGATAATTGACATTAAAAGGCTTTGTCACATAGGCATCTGCACCTGTATTAAGTCCCTTTATCAAATTATTCTCGTAATGCATAGCAGAGAGCAAAACGACAGGAATATGATTCCACAATTGGTCTTTCTTTATTTTTTGTGTGAAAGAATAGCCATCGATTTCCGGCATCATGATATCGGATATTATCAAGGCCGGAAGTTGATGACCTAATGACTGCAGTGCATCTCGGGCATTGCTGAACCGAAGGACATTGAATTTATGCGTGAATATCTCAGACACAAACCACAACATTTCAGAATCATCATCCACTACCATAATTGTTGGACGCTTAGCATCAAATGCCGGAACAGCCTGATTATTTGCAGCACTATTTTCTATTCTTTCCTCTATAACCGTTACAGGTTTCTCTTGCAATACTAATTGTTGGTCAACATTTCCTTCCGGCAACGGCAGTTTGGGAAGGCTTATAGTAAATGTTGTTATTTCTCCAGGTATGCTATCCACTTTAATATCTCCTTGCAATAGTGACACCATATTTTTGCAAATAGCCAATCCAAGGCCGGTTCGGGGATGTTTACGATCTGTTTGAGCCGTAGCCAGCACATTATAACGATCAAAAATCTTATCCAAGTCTTTGGCTGGAATACCCGGCCCCGAATTAGAGAAACGCAGTATCAGTCTTTCATTTTCGACTTTAGCCTCTACCCTAATGTCTCCTCCAACCGGAGTATATTTAAACGAATTGCTGATCAGATTCTGCACTATCTTACTGATACAACTGCTATCGCTGTTCCATATAATATCAGGGTCTATTTCCAACTTGTATTTCATCAATTTTCTCTCAGCCAATTCCTTATATGTATCAGCTATATCTTGTAATTGATCCGAAATAGAAAGTTGCTGAATGACCAGTTTCTTGTGCCCGGTTTCTAACTTACGAAACTCCAGTAATTCCAGAATCAGGTTATTCAAGCGCTCGGTGTTATGTTGTATCAATTGAGCATACTTACGGAGGTAGTTGTCACAACCGGAATAGGAGAGAATTTTCTCGCAAGGCCCATAAATTAAAGTCAGTGGAGAACAGAATTCGTGGGTGATATTCGTAAAGAAACGTAATTTTGCTTCATACAGCTCTTCTTTCTGTTGACGTTCCAAATTCCTGGTCAGACGAATCTTTTTTTGACGATATTTCCAAATACTCCAGTAAACGATACCTGCACAGAAAGTAATAAATAAAAGAATGTATACGATATACGCCATTGTACTTCTCCACCAAGGCGGAGTAATGATAATAGTTAATTCCTTTACAGAACTTTCTTCTCCAGTATTTTCATTCCTATATTTTATATACATTGTATGTTTTCCAGGCTTTAAGTTGGAAAGCATTATGTAAGAAGAACCTTGATTGTTCATCCAATTTGGATTTGCTTCATCTAAGCGGTAATGAAAAGTATACGCTTTACCGTCTATGTAATCAATAGCAAGAAATTTCAATTGAAAGTAATTCAGGTCGTAATTTAGTCGTATCACATCTTCCCCCTTTTCAGGATCAGAGAAGTTATTGAGATTATGATTTTCACCAAAGATGTTTATTCCCGTCAAATGAATAGGAGGCATGTATTTTTGTGAAGCATACTTTTGGGGAGTGACAATAACAAAGCCGTTTGTTCCTCCAAAAAAGAGAGCGTTGTTCTGTGGATCCTGATAAGCAGCTCCATCACAAAATTCAAAAACCTCCATACCATTATTGTAGTTATACATCTGGCAAACTTTATTTTCCAGATTGAACCGGACCAGTCCCTGATTGGTACTTAACCATAAGTTCTTATTGGCATCTTCCAGGATACCGTGAATAGTAGTACTGGGCAGTGCTCCATTATTGTTAAGATGAATGCCTTTGTTCGTAAGATGCACTAATCCAGAACTGGTTCCTAACCAGATACCCGACGGATTGCTGTGAATACTGAATATATCATTCACCATCCTATTATCGCTAAGAGTATCATAGAATTGTTGATTCATTCCTTTCTCACTTATATCCTCATTCATATTCAAACGATAAGCACCGTAACCACGATTACCAAACCAGATAATGGAGTCATTCTCCTGGTGGGAAGCAAAGAAATAATTTTGAGCGACAGTTCCATCTAAAATAACTTTACGCTTAGCCGATTTTACAATTGGATGAGACTGATCTCCTTTTTTCAAGATCACTTTCACAATCCCTTCGCCCACGGTCGAAATCCAAAGAGTTGTATCATTTTGCACATTAATAGAGTGAACCCACCTCACAGTACGCCCATCGGCTTTAATGGATAACTCTTCCAATTTGCCGGTCTTGTATGAATAGTAATTTACTCCCAGTTCCGTACCTATCCACAACAAGTCTCCATATCGTGTAAAACAATAAACAGAGTTATCAGTTAATTTACTATTGCCGGTGGTTAGACACGAAATATGTTCAGTAGAGAAATTAGGAGTTTGAATATTAAAATCAGGAACTTGCATGATTCCACTTCCCTTACTGCCTATCCAAAGTGTTTGCTGATGATCATAGTAAAGGGCACGTATCGGCTTATTAAATTGATTATGAGCCATCTCTTTGGGAATACTTTTGATAGAATATTGCTCATTATAGCACATATAAATTCCCATGCCGTCGGTTCCCACCCAAATAATGTCTTGGTATCGGTCTTTCATTAGGCACATGATACCTGTGATTATCTCGGTATCTTTCAACTGATATTTTTCTACACTGTCAGGTTGGTATGTCAAGATACTGAGGCCATGAGTGCCAAAGCCAATGTAGTAATCGTTACCATTCTTCAACATACATGAAATAAATCCCTTTTCCTGAACTGCCGCTTTCAGATTAGCAATAAATATTTTAGTTTGAGTATCTAAATTATATTCGTATAAATCTTGCTTATTATCCATGAATAAAATATGCCCGCCTGCTGTTTTCCATACTCTTTCCAATGAGTATATATGCGTAAAAAGTGTAACAGGCTCTAAGATGATTTCATCATTTTCCACCCGTGTTTTATAAGTGGGGCATGTACCGTCCGTAGTAAAAATGTAAAGATTATCTTTTGAATCGATCACTATTTCTTGCACAGTATTAAAATCCACAGCGGGAATGGCTACTTTCTTTATCCCGGTCTTCCCTGCCGGAAGCCAATGAAGAATGCCCTTGTTACTGAGAATAAATGTACTATGGTCACTTCTTTGTGCAATACGTGTTTTATCAATAAATTCCGGGTAAGTTTTTCCGGTATACTCTTTCGTATTTATTAAGCTCAGTCCGTAATTCGTCTGCACCCAAATATTATCTTCTTCGGCTTTTGTAATTTTTGTCACCAGATTACCTGGCAATTTATGTGTATATGAATAGAATGGATAGGAAAGATACTCAACTCCGTTAAATACATTCAGCCCATCGTAAGTACCTATCCAAAGAGAACCATCGCCATTTTGCCACATGGTGAATATAAAACTATTAGTCAGCCCATTTTTATTGGTATAATTGCGTACTGTAAATGCTCCTGAACATAAAGTATATAAGGATAAAAGCGTCAATAGCAAGACTTTGATAAAGGTGTGTTTTTTTGTCATTGTCATAGTATATATTGTATGATTATGGATAACAAAAGTAATTTTTTCGTTTGATACCAGCAAACATTTTTATCTGAACCTTAAGTGCATTATTTCTATCAACAAGAAACCATCTATCAATCATTTTTCCAAGATTGACAGATGGCTTTTAATTTCATCTATAGAAATTGTCTTTACTCTACCGGATCTACATACTCCGAAAGTTCTACGGTTGTCTTCATACTTTTACCCAACTTCTCAGAAACAGCATAAGCAGTCACTTTGCAAGCAGCCAATAGCTTAATCGGTTCAGTGTAAAGTTTAAATTCACTTCCGTCAACACTATAATAAATGATAGCAGAAGGAGTATTAGTGGTCATTCGCAGAAAGCCCTTATTATCACGATCAACCAGCACTGGCATAGAAACAGGCATTTGTACACGAGCCTTCTCAGTCAATTCATCTTGAGTATAGCTACGTTCGAGCGGTAGCATCATAAAACTGAATGCAAGCGGTTCTGAGCGTAGTTCGTATTTCTGCATAGGACCAGGGCCACAACTTGCATTTCCAAGTGGCCTATTGGCTGCATCCAGGCAAAGAATCGTTTCCTTGCGTTGCATAATTTCATAGTCATGAATACGCTTTTGAAGCTGTTCGGGATCAGTCATATCCTGTGCTCTGACATGCAAAGCGGTAGCAGATAATTTATCTGCAGCCACAAATACGACCCCTTGTCCATCGAAATTTGTAATAGAAATCCAGCGTAGATCTTCATGGTTACCCATTTCCTGGGGTTTCACATACTTCACCCATTGGTCAGATACAGTACTTTCGTATACATCTACATTGGAGGCCCACTTACGATCAACATAATTCTCCAAAGGACCGCGGCCATACCAACGCATACGTTCAAAGCCTTCGGGCAATTCCAAACGATAACCAACACGAGGAATGATCTCACCTTTCACTGCGGGAATTATGACACTGTTCACCATAACAGAGCCGTCAGCTGCAACCCTGTACTCCAATTCAGTTTGATAGTCGAAACCATTACGAGCCTTATAGGTATTTCTAATACACAGAACAACTTCATCATCTTCCTTATTCACATTCCATTGTCCCACTTCACACTTTAAATCATACAAGCCTTTGCGTTGCCATTCACCGCTCACTTGCTTATCATTATCCGTTGGAGAACGGAAGAGATTCAATGCCGGTCCCTTGCTTATCATCGGAACACCATTCAAGCTATAAGCAGCTAATGTTCCCTCACTCTTTGAGAAAGTTATCTCAAATTTCTCACCTTTCACAACATAAGCATTATCCTGTTCACTCAAATCAATAAAGCCTTTTGCAGCAACAAAAAGTGCCCTCTCACTTCCGGAAAGTTTAAATTGTTCCGAAGCAACCTCATATTCCGCCTTTGCCCATTTTGTATCTTTTTTCTGCTTAAAGCTGAAGTTAATGAAATACTCAGCACCAGGTTTATGCTGAATATGAGCATCCGAAATAGTAATCACTTTGTTCGCACCGGGTGCTAAATTCAATTCATCCAAATTAGCCGAATAAACAACTTTACCATCTTCCTGAATTTCATATCTACCGTAAAGATCAGCTACATCACTGTGGAAACGTTTGTTGGTTAACTGATATTGGTCATTACCCAAAGCCTCCACATAAATCGGCTGGTTCACTTTCTTAACTTCATAAGCTTTAGCAGAATAGGTGCGGTCAGAGAAAATTACACCATTAGTACAGAAGTTACTATCGTTAGGTTTGTCACCAAAATCACCACCGGCTGCCATATAATATCCCTTCCCGTCAGGGGTCGGCATTTTGATACTCTGGTCAACCCAATCCCAAATGAAGCCACCAATCAACCCCGGATAACGTTCATACACTTCCAGATATTCACGGAAATTGCCCATAGAGTTACCCATGGCATGTGCATACTCACAAATCACATGTGATTTGAAGGTTTCCCCCTTTTGACATTTATTTAAACGCTCCTTACCTACACTTTCCAACCATTCCACACTGGGATACATCGAGCTTGTCACATCACAATATTCACTGTTCCCCTCATAGTGGGAAGGACGAGTACTGTCCAGTTTCTTGATAGCTTTCTCTGCCGTAGAGAAGTTTGCCCCTTTGCCCGACTCATTACCCATAGACCACATCACAATAGAGACATGATTGCGGTAACGCTTCACATGATTTTCATTACGTTCAGTGAAAGCCTTCTCCCAAGAGGGTTCACCGGACAAAGACATCAAACCGTGGCATTCAACATTTGCTTCGGCCAGTACATAAAGTCCATATTGATCACACAATTCGTAAAAGTAAGGATTATTGGGATAGTGGGAAGTACGTACCGCATTCAAGTTTAAAGACTTCATTATCTGTACATCTCTTTCCATCTCTTCTTTAGACACAGTACGTCCATTCAATGGACTGTGATCATGCCTGTTAGCACCTTTAAAAAGAATCGGTTTGCCGTTAACCAGCAGTTTACCGTCAGCAGCAAAGCCAACCTCACGGAAACCAACCTTTGTATGCCGCAAATCGATCGACTTCCCCTTTTGCACCAGTGAAATAGTCAAATCGTAAAGATTCGGAGTCTCAGCAGTCCACTTCAGCGGATTCTCCACATCAAAATTCAATGTATTAACTCCCATCGCTGCCCGATGAGTTTGCGTAATAATAGTATTACCAGCTTTATCTGTCAGTTTTACAACGATATCACAAGCCCTCTTTTTACCGGTAACCTCTACATCCAAAGTTACTTTAGCATTCTTATAAGCCTCATCCAAATCGGTAGAGAAGAAGAAATCACGAATTTGTGTTTTGGGAGCAGACCAAAGGAATACATCCCGAAAAATACCGCTGAAACGCCAAAAGTCCTGACACTCCAAGAAACTGCCATCAGTGAAACGATATACTTCCACCGCCAACACGTTACTCCCTTTCTTCAAATAAGGAGTTAAGTTAAACTCTGAAGGTAAGTAACTGTCTTCCGAGTAACCTACTTTTTTGCCATTCAGCCAAATATAATAACCGGCTTCCACACCATTGAAACGAATAAAAACATCACGTCCTTCCCAGGAATCAGGCAAAGTAAACTCCCTACGATAACTACCCACCGGGTTGGGCATAGTAGCAAAAGTATAGTCTGCCGGACGGGGTTGGATTACATTCGGCCATTCCATACTACGCCAGTTACCGAACGGATAGATGGTATTGCAATACAATGGTTTATCCCAGTTCTTGTTAGTACGTACAGCCTCAATTTGCCAAGTGGCAGGCACCTTGATATCATCCCAGGTACTTACATTATAATCGGGCAAATAGAAATTCACAGGTCTATCTTTCGGATCGGCTGCCCAATGAAATTTCCAAGTTCCATTTAGTGTCTGATAATAAGGAGATTCCTCAGTACTTAGCTGTAATGCCTGCGTTTCGCTGTCAAAAGGTATCTCTACCTGGCAAGCTTTCTCTTTGTTTACACCTGATACTAATTCATTATTCCATTCCGGCTTCTCATCTGCCTGCGCAAAAACAGAGAAAGGAAAGATCAACAAAACAAAAATGGCATAAGCCGCATATTTTCTCATAAGTTATTTATTGATTGATTATTCTTTTGATTAAGACATCGCTTTTTCCAGTTCTTTCTTCATACCATTCAACTTACGTTCCAATCCAAAGATGGTATCATTATCATACCAAGTAGAGAATACTCCCCCTTGAGTTGACTTCAATGCATCCCATGCTTTTTGGAAATAATCGATAGCCTGCTTCAGCGACTCAGCATAAGGTTCTCCGACTCCCTTTTGTTGATAGGCCGTCACAAAGTGAAGTAATGAATAACTCAAATATTCCATGTAACGGCAAGGTGCATAGAGATTGTCACGAAAAAAGATGCAGTTATCCTGCGGCAACTTTTCCATCATCTTTTCGCAGCGATTTGCTACCTCGGCAAAACGGGGAGCCGTCAATTGCATTCCGGAAATCAGCGAATCCACCTGATTATTCCGTTCCAATCTGAAAGTACGGTTCTTCACCCGCTCAAAGCCTATATCATTCAACGGATTCGGAGTGAATTCTTTATTGAATTTTGAAAGAATCTGGTCGAAAGCCCGGGCATAACGCAAGTCTTGAAAAAGATACTGGCGTTCCATATCTTGAAAATCTGAAGGCTTCTGCTGCCAATAAGCATAAAAATAATCATGATAAAGATCAGCTACTTCATTTGCATATTTCTTACCAAAGTATTGTGCACAGAAATCTTTCAGCCACTGATCGGTACTATAAGCCTCAAGATTCCACATCATTTTAGCATTGGCAGACATAGAAAAAACGAATTCGCGGATGTTACCGGCATTAACTACGGAAAACTCCAAAGGTGCTTTACTATTCACATAGCGGTAATTATATTCCATCTTCCAAGGACCTTCGGCAGGAGCCAGGTGAGCACCGGTAGAGGTAAACTGAAGATTCATATAATATCCCAACTTAACAGGAGTCTTGGTTGCATCAAATGCAACTAAATCAACATTAGGATAATGATCCCGGCGAGCTGCTACATAAGTCCACAAGATATTGTCGCCTACCGGAGGAGTTATATAACCATTGGCCAAAAGATCGGAAAGTTCATCATAGAAAGTCATGCGGACATAAGGGCTTTTTTCACCTGTAATCTCTTTAATTAAGTCAAGCTCTATTTGAAGCATCTTACTGATAACCCGACCACGTTCTGGATCCTCTTTGGGTGCATCATCAAAGGCCGCCCAAAACGGTTGATCTCCTTTTCCACGGAAAGAGATAAGCCACAGACACTCCATATTAACACGATGGACAGTTTCAATATTATAACGCCAGAAAGATTTCAAATCTTCTTCATGGGCAACAGATAGCTTCGGGGGCTCTATTCCGCGCACCTCACGCCAATAACCATCCCAGTTATGAAGGCTATTATTCAAAGCCGTATGATGGTGTGCTGTTAGTACCAAACCATATTTTTGCAATAAACGGGCTTCATCATTCATTTCATAGTTGGGATAAGTTACAGTCGTTTCCAACTCCACAGTGTTCAACTTCAAACGAAGCATCGTTTCCAGCCAACGCTCATTATTATCTTTCGACAACTTACGCCAAGGTACAAACAAGTCCTGGTCGTTGGGAAACCAGGCACGATATCTTACTTGCGGAGATTTCTGGAAAAAATCGTAATCTCCGGATACTTCTATCTTCTTTTTCAGTTCAGGTTGCCAAGAAGCAAAATACCACAAGGGTGGTACACCCAAAATCTCTTCACAGAAAGTATAAACAGCATAAATGGTTCCCCGCATATCCTTGCCATAAAGGTAAATACGGTTCTTTTCTTTATCCACATAAACACGATGCGATTCAAATCCATCGAGTGGCTGCAAAGAATGAATATCAACAACCGGCTCATCCATACCGGCATTTACCACTACAATTTCTGTTTGTTGTGTATCAGTAGTCACCGCATTCGTCACTTCCGGACGAAACCCCAATACTTTTTCAATGTCAACACACATCGTTTCAACAGCCAACTTCACAGGCGCTTTCTCACTTTCAGCCAACACTATGCGAAAATTCCCTTCTTTCAGCGTTAATGAAGACTGAGCGCAAGCAGTGGAACAAATCATCACCACTACACAAAGGAGTAAATCTATTGTATTTCTCATAAAACTATAACTACTAATTATCAAATTTGTATTTCATCTTTATTACTACAATTATTAAGGGCAGCTTCTATTTTTTCTTCTCACGACATCACCTTTCTTCATTTCAATCACCTCATCATCTAATCTGAAAGCAGTATCTTTCCATGCAGTCAATGTAACATCATATTTCTCACCTTCCATTTCTCCACTGACAATGACACCTAATTTCGAATAAATATCACGGACAGCCACACGCCCTTTCCACGGATTGCATTTGGCTATTTCCAGCACACCATACCAGTCGGTCACCAAATTATTGAAAAGTGACTGTGCCACAAGCCCATTGGTTATATTGTAGAAAGGAGTCGTAAGATTACCACTGGTTTCATAGATTTGTATCCATTCAGGGTCCACATATTTCGATTTCTCCATGTTGTTCCAGTCCACCTGCCACTGCTCCGCATCCCCTATTCGCGAACCGGCCAACAGAAACTCACCTAATGTCCATCCGTAGAAATAAGGACGCTTCGCATCGCGAGTGATGTCGTAACGCATTTTATAAACAATAGAAGCCGACTCCGAAGGTTTTTCATTTACCGGCAGGAAAGCCAATTCGTTAAGTTGCACCGGATGTTTCTGGCTACCAAAATCAGCCTCACCCCGACCGGCACAAGAATAATAAAATCCTTGCGGTGACTTCAAAGATTCAAAAGCCAATCCATCTTTTAAAATAGCGCCATACTTTCCATTTGTATCAATTCCGAATTCCACTGCCTTTTGGAAACAATAGAGGGCACTATACATAGCACAAAGATAGTCACGCTGATTTTCACCACCACGCTCGTCTTGCCCCATCGAAGGAGTAACAAACAAATGCCAATGGCCATCTTCACCTTTTGTGCAAATATTACCATAAAATTCGGCAGCACCGGAAAGCAAAGGTAACACATACTTACGCGTCCATGCCTCATCATTCACGAATATAGCGGCCTCACAAGCCATTCGAGCAAAATATCCGGAGTTATGAATCTCATAATAAAACTTATTAGGAGGAGTCGGATCATGATACCCCTCAAAATCGCCATATGGAAATACCCAAGGAGCCAGAATACCATCTACACCATACAAGCGTTTGGTATATTTGCGCAAACCATCCACCCGTTCACTCCAAAATTCTATCCAAGATTTAGCAATGTCAAGATTGCCGGTTGCCAGCAGCACCGGATGCACATAAGATACATCCTGAGGATAATAGAATGGCCACCAATTACCACTGTAACCCATCGGGGGAGATAATCCTTTTTTAGTATCATCATAAGAGGAAAGAAACATCGCCATGGAACGTACCCAAGTTTTTTGAGCCTTATCATCGGGCACCATGATGCAACCGGAATCCTGCCACTTCGCATGCCACCACTCTTTGGTTTGCTTCAACGACTCTTTTGCCGTTGTCTTCGCAGGAGCATCATAGGAAATGGAAATTTGGTTTTCACCTTCATTCAGGGTAAGCAACAAAGCATTTCCTTCCTGTGTCACTTGTGCATTGGTATGAAGATAGAACAACGACTTCTTACCCAGACAGTTTAACAGAACCTCCCAGCCATCAGCCAATTTACGCAGAGAAACTTCCTGTCGGAGTTGTTGTCCATAATGAAGAGTAAAATCTTCACAAGGAGCAACAATCACCTTCTCTCCCGCTTGCTTCGCATCAATAGTAATATAGCTCAGATTCTTCTCCATTGCATCGAACCAAGTTGTTACTTTCAGCGGGTTACCATCAGCTACAAACGATGTAGTGATGGTAGCATCAAAATAAGATTGTTGCTGCCTGTAATTGGTAATCTCTCTGAACTCATCTTTCCAAAACAACTCGAGTACAGGCATTAAATAATCCGAGTGAAACTTGCCTCGCCCCATGTGTTCGAGATGCAGATAATGAGTCTTGCCATATCCTGATTTCTTTTCCGAAGGACGCAGATGTAAACCCAGCCGACCATAAGAACTGCCGAACCGACCATTCCCCTGATATAAATAAACTGTAGGAGTTTTTTCGTAAATTTCCCGTATCACATCCGCCGAGCGCACTACTGCCTCTTTATCAAAAACGATCTTTTCGTCTTCCTTTGCACAACCATATGAAGGAATTGTGAAAGCCGCAACCAGCAACAATAACTTAGAAAATGTATTGTTCATAAATAGATTCAATTTTAATCGATGCAAAGATTGCAAGAAATTCATCGATAATGTTACTCTTTTCTGACAACAATGTATGATTTCCAGCCATCAATACATTAAATTTCTCTCTTTCAATCCACAACTTACACCTTGCCATTTTAAGAAATACAGTATACATACCTTATAAAAAATTGAGTTCGAGATAAGAGATACCGCACTTCCGCATAGAAATGAATTAAAGATTACGGATTGGCTTCTTGTTAGTTTACTGATAATCAAGCAATAGTATTTACCGACTGTTTACCACAAGATGTAAAAGCATTTACCACTGGATGTAACGACCTTTACCCCTTATTGTAACGCTCTTTACCTCGGTATGTAACGACCTTTACCTCGGCGTGTAAATGGAGTTACCGTGTGGGATAAACAGAGTTTCCATTTAAATTAATACCAGAAAAGGAACGGGAAGCATGGATAATTCCTCCTTTTAGTTCTTTCACATATAAAAATGGCTAACAATCAGACTAAAGAAAAAGAATATAGCCTAAAATGACAAGAAAAGCAACATATAAGGCTGAAAATCGTACTCTCAGCAATGTAAGGTCGACTACCTTTGTGATGTGATAGAAAGATTATCATGAAAGAGAAGGAAACACAAGAATCCATGAATTTTCAATATATAAATAAACATATATAATTATGATAAAGAAATACCTATTTACATTAGCTTGCTGCATTCCTCTATTATGCACAGCTCAAAAGCAACCGATAGAGTCATTGGTTCCCTCAACCCCATCAAAAGCTCCAGACTATTTCTGTACCTGGAATATACAAGGCTATGCCACAGGCTACAATGGTTCAGAAAAGTTCCGTGCCATTATGAACGAAGAATCCATGTTCGGCAAAGGAGAATGGCAGAACTGGACAGGTATGTACAAAAAGATACAGCCCGACCTTTATTTTGTAATGGATGACTCATGGGATATTCCGACTGAAATCAACCGTAAAAACAATAATCCATATTTAGGTAGAGTAGAACTGGACGAAGGTCGCTTCCCCTCATTTATGAGTACCAAAGGAAGCGCAGACCGCCTGAAAAAACTAAATGAAGCTGTAAAAGCCATCGGTTGGAAAGGCATAGGTGGCTGGATCTGTGCACAAAAGAGTGAAAATTTCCCCAATGTATCGGAGGAAGAATATTGGACAGATCGCATTAAGGCTGCTCATGAAGCGGGTTTCGACTATTGGAAAGTAGACTGGGGACATAACTCTAGAAATGACCAATGGAGACAAATGCTCACAGAGATAGGCAAGAAGTACGCACCGAATCTTTGGATTGAGCATGCCATGAAAAATGAGTATATTGAATTCAGTGATGCATTCCGCACCTATGATGTAGAAAATATCATTGCCATTCCTATCACAATTCAACGCATAGTCAACTTACTTCCCTATAAAGCAAAGAATAATGCAAAAGGTATCATTAATTGTGAAGATGAAGCTTACATCGCCGTAGGTTTAGGTTGTGCTATCGGTGTAATGCGTCATGAGTTTGCCGGAAATTTACCTGATGGCCGCCAAGACCATTCTTTTCCACCCGTTGGCCGTAACTTGAAAAAACGCTTGGATGAAGTTGTGCGTGCCGTAAGATGGCATCGTATCGCAGAACCTTTTGCTGTAGACGGTGATTTCCAGGTCAGTAAAGAAGAATTAGAGGATACCTGGCGCTATCAAGCCGAAGAAAGCTGGGTTAAACACAAAGAAGGTGAGCTACTGAAAAATAGTGCACCGGCTATCGTCAGTCGACGTATGCCACTGCCAATCCTTGCAAATAAAGAAGAAGCACGTCCTTACATTTTAGCCTCCCGCTATACTAATGGTGCCGTAGCTATTGCTGCCATTGGACGTACTTTAGAGCATGAATACATCTCAAGCCCTGCATCAGTAACTGCGACCCTCAATAATTGGGAGAAACCTATCGGACTTTTCGGTTATTTTAAAGATGTAACGCTTGTTTTATCAGAAGCATCCAAAAACAAGATCAAGAAGATTTATGCACAAGACTTGGCCGGTGATACCCCGGTCGACATCACCCGCAAAGTGAAAATCTACAAGGATCGTATCATCATCCCCGGCAAAATCATTACTGAAGTAGGGCTAATGAGTGGCACAGAAGGTGACATCTCTGATCCAGGTCTCGTAATGAAAATCATAACCCGATAAAGCAACAAAAGAATCATATGAATTTTTGCAAGTACATTCTTCTCTTCTTATGCCTGGCAACTTGTCTGACAAGTTGCAATGAGCCAAAGAAATTGACCGGTTACGTCAATCCGTTATTAGGTACAGCCACCCTTTGGGAACCTGAAGACTTAGGCTATGTACGCCAAATCAAGGGACGCACCTGGGGCGCTGAAGTATTCCCCGGTTCATCACTTCCCAATGCCATGGTACAAGTCAGTCCGGTTACTCAATTTCGCAGTGGTGCAGGTTATCAATATGAAGACAGTGTGATCTACGGATTCTCGCATACCAGTAAAGGTCACTGGAATTTGCTACACGTACCCATGCTACCCGTAACAGGGAAAGTGACAGCAAACGATTATTGCTCAACCTTCAGCCACAATAACGAATCCGCCCGTCCGGGATATTATCAGGTATTTCTGGATAGATACAACGTGAATGCAGAGTTGACTTCAACGTTGCGTTGCGCTTATCATAAATATACCTTCCCCAACGAAGCGGATAAGGCAGTACTGGTAAATGTGAAGCGTTCGAACAACAACGTCAGAGAATGGGATATCCAGAAGGTTGATGACAACACTTTCACCGGTTCCCAGTCCGGTGAAGGTAAAATCTACTATTATGCTGTATCAAACTATAAAGTTAGTGATATCAAACAGTTGAAAGAAGGGGAAAAAGATGAAGTGGCAGTAGTGCATTTCGTCGATAGTAAAGGAAGCAAACCTCTGGAACTTAAAATTGGTTTCTCATTTGTAAGCGTAAAGAATGCCAAAATGAATCTGGAAACAGAAATGCTGAATAAAAGCTTTGCACAGGTACAAAACGAAGCCGATGACACTTGGGAAAAATTATTAAGCAAAATCAGTGTAGAAGGAGGTACAAACCGTGAAAAGGGATTGTTCTACTCTTGCCTATACCGCTCTTTTCTGTGGCCTGCATTACGTAGTGACGTGAACGGTGAATACACTGATGAACGCCATGAAGTGGTAAACAATGGTTTCCGTAAATATACCGACCCCTCATTCTGGGACGATTATCGCAACAAATTGATTTTACTTGGTATGATCTCACCGGATGTAACCATCGATGTACTGAAATCCATTATAGACAAAGGAGAAAAGCGTAACGGATACATGCCCACTTTCTTCCACGGAGATCATGCTTCTACCTTTGTAGCAGGTAATTATTTACGAGGAATAAAAGACTTCGATATCAATCGTGCCTATAAACTGTTACTAAATAATGCTTTCGTACCCGGCAGAGGCGGAAGACCTTACCTGCAGGAATATATGGAGAGAGGCTGGATTGCAGAGAAAGATACCACCAACGTTCCGACTCATGACGAATACAAAGCCGCAGTAACAAAGACCGTGGAATATGCCTACGATGACTATGCCATTGCTTTGATTGCCAAGGAACTGGGAGATATGAAAAACTATGAAACCTTAATGCAACGTTCAGAAAATTATAAGCACCTTTTCGATACAAGCACAGGGTTCTTTAGAGGACGTATCGACGATGGAAGCTGGATTGCAGACTTCGATCCTTACTATCCTTATTATGCATATATGTATAGGGAAGCAAATGCCTGGAATGCCTTATTCTTTGCTCCACATGATCCCAAAGGCATGATTGAACTGTATCCCGACCACAATGCGGTGGAGAACAAGCTGGACTCGCTCTTCTCCGAACCGTGGAAAGGGTACGAAGTAGATAATATGACCGGTTTTATCGGTAATTACTGTCATGGCAACCAACCCGGCCACAGCATTCCCTATACCTACTACTTCATTGATAAACAGGAAAAGGCACAATGCATATTAGACAGCATCATGAACCACTATTACGATATGGGAGCTGACAAGTTGGCTTACGCCGGCATGGATGACGCAGGCGAAATGTCTTCGTGGTATGTATTCAACGCCATTGGTCTGTACACCTATTCACCAGCCGATCCGGAATACATTATTTCTGTACCGCTATTTGATAAAATAACCTTCAACCTGAATGGCAAACCGTTTACCATCACCAAGAAAGGTCATGGCAAAAAAATTATCAGTATCGCTTACGGAAATCAACCTGTAAAAGGTTATTTTATCACCCACCAACAATTACAAGAAGGGAAAAACCTCGTTATAACAACAGAATGATATGAAGAAATATATATTATACATATTACTAGTACCTCCTCTACTCTTCTTCTTATCCGCTTGCGAAGAAACAAAGACCGTATCAGAAGGCAACTTTAACTTCAACTGTGAGTTCCCATTGGAAGCTCCGGTCGAAAACTCCTTGCTGACACAATGGGCCCGGAAAGAGGTAAAGGACTCCCTCCTGATTGATGATATGGAGGGAAAAAACAACTGGAGAATGACAGAAGGTATTGCCACATTGGAGTATACCGATGAACGTTCTATCGATGGTAAACATTCATTGCGTTACCATACTTCCATGAAAGATACAGCTTATGTTATGCTACCGGAGAATCGTACTCCGTGGGGATCATTTGGTGGTCAGCAAGGAGGAGGTGCACATTTCGGCATTACGTTTGACGAACCACAGGATTGGACAGCCTATAATCGCATTTCCATTTGGGTTTATATTCATCCTTCCAAGACTCCAATCCACCATTTCTTTCTGGATATAGTGAACGAAGGAACAGACTATAACACAACTACTCCCCGCCACGATACAGTCATACAAGACCTGGTACCGGGCCAATGGCATAATGTAGTGTGGGAAATCTCCGATTTACCGCGTAATAGAGTGAAGCAATTCAATATTTTCCAAACCCTGATTGGCTATGAACCTGGCAATGATGAGTTCGTTACATTTGATTTCGACCGCTTGCAACTACAGAAAGTAGATGCCGACCACTATGATGGATGGAACATTCCTAATACACAGTTTGCCTATTCACACATCGGATATCGTCCTTACGATATCAAACAAGCACTGACTGATATTAGTAAGGCCGATGAGTTCCAATTGCTTAATACACAAAAAGAAATAGTTTATACCGGCATTGCAAAACCGATAAACAACAAGAACGGTTCGTTTACCCTATTAGACTTTACCGATTTTACTACTCCGGGAACCTATTACCTGAGCTATAATTCACATGAATCGAAGCCATTCCCTATCAACGAATATGTATGGCTGGAACCAATGTTCAGCGGCATCAATTTCTACTTCTGCCAACGTTGCGGATATGAAGTTCCCGGTATTCATGGTATCTGTCATCAAGACTGGCAAGGCTTCTACAACAATGAGAAGAAAGTTATCAACGGCGGATGGCATGATGCCGGCGATATGTCACAAGGTTATTACCGTACAGCTATCGGAGCTTACGTACTATTACGCAATTTACAACAAGTAAAAGATAAGCCTAAACTAACCGGTTTAGCAACCAAACTGAAAGACGAAGCCCTATGGGGATTAAAATGGATAGCAAAGAACCGGTTCAGTGACGGATACCATATCAGTTGGGCACGTCAACGCATTTATTCGGACAACATTATCGGCACTCCTGACGATGTAGTAATCAAGGCCGTAAATGTACCTTGGGAGAACTTCTTGGGCGCAGCAGTACTGACACTTGCCGAACAATACTATCAAGACATTGACACCAATTTATTGGAAGAGATGCGAGAAACCGCCTTGGAGAACTGGCAACAAGCATACAAAAGCGGAAAAGGCTGGAATAAAGCCACTTACCTGGAAGCATCCTGGGGTGCTATCGCCTCCATCCTCCTCTATCAAAAAACAAATGATGATAAATATAAAGAGGCTGCCCTATGTTTCGGTCGGTTGCTAACTGAGTGTCAGGAAACCACTTTCCAAGAAGGTATTCCCATCACCGGTTATTTCTATACAGACTCTGATCGCAAAACGATATTACAAAACAATCACGGTGCATTCAACGAGGCTCCAATGCTCGCCTTGCGTAACTTGTGCCAGGCATTCCCCGACGACCAGGATTGGATGAAGTGGTATAGCTCAGCTGTCATCTACAGCGATTTCTTCTTGAAACGGGGTAGCAAATTCTCCGCACCTTACTACTTGTTACCCACCGCTGTATTTCGCAAATCGGATATGCTTGCTATTGAAGATGAAAACAAACGCAATTTCAGCTTGATTCAATTCAATGATGGGACAGCTTTAAATGACAAATATACACTGCGTACTTTTCCCATTTGGGATAGTAACCTGTTTCACGGAGGGACATCTTGCCATCTATCTACATCCTGGGCACTGGCTGAGGCTTCCCGCCTGAGACACGATAAAAACGGGATGCAATTGGTAGGTAAACAGTTGGAATGGACATTCGGTCACAATCCATTCAACCAAACGCTGATGTATGGTGTCGGTTATAATTTCGCTCCCCAATTTGCATATTGCACCAAAAACGTAGTCGGTTCGTTGGCCGTAGGTATGGATTGCATACGCGGAGACAAACCTCATTGGAATGGTTCAACTTATGCCACCTGCAAAGAAATGTGGATTGCACCGGTCAATAGATTTATGGGTACGGTTGCCGCTTTCAACGAAAATATTGATAGTCTGAAGCAAAAACACAACATTCAAATCAGTATCGAGAAAGAAGATATGTCGGCTTCTTCACAAAAAGCCGTTATCAGGTTGATTGGAGAAGGTACACATCAATTAGCTATGCATTTGCAAAATGCTACAACAGACTTCCAACCTCAAAAGGTGGCACTTGTGAAAGGCGAAGAAAAAAAGATTGAAGTTACTTTCAATATTCAGGATACTAACAAACCATTTGTTGCAGCTATCATTGCTGACGCTAACGTACAGTTAATCAATGATGTGAGTGGTGCCTATTACTAAAGAGGCAAACGGCATCATTAATAAAGAAAGGTGATAAAGCAGTGTTTCCACCACTCTATCACCTTTCCATCATTTATCACCTAAACCTATATATTATTTGTCTGTGCATCCTTTTGTGCTGAAAGCAACCAGCATCCAAACCATCTTTTCCTGTTCTTTCAGATAGCCTGTCATCAGGTCAGCAGTAACGTCGTCACCAGCTTCATTAGCCAGTTCAATGATCTTTCTTTCCTCACCAATGAGATATCCGTAAGTTTCAAGAATATTGCTGACTGCATCGCTACCACAAGCTACGTCAGATACTTCTTTGATCTTTGCAACTTTCAGGTATTCGCTGAACTTGTTTTCGGGTACACCACCCAACATCAGGATACGTTCTGCAATTTCGTCCACCTTCTCGGCTGCATCGTCATACATACTTTCAAACTTCTCGTGCAATACGAAGAAACCATGTCCCTTAATGTTCCAGTGGAAACCGCGCAGATTCGTGTAATACACCTGGAAATCTGCCAAAAGCTGATGCAATGCTGATACTACGTTAGCTACTCCCGATTCATTTAACTTGATATAATTTAAAGTCTTCATAATTTTATGGTTTTAATAATTTATACTGTTTTTCTTTTTTCTGTTGCAAAGAAAGTGCAAATCGAAGGCAGAAGCAAGTATGCTTGATTATGCTGAGATGCAGCCTTTCTTCGTTTTTTGTACAAAGATAAGGCGGAAACCAATGCTTGTCAAACAGATAATTTCTATCTTTGCATAGACAGAATCTATATAACCCGTTCAAACCCCTTATTTATCATGACTTTACAACAACTGGAATACATTCTTGCCGTTAATCAGTTCCGTCATTTCGCCAAAGCTGCGGAACATTGCCGTGTAACTCAACCCACCCTGAGTGCCATGATACAGAAACTGGAAGACGAGTTAGACACCAAGATATTCGACCGTAGCCAACAACCCATCTGTCCTACTCCCGTCGGACAACTCGTAATAGAGCAAGCCCGTATCGTATTGGAACAAGCAGGCCATATAAAGGATATTATTGAAGAAGAAAAGCACTCCTTGTCGGGTGTTTTTAAGTTAGGTATACTCCCCACCATCGCCCCTTATCTGTTGCCCCGCTTCTTTCCGCAGCTGATGAAGAAATATCCTAAACTGGACATCCGCGTAACGGAGATGAAGACAAAGGACATCAAACAAGCGCTTATAAAAGGAGAGATAGATGCCGGCATTATCGCCACTCTCCCCGAAAAGGATGACTTCCGCCAGATACCTTTATTCTACGAACAATTCTATGCTTATATCGCGCGCGAAAGCAAACTGTTCGATAATAAGATAATCCGTACCTCCGATCTCAACGACGAACAGCTTTGGATGCTGGACGAAGGACACTGCTTCCGCGACCAGTTAGTCCGCTTCTGCCAGATGAAGGCGGCGCAAGCCAGCCAGATCGCTTATCATTTAGGTAGTATGGAGACATTCATGCGTATGGTGGAAAGCGGTAAAGGTGTTACTTTCATTCCCGAACTTGCCATCGATCAGCTCAACGATACACAGAAAGAGTTGGTACGCCCCTTTGCCATTCCCACTCCTACCCGGCAGATCATTCTTATCACCAACGAGAACTTCATACGAACCACTTTATTGGAGGTACTCACAAAAGAAATACAAGCGTCTGTACCCCGCGAAATGCTGTCCCTGCGGGCAACTCAGTGCGTTGTATAGATTTCGTCTATCGGCCCATAAATCTTTTCAATCGTTTTTTTTGTTCTATCGGCAAAAGATGCTATATTTTTGCATCATCGAAAAAACAAAGTACTAAACCTTTTAAAACAAAAAAGATTATGGAACCAATTATCAATTCTCAGCTTCCTGAATTCAAAGTTCAGGCATTCCAGAACGGAAGTTTCAAAACAGTAACTAACGAAGATGTAAAAGGCAAGTGGGCTATTTTCTTCTTCTATCCCGCAGACTTTACGTTTGTATGCCCTACCGAACTGGTGGACATCGCTGAAAAATACGAGCAATTCCAGGCAATGGGTGTAGAGGTATACTCGGTAAGTACCGACTCTCACTTCGTGCACAAAGCATGGCACGATGCATCCGAAAGTATCCGTAAGATCAAGTATCCGATGCTGGCAGACCCTACAGGCGTGCTGACACGTGCATTCGGTGTAATGATTGAAGAAGAAGGTATGGCTTACCGCGGCACATTTGTCGTGAACCCCGAAGGCAAAATCAAGATTGCCGAAATACAGGACAATAACATCGGACGTAATGCCGACGAACTTCTCCGCAAGGTAGAAGCAGCACAGTTCGTTGCAACACACGACGGTGAAGTATGTCCCGCAAAATGGAAGAAAGGCGGCGAAACACTGAAACCAAGTATAGATTTGGTTGGTAAAATTTAAGTTCACATCCCTTTTTTATTAGCGAGGTCCCCTTTATCCATTGCACACATAGAGGGGGCCTCTTTTATCTTACATTAGTATATACTGTTATGTTAGAAACAAGCATTTTAAATCAAGTACGCAGTGTCTTCCAAAACCTGGAAGCACAGTACACTTTTCATATCACCTGCTATCCCCGGCACGAAAGCGCACAGGAACTGACAGAGTTGCTGAAAGATGTAGCAGGATGTTCCGATAAACTCTCCTGTGAGGTAACTGAAACCGAAGAACCGAAGTTGGAATTCTCTTTGCTGAAAAATGGAAAAGAAACCGGTGTCAAATTCCGCGGAATACCGAACGGTCATGAATTCACATCTTTGCTTCTGGCAGTACTGAATGCCGATGGAAAGGGGAAAAATCTTCCTGATGAAGCTATCAGCCGACGCATTCAGGCATTGAAAGGACCTATTTCATTGCAGACTTATGTATCATTAACATGTACCAACTGCCCCGATGTGGTGCAGGCCCTGAATATAATGGCTCTGCTGAACGGGCAGATCACGCATGAAATGATAGACGGTACTCTTTTCCAAAAAGAAGTGGATGCACTGAAAATACAAGGCGTACCATCCGTCTATGCCAACGGTAAATTGCTTCATGTAGGACGCGGCACCTTAGGCGAACTTCTGCAGAAGCTGGAAGAAATGTTCGGCTCCGAACCTGTGGGAAATGCAGAACCTATCTCACGGACTTATGATGTCCTTGTATTAGGTGGTGGGCCGGCAGGTGCCTCAGCTGCGATTTATTCAGCCCGCAAGGGATTACGGGTAGCTATTGTAGCTGAAAAGATCGGTGGTCAGGTAAAGGAAACCGTAGGAATCGAGAACCTGATTTCCGTACCACAGACTACAGGTGCACAATTGGCAGACAATTTAAGAAGCCATATCAATCATTATCCCATCGACTTGTTTGAAGACCGTAAGATAGAGAAGGCGGAGCTTCAAGGAAAAGAAAAGAAGATTTCAGTAGTGGGCGGTGAAGTCTTCATATCTCCCAGTGTAATTATTGCTACCGGTGCAAGCTGGCGCAAACTGAATGTGGATGGTGAAACGGAGTATATAGGCAGAGGAGTAGCTTTTTGTCCGCATTGCGACGGGCCGTTCTATCAAGGGAAAGACGTAGCCGTTATCGGTGGCGGAAACTCCGGTATAGAAGCAGCCATCGACTTGGCAGGTATCTGCCGGAAAGTAACTGTCCTTGAATTTGCTGATACGCTGAAAGCTGACCAGGTATTGCAAGAAAAGGCACAAAGCTTGCCGAATGTAGAAATCTTCACTTCTTCACAGACTACAAAGGTAGTGGGAAACGGTGATAAGGTAACAGCTATCCGCGTCAAAGATCGTGTAAGTAGTGAAGAACGGGATTTCCCATTAGATGGTATCTTCGTACAGATTGGTCTGGCAGCCAATAGTGCTCCTTTCCGTGACATGCTGGAAACGACTCCAATAGGCGAAATCAAGATCGATGCTTTTTGTCGTACCACGCTTCCGGGCGTTTATGCGGCAGGAGATGTTTCGAACGTTCCCTACAAACAGATAGTAATTGCAATGGGTGAAGGCGCAAAGGCGGCACTGTCGGCATTTGATGACCGCATCCGGGGAATTGCATAAATAGGTACGCGGACGACGCGGATTGGGCGGACGAACGCGGATTTTAATTTGTTAATACTATAGTGTAATTTTCTTAATCCGCGTTCGTCCGCTCAATCCGCGTCGTCCGCGTACCTATTTCCTAGAAAGAAATTCAGCAATATCCTCTTTTTCTTCCATACCCAATTTCTGCCGTATAACCGTCTTACGTTGATACACCGTCCGTATGCTTTGCTGAATAACCACGCTAATCTCTTTCGTTGAAAAGTCCGACTTCAACAAACAGCAGAGTTGCAGTTCCTTTTCATTCAGGATATTTCCATATTTCTGACTGATACGGGTATAAAAGCCATCATGCACCATGTCGATAGTCTTATATAAATCACTCCAAACCAGCAAATCATCCACTGCTACATCTTTATTGGCTATCCGTCCCATCTGTACCAATAGCTCCTGATGATCGGAACTGGGATTCGTAGCCACAATACGTATCAGACCTAACTGCTGAAGCAGCATCTTCTTGACAAACTTATCATTATTGCCGCTTTCATCGCCTTCCGTCTCATTCAACAGACGGCGCAAGGCTTCCAATTCTTCTTCTTTCTCTACAAGCAAATGCTTTCTTCTCTGTAAATACCAGACAACAGCCAACAACAACAAAATACAGAAAGCCACCAATCCGACAAAGAAGGTTCGTTCTTTCTGCTTTTCCAATTGCAGATTCATATTCTGCTGTTGGAGTAACAGTTGTACCTTTCCTTTTTGGGCTATCACCCGCTGGTCACGGATAAAGTTGTTATACAGCCGGTTTGAGAAGAACGCCACATCCCGAATTGTAAAAGAGCGGCTATCCATATAATTCATCAACGTTTTCTGTACCAGATAAAAGTTAGCCAACGACAAGTCCTGGTCAATGTAGGGTGAACGCACGCTATCTCCCATTTGTATATAGTAGCGAGCGGAATCCATCTGGCCCATATTCAGAAAATAACGCGAAAGAGCATAATAAGATAAGGACTCGAAAGGGTGTTTCGTTTCTTTATATTCTTGTAAACTATGGTGCTGCAAATTGATGGCTTCCCGATTCTTTCCGGAATCACTCAGTATATCAGCGTAGTTGCGCATCACATAGTACAATGCCTTCAAAGAGTCTGTGGAGGTATACAGGCATTCAGTAGCTTTACGGAGAGCCAGCAGCGCAGAATCATTCTGATTTGCACAGTAGTACGATATCGCCAGGCTGTTGTAGTTATTATATTGTCGGGTGGAATCAGGCTCTATAGCTATCAATTGCTTCTGTAGGCGTATCAGACCTTCAAAATCATCATTACCTTCCCCTATATTCTCTACAGACCGCAGCAAATCAAGACGGGCAGCCGTATCGCCGCGCAGGGCTGCAATGCGATTTCCTTCAACCATCATCTCAGTGGCTTCTTTATATCTCTCGCTATCGTAGAAGTAATGCGCCGCCAGTTTGTAGGTACGCAGCAAGCGCAATGTGTCACCCACATCCGGTCTTCCATAATAATCCAGAGCATATAACAGCAAAGAATCTTCATTCATCACCCAATGCGCATTATAGTGGGCTTGCCCCATAGCCAGCGCAAACCGTGCCCGCAACGAGTCTGGTAATACTTCGGGATCTTTCACCGACTGAAGCAGAGCAATCGCCTCCTCTGCATTCTGCTGTAACATCTGCTCCGCCTTTTCTATTTGGATGCGTTGCAATGACAGGACTTCCGTACATGCTGCTAATACCAACACGCATACCCAACCTATCAAACCATGTTTCAATGCTTTCATGCCGTTTTTCCTTCTTGCTTTAAGTCTTTGCAAAGATAGATATTTATCAATTAACGGAAGTTACGGTCTCCCTTTTTTTGCACTTTTCTTTATATATAAATCTGAAATAGGAAGATATAAACTTTTTCATAAAGCACAGCCCAAAACCCTTTAATTTTCAAATAGTTGCAAAAGTCATTGCACTTTATTTAGCGCCGCATATAAACCGCTTTTTTGTTTCTATCGCTCTACCTTTGTCATGTTCAAAGAACAGAAATAATCACTAAAAACAATAAGAAAAATGAAAAGATTAAGTATCATTTTAGGAGTATTATTCCTATGCACCTCCCTGATGGCTGCAAACAAAATCACAGGGAAAATCATCGATGAGAGTAACAATCAGAACATCGAGTATGCCAATGTCAGCCTGATGACTCAAGACTCGGCATTCATCACCGGAGCTGCCACAGACAACGACGGACACTTCTTACTGAAAGAGGTCAATAATGGAGATTATATCTTATGCATCTCATGCATCGGATACGAGAATTCCTGCCTCTCCATCCATAACCTGCAAGCCAATCTGAATCTGGGAGAACTGCCCCTGTCACCCGATAATGTAATGTTGGAAGGTGTTACCGTTACAGCGAGCCCCATCATCAAAAAAACCGACCGGCAAATTATCCTCCCGACCGAAATGCAAACCAAAGCCGCTTCCAACGGAGTTTCCTTACTGAGAAATCTGCAACTGTCACGCATCCTGATCAATCCGATAGACAACAGCATCACGATTCCCGGAGGAGACAATGTACAACTTAGGATTAACGGTGTAGAAGTGACTCAAGCTGAAATAATTTCCATCCGCCCGGCAGATGTGATCCGCATCGAGTATATAGACAATCCCGGTGCACGCTACGGAAATGCAGGTGCCGTACTGAACTACATTGTAAAGAGAAGGGAATCGGGAGGAAGTATCTCTGCTGATCTCACCAACGGGGTATCCGATACGGGATACGGCGAACATAACCTCGCAGCCAAATACCACTTCAACAAGTCTGAACTCAGCACTACCGTATATTGGGGACAGAGAGATCTGAAGTGGACGCGCGAAAACTATGAAAGTTTCCACTTCCCAGAGGCTTATCAAGAGAATAGAGAAGTAGGAGAACCTACTAAAGTAAAGTATGATAACCTTAACTTCAATCTCAATTACAGCTATCAGGATAATGACAAGCAACTTCTCAACATTGCTCTCAGAAACCAATACAGTGATACTCCCAGTTCCATGTCGGACAGAATCAGTACATTGTATGAAGGAGATACCTCCTACTCCATATCCGACCTTTCTGCCTCCAAAGTACTTATCCCCTCTTTGGATATCTATTACCAGAGAAATCTGAAAAACAAACAGACAATCTATGCGGATGTAGTGGCTTCTTATCTGGACAGCAAGAATGAACGGAATTTTATGCAGAAAGCCCTTAATAATGACAATAATGATACGGATATCTATTCGGAAACCAAAGGTGAGAAGTACTCCATCATTGGAGAAGGTATCTACGAAAAACAATTCAATACGGGTAAGTTTACCGGAGGTATCAAGCATACACAAGCCTATTTGCAAAATAGATATTCGGGCAATATAGAAAATAGAATCACGATGAATACGGCCGAAACTTACTTATTTGCCGAATATCAATCCAAGATAAAAGCACTGAACTACACTGTAGGGATTGGAGCTATGAGAACTTATAACAGCCAGGAGCAGTATTCTTCCGAGAAGTATATAGTCAAGCCTTCTTTAAGCCTGTCGTATTCTATAAACGGGAAGTGGTTTTTCAGATACAACGGATACGTGTCGGGCTATGCTCCTTCCCTCTCCGACCTGAACGACATCTCGCAAGCAATGGATAAGTATCAGATACGCAAAGGAAATCCCGACTTAAAATCTGTTACATTCTATGCCAATACACTGTCTGCCAGTTGGCAAAGCAAGTATGTATCTGTCGATTTATTTGGAAGATATAGTTATGACAATAAGCCGATTATGGAAAATACCTACTACGAAGACGGGTATTTTGTCCGCACTACCGAAAATCATAAAGGCTTCCACCGAATCAATCTGGAGACATCTATACAGATACGGCCTTACAGAGAGTATATCTCCATCAAGCTTACTCCGTTCCTGAACCGCTATATCAGTTACGGCAATACCTACACGCATACACACACCAATGCAGGGCTGCGAGGCAGCCTGATGGCAATGTATAAGAACTGGGTACTGATGGCAGAAATGAATACCAGCAACCACACTCTGTGGGGTGAAACGCTGACTAAGGAAGAAAAGCTGCACACCATTATGGCGGGATACAATACGGAGAAATGGAGCCTGTCTGCCGGGGTACTGAACCCGTTTACCAAGAAGTATGAACAGGAAATAGAGAACCTCTCAAAATCGGCTCCCTATCGCCAATTAGCATATTCCAAGAACTTAAGACTTCTGTTCATGGTAAACGTATCCTTCAACCTGGACTTCGGAAAGAAGCGCAACAGTCAAGGTAGAAGAATCAATAATAAGGATACTGATACAGGTATTTTGTCCGGAAACAAATAATTGTCTCCCCCAGGAAATGCGGGAACCTGCCCACTAATTGATAATATTCAATTCTTTAATCAGGTTCCCAGCTTTCCCGTATTTCTCAATCATAAATAAAATATAGCGCACATCCACTCCAATGGTACGCTGCATCTTCGGTTCATAAAGAATATCACTGCCCATAGCCTCCCAGTTTCCATCGAAAGCTAATCCCAGCAATTCACCTTTCGAATTGAACATCGCACTGCCGCTATTGCCGCCGGTAATATCATTATTAGAGATAAAGCAAACCTTCATTTCGCCCTTTTCATCGGCATATCTTCCAAAATTACGGGAAGAAAGCAGAGATACCAACTCCGGCTGTACTGCAAAATCCACATCTCCCACATGGGCTTTCACCTTCTCCAGTACACCTTTTGTTGTTGTATAATAATCATATTCCGCTCCGTCAAACGGAGTATAGCCGCATACTGTCCCAAAGCTCAATCGCATGGTGGAATTAGCATCCGGATAGAAATTACGAGATGCATACATCCTACGGATAGCCCCATTCAACAGGCGTTCTCCACGAATGATTTCCGTAGTAGGTGCCTGCGTCTGCATATTCATATCGAACAACATTGTCAGCATATCAATGCCCAGTGAAATAGCCGGATCATCGAAAATCTGATAGGTAGTGTCCCGTTCGAGAAAGCGCTTCAAACCACGGGGAGTAGTCAACTCAGAACTTGCATAAAGACTATCTACGAAAGCTTTCTCATCCCCATCATATTTCTGTGCGATAGTATGGTAAATTTCCGGCAAGAAGGTGGTATCTACTTTTGAGCGATACTCCTTCAGCAGTGCCGTAAATACTTCCTTGTCTATATCCAGATCCAAATTAGAGTATTGTTCAACGATATCCTTCAAGGCAGCAATAACAGTTTTCTGTTCCCCTTCAAAGTCAAAGTTCAGAATCTTCAGGGCAAGCTGCACGAGCTCCGGTCCATACAGGAAAGACTCAATAAAGTAAGCCTGCGCACGGTTTATCTCCCGGCGGTTCTTGTAGTTCAGTTCCAGGTCTGTAAACAGTTGAAGAAGCTTCTCACGTTCTTCCGGATTCTGCTGTATCCACCGACGGATTTCCTGCTCCATTTCACGCTTCTTATCTAAGATTCCCAGCTTACGGATAGCACGGTTGACACCGATACTGTTCTTCCAATAGTTGGAGCTTTCATCATATTTGGAAGCATACTTAATACGTATGCTGTCTTTACTGTCCATTTCACGCTTCCAGATGGCTTGTTTCACACCACGAATATCAATCTGAGCCTGATTGGAGTTATTCATCATTTCCTCGATGCCGAATGAAGAAAGGTAACGTTCTGTACTTCCCGGATAACCTATCGTCATACAGAAAGAGCCCTCCTTATAGCCATCCAGTGAAATCGGAGCTACATATTCAGGATGATACGGGACATTATCAGGGGAGTAATCGGCAGGCCGGTTCTTGCGATCTGCATAAATACGAAATACGCAGAAATCTCCTGTATGCCGGGGCCACACCCAGTTGTCCGTATCCCAGCCGAACTTACCGACAGAGGAAGGAGGTGCAAACACCAGCCGCACATCGTTGAAATCGCGGTAAACGGAAAGCCAGAATTCATTGCCTCCATAATAAGCATCTACCACGCCAAGCAAAGTGGAGTCTTTCAGGGATACCTCACCACCTATTACCATCATCATAGAGTCTACCGCACTGGAACGTTCCATCTCGTTCATCGAAGGCTTAACAACTCCCAGCACACGCTTGGTCACATCTTCCGTACGAAGCAGGAAGCGAACGTAAAGCTCCGGATTAGGCAATTCCTCTGCACGACTACGGGCTACGAAACCATCTTTCAGGTAATCATGTTCCACGGATGAATGTTGCTGCACACTGCTGAAGCCGCAGTGATGATTGGTAAACACCAACCCGTCTTCCGACACTACCACACCGGAACAAAATCCTCCGAAGCTGACTACTGCATCTTTCAATGAGGGTTTCTTCGGATTATATAGTTTATCGGCAGGCATTTGCAGGCCGAGTTCTTTCATCGTTTTACGGGTCTGTTTATTCAAGTTTCCCAGCATCCACATACCTTCGTCCGCCTGTCCCGTCAACGTGAAGAGGCTGCAAGCAACAATCAGGATACACTTTAGCTTCATTCTATTTCGTATTAAATTATTCTGCAATCAGTCTTAGTTGTTTCGCTCCCGTACGTGCTTTCAGCCATTCGGTAATCTTTTCCTTTTCGTGGGCGTCGGGATGCTTGCCAAACTTCAGTACGGCAAGTGTAATGGTATCTGTCCGTACTGAATCAACCGTCAATTCTATGGCATGAGAGATAGAAACTGTTTTCACTGATGGATAGAGAACTTTTAGTTCCGGAACAATCTTTTTGCCCAATTCATCGAAAGACTTATATCTTGCCAGGCTCTGTTCCAGCACCGTAATCTTCTTTGTTTGTTCCACCAGTCGTTCTTCACTGTTCTTATAGAAGTCTTCCATCACCATAGCCCGGATAGAAGAAATATCCACAGCTTCATTATTCATTCCCTGAAGAACAATCAGCTTTGTTTCACCTAACTTATAATCCTTCATCTTGCTACGGGCAATGGCAATCGAAGCCTCGGGAACTTCTTGTCCGATCAGTACCACGCGTATCTCATTATCCTTGCTGCCATGATAATGGATTTTCTTATCCAATACCTGTGTATTCTCAAAAGAAAGCTGTTCGGCAACAAACCGATTGGCGGCACTCTCATAGAAAGTACTCTGAATAATGCCTACCGTCAAGTAAACAGCCGGACACATGGTCAGCACAGCAATGAGTATAATGTATTGGCGTACTTTCTTCTCCCGCTTCTTATCCACAAACTCTTTACGCTGGAAGTGCATTACACGCACCCCGGCAAACGTGGCAAGACTGATAAATACCGAATTAATGAAATAGAGATAAAATGCTCCGAGGAAATAAACCAAGTTACCCGTTGCCAACCCGTAACCTGCCGTACAGAGAGGGGGCATCAAAGCCGTGGCAATGGCAACACCGGGAATTACGTTTCCTTTCTCCTTGGTAGATAGGGCAACCACACCGGCAAGACCACCCATCAATGCGATGAATACGTCATAAATCGTAGGTGAAGTACGTGCCAGAAGCTCCGACTGTCCTTCGGCAACAGGGCTTACAAGAAAGAAGACAGTAGCTGTAGTTACACTGAACAGAGTAGTTATCAGAAAGCTCTTCAGTGAACGTTTCATCAATTCAAAGTCATTCAGACCGACAGAAAGTCCCACTCCCATGATAGGTCCCATCAGTGGAGAAATCAACATGGCACCGATGATTACGGCCGTGGAATTGACATTCAGTCCCAATGATGCCATAAAAATGGCAAAGATCAAAATCCACAGGTTAGCCCCTTTAAACTCTACTCCTTTGCGGATGGAGTCTACTGTTTCCAGCTCATTGTCCTTGTCTTTCCTCAGATCAAGATACTCGCTCAGGAACTTTTTAACGGCAAAGACATTTCGGTTTTGTTCAGGTGTTTCCATCATATCATTTACAATTTGACGATTTACAATTTACAATTTGCCATGCGGACTATTCTAATGTCTTATGATACGGTTCAGAATTGGTATTTGATTCAGCGGCAAATCACGCTTCACAACGTAAGCGATAAACAGTATCAACAGAACTGTACGGTATACCATACGCAGGTAGATATTGTCTATCGGCACATATTCGGCAGCGAGATAAAGCACAGCAGCAAGAAGCACATACATACCGATTGCTTTCAAATCATACTGTATCGGATATTTCTTCTGACCCACAAAGTAAGAAAGTAACATAGCAACGCCATATCCTGTAAATCCAGCCCAGGCACAAGCAATATAGCCATACTTCGGAATCAGGAAGACATTCATCAATATCAGGATAGTGCAGCCTGTCAATGAGAAGTAAGCTCCCCAGCGGGTTTCATCAATCAGCTTATACCAGAAAGACAGGTTGAAATAAATGCCCATAAAGATTTCCGCTGCCATAACGATAGGTACTACCCGTAATCCGTCCCAATAATCACGCCCGATGATATGACGCAGAATGTCCAAATAGAACATTACTGCCAGAAAGGCGAGTAAAGTAAAGATGATAAAGAACTTCATAGCCTGAGCATACATCTCACGGCTATCTTTCTCCTTGCTCTTACCAAATACAAAAGGTTCATAGGCAAAGCGGAATGCCTGAGTAAACATGGCCATAATCATGGCAATCTTACTGGCAGCTCCGTAAATACCGAGTTGTATGGTAGCCTCAGCCTCATCAGGATAAACAAAGGGAAAAATAATCTTATCGGCCACTTGATTCAAGATACCTGCCACACCCAGTATCACTAATGGCAAAGAGTAACGAAGCATCCGTTTCAGTAACTCTCTATCCAGTACATAGGTAAATCCCCTCAGTTCCGGTATCATGCACAACATGACAACAGAAGTACATATCAGATTGAAGAGGAAAGCATAACCTACATCATTCCCTTTCAGAACGACGTAATAGAAAAGATTGAGAGCAATATTGAGGAAGATAAACAACAACTTCAGTGCAGCAAACTTAATGGGGCGTTTCTTATAACGCAGATAAGCGAACGGAATACTTTGAATAGCATCCATTGCCACCACAATCATCATCATACCTATATACCAGGGGTGCTCTCCGTATTCCAACCATCCGGCAATAGGTTCCAAAAACAACAATCCCAAAGCTACAAATACCACTGAGCCGAAACTTACACTCAACAAGGTGGTGGAATATACCCGCATCGGATCATCTTGCCCTTTATTGGCAAAACGGAAGAATCCCGTTTCCATACCACACGTCAGCAATACCAGCATCAATGCCACCCAGGCATATATATTCGTAACCACACCATAACCACCCGATGATGCAGGTAAAGCTATCGTATATACAGGCACTAGCAGGTAATTGAGGAAACGTCCTACAATACTGCTCACCCCGTAAATAGCTGTTTCTTTTGCTAAACTTTTTAATCCCGCCACTTTATTCAATGATTATCGTTCAATTATTAATGGAGATAGTAGTGCTATTGATTAATAGTTAATCACTAAACAACGTACGCTGACTATTGTAAAGACTACGTCCTAAATGCTTATAAGCCAGCTCAGTTACTTCACGTCCACGGGGGGTACGTTTTAAGAAACCCTCTTTAATCAGGAACGGTTCATACACCTCCTCTAAAGTACCGGCATCTTCACCCAATGCCGTAGCAATGGTAGTAAGCCCTACCGGACCACCTTTGAACTTATCGATAATGGTACAAAGTATCTTATTGTCGATTTCATCGAGACCATACTTATCGATATTCAGTGCTTCCAAAGCAAAGTTGGCAATCTCCGTATCAATGCTCCCCGACCCTTTCACTTGTGCAAAATCCCGCACGCGACGCAGCAATGCATTCGCAATACGCGGCGTTCCACGACTACGGGAAGCGATCTCAGACGCTGCTCTTGTAGAGCAAGGTACATTCAGTATCCCTGCCGAACGGCGAATAATACCGCTCAGCACATCATCATCGTAATATTCCAAATGCAGATTAATACCAAAACGGGCACGCAAGGGCGCAGTCAGCAAACCGCTACGGGTAGTAGCCCCCACCATCGTAAACGGATTCAGATCAATCTGAATACTCCGTGCAGACGGGCCTTTATCTATCATAATATCAATGCGGTTATCCTCC
>ENA-OWPN01000063-OWPN01000063.1-human-gut-metagenome-genome-assembly--contig:-NODE-63-length-182550-cov-9.536782_pt1 | contig 182550 bp, 162 predicted proteins | sample MGYA00248266_ERZ651850 | MGnify/ENA primary metagenome ERZ651850 (study PRJEB26924, sample SAMEA4378296) | human gut metagenome | biome: human gut; feature: human-associated habitat; material: faeces... | reverse complement strand
CTTGCATGTGTTAGGCACGCCGCCAGCGTTCATCCTGAGCCAGGATCAAACTCTCATGTTTAAAAGTTGATTCCAGGTTTCAGACTACTTAGCTTGGCTAGTTATCTTTAACCTTCATTACTTGGTTTTGTTCTGAATTTTCTCAAATCCAAAGGTCTAAACCAGACCTTTTGTTTTTAGAATTTTCAGGGTTTTACATACTGTCTAATCTTCAATTATCAAGGTTCTCTGTTGTTGTCTGCCTCAGCAGCAACTTTGATAGTTTATCATATTTGCAACTGTTTGTCAACAACTTTTTTCTTTTTTGTCGTCTGTCTCAACAGCAACTTTTATATATTACCACATCTGTCACTGTTTGTCAACAACTTTTTCAACTCATTTTCAAGAGCTGTCCCACCGTTTTGCGCGGTGGACCTTTAATATATCACTACTTTCGCAACTTGTCAAGGGAATTTGTGCCATTTTTTTATACAATTTTCAACTTTATTTTCCCACCACTAAATATGCTTATTTTTTCTGTATTTTTCTATATTTTGTGGTTAATAAAAAAATCGCTGTTTACAGATGTTTCCATCCCCTCCCAGCGATTTGTTTTAATTATATATATTATAGGAACAATTATACCTTTTTCTTCTATAGAATGCCCCGGATAATGCCGCCCAGAATAATATTAATCAGATTGTACTGATGTAAAAAACGCAGCCAGGCACTTGCATTGATTTGTTCCTCCAATGCCATGCCCAAAGGCGTGGCTGCAAAGATTCCTACCAGAAAACAGCCAATCCACAGCAGAAGCAGCCCCTGAACCAGCCCCAGTACAGCGCCGGCTAAGTGATTTAATCCATACAGAATGGGCAGCCGCGCAATAATATCCAGCCATCGCACCACCAGATGAATCAGAATATAGACAGCTGCAAACAGGATGATGGAACTGACTGCATTGATAAGAATGTCAGCCAGATATGTGCTGACGTATTCCGCAAACCGGTCCACTCCCAGCAAATGATAAAATTCGCTGTTATTGTTCTCCAGCAGCATTTCCTTTACGGATTGGGGCAGGTTCAGATTCTCAATGGCAATGCGCTGCGCTGCCGGCATTTCCGTTGCTTCAGCGGGCAGTTCTTCCCAGCCCGCTGCATTCAGTATGGCCTCCGCCGCACTCTGGCGTATGGAGGGATTGTCTTTGATAAAGCCCGTCATATACGGCGTGGCCACCTTTACTAATATGATGGTAAGTATCAGTGCTCCCAGGGATACACACTGCTTCAGCGCTCCCCTGTAATGCCCATACAGCACCATGCCGGCGAGAAAAACTCCGGCACCGGCAGACAGCCAGTGTTCTAATATCATGTCCATATTGTTTCAGTCTTTCTTTTAGTTGAAAATCAAGCGTTCTATGGCGTCTGCAACTCCATCCTCGTCATTTGTCAGCGTAATCCGGTCTGCCGCACTCTTAGCTATGTCAAGTCCATTTCCCATGGCAACGCCTACTCCGGCTGCCTCCAGCATGGAAATATCATTTTCCCCATCCCCAAATGCCATGGTGGCCCCGGGAGCAATCCCAAGATAATCCGCCAGCCACATAAGCGCATTTCCCTTCGTAGCTCCCAGGGCATTGATTTCCAGATTGTTATACAGGGATGAGCTTATGACAATGCCCTCTACAGCAGAGAGCTCCCTGCGCAGGGGCACTGCGTCCCTCACATCGGACAGATATACGTTGACCTTCTCCACGTCTTTCCCGCAGTCTGTCACATATTTCAGGATATTGGGCACAACGTCCCTGGTGGAGAGTACCATTTTCTGAATCACAGAGCTCAGACCGTAGTCCTCCATATGCTCGATGAACTCAGGCTGGGAAATTCCCCTTCCGTCTATATACGGGTCGTACATTGCCCTGTATTTTTTTACAATATCCATGACTTCCAGCGCCTTTGCATTGGTCAGGGTACACCGTTTCAGACTGGTTCCTTTTACAAGGTCCGCCACAGTACCGCCGTTGGTGGTTATGGCATAATTCACTCCCGGCAGGGACCGTACTGCTTCCGTTATACCATCCACAGCCCTGCCCGTGGTCGGTACTATCTGGATACCCATGCCGGCACAGCGTTCCAGCACCCTGCGGTTGCGCTCTGACAGGTTCTTCTGGCTGTCCAGCAGAGTGCCGTCAAGGTCTAGTGCAATTAAACCTATGGTCATCATATAAAATGCTCCTCTTTTAATATCAGAAGACCGTCCCTGTCATACTTGGACGAGAATATTCCTGTAATCCGCTTAAAGAAGGATGGATTCTCCGCCTTATCAGCAGCTTCTTCTATCAAGTCTTCGGCATTTACCTTTGTAAGCGGTACGCCGTCCTCCTCCATGATTTCAATCCGCTCATAGAGGGCCAGCATGCTTTTTCCTGATATGCTGCAGTCAATGTCGCTGGCATACTGACATGCGTACTGGGCAAACTCGTCAATATCCATCTCCTGTTGGTCGTCATACTCCGGCTCTTCCTGCTGGGGAAGGACCGGCGCATTATCCTCTGCTTTTGAAGGAAGTTCCTTCTTTGGAAGAGATGCCTTCACCGCCTCCGGTTTCTTTGCCTTTGGTTCCTCTTCTTTGTGTTCTTCCCTGCGGGCAGCTGTTACCGAGCGGACCTCTTCCGGCTTCCTGCGTACCGGCTTTGGCTTCTGCTCTGCCTCTGGTTTCGGCAGGCTCTTTGGAACCTCTGGTTCCTGAACAGGCTGAACCTTCCCCGTGGCTGGTTCCGCGGAGCGGCTCTGGACCTTTTTGGGTACAGCCGGCTCTTCTGTCCTGCGAAGCTGCACCGGACGCACAGGGCGGTCATCCCCCTCCGGCGCCACATAGGCAACCTCCTCCGGTCCCATCTTCCCTACATACTCAAACCGTTTGGCTAATCCCGGATATACCTTGTGAATACGGGCCAGATTACCAGCCACATCTATAAGGACCACATTCATGCCGGTCTCATCCCTGGCCATCAGCTGGTTCAGCTCCTGGAGGGTGGATTCCTCCATGGCGCCCGCCTGCTCAATAATCAGGTCCTTGCCCGTCAGTTTGTCTGCAATGGCAAATACCCCTTTGCTGTTAAGCTTTTCTCCCGTTATCTTGGCAGCCTGGTTCTTCGCTCCTGTCTCCTTGTGAATCTTCTTGAGCAGTTCGATGGCCTGGTCCAGGCCTGAGCTGGAATACTCTGCTTCTATCATGAAATGATGCGACTCCTGGACAGATGATTCTTTCCCCAAATCTTTTATGTCGGTCAGCACCCGTGTCTGGGCAGACGTTGTTTCCGGCCTGTGCCGTCCGTCTGATAACCTGGACATTTCTCTGGCCAGATTTGCCTGGACCTCTGCTTCATGCATCCTGGCCCGGACCGCCTCATCTGACAGAATCTGGGGCTTATCCGGCATCCACTGGGACTGTCCTTCCTTTACAGGCTCCTCTCCCTCATCTGAATCCTCTGGCTCTATGGTAACCTGGGTATGGGCGTTCTCGTCCTCATATGGTTCCTCCGCCCCGGCTCCGTCCCCCTGGTCTTCCTCCGTGTATCCGGCAGCAGTGTTTTCTTCTGCATCCTCCCGCTGATTCCGGTCAGGATAATCATTTCCGTAATACCCCTGCCTTCCATATGCTTCCTCAGAGTCATCCTCTTCCGGGTATGGGTCTGCATGATATCCGGTCTGCCCATTTTCATCTTCGTGATATCCGCGTTCCGGATATCCGCCCTCCCCATAACCGTCTTCTGCGTATCCACTCTCCTGATACCTGTCCTGCGCGTACCCGGCCTTCTGATATCCTCCCTGTGGGTATCCGCTTTCCTGATATCCGTCTTCCGCGTATCCGCTCTCCTGATATCCATCTTCCGCGTACCCGCTCTCCTGATATCCGTCCTGCGTGTACCCGGCCTTCTGATATCCTCCCTGTGCGTACCCGCTCTCCTGATATCCGTCCTCTGCATATCCGTCTTCCTGATATCTGTCCTCCGGGTACTCCGCATCCGGCTCCACGGCAAAGGCAGCCTCCCGGCGGGCCATATAGGACTGGGGGGAGACTTCCGTCTGCCTCTCAGGCATAGGCTCATAGTCAGCCGGCCGTTTTCCGGCGCGGTACTCCTGTTCCACGGCCTTGAGGCGGGCCTCATATTTATCCCTGTTCTCCACCAGGTCCATCTGGTACTTTGTCAGGGGTGCAAACTGAATCTTAAGCTCCATGGCCTTTTCTACATATTTCCCCAGGCCGAACATGAGCATGATTTTGTCGCAGGCCATGACGCAGAGTTCCCCCATACCAGCCTCTGCATACAATTCCGCCAGCTCATAGAGCCACTTTTCATCCAGCTCAATGTTGCAGTACTGCTCCAGGGTATGAATCAGCTGCTCTGCAGGCGCCCCCTTTGCCCCCAGAATCAGGTAACGCAGAATATACTGCCTGGGGTCATCCGGCGCCAGGTCGCAGAATTCCCTGTAATAGTCCTCTGCCTCCTGAAAGCTGCCTTCCTTAATCGCCAGCTCCGCCAGCTTGAACAGCAGGCGTTTCCCTATGGGCGCCCGCTCAAATGCCAGCAGCAGGATGTCCTTGGCCTCCTGGTACTCTTCGTTCTTCTCATAGATGGTTGCCACCATGGACAGGATGTTTACATTCCGCACCCTGCGCCAGTCTATGGTATCAGCAATCTTCATGGCTGTCTCATAGTCGCCGCGGCTTACCATCTTCTTAATCTGCTCAACCTTTATGTTAAACTCGTATTTATCCATCTTTTGCATCTCCCTATCGCTAGTTCCCGGTATGGAAATCTGCTGTCTAAAGTTCCGTCCTGCCTTCCAATGCCCGAAGAAGTGTTACTTCGTCTATGTATTCCAAATCCCCGCCAACGGGTACTCCGCTGGCAATTCTGGTCACTTTAATCCCTGAAGGCTTTATCAGCTTGCTTATATACATAGCCGTTGTTTCGCCTTCCAGGCTGGAATTGGTGGCAATAATGACTTCCTCCACATCCGACTGGAGCCTTTGCATCAATTCCTTCAGCTTTATATCCCCCGGGCCAATCCCCAGCATAGGAGAAATAGCGCCATGCAGCACATGATAAACCCCATCGTATTTGCCAGTCTTCTCATAAGCAGCCAAATCCCTGGTATTTTCCACCACCATAATGGTCTTATGATTCCGCCTTTCACTGCTGCAGATAGGGCACAGTTCCTTATCCGTCAAGGTGAAGCATTCCTTACAATAACGTACGTTATTCCTGGCGCTTGTCATGGCTCCCGCCAGCTCCTCCACCTGCTCCTTCGGCATGTTGATAATATGGAATGCCAGGCGCTGGGCCGACTTGGCCCCAACTCCGGGGAGCTTGGACAGTTCCTCTATTAACTTGGTAATCTGACTGCTGTAATAATCCATTAGAAGGGAAAACCTCCGCCCAGGGCTCCGCCTAAACCGCCTGTCAGCTTAGACATGGCCTCGCTGCTCTCAGCCTCCATCTGACGGAAAGCCTCATTGGTAGCTGCCACAATCAGGTCCTCTAACATCTCAATATCGTCCGGATCCACTACATCCGGAGACAGCTTAACGGAAACCACTTCCTTTTTGCCGGACACGGTCACGCTGACCGCACCGCCGCCCGAAGCAGCTGTGTATTCCTTATTCTCAAGCTCCTTGGTCGTCTCCTCCATCTGCCGCTGCATACGCTGCGCCTGCTTCATAAGATTATTCATGTTGCCAGGCATTCCGCCTGAAAATCCGCCACGTTTTGCCATGGTGTATTATCCTCCTATCATTTCCATTTATTCATCTTTCTATTATTCATCTTCATATGTAATATCCATATGAATCTTTTCTTCCAATTCTTCCTGGGTCACGTAAATCGTATTAAGCCGCTCCCCGCGTCCGGCCAGTCTGGTCTTAAAGTAAATGGACCTGCCGAAATTTGTTTCCACATAGCGTTCCAGCTCCCCTATGACGGTGGGCCGTTTGCCCATATCATAGCTCATGGAATCCATGAACACAATGGTCAGGCATCCTTCTCCGCCAGGCTCCACCACGGTATCCCTGAGATAAGACTTGGCTCCGCCTCCTATGCTGCGGACAATCTTGGCCCATTCGTTCCGCACCAGTTTTAAGTCTTCCAGCTGGGCCTGGGGCAGGGCTACCTTTTCCGGCGGGACCCCGGGGTCCGCCTGAAGCCCCGCAGCATAGGGCGCTGTTATCTGGGGCACTGCTCCTCCGCTCAGAGGCATGGCTCCGCCTGTCTGGGGCGGTCCACCGGGTATGCCCCCAGACATCTGGCTGACAGCTGCTGCCGGAATGGCCATGCGGCCTGCTTCCAGGTCCTCCATCTGGGCTTCCAAATCCCCCAGCCGCTGGAGAATGGCATCCAGGTTAGGCTCCATGGAGGGGCGCGTCAGCTTAATAAGCGCCACCTCAACCAGCACCCGCTTCTGGCTGGCATAGCGCAATTGGTTGGATAATTCGGAAAAAATACGGATATACCGCATCAGCGTGTTTCCGTCCGCCTTGCCTGCATCGCTTCTCAGCTGTTTTAAATTCTCCTCCGACATATCCACCAGGCCTTCTGCATCGTCTGCACTCTGGATTAAAAGGAGATTTCTCATATACCATATAAAATCAGTGACAAACTGGCCCAGCTCCCGCCCCTGAATCACAATATCCTCCAGCCTGCATATACAGTCCTTTGTCCTGCTCTCCACAATGGCGCCGAACATCTGGCTGAACACGCTGGAATCCACTGCCCCCAAAACCTCCAGGGCATTGTCATAGGTCAGCACCTTTCCGTAATGAAAGGCCACGCACTGGTCCAAAAGGCTCAGGGCATCCCTGAGCGAGCCGTCTGCCGCCTTTGCCACATAGAGAAGGGCCTTGTCCTCCACCTGAATCTGCTCGGCCCGGGTCAGCTCCCTCAGGTGGTCCGCTATGGTCTCTAGGGATATGCGCTTAAAATCATAGCGCTGGCAGCGGGACAGTATGGTAATGGGAATCTTGTGCACTTCTGTGGTGGCCAGTATGAAAATCACATAGGAGGGCGGTTCCTCCAGCGTCTTCAACAGGGCGTTAAAGGCACCTATGGAAAGCATATGGACCTCGTCGATGATATATACCCTGTAACGTCCCTCTGTGGGAGGATACTGCACCTGCTCCCTTATATCACGTATGTTCTCCACGCCGTTGTTGGAGGCGGCATCGATTTCCACCACATTCATGGAGGAACCTGCCTGGATGGACCTGCAGGTGGGACATTCGTTGCAGGGACTTCCGTCTGCCGGATGTTCGCAGTTCACTGCCCTGGCAAATATCTTGGCTATACTGGTCTTACCTGTTCCCCTGGTACCGCAGAACAGGTAAGCATGGCCGATTCGCTCCGACGTTATTTGGTTTTTCAGTGTCTGCACAATCGGGTCCTGGCCTTTTACATCTTCAAAAGAAACAGGACGCCACTTGCGGTATAACGCCGTATATGACATGTTAGGCAACTCCTATTATTCTATCTTGATATGAATTTATTTTCTTATTCATCGCCAAAGCTGATACCCACCATCTTGGCTTCCTTAATCATGGAGCACTCCGGGTCCACGGTCTTAAGCTTTCCCGCCACCTCAGAGAGGGGTACCCTGGTAATATCGTTGTTCTTCACCGCCACCATGTAGCCATACTGTTCCTCCGCAATCAGCCTGGCTGCCGCAGCCCCCAGCCTGGTTGCCAGCACACGGTCATACGAGCATGGTTCGCCGCCGCGCTGCATATGTCCCGGAACAGTTACCCTTACCTCGCTGCCGATGACTTCCTGTATCTTGGCCCCGATTTCATAGGCCACGGAAGGATATACCACTCCGCTTTTCTTCTTTTCCTTCAGTTCCTTCTTGCTCATCTTGGCATCTTCTTTGGAAATGGCGCCTTCGGCCACTGCCAGGATGGAGAAGCGCTTGCCTGCCTTGGACCTCTTGGTCAGGGCATCGCATACAATGTTTATATCATAGGGTATCTCCGGAAGAAGTATAATGTCCGCCCCGCCTGCAAGGCCTGCATACAGGGTCAGCCATCCCACCTTATGTCCCATGACCTCCACGATAAACACGCGTCCGTGGGACGCTGCCGTGGTATGGATACAGTCAATGGCATTGGTGGCCACGTCCACCGCACTCTGGAACCCAAAGGTCATATCCGTGCCCCAGAGGTCATTGTCAATGGTTTTGGGAAGGGATACCACGTTAAGTCCCTCTTCGCTGAGCATGTTGGCTGTCTTCTGGCTGCCGTTTCCGCCCAGCACTACAAGACAGCTGAGCTTCAGCTTTTTATAGGTGTGCTTCATGGCTTCCACCTTATCCAGTCCATTCTCATCAGGAGTGCGCATAAGCTTGAAAGGCTGGCGAGAAGTGCCGAGGATGGTACCGCCCTGGGTGAGAATACCTGAGAAATCGGATGATTTCATGATTTGATAGTCTGCATACATAAGTCCTTTATATCCGTCTTCAAAGCCAATGATTTCCACGTCGTCAAACATGTTGTATAAGGACTTTGCCACGCCTCTCATGGTGGCATTCAGTGCCTGGCAGTCTCCGCCGCTGGTCAGCATTCCTATTCTTCTCATATTGCACTTCCTCCTTATAGAGTTGCTTCACTTTCTGTTATGTTTCCTGGGAATGGTTCTATTATACCCATTTTGTAATTATAACGCAAAGGTGTTATCGGGGCAAGTATAAATTCGGACAACCATCCATCCTGCAACCGCCCCGCCTTTCAGCCCCGCAGCATCAGCCCGACGGCTATGCATCAGAACAGCCGCACGCCATTCTGAAATACAAATGGGACATAAATCCGGTGATACAGTAACGTATCCTCAGATTTATATCCCATTTTTAAATTCCACGCACCTTGCTTTGTGCTGCTGCCACGAACGTTACTCATACAGTTAACTCAATCCAGGCTGCCTCACGGCACACGGGAGGTTCCGCTTAGTGCTGCTGCATTCCTGCCCTGACACGGTTCACGGATTCCCGTTGCGTAAGACCCAGACGTCAACGCCACTTACACAAGGCAGCTTCGCAGCAAACAGCCCGAGGCAAGGTATCACCCCTGCTGGAGCGGATTGCAGGTACAGGGCACCGCTATCTCCCCGGCTGCGTGGAAACTTTATGACATATTAGGCCGTACATACGCAGATGTATCAACAAATGCCCACACGGGCAGTTGTTGAAAACTGCCTGTTAAGTATAACCTGCCGGAACGCTTTTGTCAAGGCTGTGCCTCCACCAAAAATAACCTGGACAAATAATCCCCCTGGGGCACAGGGCTGGTCCGCACGCCGCTGGCCCCGTCCGACAGAATCAGGCCTGCGCTCATGAGCTCGTCCCCGTAGCAGGTATACCCAAGCCCGCTGACCCGGTACATTGTCTCCGGATTCAATCCCCTGAGGACCAGCCGCTTAAAGCCGGTGTTTACAGGCTGCAGGAACCGGAAATACGCTGCCATGGCCTTGTTTCCATCCTCCGATACCACAATCCATGCAGCCTCATTTCCCTCAAAGGGGCTTATGAGCCGGTAAAACCTTCCCTGCTGAATCAGTTTTCTGTGCTCCTTCATGAACCGCACCTGTTCCTTTACCAGGTACTGCTCCTCCTCTGTAAGCAGGTTCAGGTCCAGTTCATACCCAAAGGTGCCGAAATAAGCTGCCGCTGCCCTGGACGCCAAAGGAACATTCCGCCGGGTCTGGTGGTTGGGTATGGCGGACACATGGCTTCCCATGGAGCTGACGGGATATACCAGACTGGTTCCGTACTGGATTTTTACCCGCTCCACTCCGTCGGTATCGTCTGAAACCCAGCCCTGGGGAGCATAGTACAGGATGCCCGGGTCAAACCTGGCGCCTCCGCTGGCGCAGGACTCAAACAGGACCCGGGGGAAATCCCTGGTAAGCCGCTGGTAAAGCTTATAGACCCCCAGTATCTGCCTGTGGTAAACGGTTCCCTGGTACTGCGCATCCCGGCCGGCTGAAAAAAGGTCGGAAATACTCCGGTTCATGTCCCATTTCACATAGGATACACCGCCGTCTCCCAGTATCTCCTCCATCCTGTCCCCAATATAATCCACCACCTGGTCCTTTGAGAAATCCAGCACATACTGGTGCCTTCCCGTGCACACCGGCCGGTCCGTGCTCCCCAGCATCCAGTCCGGATGGGCGCGGTAGAGCCGGCTTTCCCGGCTGACCATCTCCGGCTCAAACCACAGGCCGAACTTCATCCCCATATTCCTGATTTTTCCTGCCAGTCCTGTTATCCCGTCCGGCAGCTTATGAAGGTCCGGATACCAGTCCCCCAGGGAGGTAGTGTCATCGTCCCGTTTTCCAAACCACCCGTCATCCAGCACAAACAGCTCTATGCCCAGCTCCCTTGCCTTTCCTGCAATGGAAAGAATCTTTTCCTCGTCAAAATCCATAAACGTGGCTTCCCAGTTATTAATCAGTATGGGCCTCTCCCGGTCCCTCCAGTATCCCCTGGCAAGCCTGGTCCGGTAGAGCCGATGGAACACCTGGCTCATACTGTTTAAGCCCTCTGCAGAATATACCATCACTGCCTCCGGCGTCTGGAATTCCTCCCCCGGATAAAGGGGCCAGTTAAATCCCTCCGGATGAATTCCAATGGTCACCCGGACCGTGTCCATGGTGTCCACCTCTGCCTGGGCCAGGAAATTGCCGCTGTACACAAGGCTGATGCCAATAACCTCGCCGCTGTCCTCCCCTGCATCAGGCCGTTTCAGGCAGATAAAGGGATTAAACTGGTGGCTGCTGTGTCCCCTCATGCTGTGAATGCTCTGGACCCCCTGGTGAAGTCCATGGACATCCATATACCGTTCCCTGCACCAGGCCCCGGTCAGGTCCACCATCTGGTAACGCGGGTCCGGCAAATCCAGGCACAGGCTCATGGCCCGTTCCAGGCAGACTGTCTCCGGTCCACGGCAGATAAACCGGGCGCTGCGGGCCAGCACAGGCAGCTCCTCATAGATTGTGTAGAGAAGCACCAGCTCCATGCCGGCCACAGGGTCCTCCAGGTACAGCTCCAGGGTACACGCCTCCTCATCCTGTTCCGCATAGGTGGCTGGCAGGCCCGGCAGCTCCGGTTTCCCCCTTTGTATGGTGTGTTTTTTGTATACAAAGCAGCTGATTCTGCTTCCGTTTTCTCTTCTGATTCCATAAGCCGGGTACCGCATATCCCCTGTGCCAAAGGCCGGGTATTCCTGCTTGATGTGTTCCAGTGAAAATGTCGTGTCGTCCTCGTAGACACAGGGGGCCATATCCCTGTGTGCAAACTCCAGCAGGTGGCCGAAGTCCTCCCTGTGGCGTATCCGCTTCCCATAGTAAAGCTGTCCCATCTGTCCGTTGGGAAGACAGGCCATAATATAGCTGATTTTATCGTTGTACAGATGAAACTGCCTTGACTTTTCTTCATATAGAATGCCCATATAGAATCCTCCAGCAATTATTGCATAAACACAATGGCTTCATAGGGTCTGAGGCAGATGTCCTCCTCACACAAGGCGACGGCGTCCCCCTGTGATATCCCCCTCCGGTCCGGATAGTTTCCAATGAGTATGGTTCCGGCACCCAGCTCCCGTACAGACAGCCCGCTCTTTTGCGTCCGGTCCGTAAAATTGCACAGGACAGTCAGGCGCTCCTTCCCCAAAGACCTTTCATATGCAAATATGGCCCCGCTTTCCTCCAATAGCAGCCGGTAGGCCCCATACACAAGAATATCCATGGTATGCCTTAATTTTATCAGCTGCTTATAGAAGCACAGGACGGAATCACTGCGCCCGGCCTGCTCCTTAACATTGAGCCAGGTATGATTGGGATTTACCCTGAGCCAGGGCGTGCCATCGGTAAATCCCGCCTGTTCCGTATCATCCCACTGCATGGGCGTCCTTGCATTGTCGCGCCCCGTATGATTGATGTAGCGCATCATCTCCTCATGGGAAATACGTCCGCTTCCCACCATCTCACGGTATACATGATGGATTTCAATATCCTGGAAATCCTCCAGGCTGCTGCCCTGAAAATTCGTCATGCCCAGCTCCTGGCCCTGATAGATATAGGGTGTTCCCTTCATCATATAGAGACAGACTGCCAGCATTTTAGCAGACAGCTCCCAAAACCCGGGGCTGTCATTGCCAAAACGGGACACTGCCCTGGGATAATCGTGATTCTCCCAGAACAGGCTGTTCCAGGCCTTTCCCTCCAGCTCTGTCTGCCACCGGCTCAGTACTTTCTTCAGGTCCCTGAGACAGACCGGGTTATCATTCCATTTTCCAAAGGGTCCGGGATTCAGCTCCACGTGTTCAAAGTGGAACATCATGTTCAGCTCATGGGACTCGTATCCCGCATACTGCACCGCCTCCCTGGTTCCCACGCCCACGCCCTCTCCCACGGTCATCCAGTCAAACCGCGACAGGACTTCCCGGTTCATCTCCTGCAGATACGCATGAATCCTGGGGCCATTGGCGTAATAGGGAAGACCGTCCCCATAGGGATTCCCCTCTTTTAATACCCCGTCGGGAAACCGCTGGTCCTTGGACAGCATGGATATTACATCCATTCTGAAGCCGTCAATCCCCTTGTTTCCCCACCAGGTCATCATCTCATATATCTCCTGCCGTACCCGCGGATTTTCCCAGTTCAGGTCAGGCTGCTTTTTAGAATAAATGTGAAGGTAATACATGCCCGTCCTTCCGTCATATTCCCAGGCCGGACCGCGGAAACGGGACGCCCAGTTATTAGGCGGTCCCTCGTTCACAGGCTCCTTCCATATATAGTAATCCCTGTAAGGATTGTCACGGGACCTGCGGCTCTCCGCAAACCAGGCATGTTCGTCCGATGTATGGTTTACCACCAGGTCCATCACCAGCTTCATCCCTCTGTGATGTATTTCCGCCAGAAGGCAGTCAAAGTCCTCCATGGTGCCGAACACATCCATAACAGCCTTATAATCACTGATATCATAGCCATTGTCATCCCCCGGCGATTGATACACGGGAGAGAGCCATATTACATCAATTCCCAGGTCCTTAAGGTAATCCAGACGGCTCCTGATGCCGTTCAGGTCGCCAATCCCGTCCCCATTGCTGTCCTGAAAGCTTCTGGGATAAATCTGGTACACCACGCATTCTTTCCACCATGCCCTTTGTTCTTCCATGCGGTTCCTCCACTGTGTTCCGGTGTGTGTATTTCCGGCGCCTTACGCACCGGCGGGGATGATACGGTATGTCTTGATTTCATAAGGCAGAATGAAATCCTTAAATGTATGCCCGTCTGTCTCAAGGAGCTTCAGAGGTCTTTCCAGCAAATCGCATTCCTCCGCCCGGTATGCCTCAAAGCCAAGGGTTACTGTCATGGGCGTCCTGGTGTTGCGGTTTTCATAGATGCGGAGGATATACCCGTTTCCATCCTCTGCTTTTTTCATCATTTCCACAAAACAGCCTGGCTGGTCCACGGATACCATGCTCCATGCTTCCCCTGTGCCTGCATAGGGCAGCAGGGCGGATACCAGGGGCGAGTTCAGGTCATAGGCCATTTCCACGGTCCTGGCCTCCTGCCATCTTCCCTTGTGGGGATAAATGGAATAGGTGAATTCGTGGATGCCTATATCTGCGTTTTCATTGGGATAGGTACCTGATTTAATCAGGGTCAGTCCCATTTCACCGTCCTTGATGCTGTGGCCGTATTTACAGTCATTGATGAGGCTGAGCCCCAGTCCGTTTTCCGACAGGTCCGCCCATTTATGGGCACAGACCTCAAATTTGGCCGTATCCCAGCTATGGTTGCTGGTGGTCTCCCGCTCCACATTGCCGAACTGTATCTCATAAGAAGCCCTGGCGGCGTTAATCCGGGCCGGGAAATGAACCCGCAGCAGCACATGATGGTCTCTCCAGTCCGCCCGCGTCACAAAGTCGATTCTGGGCAGATTGGGATAGAACACGATATCCTGCTCCACAAGGGAGCCTGCAAACCGGTGGGCGATGGAAACAACGGTCCTGACCGGCCCCCATTCCTTTAACACCGGGGCTGTCACGCAGTCGGCTTCATAGGGCTTCCTCTGGTAAAACAGGTCCACATCCCAATTGTCCCAGTTCATGGGGCGGTCCTCAAAGGTCAGAAGCTGGTTTCCCACCCTCCCCTCTTTTAACAGCTGGCATCCCGTTTCCTTTTCAATCAGCGAGACAAGCTCCATTTTATCATTAAATTCAGCCCTGTACCATTCATTTTCAAAGAATCCGTTCCATGGTCCGGGACATTTTCCGGCAGGTCCTTCCATACTCTGATTCCCGCTATCTTCTTCTGCTCCTGTGAGGCTGTACACGGTATAGCCGCAGGATGGGATTCCCTTTGCGTGGAATATGAGCGTGTCCTCCCCCACATACTGGACCGGATACCTGCGTCCCAGGCAGTCGCAGGCATAGGCCGCATCCGTTCTGTCCACGCCGGACACCGTTACCGTATCCTCCCGCTCATAGCCCTGCGTATTGATTACAAAAACCTTGCGCGCTGCGGGATTTTCCCCGCTGATATCCTTACCCGCTCCGCAGCCCCTGCTTCCCAGGTCTTTTGCCAGATGAAGGATTGTATCTGCGCCGGATTCCAGTATGTCCGTATACTCCCGGTCTGTCTGGTCATAGACAGGTCCGATGGCGCTTCCCGGAATAATATCGTGGAACTGGTTCAGCAGGATAATATCCCATCCTCTTTTTATGACATCACCGGGATATGCCAGGCCCTTAAGCTCTGCCATGACTCCCAGTGTCTCCAGCTGCTCATACATTTGCTCGCTTTTCCTGTTATAGCGTTTGTTCTTTCCCATGGAGGTCAGTGTTCCCCTGTGGTACTCAAAATAAAGTTCCCCATCCCATACCGGCATACCTGGCTTGGACGCAATGCCGCGGTAAATCCGGTCAAAAAAGGTCCGTTCACTTTCCTGGACCAGCCTGGGGATACCCGGAAGACCGTACTGAAGACGCTTTGCCTCCTCCAGCATTTCCCTGGTTGGACCGCCTCCGCCGTCTCCGAATCCAAAGAGCATTAATGTGTCCTCTGTCAAATCCCTGTTCTGGAACCGTTTAAAGGTGCCCAGCGTCATATTGGGATTGACAATGCCCGTGTAAGTGGTAGTGTTCCTGGTATCTGTAAATGACACATTTAACCCCAGGGTCTTGTCAAAGTCACAGGCAGTGGGCATGAATACGAACACACGGCTGCCGTCGATTCCCTTCCACATGAAGGTGTCGTTGGGCAGCTGGTTAAACTGGTTCCAGGCAATCTTCGTGGTGAGAAAATAGGGAATGCCGCATTTTTTCAGTATCTGCGGTATGGCAGCGGAATAGCCAAATACATCAGGCAGCCACAGGCATCTGCTGGGGATGCCGAATTCCTCCATAAAGAACTGCTCGCCCTTAATGATTTGGCGGACCAGGGATTCCCCTGCCGGCAGGTTGCAGTCCGACTCCAGCCACATGGCCCCGTCAGTCTCCCAGCGCCCCTCCCTTACCCGCTCCCGGATGCGTTCATACAGCTCCGGTTCCTGTTCCTTTACAAACTGGTACAGAATGGGCTGGCTGGACATGAATTTATAGTCCGGGTACCGGTCCATCAGCTCCAATACGGTTGAAAAGCTTCTCACGGCCTTTTCCCTGGTCTGGTCCACGGTCCACAGCCAGGCAATATCAATATGGGTGTGGCCCACTGCGCTCACCACCGGAGCGTGTAGGTCCACGTGTTCGTAAAATTCCTTTTTCAGGATTGCTTCCATTGCCTCCACGGATTGGTAGAACCGGTCAGAATACGGTTCCCTTAAATCCAGGGCATCTGCCGCAGGCCCCAGCTTTACCAGTATGCGTCTGTAATTTTCCTCATCCGGCTTTTTCAGAAGCCGGGCTGCCTGGACCGGTACAAGAAAATCATAGTAAGCCTTTTCCACGGCGTCATCCACCCGGACCAGTTCCGTGCGGATAATCAGGTCCCCCGGCACGCTGCCGCTGTAGGCCAGAATGGCTATCTCATAGGACTCCCCTGCCCTGGCGCCGGGGCTTATCATGATTTCCCTGTGGTTTACGTCCACGCCCTGGACGATGCTTCCGTTCAGGTAAAAAAGCATCTGGGGGTTGGTTGCATCCCACTGGCCTTCCCTTCCGGTGGTGATGAGGAATTCCACATGCGCCCCGTCCAGGTGCGTGGGTATTTTAACCGTTGTCCTGTACCACCTGTGGCTGTCCAGGCTCCCCCAGGGTTCTTCTATGGCGCAGTCCTCCCATTCATCGGTGCAGCACCATGGACTGCCGTTTTCCTTGCCTTCCATTCTTTTATAATGGCTGACCGGAATTCTCACCGGCCTGCGAAGCTGGTTTAAGTCATCTGCCAGACGCTCCATCCGCTCCAGTTCAAATAATATGCTCATCCTCTTCCTCCTTATCCCTGCCGGAATCATCCATGCCCTTATTTTACCGCAGGAAAAGCCGGAGCCGGCGGACAAATTTAATATCTGTCCGCCGGCCCCGGCCCGCTCCTGTGCAGGACAGCACGCTTAACCCTTAACCGAACCTGCCGTAAGCCCTTCAATCATATACTTCTGGGCAAAGGCAAAGAGACACATTGTAGGAACCAGGGACATGATGGTTCCTGCCGCCATCTCGCCCCATTTAATATCGTACTTCAGAATCAGGCCGTTAAGCCCTACCGGTATGGTCTTGAACTTATCCACGTCAATGAACATGACTGCCATGAAGAGTTCATTCCATGAATTGATAAAGGCAAATATGAAGGTTGCCGCTATGCCGGGCATGATGACCGGCACCACCACTTTAAACAGCGCCTTGAAATAACCGCATCCGTCTATCCAGGCAGCCTCCTCCAGGGATTTGGGTACGCTGTCAAAGAAACCGCACAATGTCACCACTGAAAAGGGTATCATCATATTGGTATAGAGCATGGCCAGGCTGCGCAGGTCGTTGAGCATCTTCACCTTTGCCAGGAGCTGGTACAGCGGAGCCAGCATGATGAACATGGGTATCATCTGCGTGACCAGGAAAAACAGCAGAAGCACATTCTTAAACCGGAAATGGAACCGGCTAATGACATAGCTGGCCAGTATGGCGATGAACACCGCACAGGTGGCTGCAACTGCCGAGGAGAAAAAGGAGTTCAGCATATACCGCCCGAAATTCCCCTTCCACAGCATGGCCACATAGTTGACCGCAGATGCCGGGTTAGGAAGATACCGGACCGGAAACGCATAGATTTCTCCCTGGGAACCCTTTAAGGATGTGAGAAGCATCCATACAAAGGGAAACATGGTCAGCACAAGGAAACATGCCAGTATTAAATATTTCAACAGGCTTTTGAGCCTTTTCTTATTCTTCATTGTCATGATATCATGCCTCCTCGTCCGTATACTTGGTGGCAACCAGATAAATGGCCGCAAATACAATGAGGAACAGGATACACAGCACGCCTACCGCTGACGCCAGGCCGTAATCCAGACTCTGGACCAGCTGCATCATATAGGACGTGATGATGTTGGATGAGCCTGCAGGCCCGCCCTGGGTCATGGAGTAAATCAAATCCGGGAAATTAAATATCCAGATTACCCTCAGCAGGACCGTCAAAAGCAGCACGGAACGGATACAGGGCACCGTGATGTTGGTGAACTTCTGGAACGGGCTGGCCCCGTCCACGTCCGCAGCTTCATACAGGTCTTCGGACACGCCTCTTAAGGCTGCCGTTATCATAATGGTGAAAAATGGTATGCCGTACCATATATTGGCGATGATACAGGAGTAAAGGGCCGTGTTCTTGCTGGCCAGCCATCCCACCGGCTGGCTGATTAAATGCATTCTCATAAGCAGGTCATTGATGACGCCTGAGGTTCCGTTAAACATCCAGCGCCACATGATGCCGATAATAAAACCCGAAACAGCCCAGGGGAAGAAAATCAGGCCCTGGTAAAGGCTGGAACCCTTAAATTTCTTTTTCAGAAGCAATGCCATGGCAAAACCAACTGTAAACTGGACAAACAGGGAGATTCCCACCCATTTGACCGTGTTGAGCATGGTGGAGTAAAAGGTATTGCTGGTGTTGTGGGCAAACAGCTTGCTGAAATTTTCCAGACCCACCCACTTGATATTCTTGACATTCATCAGGTTGTAGCTCTGGAACGCCATCAGGGACCCCTTTATCATCGGATAGTAGGTAAATATCATGGGAAACAGTATGGCAGGAAGAACCATGATAAAGATGAAGCGGGCTCTCCTCATTTTTAATTTTGACGTTTGTTTCATGCCATTCCCTCCTTGCCGGCTGCGCGTTCCGTTTTTCCCGGACCAGCGCGCACAGCTCAATATCCGGAAGTGCCGGGAGCAGGTCCCCCGCTCCCGGCACCCTCCGGTCCTTACTGATTGTGTTTCATACGTTTTTCGTCAATCCGGCCTTACCACTTCTGACCCTCATCCTTGTAAGCCTGGGTCCAGAACTCATCCAACCACTGCAGCAGCTCATCATCCGTTATTTCATCGGTCAGGTATTTCTGGTACATGGTATCAACCTCTGTCTTATAGGTGGCAAATGCCTCATACATCTGGGGATATGCCGCATGGCGGTACACATCCGGTTCTTTTGCCATATCCATGTACATTGCAAAACGTCCCTCGGAGAAGTAAGTATCCTTCTCAGCCGCATTGTTGTGAATCGGGATTGTGGAATAATTTTTTGCAAAGTATGTATTGTTCTCGGAATTGGATAAGTACAGCAGGAAATCCGCGGTCTCATCCGGATGCTCGGTGAAGGATGTCATACCCCAGCCTGCAAATCCGTTGGGGAATACAGCCTGGCCCGATGGTCCCTTGGGGAACGGAACCAGCGCCCACTGGTCATCCTGCATATCGGCGGAACAGGTGGCGATTACTTCCGGGTCCTGAATCAGCATGGCTGTGGTTCCGCCCACAAAGCCCTGCACCATCTCAGAGAATCCCCATGCAATAGAGTCGGTCGGACAGGTATTCTTAAACAGGTCTTTGTAGAAGTGCAGCGCCTCTTTTACCTCAGGCAGGGTGAAAATAGTTGCGCCGTCCCCATCCTTTAAGAAGTAGGCCGCATTGGGGTCCGCCACCTTATCCGTGCCAATCCAGCTCCAGTAAATGGTATCCGCATACTGATAGCCGCTGGGGCCGCCGCGGAAGGAGTAGCCGAACCTGCTGTTAGACGGGTCCGTGATAGCCAGGCCGGCATCGTAGATGTCCTGCCATGTCTCCGGCTGGTCAAGTCCCTTCTCCTCAAACCAGTCCGCGCGGTAGAACAGGCCTCTCTGATAGAATCCGTAAGGAATCAGGTAAGCGCCTCCCTTGAGGTAATGGATTACCTCGTCGGCCGACTCGGTCAGGGTATCCTTCTCATCCCACCCGTCAATGTATTTCTGAAGGTCGGCAATCCATTCATTGGTGGCATACTGGGTCACGGTGGAATCACGCACCTCCACAATGTCAGCGCCGCTTCCGTTCATGAGCATCTGGGTGATTTTGGCATCTGCATTCTCCAGGGGCGGGGAAATGATATCAATGGTAATGTTTGAGTGCTCAGCCTGATACTTATCCGCAATCTCCCTCAGAACAGCCGTCCTCTCAGGACTTGTAAGGGACTCCACCAGGGTGATGGTGACAGCTTCACCGGATGCAGCTTTACCGCCGCCGTCATCCTTGCCGCCTGCGTCCGCTGACGTGGCAGCTGCCCCGCCGTCCGCTGCTTTTGTGGCATCCGGAGCAGCACTGCCGCCTCCGCATCCTGTCAGCATCACAGCCGCCAATGCCATTGCTGCTAATTGTTTCTTCTTCATCTGTTCTCCTCCTTTTTACTGCTTGATTTTCACTGCTTCTTGTTGCTGTTCTTCCAAGCTTCTATATCTTAGCAAGAGCCGATTCCAAATCTGAAATCAAGGCATCTGTACCTTCCAGTCCGCAGTGGATGCGGATAACGTTCTGTCCTGCTCCCAGTACCCGGCAGGCGGCTTCATCCAGTCTGGCGTGAGGCAGGAACACAAGACTCTCAAATCCTCCCCATGACACGCCTATCTTAAATATCTTAAGGCTCTCCGCCAGCTTTACCGCATCCTCTGTGGTTCCGTCAATCTCAAAGCTCATAAGCCCGGTATTGCCTGTCTGCTGCCGCTTCATCAGCTCATACTGGGGATGGGAGGGAAGCCCGGGGTAATTCACCCTGCGCACCTTGGGATGGGCTTCCAGGAATTTTGCCACCTCCATGGCTGCGGCCTGATGGGCGGCCAGCCTGACCTCCATGGTCCGCAGTCCCCTTATCATGAGCCACGCCTCCATGGGACCCACGATTCCGCCCAGAAGCTCCCTGTTGGCGGTCAGCTTTTTCATAAGTCCCTCATCCTTTACTGCCAGCATGCCTCCGATGATGTCACTGTGTCCGCCAATGTACTTGGAGGTAGTATGCATTACAATATCCGCCCCCATATCCAGGGGCTGCTGGTAAATCGGAGTACAGAACGTATTATCTATGTACACCAGCGCCTGGTGTTCCCGTGCAATCCGAGACACAGCCCGTATGTCCTGAAGAGAAAATACCACGGAAGCCGGACTCTCCAGTACAATCAGGTCCGTGGCGTCCGTCACAGCCTCCTCAAACTCCTCCACCCGTTCTCCCGTCACATAGGTGATGGTAATGTCCAAATGCTCCCTGCAGTATTTGCTGAGAAAGTCCTTTAAGGGTCCGTATGCATTGTGGAGGCACACTACATGGCTGCCTGCCTTACAGGCCGTGAGGACCGCCGTAGTGGCTGCCGCCATGCCGGATGCAAAAGCCAGGGCCCCTGTGCCGTGCTCCAGGGCGGCTATCTTGTCCTCCAGTATGCGCACCGTGGGATTCTGCACCCGTCCATAGCAATATTTGTGCTTGTCGGTCCGGTCAAAGTCATAGTAATCATCAAGTGTCTCAAATACATTGAGCGAATTCATGAATACCGGGGGAACGATTGCATTGTAATAGTGCTCATACTCTTCCCCGTAATGGGCCGTGATTAGCTTTGTACTTTTTAGGTACTCCTCCTGATTTGTCATATCATTACCTCTCTCCTCCCTGATTATTTGTAAATAATATACGATCCTATATGCTATATGCTATAATATAGGTTGGAATAAATTTATAAAATATTATCGTTGTTTCCGTATATCTCTGTACACAGCATCCAAAAGCTTTTCATTGATTGTCTGTGCTTTTTTCACATTCTTTTCGCAGATGGCATTATAAAGCTCCTCATGGAGAGGAAGGCTTTCCAAAAACGGGTCCTCCATGTTCAGCGGAAATTCCCAGAACTTATCCATGACACCGCTGATGGACAGAATCAGCTGATACATGACCTGGTTATGGGACAGACGGTAGATGGTATAGTGGAACTTCTTATCCTCCGCTGTCTGCTGCTCCCCACGGCGGAACTTTGCCATCAGCACCTTTGTTATGGCGCCCAGCTCCTCTAAGTCCTCCTGGGTTGCGGAGTGGATAACCATGCGGAGTATCTCCCGCTCCAATATTTTACGCACCTCCAAGGTATCCAGGAGCAGTTCCTTTTCCTTGGCAAAATCAATCAGTCTCAGAAGGTCATTAATCTCCTGGCTCCCCACATAGATTCCCTTGCCGTTCTTTGCCTCCAGTACGTTCCTGGCCTCCAGTGTCTTCATGGCTTCCCTGAGGGAGGTCCTGCTGACCCCCATCATCTCTATCAGTTTTTCCTGTGAAGGAAGACGGTCGCCGGGTTTTAAGTTGTTTTCCTGGATGTAATTCTGTATATATCGGATAATCTCTGATTGGAGAGATGTACGCTGTATTTTATTAGTCATTATGCTCACTCTCATGATGTTTTTGTTTAAGTTTGATATATTAACCTTACCACATATAATATTGATTGTCAATAATGGATTATATTTGCTTTCATTACGCAATATAAATATACATATTGCACAATTATTTTATCCTCTGTCCCCGCAGGCCCCGGAAGAACTCCGACATCAGCTCCGAGCACTCCTGCTCCAGCACCCCTTCCACCACCTCTGCCTGATGGTTGAACCCCGGTTCATGGAGCATGTCCAGCACAGACCCCGCACATCCTGCCTTGGGATTCATGCACCCCACAGCGATTCTGGGAATGCGGGCCTGGACAATGGCTCCGGCGCACATGGGACAGGGTTCCAGCGTCACATACATGGTGCAGTCCTCCAGACGCCAGTCTCCTATTTTTTTACATGCCTTTTTTATGGAAATGATTTCTGCGTGGGACAGCACACTCTTATCCGCATTACGCCGGTTATATCCTCTGGCAATGATTTTGTCCCCGCAGACAATTACGCAGCCAATGGGCACATCCCCTATGGCAGCTGCCTTTTTAGCCTGGCGGAGGGCTTCCCTCATAAATCCTTCATCCCGCTGTCTCTGCTTTAAACGCTGCTCCTCTGCTGCAAGGGCTGCAAGGCGCTGTTTTTCCATTCTCTTCTCGTAATTCCTGCGCCGCGTTTCCTGGCCTTTCAGGCGGGCTGCTTCCGCCTCTGCTGTTTTGCTGCGGGTTTCCCGGGCTGTTTCCATAGTATCCTCTCCGCGGTCAATGGGTTCTCTTCTCATCATCTGATTCCTCTTTTTTTAAAGCTCTATGTGTGTTATACTTTTTCATTATATAGAATATTTGAAAATTTGAAAAGGGACAGGTTAAGGTGCCATGAAAATATGCGGACTTCAAAAGACTACGCTGCTGGACTTTCCGGGCAGGGTAGCTGCAACTATATTTACAGGGGGATGTAATTTCCGATGTCCGTTCTGCCATAACAGCGGACTTCTGGGTTCAGATGCAGAAGAATATGAATCACAGGAATACGTTCTGGCGTTTCTGGAAAAACGCAGACGGGTGCTGGAAGGAGTCTGCATCACCGGCGGAGAGCCTACCCTTCAGCCGGACCTGGAGGATTTCATACGGAAGGTGCGGAGCCTGGGACTGGCTGTGAAGCTGGATACCAATGGCTACATGCCCCATATCTTGAAAGATTTGTGCGCCAAGGAACTTTTGGATTGTGTTGCAATGGATATCAAGGCAGGGCGGGACCACTATGAAGAGGTAACAGGTATATCCGGCCTTTCCATGGAACGGATAGATGAGAGCATTGAATTTCTGCGGTCAGGCAGTATTCCCTATGAATTCCGGACCACCGTTGTCCGCGGTCTTCACACATCTGATGATTTCAGACAGATTGGACCGTGGATTAAGGGTTGTCCCGAATACTACCTGCAGTGCTTCACGGAATCCGGGGAGGTACTGGTCCCGGGGGTCTATTCAGACTTTACAAAAGATGAAATGACGGCATTTGCTGATTTGGTACGCCCCTATGTGGGGCGGGTTTCCCTTAGGGGAATTGATTACTAGAGCTAATATGGAATGTACTGGATTTAAGGTATACTGACAGATTGATGCCAGGCATGTTTTCCCACCCCGGCACAGCCTGGCTGCGCCGAGATGGGGAACTGTTTTAATCCTGGTTTTCTAACCGCACATCCGTATACCAGTATCCAAATCGGCCGTCCTGTGACGGCTGTTTTCTTGCCAGCACAAAATGCGGGAAACCAAACATGGACGCCATGTATTTTTCATTACTGTAGTAATTGCCCGGCACCCCAAGTATGTATCTGGTCCGCCCTTTTGTCTCATCGCCGATGCGGGCTAATATCAGATAACGGTAATTATAGTATCCGTGCAGCAGAAAACTGTTATTGCCGTAATTCCAGTTCTCCCGCGGAAGCAGTCCTATATCCTGGGGCTTGATTGTCAGAATCTCACACCCGTTGGAGCTGTCAAATGCCTGTATTTTGGGATACCGCTTGCGGAACCCATCCCAAAGTCTGCCGGGAAAGTCCGATTGCTGCTCTTCCTGCTCCAGCCGTTCCAACTCCCGGGGATTTCCCAGTATCAGAGTTTCCTCTCCCGTATCAACCACAGGCACCTTTTCTTCCGCCGGTCCCATTGCAGTACTGCTGTCAGCTGCCTCCGGTCCGGCCTCCCCTATAAATGGCTGACTTCCCTGAGATGGCTGCTGGCTGACCGGACGCCGGTTTGGCATTGGGCGTTGGTTTGGTGCGGGCTGCTGGCCTCCTACTGGCGGCTGGCCTCCCATCGGCTGCTGGCCTCCCATTGGCTGCTGCCCCCCCATTGGCTGCTGGCCTCCTACTGGCGGCTGCCCTCCTACTGGCGGCTGGCCTCCCATCGGCTGCCGTTTCATGGAATACTGCTCTGGCATCCGCTCCCGGTCCGATTGTCCCCCGGAGACACCTGTATTCATTGTTCCTGTTGGCATGTGTCTGCGCGGCATCCCAGGTCTGGTCATGATATTTGGCCGGGGAACCGTTCTGTTCACCGGTGTATTATCAGGCTGCAGCGGTATGCCTGTATCAGGAACCATATCATCCGGCCTGGGCGCCCCCATATTCAGCGAATCTTGGGGTGTCTGGAGCCCGCGGGGCATGAATCCGTTCTCCTGAGAAAGCTGTTTCCTGATGGATGTCACATTCTTTTCATTCCAGCTGCGCTGGGTATTCTGCTGCCGCTCTGCAGAATTCCAGTTGTTATTCCAGGTCCCGCGTCCCTGTTCCTGCTCTCTCTCCCTGTTTGCAGGCGTTGCACCATCAGCCTGGTTTAAGTCTTCCACAGGTGCGGTTCCGGCCGCGTCTTTATTCCCTGGCGCTGCCGCCCTCTCTGACTGGCACTCTAAGGGGGAATCCGATGTATCTTCTGATTCCTGTGTTTCCTCCAATCCATCCGGCGCTTTGTCCTCCAGTGATTCCGGCTCCATCTCCATACTGTCTTGTGTATCAGGCAGCCGCACCGGTTCCAGCTCCAACTCCTCCCCGGCCTCCGGATACGCTGAAACATCCATCTGATTTACAACTTCCGCTGTCTCCCCATTGGTTTCCGGTACGCTGTCAGCCTGCTCCTCCTGAGTCTCCGCAGTTTCAGCTGTTTCTGCCCCCGCTGTCCCCAATATCATTTCTTCCTGAGATATTTCTGCCTCCTGTACCGACTCCACAGATTCCCGGCCTTCCTGCATGTTTGCGGAATCATCCTTTATCCCGCTGTCAGGCGCTGGTTTTAAAGAGGATTCCTGAATCCCGTTCTGTTTACCGGCAACGCGCATCTCCCGCGCCCCTGCCGGTGAACTGCTGAGGACAGGGCTGTTCCCGCCTTCTTCTGCCTTTTCCCCTGCCCGCAGCTCCTGATTCAGTTCTTCCACTTTTCTATGTATCTGCGCCTCTGCGTCTCCCACTTTACTGGAGGTCACATCCGCCAGCTCTACCTCGGCCGCATGGGCCACCGCATCCTCCCAGATGGTTGTGTAGGCCCGCCATGAATCACCCTGTTCATGTATGGTCAGGCCATAGCACTGGTCCATGCAGCAGCCGGAATCAGCTGCATTTTCTACATTCACCACAGCGCGGAATTCGCCCCCGCCGCTGCGTATAAAAATACTTCCCAGGAAAATCTCCTTTCCCGGAGCCAGCAGATACACCCCCAGGTCGCTGCTTCCAACGTAAACCTTTTTTACATTTACGCTGAGCTTGCATTGTCCATTCCGGGATTCCAGCTTGGCAAACCCAATATTCTTTCCTTTTACCTCGCCTTCATAGGCGTAGATATAAGATATCAATCTCCGATAATTGGTCATACTTTCACTCCTCGCACCCATAATCTGCAGCTGCCCTGAACACGGCCTATCTGCTTTTATAAATATTTTATGCATTTACCCCTTGAAAGTATGTTAGGAAAATGTTATCCTATATTTAAAGATTAATAAAAATTTTTTCCAAAACAGTGGCCCACTGGAAATCCGGGGCAGCGCAACTACTAATAATGTATGGAAAGGTGGCAATTATTATGAAAATCTACAAAGCAAAAGATTACGATGAATTAAGCCGCAGGGCAGCCAGCATCATCGCTTCCCAGGTACTGATGAAGCCTGACTGTGTTCTTGGCCTGGCAACCGGTTCAACCCCTATCGGCACCTACAAGCAGCTGATTGAGTGGTACAACAAAGGCGATTTGGATTTCTCCAGTGTAAAGAGCGTGAACCTGGATGAATACAGAGGGCTTACCAGGGAGAATGACCAGAGCTACTACTACTTCATGTACAACAACCTGTTCAAACACATCAACATCAGCATGGACAAAACCAATGTTCCCGACGGCACCCAGCCTGACAGCGAAAAGGAATGCTCCCGCTATGAGGACGTGATTAAGAATTTAGGCGGCATTGACCTGCAGCTTCTGGGCCTGGGACACAACGGCCATATCGGATTCAACGAGCCGGACGAAGAGTTTGCCAAGACCACGCACTGCGTGGACCTGACCCAGAGCACCATCGAAGCCAATAAGCGTTTCTTTGCTTCCATTGATGATGTTCCGAAGCAGGCTTATACCATGGGTATCGGAACCATTATGAAGGCTAAGAAAATCCTGCTGGTTGTCAGCGGCGCTGATAAGGCTCAGATTCTCCACGATGTACTCCGCGGCCCTGTAACCCCTCATGTTCCTGCATCCGTACTGCAGCTTCACAACGATGTGATTGTGGTTGCAGACGAGGCTGCCATGGCTAAATTATAGCATCCGGTACGCTTACTACCGGCATACTTAATGCCAGCATACTTACTGCCGGCATACCTAATAATCATATTTAACATCAAGCATATTAATTCCAAAAAACCATGCCTCTCTCCCCGACCGGAAAGAGGCATGGTTTTTTAACTTCACATTCTAGCTTCACATTCTGTATCAGCGCTATTTAAGCCGGCTGTTCCTTGCCCTGCTGTTCCTGCGCCAGTTTTTTCCGGGATAGCTTCATGCATCCCAGGGTGGCTACCAGGGTAAAGGCCATGGATATCACGCAGGCAGGCCAGATGATGCTGTAGTTTTTCGTAATATCATAGAGAAGGGATACCAGAAGCGTACCCACCACGCCGCCGAACCGGTTCACTGAAACTACCATTCCATAGATTGGACCGTAATCCCTGTTTCCGAATATCTTACTGGTAAGAAGGGTTGGCATTATGGAGGTGATGCCGGATGCAAGCCCGTAAGCCACAATCATCATATAAAATGCCACCTGGTTCTTTGCAAATATAAATCCCACAAATGCCAGGATTCCCACGCCGCACACATAAACCGTGGCAGCCTTCTCTCCAAACCGGTCAGTCACATGTCCTAAAATCAGCTTTCCGAAGATTCCCACTGCCATGTAACCGGACACAACCTTTGCAGCCACAGCTGAGCCGTATCCGATATCGGTCAGGTAAACCGGCAGCTGCAGGGCTGCTCCTGTTGCAAAGGTCATACAGAAGATGGCCAGCAGAAATACATAGAGGATAGGGGAACGTCTGGCCTCGGCCGCTGTCATGCCTGTAACCTGCGCCTCCTCCTTCTGGGCGCCCTGCGTCCTGTTACTGGTGTTTGCTCCATTTGCAGCTGCATTTTCAGCTCCGTAAGGCCGCAGGCCCACATCCTTAGGCGTGGACCGGACCACCAGGTAGGTGACAGGCACTACGATGACCAGCATGATTAATCCCATGGCGCGGTCTGAAAAGCGCCAGCCATATGTACTAATAAGCCGTTCCACCACAGGGCTGAAGATAACTCCGCCGATGCTGGTTCCGATTGCAGCCACACTGATGGCAAATCCCCGCTTCTCCTTAAACCAGATGGTAAGCAGAATGGATATGGGCAGAAGTGTGCTTCCGGTAAAGAATACACCCTTGATAAAAGCCAGTACCAGGATTCCCCATATATTGGGCATCAGTGAACGGCCTATGGTACAGAGAGCCGTAACGGCCACACAGCCGGGAAGCAGTTTTCTGGCCCCGTGCTTCTTATACAATTTCCCCCAGTAAGGCGCTGTCAGCACAGCTCCCACCGTAATGCATACACTCTGCAGGGACAGCAGTGACCTTGGAACCTGCAGGTCATTGTACATCGGTACAATGTACAGGGAACTAATCTGCATAACCAGCGCCTGTACAATTACATTGATTAAAATACATACGCCCAGAATATACCACGCATAATGGACCTTTTTCTTCTCATTACCCATAATCTCTTCTCCTTTACCATGAAAACCTGACATATATTTCCCAATTGTTTACGCATGTTCGCGCAGCCACTGCTCTGCCACCTGGGCATATGCAGCTGCCCCCAGGGGCAGGCATGCCTCATTGAATCTTACCTTCGGATGATGCTGGCCATATTCCACATCCTTGCCAACTGCCGCTCCCAGGACAATGAAGGAGGACGGTACCTTATCTGCAATGAATGCAAAATCTTCAGAGCCGGGGAAGGATTTACGCAGCAGTTTCAGCTGCTTTTCCTGGAAAATGCCGCCCAGGGCATTGTATGCAGACAGTGCAACCTCCTGGTCCGCCACCAGAGGTATGGCGTAGTTCTCATCCAGAATCACTTCTGCCTGTGCCCTGAATGCCCTGGCCACTGACTCTGACATCTCTTTCATTCTCTCTATGACTGTTTCCCGTATTTCCTTGGAATAAGTACGGATGGTTCCCTTCATCTCCACCTCATTGGGAATCACATTGAAGGTAGAGCCTCCATGGATGGAGCCAATGGTCAGGACGCCTACCTCCCCTGCCTTGATTTCCCTGGCCTGCAGTTCCTGGAGCGCGATGTGGATATGGGCGGCTGCATTGATGGGGTCCACTCCCTTATTCGGGGTAGAGCCATGGGTTCCGTGACCCTTTACCCGTATGGTAAACAAGTCAGAAGACGCACAGGCCGGTCCCTGGAATATCATAAATGCTCCTGCTGGTACCACGGAATTCACATGGATGCAGAGTGCCGCGTCCACCTTGGGATTCTCCAGGATACCTGCTTCCAGCATGTTCCGGGCTCCCTGCATATCTTCCTCCCCGGGCTGAAACAAAAGCTTTACGGTCCCCTCCAGGGCATCCTCGTTCTCCTTCAGCATCCTGGCTGCTCCCAGCAGCATGGAAGTATGCAGGTCGTGGCCGCAGCAATGGGCTATGCCGGGATTCCCGGATGCGAATTCCAGACCGCTTTCTTCCTGCATGCGAAGGGCATCCATGTCCGCCCGCAGCAGAAACACCTTGCCGCCGTCTTCTCCGGCTCCCTTTCCCACAGTTGCAGTGACCCCATTCTGACCAATGTTCCTGGGGGAGTATCCCATTTCCTCCAGTTTCATTTTAACATATGCCGCGGTCTTTTCCACGTCCATACCGGCCTCCGGATTATGATGGATATGCCTTCTGTTTTCCGTGATTTCAGGTATCAGTTCCTTTGCCCTCTCCAAATAATTCACTGTATCACCCTCCTGTACATTTTTTATACTATTTAATATTTATTATATATTTTATTTATTAAATGTCAATATTTTTATTTAATAAATAGTAAAAAATTTCTTGAATTATTTCCTCTTCATTGTTATAATTTGTTTAAAGGGGGATTTTATCTTATGAATTACAGACTTGCACTTATATCCACAGAAGAACATTGCAGTTATATCCGGGGAATCCTGGATGGAATGGCGTCTGACTGCGATGTTGAATATATATATTACCATTCATTCAGGGAACTTCCTGACCTGTACCGGCGGATTGAACCTGACTACGACGCTTTCTGCATAACAGGGGCCTTTGCCAGGGAAACCATTATTAAGTCCCGGACAGACCAGCAGAAGCCGGTATTTACCATTTCCGAGAAATCCACGGAAATCTACCGGGAACTGCTGACCCTGATTAATGAGAACCGGGATACGGACCTGAGCCGCGTCATGTTTGACTACTCCTTCTGCATTCCCAATATGTACTTTAAATCAGCCAACCGTTATCTGGAAAAGGAAATCCAGCATGAAAAGATGCATGTCTCCATATTAAAGAACATGACCCTGGACGAGCTGCTGGATACAGACAACAAAATCATCGCCAATGCAACAGCTGCCTGGAAGCAGGGACAGTTCGACCTGGTGCTGTGCCGTTTCAGCACCGCCTATCCCAGACTTAAGGAGGCGGGGATTCCCTGTAAGTTCATCTATCCTGCCGCTGATAATGTGACGGACACCATCCTGAGAATCGTGGACAGTCTGGATATGGAACAGCTTAATAACAACCTGCCCGGTATTATCTATCTTTCATCCCCTGACATTAACAGCAACTCCGCCGATGAAATAACGCCTGAAAGCGTGAACCTTCAAAAGTGTCTCCTGGATTTTAACCGGGAACATACCACCGGTTTTCTGTTAAAGAAAACACTGCAGGGATTTGAGATTTATACCACGCAGCAGGTGCTTGAACGGATTACCGAACATTTTACAGTCTGCCAGCTGCGCAGGTATATTGACAGCTGCCTTGGCATGAATGTCCATATCGGTTATGGAATCGGCGTCAATGTAATGCTGGCCCGTTCCCATGCCATTGATGCCTGCAGCATGTCGGCAAAAAGCGGTAAAAGCCATGTGGTCACAAAGGACGGCAGTTATATCGGCCCCCTGGGAGCACAGGAGACGCGGGAGGAAGGGGACCCTGTTTCCCAGAAAGTCCTGCAGATTGCCAAATCCACCGGCCTTTCCATATCCACGCTGCAAAGAATCAGCTCTGCCCTGGAGCTGATTGGCTCCAGGGAAATCACCACCCAGGAGCTGGCCAGCACCCTGCAGGTCACGGTGGCCAACACAAACCGCTTCCTCAACGCCCTGCAGCAGAACGGCTTTGCGCAGATTATAGGTGAAAAAAAGTCCCTGATGAAGGGACGTCCCAGCCGGATTTACCGCCTGGAGCTGTAGGAAAATTAAAATCCGGCAATGCGCGCCGGACCGAAACAAACCGGAAAACAGACAAAGGCGGCTGCCCTGCAGTGGAATCTCCACTTACAGGGCAGCCGCCTTCCTGCTTATTTATTCAACAGACTCATAGTCTGCATTATAGGTGAGATAATCATCATCCCCCTGCTTAATGTCATCGCCTTCATAGTTAGCGCCGTTCACCTTAAGCTTAAGCTTGGACAGCTCAAAGTTTTCCGTGAAGGTATTGCCAATCTCAGTGAGGAACATCTTGTCGGAGCATCCTTCTGCGCTGTCGGCCTGATTTAAATCCAGGGTTCCGACTGCATTTTCCTCCTTGCCCTCAATGTCAAAGCTGAGAACGTTTGTGCCGTCAGTCAGCACGCCGTATTCAATCAGCTTGTCTACCAGAAGCTGCGCATCCAATCCCTCTGTATCAAGGGAATCCATATCCTGCACCAGGCTTCCGCCGCCGCCGTGATATACGGAAATAACAGCTACCGGCATCACGTTGGGGTCCGGAACTTTATCGCTGGCCCCGCCTGTGCTTGGCGGCACCATATCCTCCTGGGATTTAGCTGCAGCTGCAGCAGTGGTTTCTTTTTTCTGTTTTTCAGTGGTAGGTGTACAGGCTGCCAGGGATACTGCCATCAGGACGGTCATAACACCAATCAACCATTTTTTCATAATTGTAAAGCCTCCTTAAATAATCCTCTTAAAAGCTTCTGAACCAGGTATTGAGCTTTGTCAGCGCCTTTACCAGGGCTTCCAGCTCCTCCTCGGTCAGTTCTTTTACCACGCTGTCTATCATCTGTTCATGGAACTTCTTATGATGATAATAAGCCTTAACTCCTTTTTCTGAAAGGGATATGAATACGACCCTGCGGTCCTCACTGCTGCGGTTGCGGACTACATAGCCCTTTTTCACCAGGCTGTTCACGGATATGGTTAATGTTCCCACCGTGACCGACAGTTCCCGGGCAATGGATGACATGTTCTTTGGCCTGTCTATACCGATAGCGTCTATGACATGCATATCGTTATTGGTAATATCACTAAATTCCGAGGTGATAATTGCCTTCTGCTCTATATCATTGACATCGCGGAACAGGCTAACCAAAACTTCATTCAGCGTCTCGTAAGCTCCCACGTTTCTCCCTTTCACTTTCTGCTTCAAAAGCTTCTTACTGATTGTACAGTATTTTAAGTGTTCGCACAACCCCCTAAATCCTTATAAAATTCTTAAAAGGTTGTGATTTTTTTGTTTCATTTACAGTTTTATCCAAATCTACTTCTTAAATACAAGACGCGAAAATGTCTCTCCCCGTTCCTCGAAATTCCGGAAGATACCATAGCTGGCTGCTGCCGGTGACAGCACGCAGCTTGTGCCCGGCCTTGTTATCTGACGGGCCCGCTTGACCCCGTCCTCCAGATGCTCTGCCAGTATGAGTCTGGCCCTGTTCCTGAATTCAGGATAATATTTATGTATCTCCTGGTATATCCTCTTGCCCGTGGCCTCCATCAGGATAATATGGGGCACACTGCATTCCGACAGATACTCAATCAGCTCCCTGTAGTCGATTCCCCTGTCCATGCCTCCTATGAGCACTGTGTCCGTATCCTTCAGGGTCCTCAGAGCCTGGATGGTGGTGTCGCAAATCGTGGAAATGGAGTCATCATAATATTTCACGCCCTCCCGCTCCCCGATATACTGGAGCCGGTGGGGAAGGGGCTCATATGTCCTGAGGCCCCGGGCAAATACCTGGTCGTCCATTCCCAGTATACTGCATACCCCGTAAGCCACGCCTATATCAAAATAATTGTGCTGTCCCAGCAGCCGGATTTCATCTGTGGGAATCCGGAACGCCCTTCCCTGATAATGGACCCAGGTACCGTCCTGCTTCTGAGTCACATCCAGCTCCCCGCCGCTGCCGTCCATGCCAGCCCTTACCAGCCTGGAGGGACAGGCCCCTTCCTCCGGCAGGCATTGTACGTTGCAGATTAAGATATCATCCGGGCGCTGGTTCTTAAAAATATGGCGCTTGGCCTCCACATACTTTTCCATGGTGCCGTAATGGTCCAGATGTTCCTCATGGATGTTCACCAGAATCCCTATATGGGGGGAAACAGTCATATACTCCAGCTGGTGGCAGGACAGTTCAAACACAATCCGTGTGTCCGGCTTCACTTCCTCCATATGGTCCAGGGCAGGTATGCCTATATTGCCCACCAGCAGGGCATCCATTCCCGCCTGTTTTAGCAGGTGATACAGAAGGGTTGTGACCGTACTCTTGCCCTTGGTTCCCGTGATACCAATAATTTGGTCCCGGAAGCACCGGAAAAACACTTCTGTCTGCGACAATATACTGCACCTGTATTCCTTTTCAGGCCGTTCCAGGACAATACCCGGACTTTTAAACACCACATCGTAATCATCCAGGCATTTCTGGTAATCCGGCCCGGTGTGCCACAGTGTACCATCCTCAGGCACGGAAGCAGGCGCCTTTACATCCGCAATATCCAGGGCTTTATAGGTTCCCAGCTGTCTGAGGACATTCCAGGTGGACTGTCCCTCCCTGCCATAGCCCAGAAGCAGGACACGCTTTCCCTTAATCCAGGGCTCTATTTTCTCAATCACGTTTGTTCTCCTTATAAGCCATCCACGCAGTATTTCCTCACCAGCAGCGCCAGGTCATCCGGAACCAGGTGATTGGCGTCATAGTAAGATGCGTACTGGTCCCCCCTGGCCCGGCAGGTCCGGTACTGGTCCGTTGTTTTATAATAGGAAAGAAGACGCGGCAGGGGTTCTCCGGCTTCCTCCAGCCTCCTGATTGTAAGTACGGCTGCTGTGTTTATCTCATCACGGCTGCCCACGCACTCAAAGGGCTTTTCTTCCTTTATGCCAACCAGCTGGTCCAGGGTATCCTTTAGGTCCCAATCCTCCAGCATATTCCGCCCAAAGATATCCATAACCTCCTGCGCCGGAAGAAAAGGCGACAGAATCAGGTACACAAACAGGCACTTGGGACAACGGCCGCACCAGGAATCTGTCTTGCTGCCAGCATTGCAGCTGCGGAAAATACCGTGGTACTGCTTCTGCCCGGCAAAATACCGGGCTATCTGGAATTCACTCAAAGGGCGCAGCATACTGAAGTAATATGCGCTCCCCTTCAGATATGTGGTCTGATAATAATGGAAATCCTCCTCAAACTTAAAGCTCTTGGAATACTGGTGGTTTACCGTGGTGCCCTGGACCGTGCTCTCATTGGCACTGGATTCATTGGACAGCGCCACCATGGAAAGACCGTGCATTCTGGCTGCTATGATGCTGGAGAATGCCACCAGCGCGGAAAACGGCGTATGGCCGTTCAGGTATCCCTGCCGGTTAAGCTCCAGCATGTTGGCATCCAGGGTCCTCCTTACGTTTATGACATGGTCCGCATCCAGTCCGGCCACCTCCGTGGTGTGGATGGTCGCTCCTCTGGGATTGATGATATAGGCGTACACGGTCTTTCCCGCCAGCCACATAAGTTCCAGTGTCACCGCAGAATCCTTTCCCCCGCCAATGGGGACCAGGACGCCGCCTGATACCTGGGAAGCACTGTGTACGGCGCTGACGCCGGGCGCCTCCCCCTCTTTATCCGTTTCCGGGCCGCCCTCTGCGGACAGTCCTGTACGCCGGACGCCGCACCGGATATCCATAAAATGATTGGGGTCAGCTTCCTCTATGCCGTTCACATAGAAAAATTCACCCAATCCATTGAAATACAGGTCTTTCCACCAGTCTGTCTGGTCCTGGTTCAGGTATCCGGCCTCCACTATCACCTCGGGAGGGCAGGCGATTTTCCAGTAGCTCACCAGCTCCACCATTCCCAGGGAAAATATCATATCCTGCATGAGCCTGTCTTCCGACCATCTGCAGCTGTCCCCATCTGCCTTTGGGAACACCCACACCGGCGCAAATTCAGACAGCCCCATGGTTTCAAACCGGTATGTAATCCGCAGCTCACTGCCATTTTCCTCTGTTTCATATCCTCTGTAAGCAAATCGGGGATACTGCTCCCGCAGGCTCAGATACTGTTTCATTCCTTATTCCTCTTCTCTTCACAGCATAAACCCGCTGTATGCCAGGGTATGTCCGGACCGTCCAGCCGGAGTGTCCACTCCCGCTGCCCGCAGGCATACCCAAAAACCCTGCTGTAAACATATACAGGGCGCACATACAACGGATTCCCTTTTTCTATGGCTATTATAGTCAATAACCCTTGATATTGCAATGTTTTTTTGCACTCCGGACTGTTTCATCTCACTGCCCCGGCCAGTACCACGCTGGCCGCCACTCCTGCCGCTGTGGCAATGAGTCCTCCGGCCAGTGTATATCTGGTCCTGGTTATGCCTACACTGCCAAAATACACGCTCAGACAATACAGAACTGTCTCGGTGCTGCTCATAAGTACAGATGCAATGAGTCCCAGTGAGGAGTCTGTGCCATACTCCTTAAATATATCCAGCACCAGACCGGTTGCCGCTGAGTTGGATACCAGGCGCACCAGGACCACTGGTACGATTTGAGGCGGTATGTGCAGCAGGGCCGCAGGCATTGTAAGCAGTTCTCCCAGAAAGTCCAGAAAACCGGAGGCCCGCAGTACACCCACTGACACCATAAGCCCCACCAGGGTGGGCAGGATACCGGCCACTGTCTTCATGCCGTCCTTGGCACCATCTATAAAATCATCCAGCACAGGACGGCCGCACAAAAGGCCGAATCCCACAATATAAAAAATCATCAGAGGGACCATTGCCTCTGACAGGAAAATCAGAAATTTCATGTGTCTGTTCCGAGTCTGTTTGTTTATTACATCTTATTCCATACAGGATTGTTTCATGACGGGAAAAGGATGGCTGCAGCTCCCCTCCCCCATTTGCAAAAACTGCCGTCCTAAAAGGAACGGCAGTTCTGATGGTCTGTTTACGTGTGCACACCCTCACGTTCGTGCAGCCGCGGCATATCCATACCGCACTCCGCTATGATTCCCGCTTTCTCCCATGAAGGGCAATATATAATCCGGTCACCAGGGAGGAAAGTATTGCAATAAGGTAGTAACTGCGGGGGCCTTCTCCTGTCTTTGGCAGGGGCGCCAGAGGCACATCCTCATCCAGAATTGTTACTTTTTCCGGGTTATCCGGCCACTGTGCCATGGGTACCTGCTCCGGCTCAATATTGATAGTCTCTCCAGGGCCTCCGGAAGGATTATATCGGCTGGAGCCTCCGCCGGAACCGCCGGAACCGCCGCCGGAGCCGCCGCCCGATGGCTCTGTCTCACCTCCGGAAGGTTCTGTTTCACCGCCGGAGGGTGTTTCATCCGGCACATGATTGTCGAACACCACCTCTGTCTGCTGCCCGGCTGCAATCATCACCACTTCCGTATTGCCGTCCCTGCCGTTGACACGGACCTGGTAGCTGAAATTCTCCCCATCAATAGGGGTGCCCTGTGCATCCGCCACTTCCGTCACCGTATATTCTCCTGTAGGAAGCAAAATCACCAGGCTGTTATCCCTGCTGTCCGGAACATAGTGAAGCAGGATTACCTGCCGGATTCCGTCCAAGGATTCGCCTTCTTTATTATAATAGCGGTTTCCGTCCCATATGGTAAAGTAAAATCCCTCCTCACCCTGCAGGGCCACTTCCTCTCCTGTCACCTGTTTTGTTATCTTCAGGGCTCCCTGACTTCTGACATTTTCAAATATAAAGGGAATTCCTGTATTTTCTACAACCAGTATCTCATCCGGATATTCCCTGGCATCCTCTTCATCCGGTATAATGAAATACCTTCCTTCCGCCTTTTCATAGCCCTGAGGTACCACGGTTTCTTCCAAATAGTAAAGCTGACCCTTTTCAAGCCTTTCTATCAGGGCGCTGCAGGACCTGCCCTGCTCATCTTTTACCGGTTTATAGGTACCAGCCGGTTCCATATTACTATCGCCCACTTCACCGGCCTTATACAGCGTAAATTCAGCGCCGTCCAGAGGGCGTCCTGACTGGTCCACCTTATAAATCCTGACCGAAAAATCCCCTCCTCCGGTTGCCCATGGCTTTACGATTTTTACTGCTTCCTCCACTGTATCCTCAACAGATTCCTGGCTGCTGTAGTAGAGCTTTGCTGTGTTTTTGGTGCTGATGGTTGAACCCACAGCCCCATTGAGCATGACCTTGTAGACAATTCTGATTGGCGTCTCGTCCGGCAGGTTGGATATCTCAAAACTCCTATCCCCCACACTGATAACCGCTTCCCGGATTGCCTCCGACGTATTGGCATTGCTCACCTGGAAGCTGTCCGGAAGATAAATCATCTTGTCATTTCCCAGGGTATCCTTCACCGCCAGGGTGCCGGCGCTTATATCTGCTCCCGGCTTATTCACCAGGATGGTATATACGGCAGAAGGAGCAGTGGAACCGCTGTATTCCATTCCCTTTTCCAAAAAACCCTTGTCAATGCCAGTGCTGGCCGAAACCTGATAAAGAGGCGTTCCGTCAATGAACATCTGGGCTTTATTTACAAACTCCTTTACGGACGGGTCGGTTATTTTGGTGGTGACATCCAGATTGACATGGTTTCCCAATTTATAACCGCTAAAGTTTTTTTCAACCTGGTTGAGATGAATGGTCACTATCTGGCTGCCGTCAGACATTCTGACTGTATAATCTCCTGCCTCCTGGCTGAGTATATATTTCATATTTTTAAACTTAATGCTTTCCAGGACCATTCCCTTTGGAATTGTCTCCTCAATGTTTACTTCTTCGAATTTACCCAAATCATGGGGGGCGTTTCCTGAGCCGTAGCCTTTATTAATATTCAGGGTCCATACAACCTCACCCTTATTGGCATCTGTCTTGGACACGCTTTTTGACAGATAGTCGTCAACATAGTATGGCTGTGAGGCCCATCTGGTCCAGGTGGAATCTTGAATTGTCAGCTCAGCCGTATTCTTAAAACGAAGATTGTCTGCCCCATTCCTGCTGAAGCCGGCAAATGCCTCCTTTGCCACATAGCTGTTATATGCAATGGTGACAGGTCCCTTTACCGCTTCATTAAATTTCACGGTAAATCCGCGGTTTCCTAAATTCCTGTCAAAGGCCAGGTCATAAATTCCCTGGTCCGGTCCTATGGCATTTCCATTTCCATCTGTCAGTGCAAAGCCGTCCTTAAACTGTTTCAAACTGCCGAATGTGTGCTTATCCAGATACGTTCCCATCTCCCCGGCATTCCATCTGATGACTGTCAGCACATCCCTGTATACGGCATCCCCGGGTATTACTGCTGTGTCTGAATCTGTCACGCCGTTTGAATACGGCGTAAGGATTGATTCCCAGCGGATGGTGCCAAACTCATCGCCCCATCCAATGACACCCGCCCTGTTCTGGGTTACCGGTTCCTGGCTGTTTTCCTTCATGTCACTGCTTAAGTTCTTCTTTGAAAGAGTATAGGTATTATAGAGAAAACCTACCTGGGTACCTCCTCCCACACCCGGGAAACCGCTTCCCTCAGGGGCAATCATCTGAATTTCATTGTTCAGATTGCTGCCCTTGGGCTCATTGACCGTTGTATAATACTTGAAGTCATAGAAGTAATTACCTGGAGCCGGTATCTTCCACTCCCATGTTTTAGCCTTTTGGGATTCCTCCTCCTTATCCGTATCAATGGTCCAGGTATCCATTACCTGACCGCCGTCACCCCTTTTATCATATGCAGTTATTGTTACCTGGCCTAAATACTCCTGACCTTCCTGGTCCTTGTGGTTGAGGTCCAGCGTGTCTTTCACCGTCCAACCGGTAAGATTGATTAAATCAGGGTTCACATAAACGTGGTATTCGATGAAAACCGGTATTACTTCCCCTTCTCCGTCTATCTTCTCGTTATAATGTGTTATGCCGCTTTTTGTGACAATGGATGCAGAGTGGCTGAAGGATGAGTCTGCGCTTGCGGAGGCGCCTTGGCTGCTTGTGACAGTCACCTTGTTATTGAAACTGAGATTCAGGGATGCGCTTACCTTTTTGCCTTCATCCTCGGTCTTGCCGGATTTCCCCCATGCCCCGGGTTCAATGTTCATCCAGTAGCTGAGCACTGCCTTTTCACCGGGTTTCATACTGGCGGGAGCGCCGCTGCGGTCCAGCAGCTTAATAAGCTTCGATGTTCCGTTTCCTCCATCCGGCTCTGCGAACTCAGCCCCGGCTATGCTGCTGCCTTCGGATACAGAATCCACCGCAATACCGGCCTCAGAATCAAATGATATTACATCCTTTTTATTGTCATTGAATTTATCCAAAATCCGGATATCTGTCAAATCCCCAGTGTTATCCTTTCCTGCCTCAATTGCCACATGGAAGCGCACTGCTTCGGGAATCCCCATTTCAGAGTAACGTACATCCCCGTCTTTTTCTGTATCGGTATCAGCCCATTTGTCATTGTTATGTGTCTTCTTCACATTTACAGAATGCTTTTCCACAACAGGCACCGTTTCAAATACCAGCGTCTTATCGATGTCCCCGCAATGAATGACTATCTCCGTTTTATCTTTGTTCTCACCGCTAAAATCTATGCTTCCGCTTACTCCGGCGGTTCCTTTAAATCTCTGCCCTACCTGCGATTTGGTAATGCTTATATTGATTGCGCCGTCTTTCTTTATACCGGCCCTTCCGATTGCACTGCCCGATGTGTCCAGCACATCAAAACTTACCGCATCATACAGTATATTGGCAGGAAACCGGTAGGTAAAGCTGTCCCCGGCCTTTACCAGATAATCCGCAAGACTGGTATCCCCGCTGTTTTCCATGGCATAGGAAATTTCAAACCATGTTTTGATATCCCTGGGAAGGGGTTTCCCATCCTTAAGAGTAATCCGTGTGATTCCATCGTCCCCGGTTGTTTCTGTTACTTCCAGTTCCTGATTGTTCTTGTCACACACAGTAAGCTTCGGATATCCGGCGTCCATCAGTCCCTGGTCCTGAATATCGAACACCCGGCCGGCAGCCTCATCCCCGCTCAGAAATGCCGGAGAAAAGGTTGTGAAGTGGCTGGTGGCACAGCTTAATGTATTAATCACCTGTCCATCCGGAATCTCCTGATGGCTGTCTTCCATGACCTCCACCGTGTCATCCTGTTCCTTAACCCATAAGACCTGGGCCGCCTCTGCTTCCCGGCTCAGTGTTTCCATAAGGCTGCCCGAGAAACTTACCTCCACCTGACCGTTCCGGTTCCATTCCCCGCTGTCAAGCTTTTCATTGCCAAGCCAAAGGTTGATATCGTATGCAGGCGCTGCAATGACTACCTGTCCCTGCTCCGCGCCCTTCTCTTTAATGACATCCTCCACCTGGTCCGTTACTATTTCAGCCGTGGCCGATGTTCCCCAGGGAAGTACCCCCTGTTCAGCGGATATGGTGATGTCCATTCCGTCGCTCATGTGGAATGTCCTTGAAAATTCAGGGGATATTCCCTGCTCATTCAGGGTGATTTCTATTTTCTGGTCCTCTTCAATGTCCTCCAGGACATACCACGCAATGCCACCTTCTATCTGTTCAGCTTCTAAAGCATTACCATTGGCAAATGCCGATTCCACCATGTATCCGTCTTCTGTTTTCACACCAAAGGTTATGCTCTCACCCTCTGCTGCGCTGCGGGGTCCTTTTTGGATATATCCTTCAGATTTAGGTGTAATCTCATATGTTATCTGATAACCTTCCACATCCTCCAGCACCTTTAGTTTACCCAAAGTGGTGATATATGCCTTAGCCGTGCTGCATCCGCCCATTCCCACCAAATCGCCATACCCGATAGAAGGAGTTGTGTGTTCCTGGTTTTCCGGCTCAGAGGGAGTTGCTTTTGATTCCTCCGGCTCGGAAGGGGTTGCCGGCAGTGCGTCCGGGACGGTTGTATTGGGCGTGGTCGTGTCCGATGCGGTTGTCTCCGGCGCGGTTGTTCCCGATGCGGTTGTCTCCGGCGTGGCTGTATCCGATACCGTTGTCTCCGGCGTGGTTGTTCCTGTTACGGTTGTGTCCGGTGTGGCTGTTCCCGATGCGGTTGTCTCCGGCGCGGTTGTTCCCGATGCGGTTGTCTCCGGTGCGGTTGTTCCCGATGCCGTTACCTCCGGCGCGGTTGTTGCCGATGCGGTTGTCTCCGGCGCAGTTGTGTCCGGCACAGTTGCCTCCGGTACGTTTGTTTCCGGCCCAGATGTTTTCGACTCAGATATATCTGTTCCGTCCGTCTCTGGCTTAGATGATTCTGTTTTATCCGCTGTTGTCCGTTTATCTTCGAACATTCTCTCCTGAACAGTGCTGTTCAGGGTTGCGGTATTCTGAACCCCGTCATCCTGTTTCACAGCTACCCTTGGTACTTCATGGGAGGAACGTCCGGCCACAGGCTCTGCAGTCTCTGTATCTGCGTCCTGGGCGTCCTGGGCTTCCTCTGCGGTATCCTCGTCATCCTTTTTTCCTGCCCCGGCAGCATCATCCGCTTCGGTTACCCTGCCCGATTCTTCGCTATCTGCGGATTCCTCTACCCTGTCCGCTTCTGCGCTATCTTCAGTTTCCTCTGCCCCGCCCGCTTCTGCGGCACCTGCAGTTTCCTCTGCCCTGCCTGCTTCCGCGGCATCTCCTGTCTTCCCTTCCCCGTCTTCTGAGGCATCTGTTTCTTCTATCCAGCCTCCATCCGCTGCATCTGTTTCTGCCATCCCGCCTGTTGCGGTATCTTCTGCTTCCTCTGCCTTCCCTGCCTGTTCCGTCTTCCGTCCGCTGTCAGATGGATTTGCAGGTGCGCCAAAATCAATCCGGTTATCCCCAAATGCATCCTCGTAGCCCTTAACATTCACACGCCTGGTTCTCTTTTCACCGCCCTCTGACAAATCAATGACCGTTGAAAATCCCATTGTGCTATCCCCGTTATTGACATAGAGAATTACAATCTCCTCCTGACCGGTAAGCGTATATGCATCATCCACATCCTCCGGCAGACGGATGAACGTGCGGATTTCCGCTTCCATACCCGGACCGTCAAACTCCGGATAAAATTCATACAAGGGCTCCTGGTTCTCAAAAAATATCTGATAATATTTTTCCAGCTTGCCATCCGTAAAATTTAAATCAGCTTCCGTTACCGGCGATGCCCCGTTTCCTATCATCTCTTCTATGGCATCCACAAAGTCTGACCCCTTAATGATAAAGTCCACACGTTCACCGGCGGCAGCATAAGCAATATTTGAACTGTTTCCCACATTCGCAAAAGCCAGTGCTGCTGACAGGCAAAATGCAGTCAATCTCTTCCCAATATTTTTCATATTGACCTCCCTTATAATTTACACATGAGAATATACACCTTTTGGGTTACATTTGAGTTACATTTGTTATTTTTTCGTAAATTCCCATTTTTTCTTGCCGAAGGCCCTATATCTGTATCATTCTCACCATGCGCATCAGCTCCAGCGCACTCCTGAAGCTGACCACCTCCCCCTTTGTAACTCTCCCCCGCACACTTCCCTGCATGCTGGAATTCTGTCTGTATTTTATATAAACCACCAGCACTTCCCTGGCCTTCAGCGCATGCTGAAACGGAATATGGTCTATGCTGTAAACCAGGTTATCTTTGCTGGCCTGGGGATGATGGGCACTGGCTTCCCTGTACTGTTTTTCCATCTCCCTGTTTAAAAACCTGTAATCCGTGGTGGGATGAGGGGCTCCCACCCAGTTGCACATCTCATCCAGCTTCAATATCATGTCTCCGGCCCCGTTGTACGGCACCGGTTCCCTGAGATAACAATTGCAGATTTCTCCATATGGTTCCCCTTCTTTTGTGCCCTGGATACATACCATCATCGTGCTTGCCCTGTCTGATACAATTAATTCCTCAATACGCCTTATGGCCTCTTCATCCTGTACCAATCTGCCGTTCATTTTTATCTCCTCTTTCATTCATGGTTTTTGATTTCCTGCTTACAACAGAATCCCTCTTTTGTTGTAAAACATTATTTTTACTGTCCCCCCTCACCTATCAGAAAAAACCTTTACGGTAAATCAGTACAAATTAAAATACACAAAAACCAGGCCGGTTAGATAGGATTTTAACCAGCCTGGTTTTTGTGCAGCAGAGCCCAAATAAACCAACAGCTTTTTACATTCATATGGCATACACGGAAAATATGTAGTATAATACTTTCAAACAGATGCCTGCTGTTTACAACAAAAGAGGGATTCTGTTGTATCTGTCTATCAGCAGATTCATTTTCTCCAGCTGTCTGAGGTGTTTCTCCCCGCTTTCCATTGTATAGATTCTTGTAGTATTGACACTGCTGTGCCCCAGTATATCTGCCAGCCTTACCAAATCCTTTTCCTGACTGTAATATACCCTTGCAAACAGATGCCTGAGATTATGGGGAAATACCTTGTCCGGGTTAACTCCTGCCTTTTGGCTGATTTGTTTCATTTCCCGCCATATATTGCTCCGGTCCATGGGCTTTCCGCTCCGCGTGACAAATATCATTCCGGATACAATATTCATTTTTCTTGCATATGCCTTAAGAAGCCTGCACAACCCATCGGTCAGGAATACGGTCCGTACCTTTCCCTTGCAGTCCACCTCTGCAATCTGCCTGTCCACTGCATTTACCGTAATGTAATTCAGCTCCGATATACGTATTCCGGTGGAACACACGGTCTGGAGCAGCAGGCACAGCCTCTCGTTTCCTTCGCTGCCGGCAACCTTCACCAGACGTATATACTCCTCCCTGGAAAGCTCCCTCTGCCCGGAACAGAATACCCTCTGTTTTACCTTTATGAACCGTACCGCACAGTCCTCCCAGCCAAGCCATCTCAGGAATCCATTGAGGGCAGCAAGGGCGCTGTTTGCAGTAACGGGAGAAAACCGTTCCCTCAGTCCTTCCTTCCACAAGATTACCATATCCTTGCTAACCGGTCTTCCATTCATATATGACCTGAACAGATTCAGATAATAATAATATTTTTTTATGGTGCCGCTGCTCATCTCGTTCTGATGCATCTGGCGGCAATAATCCTTCATCATACTGTCTGAAATTACTCTCTTAGCCATGTCCGTTCCTCCTTGAGCTGTCTTTGGTCTGTCCCTCATCGGGTAGGTTTCCCATTCCATTGCGGTTTATTCTGCCTTAATGATTAGGTTTTACAGGTAAAATAAACAGGCACCCGAAACCCAAACAGTTCCGGATGCCCATTCATAAGCTTACCATTTCATAATTACACCCTGTAAAGCTGCGCCTAACAGCGTCCTCCAGCTTCTACAGGCCAAGACCTTTGCTCACATTCACCACAAAATCCTGCACATTGGTCACAATGCTCTTGGCAGACAGGCTTCCCCTGTCCCCCAACTTGTTCACAGCAAATTCAGATACATCCACACTGTAAAAATACACCTGGCGGATGGTGCCGTCCGGCATAACGCGGAAAGACGGCGTCATGTTGCCTGTTGCAATGGAGTGAAGCGTGGTGGCCATGCAGATAACTGTGGTAGCCTTTTTCACACAGTCCCTCATGGCATCCTGCCCTTCATATACATTGGCATATACCTCAGGCAGCGGACCGTCATCACGAATGGAGCCCACCAGCACAAACGGCACATTTTTCTTCACACAGCTGTATATAATGCCGTTATCAATTCCCTCTTTTTCAACAAAGTCCGGAATAGAGCCGTGGTATTTTACCCGGTTGATGGTATCGATGTGGTTGTAATGACCGTTTGGCTGACTGTACTGGGTATAGATATTCTGCCCCAATGCAGTGTTTAAGTAAGCGCCCTCCAGGTCATGGGTGGCCAGTGCATTTCCCGCTAATAGAGCATCCACATATCCGTTCATCACCAGTTTTGAAAAGGCTTCCCTGGAATCGGAGTCAAAGGCGCAGGCAGGCCCCATAACCCACACCACATACCCGTGCTCCTTCTCATGGCGAAGCAGTTCATAGATGTTGTCGTAATCCTTGGAAAATGCAGTTTCCCTGGAACGTCTCTGGCGGAAGGCAAATGCCTCGTCATGGCCTCCCTCTCCCTCGTCAAAGCCATTGGGATATACGAAGATTCCGTCCTCACAGTTCTCAGTCCGCCCTGTAAAGACCAGGTCCCCCTGTTTTAAGTTCCTGAACTCCCTGACATAAACCGCTCCATTCTCATACACTGCCACGCAGTCCATACGGCTCTCTTCTGCCAGCAGCCACTGTCCCTTAACCTTAAAATACTCCGGAAAAATAGTGGTGGCATGGTAATTCTCCGGTGCAACCTTATCCTTTGGCGCCGGAGCCAGCACAGCGTCCGGCGCATCCGTAAATTGGCTCTGGCTGAAATCAGGCGCCTTATATTTTACCAGTTCAAATGACATTGAGTTATCCCCCTATACAATTATAATACTATATGATTTCATTCTTAAGTTTAAGCATATCACGATTCGCGGCGCCACGCAATGACGCCAGGCCATGTTTTCAACGGCCTGGCGTTATAATGTTGTATATCGAGTATTACTGCCTAAGGATTCACCACATTCTGCGGTGCTCCGCTGAGAAATGCATGGAGATTTTCCACCGCCAAATCCATCAGTCTCTGCCTGGATTCCTTGGGAGCCCATGCTATATGCGGGGTTATAATGCAGTTGACCGCATCCAAAAGAGGATTATCCATAGAAATAGGCTCCGCAGACACCACATCCACTGCTGCTCCAGCTACCTTTCCACTGTTCAGCGCATCCCTCAAATCCGACTCCACTATGAGCGGCCCTCTGGAATTATTAATAATCATTACTCCATCCTTCATTTTACCAATGGTATCCTTATTGATAATACCCTCTGTTTCCGGAAACAGAGGACAATGAAGGGCTATCACATCAGATGAGGCAAACACCTGATCCAAGGAGGCATATGTACACGTTTCGCTTACCAGCTGCGGATTCTGATATGTATCATATGCCAGTACCTTCATTCCCAAAGCCTGGGCTATGCGGGCCGTTCCCTGGCCGATGCGTCCAAATCCGATGATACCAATGGTCTTGCCGGCCAGTTCAATTAAAGGATGGTTCCAAAAACACCAGTCCTGATTCTTTGTCCAATCACCCCTTTTTACACAGTCCGAATGCTCGCCTATGTGATGGCACAGTTCAAGAAGCAGGGCTATGGCATATTGGGAAACAGCGTCCGTTCCGTAGGTGGGAATATTGGTCACAATGATTCCGGCTTCCTTTGCAGCCTTTACATCTACCACATTGTATCCTGTGGCCAAAAGACCAATGTACTTAAGCCTTGGGCAGGCATCAATGACCTCTCTGGAAACAGGCGTTTTATTGGTCAGTATAATCTCAGCATCTCCAATGCGGGCAGCAATCTGACTGTGGTCCGTGGTACGGTCATACACAGTTAAGTCCCCCATAGCCTCAAACCCCTCCCAGCTTAAATCCCCGGGATTCTCTGTATATCCATCTAATATTACAATCTTCATATATATTTTCATCCTTTCCTTTTACCCAGCGTGCAATACAGCGTTAATCCTCCACCAATGCCCATGCCCGGTTAATCACACGCTTGGTGTTCGCCAGAATGATATCCCCGTCTTCATTACCCCATGGTTTTACTTCCAGAGACAGAACATAGGGCATCAAAGACTGGAAGAAACCTTCCTCCTTTAAGACAGTAAAGAAATCTCTCAACTGTTCCACATCATTCGCACTGTTGGGAAATCCAAACCTGGGGTGCTGGTCGCCGTAGGCCTCACAGCCTTTTCTGACCACCGCATTCCCAATATGGAAATGAGTAATATAGGGACGCAGGGTCTGCACCACAAATCTGGACGTTTCATAAGTGGTTGGAAAATGTGATAAATCCACCATGAGTCCAAAGTTATTATGGGACATCCTCATATCTGCTGCAAACCTGGCCGCATAGGGTGCCGGTCCCATAAGGGCTGATTTATCCATGTCAAAATCAAATACCTCCAGTTCCACCATCATTCCCTTCTTTGCTGCATGGCTGCAGACAGACCTGGTGGTTTTTAAGAGCTGTTCATAGGCAAGATTCCGGGTTGCCTCCTCCCATCTGCCTGCCAGGAACGCAATTCCGCCAGCCCCCAGATATTCGGCCTCATCCACGGCCTTTATAAGTACCTGCTCCGCCTGTTTTCTTCCATCTTCATCTATATTATTGGGGTTAAGTCCGGGCCCCAGCAGGCATGGCTGTGCGCCAAAACATACCTTAAGATGGGATTGTTCCAGAAGATGCTTTACCTTTTTCCTGGTCTCTTCATCTGGAATGCTGGTTATCTCAACTGCCGAGAAATATTCATCTGCTGCAATTGTCTTTATGGAATCCAACAGATTATAGGATACCGGCGGATGGCTCATCCACTGGATGGTTCCCACCTGAAAATATTTCTGAATTGAATCTTTCATGAGCTTCTCCTTCAACTTATCTATTAAAATACCCGTTCTGTTTTATCACTTGCTTCTGCCGGATTACCTCCCTGGCTCTTGCAGCTATATTCCGGGCTCCATACCCATATTTTTCCATTAGCTGGTCAAGGTCACCGGACTCTGCAAATGTCTCGGCTCCCAGGATTGACACGGGTACAGGGCAGGACGCAGATACCGCCTCTGCTACCGCACTTCCCAAACCTCCCCGGATTGAATGTTCTTCCACGGTTAGTATGGCCCCTGTCTTTCCGGCACATTCTTCTATAAGCTCTGCATCAATGGGCTCAACCGTATGCATGTCAACAACTGTGGCGCAGATTCCCTGCTGTTCCAAAAGGTCCGCGGCCTCCAGTACACGGTGAAGTACGGTTCCGGTAGAGATAATAGTAACGTCGCACCCTTTCCTGTGAACGATTCCCTTTCCAATCTCAAATTCCATATTATCCTCATATACCACCGGGTGAGGAGCCCTGGACAGACGAAGATATGCCGGCCCCTTGTAGTCTGCCAGTGCCATGACTGCCTTTTTTGTTTCCACTGCATCTGATACGGATATAACTGTCATACCTGGAATGGACCTCATGGCGGCTAAATCCGTAATGGCCTGATGGCTTGCCCCGTCATAGGAATCCGACAGTCCGCAGTATGTTCCGCACAGACGCACATTCAGGCCGTCATAGGCAATCAGGGACTGGATAGGGTCTAATGCCCTGGATGTCATAAAAACAGCAAATGTATTAACATAGGGAATGAATCCCTCCAGCGACAGCCCTGCCGCCATATTAACCATGTTGAGCTCGCTGATACCCACATTGAAATAACGGTCCGGATACTCTTTTCCAAAGAGGACGGACTTTGTGGACCCCCCCACATCTGCTTCCAGCGCAACCACCTTCCGGTTTAGCCCGCCCAGTGCTTTTAATGCCTGTCCATAGGCATCCCGGATAGCTATCTTATCACTCATGTGCCCTGCCTCCTAACTCCAGTTTTGCCTGCCTGTATTCCTCATCATTGATGGGCTTTCCATGCCAGATATTCTTTCCTTCCATGAAGGAGACTGCCTTTCCTTTTACAGTACGGCAGATAATGATTGAAGGCCTGTCCTTTACTGACTTTGCCTCTGATACCGCATCTGTAATGGCCGCCACATCGTGGCCGCTGCAGCTGATTACATTCCATCCAAATGCATTCCATTTGGCGGCTATGTCTCCCATGGGCATGATTTCTTCCAGTGTACCGTCCAGCTGCACACCATTATAATCCAAAATAGCTATGCAGTTGGCAGTCTTAAATTTCGAGCCAGCCATGGCCGCCTCCCACACAGCTCCCTCCTGTGTCTCACCATCACCCATAACCACATATATATATGCGCTGCTTCCTTTCAGCCGTTCCCCCAGCGCCATGCCGATACCGGCACCCAGGCCCAGGCCCAACGGGCCTGTGGATAGTTCAATCCCCGGTGTCTTATGTACGCAGGGGTGGCCCTGGAGATGGGAACCCAGCTGACGCAGGGTCCTCAGGTCCTCTCTCGGAAAATACCCCATATCTGCCAGAATCAGATACAGCATAGGTGCCGCATGCCCTTTACTTAGTATGAGCCGGTCCCTGCCCTCCATATTTGGATTCCCGGAATCCGTGTTCATGATTTCATAGTACAGAGCGGCCAGAATCTCCGTGCAGGACAGAGAACCACCGGGATGGCCTGTCTGAATGCTGTGCAGCAGGTCAATGAGGCCGCCGCGCAGTTGAAGACATTTATTATCTAATTCCAACTTTCTTTCTTCCGTCATATGCTATCTCCTCTATCAATAATCCTCACCAATGGATTTAATCCGTAAAAGCAGCTGTCATATCTTTAACCCATTGCGCTACAAGAGCCTCCCCATCTACATCATATGCAAAGAAATTGTTGGGCTCACGTCCCCATAATCCCATATAATCAATAATGGTCTCTCCATCGCAAAGTCCCTGGGTTTCAATGTCAATTGTAGTGTGCATGGTACGGAACCACTGCGGATTAATTAAATAACCTGTTGTGGTTAAATCATTAAGGCCAATCTCTCCCTTTTTTCTATTGGCCTGATTTTCTGCCTTTATTTCTCCCACTTTATTTCCATTTTTATCATAAATAGGTTTTGCCGCCTTATTGATACGGAAACTCAGCAGCCTGGTAAGAAAATCCGTTACTCCGGTTCCGGCTTTGGAAATAGTCTCCAAATCCTCCACCCTCTGGGTGACCATATCACATACATCCAGGCCCAACTGCACCACGGGTATTTTAGAGTTGTACACCACCTTAGCCGCCTCCGGGTCCACCATAACATTATAGCTGGCCCTAGGAGCCTGATTGCCGGATACCTTAAAGGTTCCCCCCATAAAAATCACTTCTTTCACATGATTTTCAAAGTCAGGGTCCAGTAAAACAGCTAACGCGATATTGGTCATGGGGCCTAAAACAAGAATTGTAATTGGCTCAACTGCTTCCTTTGCAATGCGTACTAATTCAACCGGAGCATATCCCTTTCCCACCTTTGTACAGGGCATGGGGAACCCCAAATCTCCAAACCCATCTTTACCATGCATCCAGGATGCTTCAATGGAAGGGCGCACCAAGGGGCGGTATGCTCCTTTATACACAGGAATATCCTGCCGTCCGCATACTTCAAGTGTGCGCAGTGCATTGATTGCGCACCAGTCTACTCCCACATTGCCGTTGGTAACAGTAATCGCCTTAACATCAAACTTTCCGCTTGCAAGGACCCATAAAATGGAGGCCGCATCATCATCTCCCGGGTCCGTATCAATAATAACCGGTATTTTATCTGTATTTTCCATACATCTCTCCTTAGTTTTAATAATCCGGTAAATCAATGGCAGTTAACTCCCCAACATTAATTCCGGTAAAAATGTTACGATTGCAGGACAATATGTTATAAGGAACAGCGTTAGCACCAACAGTGCAAACATCGGCATGGCTTTCCTGGCAATCCGCATAACAGGAATCTTCGTCACTGTATTTGCCATGAACAATGATAAGCCTAAAGGCGGGGTCAGAAGTCCCAGTGTCGTGTTAAGCGCCATAATGACACCCAGATGGACCGGGTCCACTCCTACCGCCGTAAGTGTTGGAAGTATCATGGGGGCAGTAATTAAAATTGATGAAATACCTTCCATAAAACAACCGATTATCAACAGCGCAATATTAACCAGCAACAGAAGCAGATATTTGTTGTCCGTAAGGCCAATTAATATCTCGGAAATCATTTTGGGTACATTTTCAAACGTAATCATATATGAAAAGCAGGATGCCATTGCAAAAATTGCAGAACAACTTCCCAATGTTTTTCCGGTATTTACAAGAATAGCCGGCATATCCTTCCACTTCAGTTCCTTATAGACAAACATTCCTAACAAAAATGAGACGACACAGGCCACGCCTGCTGCTTCTGTGGGAGTGAAATATCCGGTATAAATCCCGCCTAATACTACAATGGGAATCGACAGGGCTCCGAACCCTTCCGGGAGGGCTTTTATAATTTCCTTGATGGAATAGGCCTCGCTGGTGGGGAAATTATATTTTTTAGCATACCAGCATACCTGTAGCATAAGTACAATTCCCATAAGTATACCCGGAACCAGTCCTGCCATAAGCAGCGCTCCTACGCTTGTGCCAGATACCACCCCGTACATAATCAGAGGCAGGCTCGGAGGAATAATGGGACCTATGGAAGCAGATGCACAGGTCAGGGCAGTGGCATACTCCTTGTCATATCCCTGTTCCGTCATCATCTCTATTTCCATTGGCCCTAATGCAGCCACATCTGCAACAGCAGAGCCTGTTACCCCGGCAAACATCATGGAGGCTACAATATTTATATGTGCCATACCTCCTTTGAATCTTCCCACACACACCTTTGCAAAGTGGATAATTCTACCCAGGCTTCCCCCCTTATCCATAATATTTCCTGCAAGTATGAACAGAGGGATTGCCACCTGTACAAATGTATTCATTCCTGAAAATTGGCGCTGCAGAATGGTCCAGGCAGGAAGGTCATGAGTAGCAAAATAAAACAGACAGGTTCCTCCTAAAACATAGTAAATAGGAATTCCCACTATCATTAAAACTGCAAATATTATAAATACGATTCCCATAAGCTATTTCCTTTCTGCCGCCTTTAATTCGCTAATCTTATTGACTATATTGACAATACCAAAATAAATTGCGAATGCATATCCTATCATAGGTCCTAAGTAAACATAAAACAGCGGAATCCGCAGTTGGGCTGATAAAGTACCCGCATTATACGCATAGGCAATATAGTCTTTTCCTGACCACAATACAACTCCCATAAAAAGACAGCCGAAAATAATCCAGAAAATACTCATACAGCCTTTGACCTTTTCAGAAAAACCGTGGATGAACGCATCTACGTTGGACAGCATTCCATGTCTGCTGGCCACAGCAAACCCAAAAAATGTAGCCCATATACAGCAATACGTACTGACCTCGTCCAGCCATACCACCGGTATATTAATATTACGTCCCAGTACACCTATAAAAACGGACAGTCCCAATATTCCCACAAATATTCCTATAAATATATTCAGGATTTTTTCAAATACCGCTGCTATCTGGTTTAAGCTTTTTATAATGCCCTTCTGTTCCTTCATTTGTTCCTCCTATCCGCCAGCCGGATGCAGTGCATCCGGCTCTTGCCCAGGTGCTACTTTAATTCCATTATCTTTTTTGCAATATCCTGTACCCATGGCTCCATCTGACTTAAATACTTTTCCCGCACAGGGGCAATGGTTTGATGAATGGCATCTACATCAATATCAATCATTTCCACGCCCTGTGTCTTTAAATATTCAATATCATCTTTATTAATCTGATTTGCCACTGTATTTAACTCTGTCAGACAATCTGCCATGCATTCATCCAAAACAGCCTTATACTCATCCGGTAATTTCTCATACAAAGGCTTTGAAATCACTAAATACATAGGAGAGGCGAAAATCTTGGGTTCGGCCATATATTTTACGTGGTCATAAAAATTCATGGTACGCACACTTGTGGGAACATGGTCCAACCCGTCCACTACTCCCAGCTGCAGACCGCTGTACAACTCAGACCAGGCGGTTGTGGTGGAGTTACATCCCAATGCCTGGAAGGTATCAACCAGAACCGGAGAACCCATGACGCGGATTTTCTGACCCTGAAAATCTGCTACGGTCCTGATTGGTTCCTTGGTGAACAGCATGCGGAAATAATCCTGGTAATAGCCAACTGCTATAATATTGTTATCTAATGCCTGCTTCTTAAGCGGCTCCATGATTTCATCATCGTTCATAGCCTCTTTCAGAGCTTCGTCACTGGCAAATATCCCCGGCAGGTTAATCACTTCAAAAGACGGCACAAAGTTAGCTAGAAGGGTAACAGCGGCAAGGTTTCCGGCAATGGTTCCCATCTGCATTCCTTCAATTACTTCCTGTTCAGAGCCAAGTGTACCTGAATGATAGATTTCAATTTTAAACTTTCCATTGGTCTTGTCAGCCACCTCTTTGGCCATATTTTCAGCGGCAATATTCATAAAATTATCCGGCGACTGGGTATGGGATATTTTCCATGTGATTTCAGGGAGGTCCTCCGAAGCCTGACTTCCTGCTTCTGATTGCTGCTCCTGATTTGTGGTCTGTTCTTTTCCGGCAGACGTGCTATTGGAACTTCCCCCGCATCCGGCCATTAACGATGAACCTAACACTACCGACATAATGATACTGACTGCTCTTTTCATCCTCTTCATTTTTCCTTCTCCTTATATAGTTCTCAGCTTTTATCTTTTATTGTACTCTTCGATAAATGGTTTCAAATATTGTACGGATGCCTGGGCCATCTTATCGGGATTTTCTCCCGGAAGTATCTCCACCGATACCCACCCATCATAATCTGCCATCTTCAGAGCGTCAAAAACTCCTTCAAAATTTATGTGTCCCATTCCCGGCGCATACCGGTTGGAATCTGCAAGATGAACATAACGAATCCATTTGCTGTTCCTCATAAGGCTTTTTCCGATATCATCATCCTCAATGTTCATATGGAACACATCCGGCTGTAATCCGCAATTTTTTTTGCCTACCTGTTCCAGGATAGCCGCACCTTCATCAACACTGTTAATAAAGTTTATCTCATATCTGTTAACCGGTTCCAAAATCATTTCCACATTATACTGCCCTGCAATGTCGCATATCTCCCGCATTGTCTCTATGAACCGTTTTTCTGTCATCTGCCGTGATGTGTCTTTTGAAATGAACCCCCTGGCACGTCCGATATTTACCTTTCCCCCAAATTCAGAAGCCAGCTTAATCAAATCAGCAAATACCCCTATTGTCTCTCTGCGTACCCCGGGATTGGGGTGAGTGAAATACATTCCTCTCTCTGCAAATACCTGTCCTGTAGAAATGCAGCTTATCTCCATCCCATACATTTCCAGCCATCGCCTTAATTTGTCCCCGTTAATCTCAGATGCATCCTTAAGTGCCAGTTCCACGCCGTCATAGCCACATTCAGAAGCTTTTCTTATGGATTCCTCAAACCCCCTCCATACAACAAATGCGCTTTCCTTTGCCTCACTTCCCGCCACTGTAACCGCTATTTTCATACCAGCCTCCTATCTGTTTAAATCATGGAATATATCTTCCTGTAATGGAATGATTGGCTGACACAGATGTTCCTCAGCTTCCCCAATCAGTTCCAGGGAAATAGAATGCCGGCCGGCCTCGTACTCAGTATCCAGCCATGCATCCAGAATATCCAATGCTTCCAGCTCACCTATCACCTTCCCCCCAAGGCACAAAACATTTGAATCATTATGGGCTCTTGTCATCTTCGCCATATAGGTATCGGTGCACAACGATGCCCTAACCCCTTTAAACCGGTTGGCTAATATACTCATACCGATTCCGGTCGAACATATAAGTATTCCTCTGTCCGTTTCCCCCCTTGACACTGCGCCGGCAATTTTTGCTGCATAGTACGGATACCTTACTATTTCTTCAGTGCCGCTTCCTATATCTACATACGCAATCTCCCTTTTTTTCAGATGCTCCATGATTGATTGTTTTAATTTATATCCGCCATGGTCATTTCCAATATAAACCGGTTTCTGCAGCATTATAAATACCACCTTTCAACATATAAAATTTTTTCTTCCCCTTCCCTATAGCAGCATCCGCACACACCGGGCGGGGGTGAATCGTTTCATTTTGTACCTAAAAGATAATCATCTTACCATTCCAACACTTTCCCTGATAATAAGATGATTTTCTAATGTAATCCGTTTCGTTGTATCCATGCCTTCACTTCCGTTTATGCATGCATGCAGCATTTTCAAACATTCTGTCCCCATATTATATTTCGGTTGATGGACTGTGGTTAAGGCCGGATTTGACAGGTTGCTCATTTCAATATCATCATATCCAATAATTGAAACATCCTGGGGAATGCGATACCCCATGGTCTGCACTCCCTTCATTGCACCGATTGCCATCATATCATTGGCTGCAAAAATTGCAGTGGGAGGGTCAGGCAGGCTCATCAGCTGTTTCGCCAACCGGCATCCGCTTATCCAGCTGTAATTTCCGCTAACAACATATTCAGGCCTGTAGCGAAGCTTCCGTGATTCCAGGTAACGTTTATATGCATCCAGCCTGCACTGGCTGGAATAGGATTCCATCATGCCTGTAATCATGGCAATCTGCTTGTGCCCGTTCTGTCCCAGAAAATTCATTGCACAGATGACACCTTGCACATCATCTGCATTTACAACATGAAACTCATTTCTGATGTCAATACTGGCATCACCTAATACCAGCGATGTCCTCTCCTTCACATCAAGCAGTTCGCCATACTCCAGACGCGGCTTTAATAAGATAATCCCATCAACGCCTTTGGAAAGCAATGCTTTTATATATGCCCTTTCCTTTTCCGTATCCCTGTCATCGTTACATAGAAATACGGTCAGTCCTTCCCGTCTTGCTGCATCTTCAACACCCCTTGCCAATTCCGGATAATATGGATTGGTTATGCTGGGGATAATCAAGCCAATATTCTTAGTTGTCTTGGTCCTAAGGGCACTGGCGGTCATATTGTAATGAAAACCTACTTCCTTCATTGCATCATAGACCTTGCGTTTGTTGCCCGGCCTTACATTATTCTTGCCATTCAAAACATTGGATACGGTTCCCAGGGAGACTCCTGCAACCCTCGCAACATCTTTTATTGTTGCCATCTTCCTTTACCCCCGCATACTGTAATTTATATTTCCAAAATAAAACGTTTCATTTTATGGTCAAATTATATCAGCGTACACTGCATATGTCAATAATATTTGTGCAATATGTCGATGTGCATAGGTTTGTGAAGATTTTTTTTACTAATATGCACAACTTTTATCGTTTTTTAATGCAAATAAATGAAACGGTTCATTTTTCTCCCGGCGTACATCCTTTATTTCACCCCCTTGACCATATACATTTTAAGACACGCTCTAGTATTAAATGCTTTTATATGTTAGAATGACGAAAGAATATGCTTTACACGGAAAGGAACAGCAGCTGTTATGTCAGAAATCAAAGAACAAATTATTGAGTCAAAACCGTTGCGCGAGCAGGTTGCGGATATTGTCAGAGGTATGATTTTAAGGGGCGATTTAAAAGCAGGAGAGCAAATCAGTGAACGTACCATTGGCCAGATGCTTAATGTCAGCACCACCCCTGTAAAGGAAGCATTTCGTTCCCTGCAGGCTGAGGGCCTTATCTATACGCGCCCGCGCCGCGGCTCATTCGTATCCGAGATATCGATTGATAATATGCTGGAAATTGCTTTTATGAGAAGTTCATTGGAAGGCGTGGCCGCATATTATGCTGCTAAAAATGCCACTGACAGCCATTTAGCTGAAATGGGCAGGATATTGGATATGGTATATCCGTTGCTATCACTTAAAGATGAGAAGTCACTGGAAGAGATTCAGCAGTACAATATTTCTTTTCACTCAGTCATCCGCCAGACATGTAATAATAACTATCTTGTCCATCAGATAGAAACCCTGCGCACCATTGATTATAGTTTCCGCAAAGCAGCCCATATGAAATATATTGAAGAGCCAATCCCCGCCCACCAGGAGCATAAGGCTATACTTGAAGCAATTTCTTCTCACAATTCCTCGTTAAGCGAGAAGCTGATGGTTTCCCATATCCGCCGGGTAGCTCTGTTCGTTGCTGACTGTGCAAAAAAAATTCAATAATTAAAAAAATAATAAAACCTATTGACAAATCCATTTTATCGTGATAGTTTAATATTACACCATCTGATATACCAGATATCAGATATCACAAAACTATATAATATGGAGGTCAACACATGAAACGCAGCGATTTAGTAAACGTATTTGGTACAGAACATCCGGTATTAGGAATGATTCATCTTCCTCCGCTCCCAGGCTCTCCTTGTTACAGCGGTAATATGGATGATGTGATTGCCCATGCACTGCGGGATGCAGAAACTTTGTCCGGCAATGGGGTCACATCCATGATTATTGAGAATCTGGGAGACTATCCCTATTACCCGGAAACGACAGAGCCGGAAACAGTTGCGGCAATGACCAGGGTTGCACTGGAAATCCGCAAGCGTTATGATATGCCGCTGGGCATCAATATCCTGAGAAATTCATGGAAAGCAGCCATGGCTGTTGCCGCTGCTGCCGACTGCCAGTATATCCGGTTAAATGTCCTTACAGATGCCACTGTAACTGACCAGGGCCCAATCGTAGGAAAGGCTCATCTTTTAGCAAGATACCGTAAAAGTATTGATGCTGAAAATGTTATGATTTTCGCTGATATTTACTGCAAACATGGAGCACCCATGACTCCAAGAAGCCTGGATACCGTAGCAAAGGAAATGATTGGACGCGGCATGGCAGACGCTTTGATTGTAGATGGCGCAGACTCTTCCCAGCCCGCTCCAATGGAAAAAATCCAGGCAGTCCGCAACGCAGTTCCTGACACGCCAATATTCCTGGGCAGCGGAATGACAGTCAATACCACTGACTATCTGAAAGTTGCGGACGGCTGTGTGTTTGGATACGGAACAAAACCCAGCGGAGATATGAACGATCCTGTTGACGGACCAACCGTGAAGCAATTCATGGAGCAGGTAAAGCAGCTGTAATGACCTTGGTCCGGCGTTCATTCATACTATCCCTACTCTTTGGTATATGGGCATGGTTTGCTGAAACCACAGGGCTTGTCACTTGGGCAGGCGCAGCTGGCTGTACTACATATTTTGCCTGCTGCGGCTGCGGACAGGATGCACAGAAAGGTATCTGGTCTAATTTAAGCGGTATTTTCTGGGCGTCCTTGTCCCTGTGGCTGACTGACCAAAATGTGAATCCGTACCTGCTCATGACTATCTTTACCTTTATCATGTGCATACAGAGCATTCATCCCCGGCTGTCCTTTACCTCAGGTACCTTTATCGGATGCTTCTGTACATTTGCTGCTGACGGACCGTCCACAGCATTGATTCTTTCCCTGCTTATAGGCAACGGAATCGGACTTGCCAGTATATATTTGTCCGACCTGCATGCCGCGCATCAATACCGTTTGAACAACTGAATAGCTGAACAACCAGATAGAGGGTATGCCCAGAACCTTAATACCGGTTCCGGGCATACCCCCTCTTCATTTTAAAAATGATTCTGTTTATATGGTTCAGCGTTCATCTGCGTATGCCACACTTTCCCGCTCCACGACCCGGGTTTCTAACATAATGTGACGTTTGTCTTCCGGAATAGTTTCCCCGGCCAGAATCCGGCCAAGAAGCCTGAATGCAGTAACGCCAACCTCATATTTAGGTTGAAGGACCGTGGTCAGGGATGGGGTGCATAATTTACCCATTTCAATATCATCAATCCCCATAACGGATATGTCAGCAGGGACTCTGTATCCCATGGACTGAACTGCCTTCATTGCCCCTATGGCCATCATATCGTTGGCCGCCAATATAGCGGTCGGAACCGTATCCAGCCTGACAAACTCTTTAGCAATTGCGTATCCGCTCTTCCAGCTGTAATCCCCATAAGCTACATACTCAGAACGATAAGATATGTTTCGGGATTCCAGACTTTTTTCATATGCCTTCATTTTGCCAAACCCGGAAGGCGATTCCATAAGCCCGCTAATAAAAGCAATATTTCTATGTTTGTATTGAAAAAGTAAGTTCATGGCTTGGACCACCGCCATATATCCGTCTGTACTGACCGTCATGAGTTCCTGGTCACAGCGGTAATCCCAATCTTCTACAACAAGGGCAATATGGCTGTTCAGCCTGCGCAAGTCCTCCTGGCCGGATTTGGGTTTTAGCAGTATGATTCCATCTACTCCTTTACTCAGAAGAGCACCGATATAATTCCTTTCCTTTTCCTCGTCGCGGTCACTGTTGCAAAGAAATACGGTAAATCCTGCTTTTCTTGCTTCGTCCTCCACGCCCCTTGCCAGCTCAGGATAAAAGGGATTGACAATTGTAGGTATAATCAGCCCTATATTTTTTGTTGTCTTAGTCCGGAGTGCGCTGGCAGTCATATTATACTGGAATCCTAACTGGTCAACTGCCTTATATACCTTCTCTCTATTTTGCGGACGAACACTTTCCTTTCCATTAAGCACATTAGAAACCGTTCCGATGGAGACTTGGGCTACTCGTGCAACATCCTTTATTGTTACCATTTGGTTCCTCCCTGCAGTGAATGTAACGATTCATCATTTTCTCCCTCATGGTAACATCCTTTTTACATTCCGTCAACTTTGTTTTATACCAGATACTGGCAGAAGACAGGCTGACCCCGTTGAGACTCCTTCAACTCCTACTCCACAAACAACGCCGTGGAATAATACCTGTCCCCGCTGTCAGGCAGCAGCACAACTATGGTCTTTCCTTCATTTTCCGGCCGCTTTGCCACTTCTATGGCAGCATACAGGGCAGCTCCCGATGAAATTCCTGTCAGTAGACCCTCTGTCCGGGCCAGCATCTTTGCTGCGGCAAAGGGAGCCTCATTGTCCACGGTTATGATTTCATCATATATATGGGTGTCCAGCACCTTGGGAATAAATCCTGCCCCAATTCCCTGAATCTTATGGGGGCCGGCACTTCCTCCTGAAAGAACCGGTGATGTGGACGGCTCCACGGCTATGACCTTAATACCAGGATTCTTTTCCTTCAAATATGTACCGGTGCCCGTAAGAGTGCCTCCTGTTCCCACGGATGCCACGAATATATCTACCTGCCCGTCCGTATCCTCCCAGATTTCCGGCCCCGTGCTCTCCATATGGGCTTTGGGGTTCACCGGGTTGTCAAACTGCCCTGGTATGAAGCTGTCCGGTATCTCCCTTGCCAGCTCCTCCGCTTTTTCAATGGCCCCGCTCATTCCCTTCTCACCAGGTGTAAGGACGATTTCAGCTCCATATGCCTTCAGTATATTGCGGCGCTCCACGCTCATGGTATCCGGCATGGTCAGTATCATCCTGTAGCCCTTGACCGCCGATACCGCGGCCAGACCGATGCCTGTGTTGCCTGATGTGGGCTCAATGATGACGGAGCCTGGCTTCAGTCTGCCGGTGCGTTCCGCATCTTCAATCATGGCCTTTCCGACTCTGTCCTTAACGCTCCCGGCCGGATTAAAGTATTCCAGCTTCACAAGAAGACGCGCCTTCAGCTGCTCCTTCTTCTCGATGTTGGTCACCTCCACCAATGGGGTGCTGCCTACAAGTTCAATGGCTCCCTTGTAAATCTTAGACATAGCTTCCACCGTTCCCACACAGGCGTGCAGGGCCTTTCTTTTTTATTCATAGTTAATCAGTAGGTTTTCTAGGATTATATGACCGAAGCTGCTATTTGTCAAGTATTTTATGTTGTGTTACTTCCACCAGGAATTATAAACCGGCCTGGACTGAAGCTTTTCAGCTTATGGGCTCCGCCATAACGCCGTTTGAATCAAAGGTATAGGACACCCCGTCAATATCCATGGTTGTATCATGAATCATGGCTCCATTGGGGTCAAGATAATACCAGGCTCCATCCACCTGCACCCAACCTGTCTGCTTCACATATCCCTTCATATAATACCATCTGCCGTCCACATGCTTCCAACTATCGGCAGGAATCAGAGCGCTGTAATCCGTAAATGCCAGCTCGATGGTTACATTGCCGTTGATGCCGTCCACTGTACCTGTATCGGTACACTGCCATATGGTCCGGTTGGGATAACTGTTGACAGTCCCGTACCTGGCATACCATATATCGTAGGGAATCTGGCTGGTATCCATGTTCCTGGTCAGCCATTCATTGTTTCCGTATACCACGGGATGATATCCCGCATCGGATATAGTCCTGCAGAATGCATTTACATTGTCCGTAATCTGCTGCCTGGTGAGCCCGTTATCAAGAAGATGCTGGGATTCCACATCATAGGCAATGGGATAGGATATGGGAAAATCCTTAATTACCTTCAGCACGAAATTGGCCTCGTCAATGGCAGTCTCCACGTCCAGGGCCTGGGTATAGAAAAATACTCCGGTCTGAATGCCGTTGGCAAACGCCTCTGTAACGTTCCTGTCAAAATAGGGGTCTTTATCCTTGTAATACCCCACCCGTATCATGGCAAATGACACGCCGTCCGCCGCTGCCCTGGACCAGTCTATGCCGTTCTCATTGGCCCGGTTCTGGTACTTGGTCACGGTGATTCCCTTTGCCAGCGCCCCTGCAATGGGCGCCCCTGATGCATCTGTATACTGCCCGTTCTCCAGTGTCCAGGGCTGTGCTCCATAGGCTGCTGCCGGAGCGTACAGGGACATGGCCCCTATGATGGCTGCCGCCGTGCCTGCCGCCATACGTTTTCCTGTTTTTCCTAATTTCCCCTTACTGATTCTGCTCCTGCTGCTGCGTTCCGGCGTTCCCAATATCCTCATCTCATCCACCTCATACTCTCAGATTTCATATGAATCCATGATTCCATATTAACCCATATATCTTCTTTATTTTAGCACAAAGGAATTGTCATCTTGTTGAGGTTTTCTTAATCTTTCCTTTCAACTTAAAAATCAAATTCATTTTCCCAGTCAAACTCCCCTGACTCCTCCAGGCACTGGGGCCAGTGGCTGCACCAATCCGGCACCCCGGGATGTTCCACCCGGTCCAGGCTGGGGGTATATGGCTTTAAATCCAGTACAGGACTTCCCTGCCGGGCATCTGCATACGCAATGCGGACAATGCCGGCGTCATGGTCCAGGCAGAGAATCTGTGCAACGGTCAGGGCAATGGGATTGGGCCTCTGGGGAGAGCGGGTCGCAAATGTGCCCATTATATCCGGTGAATGCTTATAGGGGTGTTCCACCTCCAGTATACTCCGGCTCTCCTCATCGTCGCAGCCGTCAAACCACCAGAGGATGTCTGTATGGCTAAAGCCCTCCAGGTTCTTAAGAGCCGGGATGAATTCCGGAAGTACTTTTATAAACATGCCCTCCCCATCCATTTCCATGGTGCCAATCTGCTTTACTGTAAATTGATTCATGCTGAAACCTCCTTTATTTGATGGCTTCAGTCTAAACCCTCACACGGTGTCAGAGTCAATACTCTTTGCACCGGCGTCTGTACTTCCGTAAGAAAATTCCGGGAATCGGATTCATTGTAGGCACCTATATGGCAAATCTGGCGGCTTGGGCCGGCCATCTCATACTGGCCATGCTCCTCCAGCCAGCAGGCAAAGGCGTGATAGGATGTCCCAATATTCTTATACGGGCCGTAAACCATAATACAGGCCATCTCCTCCACCGGTTCAGTTTCCCTGTAGCAGAATCCCCCCTTATCCTGTCCCCTTTTTTCCGCCATGACTCCCACCTCAATGTCCACCCCGTCTCCCGCCTGTTCCTCATTGTGATAAATAGCCAGGTTGTTAACGCCAGGGGCCAGCTCTGCCTGTTCCTCCTCCACAAATGCATAAAGCCGTTCCCACAGATTCCCTTCGCAGAAATGGTCTGCCACGGTTTCCCTCAGGGATAAAATCAGATGGCTGGGAACAGACTTCATGGTCACGTTATAATGTGTCTCAATGGTGTTCTCCATAAAATCCCTCATGGCAGTCTCTATCTTGCGGATGCGCTGCTGTTCCAGCCGGATTGTATCTGAAAGCTGCCTCTTTTTATCCTCCAGATACCCTATCACATCCCCGCTCTCCCAGCATTCCAGCACTTCCCTGATTTCCGTCACATTAAAATCCATGTCCCTGAGCAGGCATATTTTCTGCAGGGCCGGTATCTGGTCCGTGGTATACATCCGGTATCCTGTAAACCTATCAATAGCAGCAGGCTTTAAAAGTCCCGCCTCATCATAGTAACGCAGCATCCTTACCGACACCCTGGTAAGCTTTGAAAACCCGCCAATCCGGAACATAAAGCCGCCTCCCTTTATCTGATGTATTCAATATACACTTTAGTATAACGGTTCTTTAAGCATACTTCAATACTCGGTATGCTCCATTATGATGTATCTCTACCGGTCCATGACCCTGCAGAATATCACCGCAACCACAGTGCTGATAAAGGTGGCCGCCAGGGCAGGACCCACAATGGCAGTGGGATTCACGCTCCCGTACTGGCTCCGGTATGCAATCATATTCATGGGTATGAGCTGCAATGAGGATATATTGATAATGAGAAACGTACACATCTCATTGCTGGCAGTTCCCTCCTGCCTGGCTGCACTGCCCTTTCCCGCTGCACCGCCCTCAGCCGCACCTGACTGCCTGCGTCCCTCCTCCACCTTTTTCAGTTCCTCCATTGCCTTTAGACCGGCTGGTGTCGCAGCCCATCCAAGGCCAAGTATATTTGCAATCATGTTGACGCTTATCTGTTTCCTGGCCTCGCCGTCCGGGTCCAGCCTTGGAAAGAGAAAGGTGAGTACAGGTCCCATTCTTTTTGCCAGCTGGTCCACCAGCCCGGAACGGTGCCCTATTTCCAGTACCCCGGTCCACAGGGTCATGACACCCAGCATGGTGATGCAGAGCGTCACCGCCTCTTTTGATGCCTGGATTGCCCCGTCGGTCACAGCCGTCATCTGGCCGTGAAGCGCCCCCCAAAGTATTCCTGTCAATGTCATTCCCGCCCATAGATAATTCAGCATGTTTTCCCGCCTGTTTCATGGCATTCTTATTCCATTTTATTCCCGGCCCTGTAGAATATACCCATTCTGACCCTTGTCTGAAAATCCAATCCCGCCGGCTTTTCTGCCCAATCCTTCCCAAATATTCATAATTGCCCCTTCTCTGTAAGAATTATTACACTGGCTTGCGTAAAATTTACAGTTCATTACGTTTACATAACTTCTATTGACCCTGGAGCAGCTCCATAGTATATTCTCACCATGTCAGTGATGACAACGTGCGGCGCCGGCCAGTACACCGGCGAAACGGCAGCCGCATCCCCGAAAGAATATTGAGATAAAAAATATGAAAATGAATGGACTGATTGACAGACTGAAAGGAGACATGATTATGAAGAGACAGACAAAATGGTTCCTGATTCCATGTGCAGCCATGGCCCTGACCCTGGGCAGTGCGCTGGTATCATTTGCAGCTACCGGATGGGCCGAGGAAAATGGCGAATGGGTCTATTATAACAACGACGGGAGCAAGGCTGCCGATGTATTTAAGAAATCCGGCAACAACTGGTTTTATCTGGATTCCGACGGAATCATGGCAAAGAGCCGGCTGATTGAGGATGATGACAATTACTTTTATGTCAACTCAGCCGGGGCAATGGTCACCAACCAGTGGCGCTCCATTGAAAATGAGGACGCGGGCTCTGATGAGCCGGATGAGTGGTGGTACTATTTCCAATCCAACGGCAAGGCCGTTAAAAAATCCGGCAGCAGTGACAATGTAAAGTTCGTCACCCTTCCCACCTCCACCGGACAGGCCAAGTTTACCTTTGACGACGAAGGGCACATGCTTTACGGATGGATTGACGAGAGCGGGGAAATGCTTACCGATGATGACGCCTGGAAAAGCGGCATGTACTATTGCAGCGATAACGGGGACGGACGCATGGCCACCGGATGGAAATACATCACGGCTGTCAATGACGAGGATGATGACAGGGACGGCGACGGCTACTGGTTCTATTTCTCCACCAACGGCAAAAAAACAGCGGACACTGATTCCAAAAAAATCAACGGCCGCAAATACCGCTTTGATGAAAACGGCGCAGCCCACTTTGAGTGGTATAACAATCCCGGTACCGCATCTTCCTCTACGGTGAACAAATACTATAACACAGAGGAGGAGTGCTGGATGTCCACCGGCTGGTTCAAAACAGTTCCCAGCGAGGACGTGGACCCGGAGGCCCACGATGACGGAGAAGCCCACTGGTTCTATGCAGAATCAAACGGTGACCTTGTAACAGCCCAAATCAAAAAAATCAACGGACAGTATTATGGTTTTGATGTAAACGGCAAAATGCTTCGGGGCCTTTACCGCATTGAATTTGAGGAGAACGGAAAGACCATTAAGTCTGCGGAGGAAATTGAGGACGCGGATGAGATTCCGGACGAGGATGAAGAGGGCGTATTCGTATACTACTTTAGTGATTCCCCTAAGGAAGGCGCCATGAAGACCGGCACCATGACCATGGAAATCGACGGCGATACGTATTATTACAGCTTTGAGAAATCCGGCAGCAGAAAGGGAGCCGGAACAGACGGCATTGACAATGACTCCATCTATGTAAAGGGCAGAAGGCTGGAGGCCGAGGAGGGCACCAAATACCAGCCCGTGACCTATAAGGATGAAACTTACCTCATCAGCACATCCGGTAAACTGGTCAAGAACAAGAAGAACGTAAAGGATTCCGACGATGTATACTACAAGACAGACAGCAAGGGCAGAATCGTGGATTCCGGTACGGAAAAGCTGGACTAGGGGGTTTTTGGATAAAGTCCCCTCTTGACAGCCCCCGGGGTACATAAGGTATACTGGTACTGCAACGTAACAGGGCGGCCCGGAATCCATCGGATTCCCGGACCGCCCCTAACCGGTTTTATAACCCATTTCGTTTTACAACCATATACAGAAAGGACGTTTTATTATGAAGCAGCTGAAGAAGCTGGCCTGCCGCACTGTACAGGAATTATCCGTAACCTTTCCTCCAAGGACTGTGTTATCCATTATTCTCGGTACAGCCATTACCACCTTTGGTATCTACAATATCCACCAGCAGGCGGATATAACGGAGGGAGGTATCCTGGGATTGATTCTGCTTTTCAATTTCTGGCTGGGCATGTCATCTTCCATACTGTCACCTGTACTGGATGCCTTAAGCTATGCCCTTGGGTTCCGTTTCCTGGGCAAGGAATTTCTCAAGACTTCCATCTTTGCAACTATATGTATGGCCGGATTTTTCCGGCTCTGGGAACTGTTTCCGCCGGTGCTTCCAAGCCTGGCCGGCTATCCTCTCCTGGCTGCCCTGGCAGGCGGATGCTTTATCGGTACGGGCTGCGGCCTGGTGGTCCGCCAGGGAGCTTCCTGCGCCGGGGACGATGCCCTGGCCCTGGTTATATCCAAGGTCACGGGCTGCCGTATATCCAGGGCATACCTGCTGACGGACGTGTCCGTGCTGGTGCTGTCCCTGTCCTATATACCGGCAGGACGTATCGTATATTCACTTATAACAGTAACCGTATCATCCTTCCTGATTGACTTCATACAGAACTTCGGTGTTCAAAAGGAGGATGAGGACAGCGATAAAGAGACACTGGCTGACAACGGATAGGGATGGGCCGGAAAGCCCTGCCCTGTTATACCGGTGAAGCAATCCTCTTAAAGGGCATATAAATTTCCAGACAGTACGTAGTCCTGTCCTTTGCAAAAAAGGACGTCATATCATTGGCATATACGCGTTCCGCGGGCTCCAGTCCATGCTTATGTGCCCACTGGACCATCCTGTGAATCATATCAAAATCCGGAAGGGTATACTCTGACTCAATGATGGTATAAATACATTCCACCTCATCCGTCATGGTATACAGACTCCGGTCAAACTCTTCACCCAGCCCCTTCTCCAGTCCCTCATAGAGCAGGAGCTGGGTTCCCTTTTCCTCCAAGTCCTGTCCCGTGTAAGTGAGGACATTATAAAAATAAGCCATATCCAGCCCCGGAATGGTGGAGGACAGCTTGAACCACCTTCTCAGTCCCTCCTGCAGGCCGGAACAGTTGGCCATCACATATGCTCTGGGGAAATTCCTGATGGAATACCTTCCTATGCATTCCTCTATACGGTTTATATCCTTTTCCACCAGCTTAAGCCTCATAATTGCCTGGCTGTGCCGCCTGAGAGCCTCCTCCTCCTCGGCCATGCGCTGACGGACATGCTGTCTCATGGCGGATGTGGAGTTCTGCCCGCTCATAAGGCCCCCTATCTCCTCCAGGCTGGTATTCATCTTTCTGTGATAAAGTATGTACATCAATCTGTAGATATCATCCTCTGAATAATATCTGTATCCATTTTCCTTTTTATCCGCACGGATAATTCCCTTTTTCTCATAAAAACGCAGGGCATCCCTGCTCATGCCCACCATCTGGGCAACGTCACCAATGAGATACCCCCCTTGTTTCTCTGCCAACGCTTTTTCCATCTTCGCACCCTCTGTTTCATTCAGTTTTTTCATAGATATATTTTAAGACCTTCCCTTTTGAGGGTCAATGGCCAGGTGGAAAATGAAAGAGAACCGTAATAAAAATGACAGATGAAAGTGCTGTGGAATGTCTCTGGATATCCGATGGTGGATAATGTGGATAACTTGTGGATATCTTTGTTAATTATCTGGGGATAAGGATTGCTTCTTTGCTGCCTCCATTGGGAATTTATTGCAAAATAAGGAAAAAAGAGCCGGCACTAAGCCAGCTCTCCTGTTAATTCCTTCATGACGTTATCCACAGTATCGATTGTTTCAGCGCGGTAAGCATTACTTCCGCAGAATAACAGGCCATGGTCTGTATCCCCTTGCGCCGCATTGACCAATGCCATGGTAATGCAGTAGGGAATGGTCCTGATGTCGCAGTGCTCCAGGCACTGGAAGCAGGACTTGATGGCCGGCCTGCTGCCTTCCTTTATCTGGCTCAGGAATGGATTTAAGATTGCCCTGCCCGGCATTCCCACGGGACTCTTGGTGATGACAATGTCTTCCTTTCCTGCCTTTATATAAGCCTGCTTATATGCATCCGAGGCATCGCACTCCTGCGTTGTCACAAACCGGGTTGCAACCTGGACCCCGTCAGCTCCCAGCTCAAGCTGGTGCATCACATCCTCATGGGTATAGATGCCGCCTGCCGTGACCACAGGAATATGCCTGCCGTACTTGGCTCCATATTCCTCAACCACCTTCATGACCGCCTTTACCTCCCGGTCATAGGCATCCTGGTCATAGGTGGCCGGCACATCTGCGGTATCCGCTCCATAGGCGGATATCTGGTCCAGCGAGAATCCCAGATGGCCTCCGGCCAGCGGTCCCTCCACCACAACCAGGTCAGGGGCAATGTGACATTTCCTGTCCCACATCTTGCAGATAACCATGGCTGATTTGGCGGATGATACAATAGGCGCCAGCTTAATCCTGCGGGCCGGCTTTTCCACCATCTCAGCATAGGCCGCTTCCACGTATTCAGGCAGGGACACCGGAAGCCCGGCTCCTGATATGATGATATCAGCGCCTGCCTTCACAGCCTCCTTTACCCACATATCATAGTGCTTGGTAGCTACCATGATGTTGAAACCAATCGCTCCCTGGGGGGCGATTTCCCTGGCCAGCTTCATCTCCCGGCGGATGGACCTTAGGTTTGCTTCCACGAAATTGGTGGTGAAATCCGGCTCCCTGAAACCAATCTGGGCAGCTGATATGATGCCCATGCCGCCGGCCTTTGCCACGGCTCCGGCCAGCCTGTGCAGGCTGATGCCCACGCCCATTCCTCCCTGGATGATTGGTTTTTCAACTACTAAATCCCCGATTACCAATGGTTTTAACTCACTCATTACATTCTCCTAAATCTCTGGTACCTGTGCTCCCTAAGCTCCTCATCGCTCATGGCGAGATACGTTTTAAAGAACTCTGCCATGGCGCTGTCCATATATTCAGCGAGACGGTAGAGATTGTCCGTGCATGCTGGTTCTTCCTCAGGCACGATACGTTCAATCAGCTGAAGCTGTAAAAGGTCCCTGGCCGTCACCTTCATGACCTTGGCGGCATCGGGCGCTTTTTTGCTGTCCTTATACAGGATGGAGGCAAAGCCCTCCGGCGAAAGGATGGAGTAGATGGCATTTTCCAGCATCCACACCTCGTCGGCCACAGCCATGGCCAGCGCTCCTCCGCTTCCGCCCTCTCCGATTACAATGGAGAGTACCGGCACTTTCAGGTCGGAAATCTCGAACAGGTTCCTGGCAATGGCCTCGCCCTGTCCCCTCTCCTCTGCCTCCAGCCCGCAGAAAGCTCCCGGCGTATCCACAAAGCAGATAACCGGACGCCCAAAGGTCTCTGCCTGCTTCATCAGACGCAGCGCCTTGCGGTAGCCGTCAGGGGACGGCATTCCGAAGTTGCGGGTGATATTGTCTTTGGTGTTCTTGCCCTTCTGCTGTCCGATGACCGTCACAGGCATGCCGTGGAACATGGCAACACCGCCCACAATGGCTCCGTCATCCTTAAAATACCGGTCCCCGTGAAATTCGATGAATTCATCAAACAGGGCGTTGATATAATCCGTGGCAACGGGACGGTCGGACTTTCTGGAGAGAAGAACCGTATCCCAGGCGGTTTTTCCACCTTCAGCCCCAGAATGGGCTGGTTTATCCACAAAGGTTCTGGATGTATCCACGGGATTCTTTAATTCTATATTCATTTTGTGGCTGCGGTGCATGTACAGAATCTGTCCAATGACCCGCTTCTGGTCCTTCCGTTCCACAATCTTATCCACAAAACCATGTTCCAGAAGGAATTCAGAACGCTGGAACCCTTCCGGCAGCTTCTGCCCAATGGTCTGCTCAATGACCCTGGGACCTGCAAATCCAATCAGGGCGTGAGGCTCTGCCAGGATGATGTCGCCCAGCATGGCAAAGCTGGCCGTGACGCCTCCTGTAGTGGGGTCTGTGAGCACGCTGATAAACAGCTGCCCTGCCTCATGATGACGCTTTAGGGCAGCGGAGGTCTTAGCCATCTGCATCAGGGATACAATGCCCTCCTGCATCCTGGCCCCGCCTGAGCAGGCAAAGAGAATGACCGGCAGTTTTTCCCTGGTGGCGCGTTCCACTGCATCGGTAATTTTCTCACCCACCACATGGCCCATGCTGCTCATGATGAAACGGGCATCGCAGACACCCACTACAGCCGGATTCCCCTCAATCCTGGCCTTACCCGTGACAATGGCCTCATTGAGGCGGCTCTTTTCCCTGGCAGCCAGAACCTTTTTCTCATAGCCCGGGAAGTTCAGGGGGTTGGAAAAAGGCATCTCTTTGTTCCACTCCTCAAAGGTTCCCTCATCCACAAGCATCTCGATACGGCGGTATGCATGAACACGGAAATAGCCGTTGCACTTGGGACATACGTAGTAATTGTTCTTTACGTCTTCCACATAGATTGGCTGCCCGCACTTGTTACATTTGCGCCATAATCCTTCCGGAATGACCGGTTCCTGGTCGGACCCGGCCTGCGGCTTATATTTCGTATCTATTTTTGTATACGTTTTTTTGAACATGTTCCGCAACATAGCAATTTCCTTTCATTCATAAACCCACAGAGCAAAATCACCGCACATAATCCGGGAAATGCTTCTCAATAAAGCTGGTATCTGTATCGCCCTGCTGGAATGCATCATTTTCCAGGATTTCGTACTGGAAATTGATATTTGTCTCGATTCCCTCGATGATTACCTCGCCCAGGGCGCTGCGCATCTTGGAGATAGCCGCCTCCCGGTCCTTATCATACACAATCAGCTTCATCAGCATGGAGTCGTAGTTTGCAGGCACCTTGTAATCATTGTAGATATGGGTATCCACACGTACCCCGTTGCCTCCGGGAATGTGCACATTGGTAATGCGTCCGGGACAGGGCATGAAATTCCTGGCCGGATTTTCGGCATTGATTCGGCACTCAATGGCATGGCCCTCAATCCTTACATCCTCCTGGCTGACGCTTAAAGGCTCCCCTGCCGCCACGCGGATTTGTTCCTTAATCAGGTCCATTCCCGTCACCATCTCAGTTACAGGGTGCTCCACCTGAATTCTGGTATTCATCTCCATGAAATAGAAATTTTTATCCTTATCCAGGAGGAATTCAATGGTTCCCGCGTTCTCATAGCCCACTGCCCTGGCTGCCTTTACAGCGGTGTCGCCCATGGCTTTGCGCAGATTGGGGGAAATCACATCACAGGGCGCTTCCTCCAGCACCTTCTGGTGACGTCTCTGGATGGAGCAGTCGCGCTCTCCCAGATGGACCACGTTGCCGTGCTTGTCGGCCATAATCTGGAATTCCACATGTCTTGGCTTTTCAATGTATTTCTCGATGTACATGGTGTCGTCGGAAAAGCCCTTCACAGACTCCATCTGGGCCGCATGAAAGAGCTCCGTAAAGTCCTCTGCGCTCCTGGAAATCCTCATGCCCTTGCCGCCGCCGCCGGATGATGCCTTAATCATCACCGGGAAGCCGATTTCTTTTGCCATGGCCAGACCGTCCGCAGCCGTATGGACCGGCTCCTTGCTGCCAGGCACCACTGGTACCCCTGCTTCCATCATGGTCTTTCGGGCTTCGGATTTATTGCCCATCTTATTGATGATTTCAGCGCTGGGCCCGATGAATGCAATATTGCACTCTGCGCACAGCTTGGCAAACCTGGCGTTCTCAGACAGGAAGCCGAATCCCGGATGGATGGCGTCCGCCTTCATGGCCACCGTGGCAGCCAGTATCCTCTCAATATTCAGATAACTATCCGTGGAGGCTGCTGGTCCGATACAGATGGCCTCGTCAGCCAGCATAGTGTGAAGGCAGTCCCTGTCAGCCTCGGAATATACGGCCACGGTCTGGATTCCCATCTCACGGCAGGCCCGGATGACGCGGACCGCAATCTCACCTCTATTGGCAATCAAAATCTTGTTAAACATCGGCATTCTCCCTCGATTCCCTAACCTACCATAAATGTCAGCTCTGCGCTCACCGCCAGCTTCCCGTCAACCGTTGCAGTGGCTTTGCCCACGCCTACCGGTCCCTTCTGCTTGATGATTTCACACTCCAGCTTAACCTTGTCGCCCGGCACTACCTTGCGCTTGAACTTTGCCTTTTCAATTCCGCCAAAGTAAGCCACCTTTCCCTTGAACCCTTCCTGGGACAGTATGGCAACCGCCCCTGTCTGGGCCAGGGCTTCAATCAGAAGCACCCCTGGCATGACCGGCTCCTGGGGAAAATGTCCCTTGAAAAAGGACTCATCATAGGTCACGCATTTGTATCCCACTGCGCGCACGCCCGGTTCCAGCTCCTCTATACAGTCCACCAGCAGGAAAGGATGCCTGTGCGGTATGATTTCCTGGATTTCTTTTACTCCCATCAACATATCCTTAAATCCCTCCGTCTTTTGATGTTACTTGATTCGGAACAACGGCTGGCCGTATTCCACTACTTCCTCGTTGTTCACAAGGACAGCCTCCACTATGCCGTCGTATTCGCTTTCAATCTCGTTCATCAGCTTCATGGCCTCGATGATTCCCAGTACCTGGCCCTTTTTCACGGTATCTCCCGCCTGTACAAAGGGTGCTGCATCCGGTGAGGAGGCATTGTAAAAGGTTCCCACTAAGGGGGAGGCAACTACCTTGTCTGAACCGATATCAGCGCGGTCAGCCGTGTCCTGGGCTGCCTGAGGCATTACCATACCCTGGGGCATCATGGACGGGCCTGCCAGGCCGTTCTGCACAGCCGCCATCTGCACAGCTGCCGCATCGGCGGACGGGGCGCTTACCGTCACAATCTGAGGCATCTCTTTTTCACGCTTCAGGGAAAGCTTAAGCTCCCCTTCCTTTAACTCCAGGCTGGTAAGCCCATTGTCGGAAACTGCCTGCATCAATTTTATGATTTCATCTACGTTCATAGCTCATGGCCTCCTATTATTCGCTGAACTTCTTCACAATCAGGCTGGCATTGTGTCCGCCAAATCCCAGGGAATTGCTGATGGCCACATCCACGTTCATGGATACGCCGTCGCCCATGGTGTAATCCAGGTCGCAGCCCTCTCCCGGTGTCTTCAGTCCTACCGTGGCATGGATAAATCCGTCCTGGATGGACTTCACACAGGTGATGAACTCCACGCCGCCCGCTGCTCCCAGGAGATGGCCAATCATGGACTTGGTGGAGTTAATCTTCACCTTTCCTGCATGGTCCCCTAAAGCCAGCTTGATGGCCTTTGTCTCAAATAAATCGTTGTGATGGGTGCTGGTGCCGTGGGCGTTGACATAATCAATATCCTCTGCCTCAATGCCTGCGTCCTTCATGGCATTCTCCATGGCGCGGGCAGCCCCGCTTCCGTCCTCTGCCGGGGAGGTAATATGGAATGCGTCGCAGGTAGCGCCGTATCCCACCACCTCAGCCAGGATATTGGCTCCTCTGGCCTTTGCGTGTTCCAGGGACTCCAGCACTACCACGCCGGCTCCCTCGCCCATAACAAAGCCATTTCTGTCCTCATCAAAGGGAATGGATGCCCTGGAAGCGTCATCTGTGGTATTCAGGGCTGTAAGGGATGTAAATCCTGCGATGCCGATTGGTGTAATGCTGGCCTCTGCTCCGCCGGCCACCATCACATCCGCCTCGCCGTACTGGATGGAACGGAATGCTTCACCGATGGAATGGGTTCCGGTTGCGCATGCAGTTACCACGTTGAAGCATTTTCCCTTAAGTCCGAACTGGATGGCAACATTGCCTGCCGCCATGTTGCTTATCATGAGGGGCACCAGAAGGGGATTCACGCGGCTGGGTCCCTTCTCATTCAGCTTCTTCACATCCTTTTCCATGGCCTGGAGGGATCCGATGCCGGAACCCACGCACACGCCTACGCGGTAGGGGTCCTCTTTCTCCATATCAATACCGGACTGCTCCAGGGCTTCCTTGGAGGCAGCCACTGCAAACTGTGAAAATGCTTCCATACGGCGGGCTGCCTTGGCATCCATGTACTGCTTTGGGTCAAATCCCTTTACCTCAGCAGCCAGCTTGCACTTATAGTCGGTTGTATCAAAATACGTAATGGGTCCGATTCCAACTGTCTTATCCTTAAGTCCCTGCCAGAAGCTCTCCACATCATTTCCAATGGGAGTAATGGCACCCATACCGGTTACTACTACTCTTGTTTTCATACTAATCTCACTCCTGTTCTTTTACAGCCTGGATACATGGTTCCAGGTCATCCTACATGGCCATTCCGCCGTCCACACTCAGTACCTGGCCTGTGATATATCCTGCCTTATCGGAAGCCAGGAAGGCAACTGTCTGCGCAATGTCTTCTGTGCTTCCGAAATGTTTCATTGGAATCTGCTCCGCAGCAGCTGCCTTTACGCTGTCGCTGAGAACATCGGTCATCTCCGTGGTAATGAAACCAGGAGCCACTGCATTCACCGTGATGCCCCTGCTGGCCAGCTCCCTGGCAGCTGATTTGGTGATGCCGATGACGCCGGCCTTGGCCGCGCAGTAATTGGCCTGGCCTGCATTGCCCAGAACCCCTGATACGGAGGAGATGTTGATGATTCTTCCTGCCTTCTGTTTTAACATCTGGCGGGAAATATGTTTGATGCAGTTAAATACGCCCTTCAGATTGGTATTGATGACAGCGTCGAAATCTTCCTCTGACATCTTCATGAGCAGGTTGTCCCTGGTGATTCCTGCATTGTTCACCAGGATATCCAGGCGGCCATATCTGGAAACCACGTCCGCCATCATCCTGCCGCAGCTCTCAAAATCAGAAACATTGCACTGAACTGCCTCTGCCCTGCCTCCTGCTGCTTCGATTTCCTTCACAACTTCCTCTGCCTTTGCCGCAGAGCCATTATAATTCACGATTACGGCTGCGCCTTCCCGGCCCAGGGTAAGGGCAATCTGGCGGCCGATTCCGCGGCTTGCGCCTGTTACCAGTGCAATCTTTCCTTCCAGCATATAGTCTCTCCTCCTGATTATGATTTAAGTGCTTCCACTACTTTACCCATATCTTCCAACGTTTCCACATTAAAGGTCTTTACGTCCCGGCTTATTTTTCTTATGAAACCGGCCAGGGTCTTACCCGGACCAATCTCGATGAAGGTGTCCACGCCGTCCGCAATCATGGCCTCCACGCTCTGCTGCCATCTGACAGAGGATGAAACCTGCCTTGTGAGCAGCTCCTTTACCTCTCCCGCATTCTTTACATACTGTGCCGTCACATTGGCCACATAGGGAATCTGCGGCTCATGAATCTCCACCTGGGAAAGGACCTGGCCCAGCTTTTCCCCTGCGGCTGCCAGCATACCGGAATGGAAGGGTCCGCTTACATTTAACATCACCGTTCTCTTTGCTCCGGCTGCCTTCAGCTTCTCACACGCTTCCTCCACGGCTGCCTTCTCACCGGAAATTACAATCTGTCCCGGACAGTTATAATTGGCAATCCACACGCCTTCCATGGCTCCTGTCACTTCCTCAATGGCTGCAGCGTCCAGGGCCAGAATGGCTGCCATGGCGCCCTGTCCCACAGGTACGGCCTCCTGCATAAATATTCCCCTCTGGCGGACTGTGCGGATGGCATCCTCGTCACTCATGACTCCGGCCGCTGCCAGGGCGCAGTATTCGCCAAGGCTGAGTCCCGCCGCCACATCCGGCCTGATTCCATTTTCCTCCAGCACGCGCATCATAGCGATGCTGGCGGTTACCATGGCGGCCTGGGTGTATTCCGTGATATCCAGCCTGTCATTTTCCTCAAAGCACAGCTCCGGCATGGAAAAGCCCATTAACTCCGTTGCCTTGTCAAAGATTCTTTTTCCGGTCTCAGTCTGCTCGTAGAAATCCTTACCCATTCCGCAGGCCTGGGCTCCCTGTCCCGGGAAAATAAATGCAATCTTGCTCATACCTGTAATCTCCTTATCCTGAATCCTGTCCCAATCCTCTAGTTCCAGCCCATCAGCTTTCCTGCCTGGGCCATGATTTCCTCAATCATCTCCTTGCAGGTCTGCTCCTTGGATATCATGCCTGCAATCTGTCCGGCCATAACGGTTCCGCCGTTCACATCGCCCTCCATGACTGCCTTGCGCAGGGTTCCCAGAGTCAGGTACTCCAGCTCCTCAAAGGACCGGCCTTCCTGCTCCAGTTTGATATACTCTCTGGTCATCTGGTTCCTGAGTCCCCTCACTGGATGGCCGTGGCTGCGTCCTGTAACCGTGGAATCAATGTCCTTGGCCTTGATAACGCGCTGCTTATAATTTTCATGTACAATGGATTCTTTGGCTACCACGAACCTGGTTCCCATCTGGACTGCCTCAGCGCCCAGCATGAAGGCTGCCGCCATCCCTCTTCCGTCTCCGATACCGCCTGCCGCGATAACCGGGATGGATACAGCGTCCGCTACCTGGGGCACCAGTGTCATGGTGGTCTGCTCTCCTATATGGCCGCCGGACTCCATTCCCTCAGCAACCACTGCATCCGCGCCGTATTTCTCCATGCGGCGGGCCAGGGCCACGCTGGCAACCACGGGAATCACCTTGATGCCCGCTGCCTTCCACATATCCATATATTTTTCGGGATTTCCGGCACCGGTGGTAACCACCTTAATGCCTTCCTCCACAACCACCTTTGCCACATCCTCCGCATGAGGGCTCAGCAGCATGACATTGACGCCAAAAGGCTTATCTGTCAGCTCCCTGGCCTTGCGGATTTCGTCCCGCACCACTTCTCCCGGTGCGTTGGCTCCGCCAATCAGTCCGAAACCGCCTGCCTCGGATACGGCTGCCGCCAGGTTGTGTTCTGCTACCCAGGCCATGCCGCCCTGAATAATAGGATATTCAATTCCTAACATTTCTGTAATTCTTGTTTTCATTGTTCTACCTCCAGTTCTACATTTCCTGGGCTCTCCCCTATTAAAGTAACAGCGTGCTTCAATTCATCCACACGCCGTTGTCAAACCCTATCTGCTATTTAAGCCTCTACGCCCTTGCCTTTTAAGTAGTTCATAACCTCGCCCACCGTTGTCAGCTGCTCTAAGTCCTCAGCAGGAATCTCTACGGAGTACTCATCCTCCAGGGCCATAACCAGTTCAAACAGGTCTAAGGAATCAGCGCCTAAATCTTCTTTGAAGGAAGAAGCCTCTGTAACGGTATCTGCCTCTACGCTTAACTGCTCTGCAATAATTTCTTTCATCTTCTCTAACATGATTGTTGTTCTCCTTTTACATTTTCTTGATTTATATTTTAATTTTATTTTTACCACTCTATAAGGGCTGCACCCCAGGTAAGGCCCGCGCCGAATCCTGACAGCACCACTTTGTCTCCGGCTGCCAGCATACCCTTCCGGTTCATCTCATCCAGCAGAACAGGAACCGATGCCCCTGATGTATTGCCGTAGTGTTCCATGTTAACCGGGAAACGGTCCACATTTACCTTCAGCCGCTTTGCTATGGATTCAATGATTCGGTAATTGGCCTGATGAATGGCGAAATACTTCACATCCTCCACGCCCACGCCGGTATCCTCCAGCACTTCAATTATGCACTGCGGTACCTTTTTCACCGCAAACTTAAATACCTCCTGGCCGTCCATGGTCATATATCCAAGCTCCGGCTTCTTCCCCATAAGGAAATTCCCGTTGGTCCTGGAACCGCAGGTCAGTACCCCGCCTTTTGTTCCGTCCGAGTGCATGTTCATTCCCAGGATTCCGGTCACATCCGCCTTTACCACCACTGCCCCTGCGCCGTCTCCAAACAATACGCAGGTTCCCCGGTCCGTCCAGTCAATCAGCTTGCTTAACACATCCGCGCCAATCACAAGGGCCGTCTTATAGATGCCGCTGCTTAAGAATGCATGGGCTGTGTTCAGTGCGTATACAAAACCGGTACAGGCCGCGCTTATATCAAAGCAGGCCGCATTTACCGCACCTATCCTGCCCTGTACCTCGCATGCCCCATTGGGGAAACAGAAATCCGGTGAAGAGGTAGCCAGCAGTATAAGGTCGATTTCCTCAGGCTTTACACCTGCATTCTCCAGGGCGTTGACTGAAGCTTCAGCCGCCATATAGGAGGTGCTTTCGCTGGTGGCAATCCTTCTGGCCCCTATCCCTGTGCGGCTGCGAATCCACTCATCATTGGTCTCCACAATCTTTGCAAGGTCGTCATTGGTCACAATCTGCTCCGGTACATATGAACCGGTTCCTATGATTCTTGTTGTCATTCTACTTACCCGTCCCGAATCCATCAGCAATCAGCGGACTCATGCCTTCCTTCTTTTGCTTGCTCAGAGGAAATACTTTGAACATCAAAGTAATACTACAGGAAAGATAAGTATTTGTCAAGAAATATTTTTTGTCGCTTTTTGTTAACTTTACTGTTCTCTGACATTTCTTACCAATTCTGACATTTACATATATTGACTTTGCTCCCTGAATTTGGTAAGTTAAACTTGTACAAATGGGGCGAATACAATTTAACAAGGGGGTATTAACCATGAAAACCACAGGTGTTATCCGTAAATTGGATGAACTCGGCAGAATCACCCTTCCCATCGAATTAAGAAGAAGCCTTGATTTGGATGTGAAAGATGGTCTTGAAATCACGGTCCAGGATGACTGCATTATCCTGAAAAAGGCAGAATGTGCCGACATATTCACCGGAAGCACTGACGACCTGCTGGAATACGAAGGCAAGAAAGTATCCCGTCAGTCCGTTGTTGCTCTGGCTAAATTGGCCGGCCTTAATGTCACCGAGTAATCAAAACATGTACATAGAGAGAACCTGCGGCTCCTTCTCAATATCAGAAGGCATCTAAGCCGCAGGTTCTTTCTATATTATTACTGCTTTCTATACTATTACCTTCTATATTACTGCATCTAATCACAGAAGCTGCTGGTACACATCCCGCTTTGTGATTCCCCGGTCCTTTGCCACCGCCTTCATGGCTTCCTTCCTATCCATACCCTGGTCTGTATAATAGGACATATGTTCCTGGATTTCCATCTCTTCCCAGCGGCTTATCTGCTCCTTGCGGAGCTGTTCCAGAGGCTTTCCTTCTATTACTATGACACACTCCCCTTTGGGCTCCTCCACCTGGTAGTGTTCCAGGGCCTCCCGGAACGTGGTCCTGTAAGCTGTCTCATATTTTTTTGTAAGCTCCCTGCATATGGTTATGTTCCTGTCCCCGAGAACCTCATATAAATCTTCAAGGGTCCTCACCAGATGATGGGGCGCCTCATACACGATGATGGTTCTGGTCTCCTGCCTCAGCTCCTCCAGGATTCTGGCCCGTTCCTTCTTATCCCCCTTCTCAGAGGGCAGAAATGCCTCAAAGCAGAATCTCCTGGTGGAAAGCCCGGACATGGTAAGGGCCGTGATGCAGGCTGCCGGGCCCGGAAGGGAAGTGACCCGGATTCCCGCCTCATAACACTGCCTTACCAGCTCCTCTCCGGGGTCCGATATACCTGGGGTCCCTGCATCCGTAATCAGGGCTATGTTCAGCCCTTCCTCCAGCTGACCCACCAGATATCTGGCCTTGTCCACCTTGTTATACTCATGGTAGCTGGTCATGGGAGTCTTTATATCAAAATGATTCAGAAGCTTGATGCTGTGGCGTGTGTCCTCCGCAGCAATCAAATCCGCTTCCTTTAATGTCTTAAGTACCCTGAAGGTAATGTCCTCCAGATTGCCGATTGGCGTGGCGCAGAGATATAATGTTCCTGCCATGAGCCTCTCCCTTCTGTCCGCTGAGCCCCGTTTGTCCGTCCATTGGACTCCTGCCCTCGCACATCATATAATCCGTCAATATCCGTAGGTGGTCCGTATCTCCTGGGAATACTCCCCATTCTGGTCAAAAACAATAACCGGGGCTTCCATCTTAAGGAGAGGTCCCCCTCCCCTCACGGCCTCTATGAGCACCATGTTGGCCTCCCTGTCCCCATAGGGGTGGACCATCTTCATGCGCTTTGGCTCCAGTCCATGATGTTTCATGGTGGTAATGATTTCAATCAGGCGCCTGGGCCTGTGGACCATGTAGAAACGTCCTCCGGGCCTCAAAACCCGGGTTCCCTCCCTCACCACATCCTCCAGCGTGCATTTTACCTCATGGCGGGCAATGGCCTTGGCATCCTCCGGATTCTTAAGTCCATGGGATTCATTCATATAAGGGGGATTGGTGGTTACCACATCAAAAGAAGCCAGTGCAAATAAACTGCTGGCCTCCGCTATATCGCCGGTGACGATGTCCACCTTGTCCTCCAGATGATTATATGTCACGCTCCGCCTGGCCATATCCGCCGACTCTTCCTGTATCTCCAGGCCGGTAAAATGCCTTCCCTCTGTTTTGGCGGTCAGAAGAATGGGGATAATGCCTGTACCTGTCCCCAGGTCCAGCACCCTCTCCCCCTTTTTCACCACGGCAAAGCCGGACAGAAGGACAGCGTCCATGCCGAAGCAGAACGCGCCCTTCCTCTGGATGATTCCATAATGATTGCGCTGCAAATCGTCTATCCGCTCGTCGTCCCGCACCATAATGGTCCCTTCCTGACGCCAGGTATGTTTCACGGTAACTGTATCAGTTGTCATCCAGCTTCGACTTTCCTTCCTTCTTTTCAAGGGCCTCCAGCTGTTTCAGCTCTGCATCCGGCGTGTCGCCTCCGTGCTTTTCCCCGCCTTTGCCCTTTTTCTTCCTGGGCTTGAATTTAAGCTGGTCTACCTTGTATTCCCTGATTTCCTTTTCATCGCGCTCCACGGTCACAATGACCTTTACCTGCTGGCGCAGCACGTTGACACTGTGCACCTCGCCCTTTAGCCCGTCATTGGTGGTCACGTAATCCCCCGGATTGGGCAGCTTGCTGTTTAATACCTCATATGTTTCCTCTTCATTCTTAAGGCAGCACATAAGGCGTCCGCACACCCCCGATATCTTGGTGGGGTTTAAGGACAGGTTCTGTTCCTTGGCCATCTTGATGGACACAGGGATGAATTCGGACAGATAGGAGTGGCAGCACAGCGCTCTTCCGCAGATGCCGATACCTCCCATGATTTTTGTCTCGTCCCTGACCCCCACCTGGCGCAGTTCAATCCTGGTCTTAAACACACTGGCCAAGTCCTTCACCAGCTCCCTGAAATCGATTCTTCCGTCGGCCGTAAAGTAAAACAGGACCTTATTGTTGTCAAATGTATATTCGGCGTCAATAAGCTTCATCTCCAGGTGATGCTTTCTGATTTTTTCCTGGCAGATTTTGAAGGCATCCCTCTCCTTCTGCTTATTTCTGGCTTCTGCAGCCTCATCTTCATCCGTTGCCATGCGGATGACTGATTTTAAGGGCGGAACCACCTTGGATTCATCCACTTCCCGGTTTCCCAGAACCACATACCCGTATTCAATGCCCCTGGCCGTCTCCACGATAACGTGGTCGCCTGTCTTAATCTGGCGGCCTGCAGGGTCGAAATAATATATCTTTCCTGCGGTGCGAAAGCGCACCCCGATTACTGTAATCATTTTATGTTCTCCTTCTCTTGCAGCCCCGGCACGTTAATTCTCCTTCATGGTGAGAAGCATCAGCTCCATGACCAGTTCGGTGTTCACGTTGGCGTCCAGCCTGATTCTGGCCTTGTCAATGGCCTCCAGAATCCGTTCCAGACCGTCATACCCGCTTGTGGTGCTGACACTCTTGACAGTAGAGAATTCGTCCTTGAATATCAGCAGGTTAATATCCTTTGTGGTCTTATACATCAGGATATCCCGGTACCACATTTGCATAAAGTCCAGGCATTCCCGGATATCCAGATTCTCCTCCTTAACCTTGCGGATGTAGTCTAAGAGTTCAGATATATCCGTATCCTTGATGTGTTTCAGAAGGCGGAGCATCTCTTTATACATAACCCCAAACTCCTCTGACTGGGCCAGATGAATGGCTTTCCCCAGGTTTCCCCTGGCAAAGGCCGCATAGATATCGGCCTGGCTCTCATCCTCCCCCAGCGACTGGACCAGATATTCCTTTACCACTGTATCCTTTAAGGGTTTCAGCTTAAGCTGCACACACCTTGACAGGATAGTGGGCAGGAACGAGTCCTGGTTGGTGGTCAGAAGCAGGATAACTGCATAGGCAGGCGGCTCCTCTATGGTCTTCAGGAGGGCGTTCTGCGCCTGTACCGTCATCTTTTCCGCTTCATCCACTATATATATCTTATAATAACTGCTGTAGGGACGTACCTGTATGGTATCGTTAAGCTGTTCCCTTATATCATCCACGCCAATGCTGGCGGGCTTCTCATGTGTCACGTAAATCAGGTCCGGATGGTTCCCGGAAAGTACCTGCTTGCAGGCATGGCACTGCATACAGGGCTCTGCCATTCCCTTCTCGCACAACAGGCTGAGGGCAAATGCATTGGCCAGGGATTTCCTTCCCATTCCGGCCTCGCCGCTCAGTATATAAGCATGGGAAACCTTCCCTGTCTCCACTGCGTTGCGGAAATGTTCCTTTATCTGTTCATGTCCTAATATATCGTTAAATCCCAACATAGTGATTGGCTCCCCCTTGTGCTGCCGGCCTGGTTTTCAAAACCAGGAAAATGCCTGAAACCGGTCTGTCCGGACCTCTGCCCTGATGGGGACAAACGTCCTCAATAAGTATAGCATAAGAATTTTTCAATGTATAGTACTACATTTTTCCCTGTTTTCCCTATTTATAACCTATCTGCATCTATCCTGATACTCCGACGGGGACACCCCCAGAATCTTCTTAAACTGGGCGCTGAAATAAGCTGTATCCGAATATCCCACCTGGTCCGCCACCTCGTACACCTTCACCCGGCAGTCCTTCAACAGGTTCATGGCCACCTGCATCCGGTAATAGGCCAGGTAGTTGGTAAAGGTATAATCGGTTTCCTTCTTAAAGACCCGGCTCAGATAGCCTTCGCTGATTTCCAGGAAGGAGGCCACGGTGCTGATAGTAATATCCTCCCGGTAATGCTCCCTGATATACTGGGTGGCTGCCTCCACGTACTTATTCTTGGTTTTCCGGTCCGAATGGAACCGGAGGACCGGGGCGGCATCTGTTTCCTCCTCCCTGGCCGGACGCTCTTCCATCTGCTCCCTGATGTGTTCCACTGCATGTTCCAAATCTCCGTCCCTCAAAGGCTTCAGCAGATAATCGCTGACGCCCAGCCGCAGGGCGCTCTGGGCGTACTTAAAATCCCCGTAGGCCGTCAATATGATAAATTTGGCGCGGCAGCCCTGCTCCCGCAGTTTTGTTATCATCTCCACGCCGTCCATCCTGGGCATCTTTACATCCGTCACGATAATATCCGGTGAAAGGCGCACTGCCAGCTCCGCCCCTTCTTCCCCGTTGGCAGCCTCCCCTGCAATGACGCAGTCCAGGGCCGCCCAGTCAATGGTCAGGATGATTCCCCTCCTTACCATTGTCTCGTCTTCCACCACAATGACCTTATACATCCGGCACCTCCTTCTGAACCGGCAGCCTGAGTGTAATGGTGGTTCCATCCTCCGTAACAGCCGCCCTCATACCGTATTCCTGTCCGTAATATATTTTCAATATGTTGATGACATTGTACAAGCCCAGATGGCCGTCCCGCTTAGCCGGGGAGTCGCTGTTAATCCAGTCCACCATGTCCTGTCCCATGCCGCATCCGTCGTCTGTCACCGATATATTCAGTATCCCTTCCTTCTGGAAGGCATAGATACAGATATAGCCGTGCTCGCATCCGTCCAGCCCATGGATAATGGCATTTTCAACCAGGGGCTGCAGAATCATCTTGGGCACCATGCAGTCCTCCAGCTGGTCCGGTATCTCTGTCTCGTACAGAAACCGTCCTGTAAAACGTATTTTCTGTATCTCCACATAGCTCTCTATGGTCTCCAGTTCCTCCCTCAGGGTAATGAAGGGCCGGCTGGATATGCTCTTTCTCAGGATAACCGCCAGGTTTTCCGCCAGCACGGCAATCTCCGGCACCTGGTTGATTCTGGCGCTCCACTTAATGGAATCCAGGGTATTGTACAGAAAATGGGGATTCAGCTGGGTCTGGTACAGCTTAAGGGTTGTCTTATTTAAGTCCTTCTGCTTCTGCACCGTGTCCTCCAGGTATTTCTGCAGGTCACCGGTCATCTGGTTAAAGCTCTCTGTCAGCCTGCCTAATTCATCCTGGCGGCTGGTATGGATGCGGATGGATAAATCCCCTTTCTTCACCTTAGCCATGGCTTTGTCCAACAGGCTCACCGGCTGGCCCATGCTCCGGGACAGCGCGCCTGCTATAATAAGGCAGAGCACCAGCCCCAGACCGGACAAGGCTAAACTCACCGTACCCATGGTGCGCACAGCAGGAGCGCTGATGGGAGCCGAACAGCGCAGCAGGATGTAAAAGCCCCTGGAAGGCTCCCTGGTCCACAGATATCTGGTGTATACCCCTCTTTTCTCCGTTCCCCCCTGGCCTGAAATGGTATGTTCGATAATATCATTGATTTCTCTTTCCCCGTACTCAGGCCTGGAACAGTAAAGTGGTTTTTGGTGGGAATCCAGCACCAGCAGGGTGTCACCGGATGAATAGAAGCCATTCAGCAGGTTATCAAAATTTTCCCTGGTAAAATCCAGCACCACATATCCGGTTCTGGCTCCATGGGCGCTCTCCAGCGAAAATGCTCCCTGCATCAGGACATCACTGCCAGAAGAGGAAAGGTAGGGGTCAGTCCTGTAATAGGTGATTCCCGGTTTCTCCGACGCTTTGTTGAGCAGTCCCCAGCTCACAGGCAGACGGCTGCTTTTAGGCGCAGTATCCGTGGTAAAACGCAGTTTTCCGCCTGCATCGTAGATGCTGAACTGGGCATGGCTGTAAATCTCCTGGACAGCCTGGTACATGGACAGGTATAAATCCTTCTGGAACTCTATGGTTTTATTGTCAATCATAACCCAGGCAGCAGAACCGTCCTCAGTCAGTGTTTCACAGGCGTTCTGGCAGTTCTCCAGCAGCTGGGCAAACCGTTCCCTGACTTCCTCCAGCTGCTGGTTTCCGTCCACGGTTATCTGGCGGTTAATGGAGGCGGTGAACAGGCGCATCATTACAACGCTTGAAAATGTAAGGGGAACCAGGGCTACCAGGAGGCAGCCCAGGAATACCCTGGCCTTAAAAGAGAGTCTCCGGTACCATCTCATTCCACAGGCCTCCCTTCTCTACGGGACAGTATGCCGTTCCACCTGGCCAGTACGTCCTTCTTTTCCCTGGAAAGCTCCTCCAGGTCCATCTCAATCAGCGGAAGCCTGCCAATGGGCGACAGTCCGGGCAGCGGCGGCACATCGCTTCTCACGGACCTGCGGTTTAAATCCGATACCAGAATCCGCTGGACATCCCTGCTCACCGTAAAATCCAGGAACTGCCTGGCAGCGTCAGGGTTTGTGCATCCCTTTACAATGGCTGTGCCGTCCGGAAGAGCCGTGGTGCCCTCCTGCGGGTAAATATAGTCTATATCCGCTCCCTCAGACAGCAGGGCCTGGGCGGACTCCTCCATGGTGACCCCAAGGGAATACCGCCCGTCCAGGATACCGGCATTTACCTCCTGCATACTGTTCAGGGTGCCGTATCCCAGGTTTTCCATGAACTGTTCCAGATAATCCCCCTTTTTCTCCCACGTATGGACAGCCGTCACAAGGGCGGAGGAATACACATCGGACCTGCGCGGGTCCACAAAGGCAATTCTGCCCTTCCACCTGGGTTCCAGAAGGCTGTTCCATCCCACCGGCAGCTCCCGGTACGTAACCACATTTGTATTGTACATGATGACCAGGGGCAGGGCGGAAAAAGAGGTCCAGCGGCTATCCTCACACCGGAAATTTTCTGTTATGAATGCTGCTTCCGGGCTTTCATATACCTGCCAATGCTCCTTTGACTGTTCCAGTGTCTCTATGCCAACCCCGAACACCACATCCCAATCAGGTCCATCCTCAGCCTCCAGCCAGCCTGTCATTTCCTCGGAGGACCCGCGTTCCACCTTTACCATCAGATTGGTGCGCTCCTCAAACTCCTTGATGATGGGCTCATATATCTCTTCCTCCTGGGCTGTATAAAGAACCAGGTCCGGCACAGCAGGCATGGGAGCTGACTCCGGCCCCGGCTGGCATGAGGAAAGAAGGGCTGTGCAGAAAAGGCACAGGCCCCATAGCGCCGGATGCATCCTTCCCACGGCAGTTCTTTTCCTGCCTGCAATCGTTTTTTTCCTGCCAGCGGCAGCTCTGTTCATATACATGGCGGCACCCCCGTGTCCTATACTACCGGTAGAATCAGTCCTGTTTGCTACATTATATCAAAGAAAAACATATTTTTCCATTGCGGAAGCCCTTGAAATCATTCCCTTTGAAATCGTTCCCCTTGAAATCGTTCCTTCCCCATGTTACCCTTAAGGCAGAACGCAAAGAGTATCGTCAAAGGGGAGGCAGACAATATGAACGTGCAGATGATAGAACAATTTATCTGTTCCAAATATACGGACCAGCAAAAATGCGAGGATGGTCTTTTTATCAGTGATGACTTCATTGCCGTCATAGACGGTGTCACCAGCAAGGGGGCGCTGACATGGCCGGTACAGACAGAAGGCGCGGCCGGTACCCTTCCTTCCATGACCAGCGGCCGCTATGCCAGGGAGGTACTGGAAAAGGCCCTTAAAGCCATGAAGCCCAGCATTGATGCCGCCTCTGCCATAGAATATTTAAACCAGGCTCTGGCAGCAGCCGGCACCAGCCGCCGGGATTATCTGAGGGACCATCCTGAGGAACGGCTCCAGGCAGTGGTCATCCTGTACAGCTGTCACAACAGGGAGGTATGGGCCTTCGGAGACTGTCAGTGTATGATTGGGAATACGCTTCATACCCACAGCAAGGAAATTGACAGTCTTATGACAGAAATCCGCTGTCTCTATGACCAGGCAGAACTGATTTTAGGTGGGTCCGAGAATGAATTGGCAGAGCATGACCCTGGCCGGGTCTGCATCCTTCCTCTGCTGCGCCGCCAGTTTCTGCTGGCCAACCAGGACTGCCCCTATGGTTATGATGTGCTTGATGGTTTTTCCATTCATGCCCACCATGTATCCATTTATCCTGTCCTGCCCCAAACCCAGGTCGTCCTGGCCAGCGACGGCTACCCTGCATTAAAAGGCACTCTGGCTGAAAGCGAGGAGGCGCTGAGGGAGCTTCTGCAAAAAGACCCCCAGTGCCTCCGGGAAAACAGGGGCACAAAAGGGCTGGTAAAAGGCAACCAAAGCTTTGACGACCGGACCTATGTGCGGTTTATGGTTTTATAATCGGGAGCTGATATGCGGTAAGAGCGCCCCCTGTATAAACAGAGGGCGCCCTTACCGCACCTACACCTATTCACCTACATAAAAATCCTTAATCTCGTATTCCCTTAAAGCTTCCTCATCCGGCTCAAAGCCAAGTCCCGGCTTCTGGGGAACATGCATGTAGCCATCCTTGTCAACTAATACCCTGTCCTCCTCCTTAAGGATATAATCCCTGCGGTCAACCGTCCATACAGGCGGGTCAAAGGGATATTCCAGATATTCCGCATCGCTGACAGCACAGGCCATATGAAGGTTGGCCAGAAGTCCCACGCCGTTGGACCAGGTGTGCGGACAGAACACAGCCCCCTTGGACTGCACATAGTCGGCAATCTTCTTAGTGCGGGTAAATCCTCCGCACAGCACCGTGTCAGGCTGATACACATCATAGCTTCCCTTATCCGCCAAATCCCTGAAATCGTGCCATCTGCGGTTCATCTCGCCGCCTGCAATACGAATATCCGTCATCTCCCGCAGGCGGGCCAGGTTGTCGTAATCCGCGTGATGGAGCGGCTCCTCCAGCCAGTATACACCCAGCTTCTCCAGCTCCCTGGCCACCTTGACCGCTTTTTTCAAATCCCAGATACGCTCCACATCCCACGGCATTTTCCAGGCCTGGTTGCCGTCCACCATGATTTCCATCTTATCGCCAATAGCCTTCCTGACAGCCTCTATGACCTTGATATCCTCCCTTACATCCTCATGATGGAAACGGATTTTCATTGCCTTAAATCCCATGTCCACATATTCCTTAGCCTTCTCAGCCCTTTCCTCAGCCGGAATCCTGGCGCCGCAGGAGCAGTATGCCTTTATCTTATCCTGCTTCCCTCCCAAAAGCTTATATACAGGCTGCCCGCATTTCTTTCCTATGATATCCCACAGCGCAATATCCAGAGGCCAGCACCTTCCATAATGGAAATCAATGTTGTCAATGACCTTGTTATGGTTTTCCATCTCAAACGGGTCCTTGCCGATAAAGAATTTCTCATGTCCCGCAAAGCCTGTCATAAGGTCGCCGGAGCCAATTCCCGTAATTCCCTCGTCCGTGTATACATAAACAATGGTAGATGCAAACTTTACACGGGGATTCGGGTCCCATGATGCCAAAAATGGCGGGTCCAATGGCTTTGCATACTGTTTGATTTCAATGCCTGTGATTTTCATAAAATACCTCCATACTTATATATGATTTTTATTTTTTCTGTTTAAGCTTATAGCTTCCCGGGCAGCTTTCTTATCCCTTAACCGGGGTCTTTCTGATACTCTTAATAAGGATGACTGCCACGGCAGCGCCAACGATACATGTACCGATGCCGTACAGGAACATGGAACGGTACCCCTGGACCCCCTGGTCAATCCAGCGTCCAATCATAGTGTACAGGAACACGTCCGGAAGATAACCGATGCAGGATGCCATACCGGAGACCGCGCCTGTAACTGAACGGTCTATCTGGGCCTCATCAATAACTGCAAAATAAATGCCTCTCACCGCGTACACGGTTACATTTAACAGGATGAAGTCAAAGACACAGAGCATGGCCAGCGAAGGCTGCTGAGGTGTCAGCAGGAATACAATCAGGAAGGCGATGATAGCCGTATATCCCAGCAGGACTGTCTTTATCCTGGAGCCAATCTTATCAGCCAGGAAACCGCCTGTGATTCCGCCTGCAAACTGTATGATGTATCGGATGCCTCCTATCTGGACGCTGAAATTCTTGGACATGCCGTATACGGATACCATGTAAGGCGGCAGGAAACTGAGGATTGCGTAAATGGAATAAGCGGTAAAGATTATGAGACAAATCATCCACATTTTCGGCATCAGAAGTACGCTCTTAATCTGCTGCACCAGGCTTGTGCCGCTTGCCGCATCCTCCTTCTTATCCTTAATCAGGAACCAGAGGGCGATACCAACTATGATTGCCAGAAGGGCATAGGAGCGGATCACCCAGCTCAGTCCGAACTTGCCGCCTCCCAGGCTGTTAAAAAGTCCCAGAAGCACAAACACTGCCGTGGCCGACACAACACCCCTGCCCCCTTCCAGGATGCCGAACAGCCTTCCCTGCTCATTGCTGTCCCCCAGACACCGCACCGCCTTGATAAGCGCGGACCAGTATGTAAGCACGGTGGTTACGCCGAAGGCCGCAAATATCAGCCTCATGGTGCCGTAGCTTGGGAAGGTGGAAAACAGAAGTCCCACCAGGCCCGTGGATATAAAGGAAATGGTCAGCAGCTTTCTTGGGGACACACGGTCTGCAATCCACCCGCCGAAGAAATAACATATCATGGAAATGGTTGCGTAGGATGTGGAGAGCGCCCCGAATTCCTCATTGCTTAGATTAAGGGCCTCCACCAGCGGAATATAAAATGTATTCCGGATATAGGGAAGCTGGAAAATGACACCAGTACCGCAGCAGAGCACCAACAGGGACGTCCACTTTTTCACATCAAATTTTTTCTTACTGTTCACTGTAAAACCCCCTTTGTACAGTCTTTACTTGTTTTTTGTTGATACGCGTCTCAACTTGTCTCCCATTATAGCGGATAAAAATCAAACTGCTGTCTTCTTGTTCAAAAGACAACAGTTTTGTTACAGCTTTGATACAATCCGCCAAAATTCCTTGTTATCTTATAATATTTGACGCCTCGTACATCCACAGAGTGTCCGGTTTAATCTGGTCTGTCTGGTCCGGCGACTCCAGACGCAGGTAGTCCCCAGCCGGGAACCCCATGGTGACCGTGGTATATACTCCCTCTGCGCTCTCGTATTTCAGCGAACCGTGATGATGCTGCATCACCGACTTGCAGATGGCCAGTCCCATGCCGAAACCGTCCTCCCCCTGGCTGTGGGCCTTATCTCCCTTATAAAACGGCTGGTCTATCTTATCCAGAATATCGGCCGGGATTCCGATTCCATGGTCCGTTACCCGGATAAATGCCAGGGCGTTTTCTTCCCCGGCCGCCCTGATTTCAATCAGTCCCCCTTCATGGGAAGCCTTAATTGCATTGTCCAGCACGTTTTCCATCATGGTAATAAGCAGCTCCCTGTCCCCATAGCAGAATATGCCCTCCGGGATGTCCGTGGTAAAACGGATTTCTTTCTGGTTGGCTTTCATCCGTACTGCCATCAGCGATGTCTCCAGCATTTTTTTCACATCCTGCCGTTCAATATTCAGCAGTCCCGGCTGTATGCGTGACAGCTTAATCATTTTCCGGGTAATGGAATTCAGCCTTTTGCCTTCCTCCAGGATATAGTCCAATGCCTGTTCCTGAAGCTCTTTATCACAGTCGTGGTTTTTTAGCAGTTCCGCATAGCCTATGATGGATGTCAGCGGCGTCTTGATTTCGTGGGTCAGATTGCCCACAATCTGTTTGTAATCATCAATGTTTCTGTTGATGGCAGCAGACATGAGATTGAAATTATGGGACAGCTCGCTGATTTCATCCTCTCCCTCCACGGGCAGCTTAAGGGGAATGGATTCCTGAGCCATGAGTTTTGCCGCCTCATTCAGCCGTTCAATGGGAGAGGTAATCCTCTTTGTTATCAGAAACATAATCATGGCTGTAATAAAAGCCTGAAGCAGGCACAGGGCAAAGAAAATATTCAGCTGCATGTCGCAGGATTTATATATATCAGATAAATCCTTAATCATCACTACCTTATACATCATATTGTCATATGGAAATTCAGACTCCACGTACAGATACCTGGAATCCCCTATGTCCTTCATATAAGTGGGCGTATAGGCTGCCTGCCCCTCCACAAAGGTGTAGCGGGGAGCCGGGGGGAACTTTTCAAAGCTGTCATATGTAAGCCTCTCCCCGGCCCATACCTGCAGGTACCGTCCCTCTCCCGCCAGCTCCTCCCTGAAACCGTCCATGAACCCTGACAAGCCTTTTCCGGCCTCTGACTCCTGAAAAAAATTCTCAATTTTCCCCGCGTATACGGACTGGTAATATTCCGTCCTCTCCATCTCTCCTTCCAGCGTAAAGTGCAGTCCTGTCACCACAAGATAAAATCCGCAGAAAAAGAAAATGGCCACGCTGGCTATGAATGCGCCCAGGAATATTTTCTGCCAAAGTTTCATCTGTCATCACTCCCCTTAAGCAGATACCCCACCTTGGTAACAGTCTGTATGATGCCTTCCCAATCCAGCTTTTTCCTCAGCCTCTGGATGTGGATATCCACAGTCCTGGTTTCCCCCACATAGTTATATCCCCATACATCGGAGAGGATTTCCTTTCTGGTCAGCACCTTGTCGCAGTTGGAGCACAGATAATACAGCAGGTCAAACTCCTTGGGAGTCAGCTCCATTTCCTTTCCGTCCTTAAGCACACGGTGCAGGTCAGGGTCCACACTGATGTTCCTGACATTGAGGGACACGGGACGGCGCCTGCACCGGCGCAGCACCGCTCCCACTCTGGCTAAAAGGTCCATACTGTCAAATGGCTTTGTTATGTAATCATCGGCTCCCACCTGGAGGCACTGGACCTTGCTGCTCAAATCATCCAGGGCAGTCACCACGATAATGGGCATCCGGAAATCCTTTACCCTGGCCAGGATATCAACCCCGCTTACCTTTGGCAGCATCAAATCCAGAATCAGCAGGTCAAAGGGTTCTGCCTCCAGAATCTCCAGTGCAAACTCCCCGTCATAAACCTGGCTGGTATCGTATCCGGCAAAGGACAGGTGGGTCTTAATCAGGTTGGATATGGCCTTATTATCTTCTGCAATCAGTATCCGGTACATGCTTCTCATCCCCCTATCTTACATTTCGTCATTTGTATTCTGGCTGCACTTATCGTATTTCCCGGGATTGCGCATTATCTTAATCAGTGCTGCGCAGGAGGCAATCTGCAGGAACATGGAGGGAAAACCGCCTATGCTGGCAAGAGTCTTTGCGCCTCCCACTCCTGTGAACACAGCCATGACAGCCGCCATAATGCCGATTATCAGGCCCCAGAGTATCTTAAGGGCCACCGGGGCCTCCATCTCCTCCTCAGACATTCCGCTGGTGCACACAGAAGCAATTGCATTGGTATTGGAATCAGCGGCAGTGACAAAGGATATGAAGGTGGCAAGCACAAACACAGGAATACACAGCTGACGCAGGGGAAGCACCTCGAAAAGCTTATATACAATGGATTCTGCCCCGGATGTCTCCAGCAGCGGAATCAGGCTCTCCTGCATGTGCATATGGATGGCGGTGCCGCCGAATATGGAAACCCAAATCATGGAAAAAACAGTGGGCACAAACAGGTTTATGATAATACAGTCTCTTATTTTATATCCTCTGGCCAGTTTCCCCAGGAACAAGGCTGTAACCGGCGCCCAGGCCAGGTAACTGGCCCAGTATCCCACCTTCATATTCCCCAGGCTGGACCAGGAACTGTTGCCAAGATTCATGGAATCCGTAAACAGATTGCGCATGAAAAAGGAATCCATCAGCTCTCCCACTGATTCCGTACCAAAATTCAGGATAAATTTTGTGGGACCAAACAGGAAAATGAACAGAATCAGAAACGAAAATATGTATACATTAAAGCTGGAAAGCCACTTAATCCCCTTCATAATGCCGGACGACGCCGATATGGTATAGACCAGTATAATGGCCGCCATAACCATTATCAGCATAATGCTGTTGGTGGGTATGCCTGTTATGTTGGATACGCCTCCTGCCACGGAAAAAGCTCCTGTGGACAGGGAACCGGACATGCCGGCGCAGAGTATGAAGATACAGAGAGCGTCAATGCCGTCCGCCAGTCTTCCCTTTGTGGCCCGTTCCCCCAGTAACGGAGAGATGCAGGACCCCAATGAAAATGGTTTCTTCATATTGTAATAGGTAAATGCAAACACGGTTGCCGCCAGGGCATAGATTGCATAAGGTGTGATTCCCCAGTGCAGATACATCTGGGCCATGGCAAAAACAGCTGCCTGGGGCGAGTTTGGCTCAATATCAAAAAAGGGCGACGGGTCGCTCATGAGATAAAGCGGCTCTGCCGCTGCCCAGAACATCAGGCCTGCCGCAATGGTGGTACACAGGCTGATAGCAAACCAGTTGAATTTGCCCAGTATTGGTTTGGCGTCCTTTCCGCCGATGACCGTGTTGCCGAATTTAGAAAAGCAGGCATAAAAACAAACTCCCACTGCCGCCAGTCCATAACCGGAAAACAGCCATTTAAAATTGCCCCAAATCCAATCCTTTACCCCGTTGACCACCTTCAAAAAGGCATCCTGGGACACAAACCCCAGTATCAATACCATTAACAGTACCAAAAACGGCGGCCAGAATACCCAGCCCCTTAGCCTGCTCTGCCTTTTTCCCCCTGACATGTTCCCCATTTAACAGTACCTCCTCATCTTTTGTCCCGTCTCCTTTACTGCCGGAGACGTTTAACCTGTGGTTGTATCATTTAACCTGTAAACTAAAGTAATTAGGCTCATTATATCATTTGTACACGGAACCCAGAAACAATTTTACAACTCTGATACAAAAACCAGGCAGATTATCCGCCAAAAAAAGGCTGCGTTTCCACCGGCCAATGCCGGTGAAACCACAACCTTTAATCATAGACCGGCACCTTAAAACCGGCTGCCTATTCACTTTGTTTATCCAATCCCAGATATTTCCTCGCCCCGGCTGTAACTTTTATCTGCTGCTGGCGGTTCTCTATTATCCCGTTTGCCGCCCTGTAAAAATCATGGCCGTAATCCGTATCCGGTACAAACACCTGGATTCCGCCTCCAAGCAGCTTGATAATATCCATAAAATGATGGGGTTTAATAACCATTTTAATATCTCCTGTTCATCCGGAATCTTTCTACAGCCCCAGATACTCCTCAAACAGATTGCACACCCTGACCGCATCCGCCTCATGTTCCATCTCGCAGAATATGCGGAGCAAAGGTTCTGTGCCTGAAAACCTGGCGATTACCCAGCCTCCGTTCTTAAAATATACCTTGCATCCGTCAATATAGGATACATGGTCTGTCTCAAATGGCAGCTCCGGCAGTTTCTTTTCCTCCATAAGGATGTGATGGATACGTTCCTTTTCCTCCGGCGTGAACCTGTAATCACGCTCCGCCATGTGGATGGCCCCGTACTCCTTTCTGATATCCGCTGCAATCTCCGACAGCTTCTTGCCGCTGACAGCTATCATCTCCACCAGAAGGGTGGCTGCATAGATGCCGTCTTTGCCGTGTATATGGCCTTTTACCGTCAGACCACCTGAGGACTCACCGCCTATAATGGCGTCTTTCTCCTGCATTTTAGCGGATATATGCTTGAATCCCACGGGCACCTCGTAGCATTTCTGTCCAAAGCTCTCAGCCACCTTATCCAGCACATGGGTGGTGGCCAGGTTGCGCACGGCAGGTCCCCTCCACCCCTTGTATTTCAGCAGATAGTAGTAGAGCATGACCAGTATGTCGTTTGCATGGAGATAATGCCCCTGGTCATCAATCACTCCCAGCCTATCCGCATCCCCGTCCGTTGCAATACCGATATCACAATAGCGGTCCAGCACATAATTCTGCAGATTCCGCAGGGTCCGCTCCGTGGGCGCGGGCATCTTTCCGCCAAAGAGGGTATCGTGCCTGGAGTTAATGGTTTCTATGGTGCACCTTGCAATGGAAAGAATGGTGCTCAGGGCCGTCAGGCTCACACCGTACATGGGGTCAATGGCAATACGCAAATCCCGTTCCTTGATGGCATCCATGTTAATCACAGAAATGATATTATCCAGGTACTCGTTCATGGGATTAATTTCCCGGACCATGCCCTGCCTTACAAGCTCCAGATATGAGGGCGGGGGCATCTGCCCGTTTTCCTCCTCATTTGGCATGTAGAGCTCCTCCGCCTGTTCCAGGTAATACTCAATTTCCGAGGTCTGTTTCTCATCTGCATCCCGGCCTCCGTAGGTAAACACCTTGATACCGTTATAGATGGCCGGATTATGGCTGGCAGTCACCATCATGCCGTAGCTCAGTTCATGCTTCATCACATAGAACATTACCAGGGGGGTGGGCGAGCTGCGGTTTACAAACCACACACGGATTCCCTGATTCCCAAATATCTCGCAGGACCATATGATGGCCTCCTTGGAAAGAAACCGCCGGTCATACCCCATGACAATGCCCTGGCCCTCCGCTCCCTCTGCCTTCATCTTAAGGCATATGGCCAATGCCAGCTTCTGTATGTTTTCTTTTGTAAATTCTTCTCCAATAATGGCTCTCCAGCCGCCTGTACCGAACTTTACCATATGTTTTCTCCTAACACTACACGATTGACACCTTTCCTTTGCTCACCTTCAGGAAGATAAGCAGCATGACCACTGTGCTCACAGTCAGTATTGATGCCAGGGCTGCCGCTGTGCCGTAACTGTTGCGCACCACCTCTGTATAGATGGCCACGGAAATGGTACTTGTCTTGCCGCCGTAGAGCATGACGCTGGATGACAGCTCATTGATACAGGTAATCCAGCTGAGAATGGCTCCGGACAGGACGCCGGGCGCCATAAGCCTTGCTGTCACCTTGCCGAAGGTCTTCATAGGAGACACGCCCAGGCTGATGGACGCCTCCTCCACACTCGGATCCATCTGCTGCAGGAAGGCGCTTCCTGACCGGACCGTGTAGGGCAGTTTCCTGACCACAAAAGCTATAATGATAATCAGGGCCGTACCTGTCAGGATGACAGGAGGCTTATTGAATGCAACGATTAAGCTGATACCAAGCACTGCTCCGGGAATGACAAAGGGGAACATGATGATTAAATCCATCAGCTGCCCGGCCAGACCCTTCTGCCGGACCACGATATAGGAAATCAGCATACCCAGCGCTATGATAAACACAATGGCAATGGTGGAGAATACAAAGGTATTCCTGATGTTGGTCCACAGGCGGTTGAAAATGGTAATGTAGCTGCCAAGGCTGAATCCCTTCTGGAAGCCTGTGAAATCACACTTGATAAAGCTGGTGATAAGCACCACAATCTGGGGCAGGATTCCCACAAAAGTAACCAGCATCACAGGGAAGGTCACCAGGAAACGCTTCAATCCGTGCAGCACCTCTTCCTTGGGAGGACGCATGGCTGTCATGACATAATTCTTTCTGGATACATAATACTTCTGCACCAGCAGAACGGTTGTGGAACAGATTACAATGATAACAGACAGGGCACTGGCCAGGTGGGCGTTGCCCCCAATCTCACTCATGTATTCATTGTATACCAGAACCGGAAGCACCATATATCCCTCGCCAATCAGCATGGGCGTTCCAAAATCAGCCAGGCTGGTCATAAACACCATGATGGCTCCTGCTGCGATGGACGGAAGCACCACTGGCAGGGTAATGGTCCACAGCCTGCGCAGCTTATTGCTGCCCAGATTTTCCGCGGCCTCCTCCAGGCTTGAATCAATGCTTCCCATGGCCCCTGAGGTATACAGGTACACATAGGGGAATAATTTAAAGGTAAATACGATGATAATGCCAATTTTGCCGTAAATGCTGGGCAGATGGATACCGATATTTGCAAACATGCTGGTGATGAAACCGGAACGCCCGAACAGGGTAATCCAGCTGTAAGCCCCGATAAAAGGAGGACTCATAAGGCTCATGATGATGAAAATATGGATGAACCTCTTTCCCACTATGTTATATCTGGACATGACATAGGCTATGGGCACGCCTACCACCAGGGTGGTCAGTGTAGTTACAACGGACACGAACAGGCTTCGTCCGAGAGCCGTGTAGTAGTACTTCTTAGTAAAGAACCGGATATAGTTCTCCAGGGTAAAGCCAGCTGCATTTTTTGAAAAGAAGCTTCGTGTTATCAGGGTACAGAAGGGATAAAACAGGAAAATCAGCATGAATCCCACTACCAGCACCTTGACCCAGAACCAGAAATCCAGCTTTTTCCGCGATTTTACCATGAAATCACCTCCTGGGTCTGGGCATCGTACACGCCTACAGCATTGATATCAAAGTTTACCTTCACCCTCTGCCCGTCAGGACGCAGCTCACGCACATCCTTTGTGTACTCGTTAAGCTGCACGGTCTGGCCGTTATCCAGTTCAATTTCATATTCAATGAAATCCCCCAGGAAGGTGGATATGACAATTTTTCCCGGCAGTCCTTCCTTCTCGTCAAAGAACAGCTGCTCCGGCCTGGCTGAAATAATCCCCTTTCCCTTAAAGGGGGCCTTAAGCCTGCATGTGATGGTGCACTCACCCTTGATGTCCAGGATAGCTGCCTCCGGATGTTTGCCGTCCACATCACATTCCACAAAATTGGACACGCCGATGAATCCTGCCACAAAGGTGTTCTGAGGCTTCTTGTATATATCCTCAGGGGACCCCACCTGCATCACGTCCCCCTCTTTGATAACTGCTATGCGGTCTGAGATGGCCAGGGCCTCCTCCTGGTCATGGGTCACATAGATGGTGGTGATTCCCAGCCGGCGCTGGAGCTTCTTGATAACCGTCCTCATCTGTACCCTGAGCTTTGCGTCCAGGTTGGACAGGGGCTCATCCATCAGCAGTACGCCGGGCTCTATGACAAAGGCCCTTGCAAGGGCCACCCTCTGCTGCTGTCCTCCTGACAGCTCATTGGGCTTTCTGTCCTTTAACTTCTTAATCTGAACCAGGTCAAGGGCCTCATCCACCTTGCCTGGAATCTGGTCCTTTGGATACTTCTTTGCCTTTAACCCGTAGGCCACATTCTCCGCCACAGTCAGATGGGGGAAGATGGCGTAGTTCTGGAACACCATGCCGATATCTCTCTTATGGGCTTCCAGATTGTTGATGACCTTGTCGTCGAAGCAGATTTCCCCGCCATCCACGCTGTTAAACCCTGCTATCATCCTGAGCAAGGTGGTCTTGCCGCATCCGGAGGGCCCCAACAGTGTAAAAAATTCGCCCTGTTTTATCTCCAGATTCACTCCTTTTAACGCTGTAAAATCACCGTACCTCTTAACGGCGTCCTTTATGATAACTGCATGGCTCATACCAGTCTCCTCCAATCATACCCTTTACGTGAAAGACTGTCCCGCCCTTCCGGGTCCGGACAGCCTTTTCACCATGTTCCTCTGACAGTTTAACGTTTCCTGATTACTTAATACCTACTGCTTATATATACACAAATACTCCCTCGGATTTAGTCTACCATAATGTCATTGAAGTGCTCAATGATGGCTTCCTTCTCATTGGCTGCCCAGTCAAAGTCATAATCAACCAGCGGGATATCTTCCAGTTTAGCCATGCCCTCGCCAACTTCCATGTCGCTTCTTACAGGACGTCGTCCCCAGTTTCCGCTCTGCTCTGTCTGGCACTCTTTGGAAGTAACAAAATCAATGAACAGCTTTGCATTTTCCTCATTGGGGCATCCCTTAACCAGGGCAACGCCGTCAGGAACAGCACTGGTTCCATCCTTCGGATATACAAATCCTACCGACGGGTCATCCTTATACTGTACAGCTGCCTTCTCCAGGGTCAGACCTACATAGAACTCGCCGTCTGCCACCATCTTATGGCACTTGCCTGAAGAGTCAACAATCTTTCCGTCCAGGTTGTCATATAATTTCTTGATGAAATCCCATCCGTCTTCCTTGCCGCCATGGCCCAGAATCATGGTACACAGCTGTGTATAAGCAGAACCGGATTTGGATGGCAGACAATATGCAATCTTGCCCTTCCACTCAGGCTTTGTTAGGTCTTCCCATGTCTCAGGAATGGTCAGTCCGTCCTTCTCAATCAGGTCCTTGTTATAGAAAATAACCATTGGCAATGGGCTCTCGCCAATCCACAGCCCATCCGGGTCCTTGTAAGCAGCGCCTATGAATTCATCGTTAGCACATACATAAGGTTCAAAATATTCCTTAAATGCTGCCAGGGAGTCAGCGCCGCCGCCCCACAATACGTCTGCAATGGGGTTGGCTGTCTCAGCCGCAATACGGTTGCACAGCTCGCCGGTACCTGCTGCCACTACCTCAACCTTAACATTGGGATACTTCTCCATGAACAGGTTAACGCCTGCATTCAGCGGATCTGCATCATGGGGTGAATATACCACCACGGTTCCCTTATAATCCTCAGGAGCCTTCTCACCTGCGGCCGCTGCCTCTGCCTTAGGCTCTTCTGCCTTCTCCTCCGCCTTAGTCTCTGCCGGTGCTTCTGTGGCAGCAGGAGCTGCCGTGGTATCGGCCGGCTTATCGCCGCCGCATGCCGCCAGGCTTAAAACCATCATTGCTGCCAGTGAAGCTGTTAAAAACCGTTTTTTCATAATACACCTCTCCTTTTATATCATATTTTCAGTTCACGTAATCATTGGGAGTTTTTACCTCCGATAGTCATATTATATGACTTTATTGTGCGTTTTTCCATTTGTTATTCTTACATTTCTTTTGTTATTCTGAACTATTGCATAGTTTTAATGACTTTTTTTATATTTATATATGCATATTATCCACTCTCCGGGAGCCCTTTTACCGAACCGTCATAAACATCTGTATAAATATGGGCAAAAAAAAGCCGCGGCATTTTCAATCTGCCACGGCATTCTCTGTTTCAAACACATATTTAGTTAATACCAGCGCCTGTTCCGCCTGCCTGTTCCTGTTCCGGCCTATTTCCTATATCCGCATTTCGGACACACGCCGTTTTCATCTAATGCAATACCGCATAACGGACAGCGGTCCATGGTCCTCTGGGGCTTAAATTCCTCGGACGCTGCATTTACACCGCTGGTAAAGGTTATTTTCACGATGTTTAACTTGTCCTTCAGCAAGTCATAGACAATTTTAATCATGCCCTCAACCGTCATTGTCTCCTTTGTTACAACCAGACGGCATTCCGGATATGCTGTGGCAAGCTCTGTTTTAAAGGCCGGGCCTTTCATTGTATTGTTAGGAGCCCCGTCCTTGATACCCTGGGCCTCATATACCCCCAGGAGCGCCGGAAGCAATGGGTCGTCTTCCCGTAAAATCGTAGCATGGTCAAAGTTTTTCAGAACCTCCCATGCTGTTTTCTGAATCTCGTTACAGGGGAATACCATATTGACACCTGCATTAACCGTATCCTCTACCTCCAATGTCAATATGCCTGTGTGTCCGTGCAGATACTGTGCTTCACCCTTAAAACCATAAAACCTGTGTGCATACTGTAAATCCAACCTGGTGATACTTCTCATATAAAACCTCCTTTTCTTCTGTATTTACGGGTTTCTAAAAATAATAACTATTCTTATTATCATTATAGTCAATATACCCGCAGAAGTCAAGGAAAATCCATCTGTAATTTCAACTATCTTAACATGCAAATCCTTACTCTTCCTCAGCCAATTCCCTTACTGCCCGGATTCCGGTATCAACCTCTTCCTCTGTGTTAAAGTAAGAAAAGCTGAACCGCACCATTCCCTGTTCCACGGTTTTAAAGGATTCATGCATCAGAGGCGCACAGTGGGCGCCCGGCCGGGTGGAGATTCCGTAGGTGACAGCCAGTTCGTCGCTGACCTCCGAGGAATCGTAATTTCCGATATTCAGGGCCACGATGGCTGCCCGCTCATCCGAAGAGAAATCACCGTACACCCGTACACCCGGTATCCCCGACACTCCCTCATAAAACCGGCGCATCAGTTCCGCCTCTCTCCGGTGGATGTTTTCCACTCCCGTCTCCTTTATGAAGCCAAGGGCGGCGTGAAGACCTGCTATTCCATGGCCGTTCAGCGTACCTGCCTCCAGGGCAGTGGGCATGTCCTGGGGATGTTCTTTCAGATAGGTGTGGACGCCGCTTCCCCCTGCCTTAAGGGGTTTTATACGGATGCCGTCACCCACGCAGATTCCGCCTGTTCCCTGGGGGCCCAGAAGCCCCTTATGGCCGGTAAAGCACAGCACATCTATATGCATCCGCTTCATGTCAATGGGAAGGACTCCCGCTGTCTGGGACGCATCCACCACCAGGCGGATTCCATGTCTGCGGCACAGCCCGCCAATGCGTTCCAAATCCATCCGGTTGCCCGTCAGGTTGGAAGCATGGGTACATACAACTGCCTTTGTCTCAGGCCGTATGCTTTCCTCCAGCCGGTCATAACACAGAACTCCCTTCTCATCGCAGGGCAGAATCGTCAGGCTGACTCCCCGCTTTTCCATCAGATAAAGAGGACGGAGCACGGAATTATGCTCCAGCACCGTGGTAATCACATGGTCCCCTTCTGAGAACAGGCCCTGGATGACCGTGTTCAGGCTTTCCGTGGAATTACTGGTAAATGCAACCTGCAGGGGATTGCCCAGGTGAAACAATTCAGAAATCCTCTCCCTGGTTTCATAAATCATCCTGGACGCATCCAGGGAAGCCTCATGGGCCCCTCTGCCGGAATTGCCAAAATTCCTCATGGCATCCGCAACCGCGTCTATAACGCAGTCCGGTTTCCTCATGGTAGTAGCTGCATTGTCAAAATAAATCATAATAGCGCCTCCCTTTCCCACCTTATCAATCGGGAAATTCCAATCACAATCCGGTCCCGCCCAACATTCATACACGGGGCGGGACATCTGTTGGCATACACCCTGATATCAGTACATGAGCTGAACCATTTCCTCATGCTCCACGCCCTTTTCCTTCATAAACCCTGCCATCTCTTCTTCCATGTCAGGTTCGCAGCACCAGGCAAGGCCGCAGCCCGCGGATATTTCCCTGGGCACCGGTATCATCCTTCCTGACTTCCGGTTCTCCTTACAAAGCTTTTCCATGGCAATGGCTTCAGCCGTGGTATGAAATGTAATAATTAATTTCGGTTCTTTTTTTCTCATCCCATCAATCCTTTCGTATCTAAAAATATGCTGCAGCAGACTGTCACCAGGCTGTCAAACAGCCTGACACCTTCCACTGCAGCATCCGGTTTCAGAAGCCCTGGTTCAGACACGCTGTGACTCCGGGACATCTGTTTTATTCAATCACTATTTCAAATTCAGACCCTTTTTCGGTTACTGTAGCCGTCTTTCCCTGGCTCTTTGCGTACTTTTCAACATTCATCCTGGTATGAGGTTCACTGACCAGCACCCTGACTGTCTCTCCCTTGTGTTTCTTAAGGGCCGCCGCTGTCAGCAATACAGGCTCCGGACAGGATAGTCCTCTTGCATCTACTTCGTACATATCTCCTACCTCCTATTTCCCTTCCTCTGACTTTGGCACAAATCCAATGATGAACAGGATGACAATACATCCAATCACCGCAGCCTTGCCGGCCACGGCAAGGCCGCCTGGCGCCGCCGGGGTATCTGCGGTGGCTGCCGCTGCCGCGGATGCAGCCAGCCCGAAGTTGTGGCAGAAAGCAGCTCCCACAAGAAGCCCAAGGAATGTAACCGCAGAGTCAGATGAGCCCTGACCGGCTAAGACCAGCTGGCGCAGCGGGCATCCGCCTGCCAGGACCGCTGCAAAACCAACAGCGTAAAGTCCCAGGATATTCCAGATATGTTGTGAATGTGCTACCGGCTGTCCTGCAAAGGAAAGCTTGAAGCCGCCTGTGGCCAGGTTAAACACCAGCATGACAGCAAACAGTCCGCCGATGACAGTAATCAAATCAAAATTCTTCATTAAAATGACGTCGCGGATACTGCCTGCAAAACAGGTTCTGCATTTCTGTGCTATGGCGCCAAACAACAGGGCCACAACCAGAGCAAGAAGCGCTGGTGCATGCATGCTGCCAGGACCTTTTTCACTGAATGCAAATAATGTGGTGGTCAGGCTCAGTACAAACAATATCACCAGGGCAACCGGGAGCACTGCCCCGTTTATCTTTCCGGTTTCATGAGCCCTTCCCAGTGAAAAGCCCTGCTTTAAGGCGATTGTACCTGTAAATACACCGGCCGCAAATCCGATGAATCCTACATATGCATTTAAATCACCGGCTGACATGCGGATTACCATGCGCAGCGGGCATCCCAGGAATGCCAGGGAGCCAATCATCATGATGACGCCCAGGATAAAACGCAGCATGGGAGACGACCCGGCTGTGGAACGGTATTCCCTGGTTGCCAGGGCAATCAGGAAGGAGCCGCAGACAAAGCCCACGATTTCAGGCCTGAAATACTGCACAACAGCTGCCGTGTGAAGCTTCATGGCCCCGGCGGAATCCCTGATGAAGCAGGCCACGCAGATAGCCATGTTCTTTGGGTTTCCAAAGTAAGCGAGAATACATGCCAGTATTCCCAGCGCCACTCCGGACAGGAGCAGTGTCTTTTTAGAACTTGTCAGATTCATAATCATATCCCCTTTTCTTTTGGTAAAATCAACTGAAAATCATTCGTAAATCAATTCATGTTTTACCTATATTTCCTTAATCATCTTACCAAAATGGAAGGGGCAAATCCAATTCAAAAAAACATGGAACCGCTTTTTAATATAGACTTTTTCTATACAAAACACTATTCCCGCCTGATTCATACATAACCCGCTACATAAACCGCCCGATATCCTGCTGCCAGTTCCTGTCCCTGTATTCAATCACAAGGTCCCGGAATGCCTCCGCAATCGGAGACAGGCGAATGTTCTTGCAGTATACCATGTAAAAGGTCCGTTTCTTCTCCAGGCCGTCTATCTTTAAATATTTAATCCGGTGGCTTTCTTCCTTTTCACCGGCAGCCATCCTGGAGAGAATGGATATTCCCAAGCCTCCGGCCACTGCCTGCTTAATGGCCTCAGTGCTGTTCATCCGGGCAATCACATCCACATTTTTAAACACAGGCACACCGTGGATTTCCGCCTTTTCCATCTCCTGCTTTGTGCCTGAGCCTTCCTCGCGCAGAATGAATGTCTCATGTTCAAAGTCCTGGAAGCTCACCGTACTTCCCTTTTTCCACCGTGCAAACTTTTCCGTGTCCGGCACAATCAGCACCAGCTCATCCATGAAAACCGGCTCATACACCAGACTGTTATGCATCTTATAGCCCGTGAGTCCAATCTCACCCTTCTGGCTCATAACATTGTCAATCACCGTCTTGCTGTCCGACTGGTCCACATAAAACCGTATTTTCGGGCATTTGGCGTGAAACTCCCCTATGAGCCTTGGAAGATAATACTGTCCCGGAATACTGGACGCATATACATCCAGAACACCATCCATTGCCTCGCACTGGGTCTGCACGGTTGCCAGTGCCTGGGACCGGGTATGGAGCATGTCGATGGCATAGGGATAAAACAGCTCGCCCTGCTTTGTAAGGGTTATCTCCCTTCCTGTACGGTTCACAAGGGTTGTTCCCAGCTCATTTTCCAGGTTATTGATATGAGCGCTGATGGTTGGCTGGGTCAGGAAGGTGGCATCTGCTGCTTTTGAAAAACTTTTGTACTTTACCGCATTTACGAATGCTTCTAATTGTCTGAATTCCATAGCCGCCTACCTTGTCTTCTGGACAAGAATACGCACATCGTCTTGTTTCTTTGTTATCTTCTGCTGGTCGCAGTACTCCAGGAACAGAACGGCATACTTTCTGGAGGTTCCCAGCAAATCCCTGTAATCACCCAGGGAAATGGTGGGATGGCTCTCAAAGTATCCCCTAAGAAGTCCCATGGCTTTGTCCCAGTTGTCCTTATGAATCAGGGCGCCGGGATTTATCTTGACCAATGTGCCTTTCTTCACCAAATCATTCGCAATCTGTTTGGCCATCTTTTTGTCCTTGAATTTATTGATTACATCGTCCGTGGCCGGTATCTCATATCCCGCCTTCAGGTATGTCTCCTCTATCTCCTTTAACATCCCCTTAAGCTCATGGGAATATTCAGCATTAAATCCAGCGGCTGCAATGGCGCTTGCCATGGTAACCGTGATGCTGCGCTTTATCATCTCATTTAAGAGGACATCTGCTTTCCTGGACTCCCGAATCTTAAAATTATCCAATATACGGCTCTTAAATTCTTCCTTCTCCATACCGTCGGAAATAGGATTCTCCTTATGGAACTGGTTCAGAAGCTCGGTACCAAACTGTGTAATTTCATTCCAGTAATCCTTATGGATAAAGCTCCCATCGCTGAGGCGGATGGCCTTCTTTCCCTTGACCAGGACCTCCAACTGCTCCTCTGTCTCCTGGTTGGTCCAGTTCAGCTTGGTAGCCAGTATCTTTGGAACAGGGAAGTACCGGCTCTCCTCTTTAAGCTCCAGCTCCAGTACCTCCAAATCAGTGCCCAGCTCCTTAATATGAAGGCTGTCAATGACCTCATCGTGGTTCCTCTTATGCTTTAAGGCCTCTGCCTCCAGCACAATGCCTCCGCCGAAGGTAATGGTGGGCGAATAGAAACGGATGATGAACCTGTCATTCCTCCTTACGGCCACAGGCTCGTCGAAACGGAACTGCACATAGGCCTCCTCGCCCGCGGACAGCACGTCCTTGTCAAGCAGGACTGCCTTGCATATGGCCTGGGCCGATCCATAGTTGATGTGGACCCTGTCCCCGTTTCTCAGTTCCCTGTCCGTGGATGAAAACAGCTGCACCTTAGCATCTATGAACTGGCTTTTCAGCAGGGAATCCTGGGCAGCCAGAACCTCTCCCCTGTTAATCTCATCCTTTTTAATGTTCACCAGGTTCAGGGCTGTTCTCTGCCCCGCATAGGCCATGTCCACCTTGTGGCCATGGGTCTGTATCTCCCTGATTTTAACTGTTTTTTCAGTGGGATACAATTCTACCTCCTGTCCTACCTGGCAGCAGCCCTCCAAAAGGGTGCCGGTAACAACCGTACCAAATCCTTCCATGGTAAATACACGGTCTATGGGAAGGCGGAACAGTTCCTTTTCCTGGCGCCTGGCGCCAGCCGCCCTTACCTTATCCACTATCATCTGCTTTAACTCATTGATATTTTTGCCGGTATAAGCAGATACCTGGATGCGGTCGGCCTTTTCCATAAAGGTCCCCTTGACCAGGTTGTCCACATCGTCATTTACCAGCTCGGCCCAGTCCTCATCCACCAGGTCGGCCTTGGTAAACACCACAATGCCCTGCTTGATATGGAGCATCTTCAGAATCTCAAAGTGCTCCACGGTCTGGGGCATAACGCCCTCATCCAGGGCAACGACCAGAAGCACCAGGTCTATGCCGCCAATACCTGCCAGCATGTTCTTCACGAACTTCTCATGGCCCGGAACATCGATAATACCAATATGGATTCCGGCATCATTGGGCAGGTTGGCGAATCCCAGCTCTATGGTGATTCCCCTTTTCTGCTCCTCCTTCAGTCTGTCCGTATCCGTCCCTGTAAGAGCCTTTATGAGACATGTCTTGCCGTGGTCCACATGACCGGCTGTTCCTACTATCACATTTTGCATATTATCACCCCTCAACCTGTCTGCTGTCCATTGCCAAAAATGCTGCTACAATATATTCAAACTCATCTTCCCTGATGGTCCTCACATCCAGATATACCTGGTTATGGGTAATCCTGACAATAATCGGAATCTCTTCCTTGCGGAGAAGACGCTCAATCTTCTCCGGCGTCAGCGCTCTGCCCTGTATGGCCACCGCATATCCGTCCAGGAGCACGGTTGGCGCGGAGCCGCCTCCCACCTGGTCCTTGCACGCCTCTACCTCCACGGTAAAGTTATGGGTTACCCCGCGGATGGCTTCGGCCAGGCGCTCTGCCTTGTCCTTAAGCTCTTTTGCCGGCGTGGTAATCATGTTCAGCACAGGGATGGTTTTTCTGGCCTGGCGGATATCCGAATACTCAAAGAAGGTGGCCTCCATAGCTGCCAGCGTCATCTTGTCCACCCGGAATGCCCTTGCCAGGGGGTGGGCCTTCATTTTATCAATGTACTCTTTCTTTCCTGCAATGATACCGCCCTGGGGTCCGCCTAACAGCTTGTCCCCGCTGAACAGAATCACGTCTATGCCGGTCTTTAAGGCATCCAGAACCGTGGGCTCGTCCACCCCATACTCTGTCAGGTCTGCCATAAGACCGCTTCCCATATCGTAGATAACCGGAAGATTTAATTTTTTACCCAGCTCCACCATCTCAGGAAGTTCCACCTCCTGGGTGAATCCCAGTATCCTGTAGTTACTTGTGTGTACCTTCATCAGGGCGCCGGTCTCACCTTCGTGATAAGCGTTCAGATAATCCGATGGCTTTGTCTTGTTGGTGGTTCCCACATCCATCAGCTTGGCGCCGCTCTGTTCCATGATTTCCGGCACCCGGAAGGAACCGCCTATTTCCACCAGCTCTCCCCTGGATACAATGACTTCCTTGTCCTTTGCCAGAGCAGAGAGGCAGAGCATGGTTGCCGCCGCATTGTTGTTGACCACCATGGCTGCTTCCGCGCCCGTAATCTTGGTCAGAATTTTCTCCACATGGTCATGGCGGGAACCTCTGGACCCCCGCTTTACATCATATTCCAGGTTTGTATAGTTCCTGGCCACGTCCATGATGCTCTCGCAGGCCTTGTCCGACAGATTTGCCCTTCCCAGATTGGTGTGAAGCACCACTCCTGTTGCATTTATGACCCGACGCAGGCTCTTTTTCTTCTTGCCTGTGATGCGCGCCACAATTTCTGTCATCAGTGTTTCCTTTGTCCCCACCTGATTCCGTTTGCCTTCCAGGATGTCTTTTCTCAGCTCCTCAATGACTTCCCTCACTGAGTCAACAATCACTGACCTGGGCGTACTTTCCGTAAAAAAAAAGAGACGCTCATCCTGCAGCACCTCGTCTATTTTCGGAATCTTTCGGAGTAACTCTCTTCTATCTTCCATCATATATTACCTCCACTACAGATATGGTTTAAACGGAGGAGGTGGGAATCGAACCCACCCAGAGGGCTCTTAACCCCCCACAACGGTTTTGAAGACCGCGAGGCACACCAGCAACCTATCTACCTCCATATCTTTTGGATAGCATTTAACTTTAATATACTATCATGTATTCAGTTGTCTGTCAATCCATAACTTTCTAAATGTTATCGCGAAAACTTTATATTATATTCCGCGCCGCGGAATTTCTCCGCGGACACGGAACATATAACTTATGAATGAATGGCTTTCAGTATGGTATCAGGCCAGAAGGGCCTGACCAGCATGTACTTAGCTGACGTATCCGGCGGCCTTCAGAATCTCATGGGCCTTATCCTTGTTGGCATCGGACATCAGTACGATGGGTCCTGTACAGCCCATGCCGCTCTCCGCATAGATGCCGGCCTTCCACAGTGCCTTAACAGCATCCTCCAGGTCCATAACCTCGATACCCGGAATCTGTGAAGTAACCACTTCCTTAGGAGGCATCTTCACTTCCTCGGCTGCTGCGCCAGCATCCTTCTTGCCTGCAGACTTCAGCTCGTTGATGATATCCTTAAGTCCGGCCTTGTTAGCCTTCTCAAATTCTTCATCAGCAACCTTCTTCCAGTCATGGCGGACCAGGTTGGTGGCGAACTCCATGGCTCCTGCAATAACAGGCGCACCGGAAGCACGTGATACAATCATGATGAGACGGTCATAACCCTCACCAATACCAGGGCCGTAACCGAATCCAAGGGACTCGTAATTACCGCCTGTGGTGTAGGAGGAGAATACCTTCATCATCAGGTTGCCTGTAAGTGAATCCATAACCATGATATCAGGCGTTCCGCCTAACAGGTCGTTTCCTCTCATGACAATGCCGCCGTCAGCCCTTACGGACTCTGCGAAATGAATGTCATAGCCGTTCTCAGCCAGCTTGAGCAGAGCCTTCTCTGTCTGGCGTGCGCCGTCAATATTAGCAATGCCCACGGTTGGATTCTCCACGCCGTCAGCCTTTGCCGCAATAATTCCATAGATTGCATTCTTTACCATGCCGCTGATACGGTCTGTGTCGGACGTACCTGTGGTAGTTGCGATATACATTGGTTTTCCCTTGCCCGGGGTGATAACCTTTCCGACTGTGGACACACCGATGGGGAATGGATAGTGCATGGTAACGGCGCCGTCAATCTCGCCTGAATCCAGCATCTCTTCCATTTTCTTATGAAGGTCTTCCCCCTCGATAAGGACAGCCTTAAGTCCCTTCATCTCGGCAATCTTCATGGCTTCTTCGATATTATCCTGGCCATGTTCGCTGCCTTCTGAGGCGAAGCCGATAACCGGCTTTTTGCCATATTGTCCTGTTTCAAGAGCATCGGCCACCTCAAGAAAAGTATTAGCAATCATAGCTTTTATTTTCTTATCAGACATAACATATTTCCTTTCTCTCGGTGAAAATTATTCCTCTTCGCCCATCAGACCCTCAGCAAACGCTCTCATGGCCTGGCCAATCATAGCCTTTACCTTGCTCTCATCCACGCCGCCGCTCTCTTCTGAAGCAGAACCGTCGTTGGCCTGAACCACGAAGGATACGCCGTCAAACAGATTGGTCATTCTTCCAAGGAATAAGCTTCCCTTACCGATAATCATGGCGCGCTTTGTCTCGCCTGCCAGGATTTCATCTCTCAGAAGTCCCAGGTAAGGAACGCCTGAAGGAATATGTCCCTGGGTGGGAGCCCAGCCTGTCATACCATGTTCCTTAACGAAATCCGCAATCTCATTGCGCTGTAATTCGCCTCTCTTAACGCCCAGGGCAGCAATCATCTTGTAGTTTGCTTCCGGAACATCGCCTGCGCCTGCCGGCTTGGTGATATCCGGGTTCTGCATCTCAGGAGAGTACTTGTCGATATCCACAATCTTTAAACCAGCCTCATCCAGAGGATTGGTTACCAGGGAGGAGATAACGTTCTGAGGAGCGGAACCTGTTCCAACGGTGTGGCGTCCAACGATATCAGTCCTAATCTGCGGGCTTACACCGTCGTCAGCGCTTACTAATACGGAGAAGCCAGCGATAGCGTCTTCCAGAATCGGAAGGCCCTTCTTCACATGGTCTTTGCCGTTCATGCCTAATTTAGCGGTACAGCCGCCGGCTGTAACCACAACGTTCTTAAATGTGCCGGATTTTACCAGGGCAGCTGCGTGAAGCATTGCATGAGCTGGTCCTGCACAGAAGCCTCTTACGTCAGATCCGGTTGCGTTAACAAATCCTGCAACCTCAGCTGCAGCCTTTGCAAAGTTGCCGCCGCCTCTCTGGTTCATATCGCCGCATGCTTCCTCGCAGCAGTCAACTACATAATCTATATCAGCCGGATTAACTCCTGCCTTTTTTACCAAGTTAAGTAAGGATAATACGTTAGAAGCCTTTGTAACCAGGTTCTCTAACATAACGTGTGCGGATAAGTTTACATCCACATCATGAGCTCTCTTAACAGCGCCAACCAGTACATTGTTATAGTACAGAGGCTCTGCATGCTCGTCATTTACCAGGGCAGCGATTTCTTCTTCTGTTGTCTCGCTGTTCTTATCAAGAACCGCTACATGCTCGTCTGTAAACATGTGATGAGCAGACAGCTTAGCCTTAACATCAGCTGCAAATCCCTTTTCCAGTTTAACCAAATCAAATACGTCACAAATCTGAATCAGACCGTAAAATTCATCTTCCGGCATGATTTCGCCGTACTTACCTTCTTTGCTGGCTCCCTCCATCAATTTATCATACCAGGGGAATCCAACCTCAGCCATCTTCTGTGGCTTTTCATTGCCAATATATACCTGGTTCGGCATATAGTTAACGGCATCCTCAAAACTCCTCAAATGACTTGGAAGTTCCTTCAAATATTCTGACTCAGGATTAACAATCATCTCTGTTGTCTGTGTTGTACCATTGTGAATAACCATATCAGGTGTAACCGCCAATGTATAGCTGGCACCCTTTAAAACTGCATAACCGTTCATTCCTTCACCTCACCATAATTTATGACATCTAGTACTGCGTTGCGCAAGTCTCAGTCCGCGGCTGTCTCCGCGCTGCTGATGCGGATTACAGCTATGTACCATACTGGAACTTGCGCAATGCAGTACTAGCATAGTTGCACAATAAAACCCCTTTATTGCACAAAACCCCCGGAGACCCCATGAAGAGCCTCCAGGGGAATTACATTTTAATTATAAATATTTGCAATACTGCTCTCTGATGGAAGACATCTCCTTAGCGATGTCATCAACGTCCATAACCATCTCCATCATACTAATCTGGTCGTCATAAACGCTGCTGTCAACCTCATCTTTGATTTCGTTCTCACAAACATGGAATACACTTAGTCCCAACTGGACTCCTGCTAGAGGACCTGCAAAAGTAGGATCGCCTGCTGTAACGGTTTCTGCAGCTAAACCAGCTGCCTCACCCTCTGCTGCTCCAAGAACAACTACAATGTTCTCAGCGCCGTACTGCTCAGCGAAATCTTTAACTCTCTTCTGATTTTCCAGATCCATAGCACCAGCGGCCGTTCAGACGAAGCACTCAGTTGAAGAATATACAACTTCGGCGCCTGCGGTCTTTACGCATTCTTCTATGGCTGGTCCCGGAATACCGTCACGGTCTCCGATGATGATGACTTTTTTGTCTTTCAAAATTGCCATATCCGTTTTCCTCCTTATTTTATTTTTGGTATTTAATTTGGCTGCCGGGCGTATGCCCGGCGCCATAATATAGACAAACGTCAGTATTGACGGTTGCTAGTAAAATAATGCGGTTGTCTGAGGACAAATTATAAGTTAGCCTCAATCATAGCCTTGATGTTCTCAACAGTTGCATCGTCCTTAACGCACTCGGCAACCTTCTCGCCGCCCTTGTAGATAGCGATAACAGGAAGACCAAGAATCTTCTGTCCGATTGCCAGACGACGTGCCTTGGTGGTGTTTAAAGAGGTGAATTTAATCTTATCGCCGTAATCACCCTCCATAGCATGGATATGTGGCATAAGAGCCTGGCATGGTACACATCCATCACCGTAGAAGTCAACCAGTACTGTGCCTTCAGCCTTCAATACTTCTTCTTCAAAATTGTCCTTGGTTAAATCTACCATTGGTATTACCTTCCTTTCTCAACTATGAATCACTTATTTCTGCTCTGCCAGCCATCTCTCAACCTGCATGGAAGCGATTGCTCCGTCAGCAGCAGCAGTAACAACCTGTCTTAAGCTCTTTACACGGATATCGCCAACTGCGTACACGCCTTCCACACTGGTATGCATGTCTTCGTCGGTCTTGATATATCCGCGGTCCATCTCTAACTTGCCTTCGAACAGTTCGCTTCTTGGGTTGTATCCGATGAAGCCGAATACGCCGAACAGGCCGTCGTCCTCGTCTGCATCGATTCTTGTAAGCTCACCTGTCTTAACATTCTTAACAGTCATGCCGGAAAGGATGCCGTCTCCGTGAAGCTCTTCCACAACTGTATCCCACATGAAGAACAGCTTAGGATTCTTGAACGCGCGCTCCTGAATGGATTTTGCTGCACGCAGTTCATCACGGCGATGGATGACAGTAACTTTTCTTGCAAACTTAGTCAGGTACATGGCTTCCTCAACAGCAGAATCGCCGCCGCCAACCACGAATACTTCCAAATCCTCGAAGAAGGAAGCATCGCAGGTTGCACAGTAGGAAACGCCCTTGCCCATGAACTCGCCCTCGCCCTTGCAGCCGATTGGCCTTGGGAAAGCGCCGGTAGCGATAATCAGGGTACGTGCCTTATAAGTTCCGTTGCTGCCAACCAGTGTCTTTACCGGGCCTTCGATATCAACGCTGACAATGGTATCGCTGACACGCTCAGCACCGAACTTCTCGACCTGCTTGGTCATTCTTTCAATCAGGGAAGGACCGCTCTCGCCGTCTACCATCTGTCCGGGATAATTCTCAATCTCGTCCGTGATGGCAATCTGTCCGCCGTCTTTTCCTTTTTCAATGAGCAGCGTATCCAGACGCGCTCTTCCCGCATAGATTCCGGCTGCAAGTCCGCCAGGACCTGCACCCAGAATGATGACATCATAAATCTTGTCCATCAGAATATCTCCTTACACATCAATTGAATTTCAGGGTTTGCAAAATGCCGCTTCAAATAATATTTTATCATTAATCTGACGGAATGCAAACTCTTTTTTGTGCAATTACACCATTTTCAGAACGTTGTTGAATCATACCATGGTAACTTTAGGCACCATTGGAAGGACCGGCAAAGTTCTTTTTTACGGATGTCTAGCTTCGGTTTACTCAAATACAGTCTGCTCTGTAACCGGGGTCTCCAGTGCTGTCAGAGCCTTAGTAAGTATTCTCCTTCTGATATCCTTCTCTTCTTCCAAGGTCAGAGCCGGATTTCCAAGAGGATGAGGAATAGCGATAGCAGGAACAATACGGTTAGCTCCTACTGTCAGTGAAATCGGAACTACAGTTGCAATATGAACTACAGGGATTCCTGCTCTTTCAATTTCTTTTACCATCGTTGCACCGCAACGTGTACAGGTACCTCAGGTAGAGGTCAGAATGACCGCATCTACCCCGTCATTCCTCAGCTCCTGTGCAAACTCTGCAGCAAATCTCTTGGAGTTAGCTACGGATGTACCGTTACCAACTGTCGTATAGAAATATCTGTGCAGGCTGCCGATTTTTCCTTCTTTTTCAAATTCTCTTAAAACGTCAACAGGAAGGACTCTGTCTGAATCTTCATTGGCATATACTGGGTCGTATCCGCCGTGAGCAGTCTCATATGTAGCTTCTGTCAGGTCCATGACACCATCGATGTCATATTTGCCGTACTTGGAAGCACTGGAGGACTCGATGTGGTCCGGGTTGCCCTTTGGTACGATACCGCCGGAGGTAACCAGAGCGATTTTTGCATGAGCCATATCCTTAACAGCCGGATTTGGTTCTACCCTGTCGAAGTCAGGCATTGGGAACTCGGTTGTGAATTCCTTGCCGGCCAGCTTCTTAACCAGCATCTCAACAGCTCTCTGGGAGCCTCTCTTGTCCTCAAAGAAGTTGACACGGATGCCGTTCGGCATATAGCCCTCTTCCTTGGAGGAGCCAAGCTTCTCACCCTTGGCAAGCTTAAGTGCCAGAGGAGCCATGGTAGCAACAGCACTTCTCATGCCGGCTGCGCTGTTCTTTGTCTCAACGATATATACTTTTGTCTTGTACATATCAGCGCCCGGGTTCTCTTTGTACATACCAGTCAGGACCGGAAGGTTTAACTCTTCCTTAACTGCCAGTGCAACGGTACCGCAGGCAACGCCGTAACGTCCTGCATTGAATGCCGGTCCGCAGATAACTGCGTCTGGCTTCTGGCTGCTAATCATATCCAGAATGGTCTTCTTAGCAGCTTCAACGTTCTCGTTGAAGTAAGAGTCGCCGCAGATAACGGTAGCTACGATTTCTGCCTCTTCTCCGAATGCCTGGTTGAACGCCATACCAGGGCCTACAATGCCTTCTCTTAATTCTGGCTGGTAATCAGCCTTTTCCTCGCCGCCGATGTTAGCGAAGAACTGGTTAATATAATGAACAATTCTTAACTTTGACATCTTATCCTCCTATCTGGCACTTAATTTATTGAAGCCCATCTCGTTTGTTGCTCCTGTGATAACCTGAAGCTCAGCAACAATGGAACCGTCTTTCTGTAAGCTTCCGTCGAATCCGCCTGCAATGATATCAGCAACCTCAGGATAGCCGATAACTTTGTCCATTGCCGGTAAGTTGATGACCATGTTTGCGTTTCCGCCTGTAACAACAGCATTAGCGCTTGCATCTGCATCTGCCAAGGACTGGGAAGCGCCGTCGCGGCCTGCGTACTCATCGGTGATGATAACAGTCTTAACGCCTTTTCCTTCAATCTTCTTGCAGTTCATGATAAGGTCAGTATCAGGGTTACCGAAGCCCTCCTGGGAAACGATAGCGCCGTCAACGCCTAAGAACTCGCAAAGCTTGGATGTCCAGTCAGAAGAACGCATCTTGTCAGCAAGGTATACGTTCTCGTTGGTGATGATTACACCTACAAAGTTCAGGGTCTTTCCGTGCTGTTCAAATAAGTCTGCAATAACAGGGTTATTAAGGTGATGATAGGTTGTATTCTTGTCGCATGCAGATACGCAGTTACCGCTTAAGATAGCGCCGTCCATTAATTCGGTTGGGTTTAAGATAGTTGGTAAGGACTGCTTCATATCTACGCCGTATACATATGTATCATGCATCAGGCCCTGGCTCTGAAGCATCAGTACGTAAGCTACTCTTGGAAGCTCAGGATATTTCTCAATTCCCTCTTTTACGGAACAGGTCTCATATACTTTAACTTCATCAGGCTCTACGTCCTTGGCCAGCTTGCCGATGTAATCAGCAGCCTTCAGGCCTGCAAATCTGACAGCCTTCTCATGAGCATGCTTTGCAAGTCCGTCGATTGGCTCGCATACAACAACCAGGTTGTTTAACTGGGAGAATGGTGTGTACTTAGCTCCCTCGCCGCACATATCGATGATACCTTCCTGGAAGCCGACAATCTTACCTGTGGTAACAACTGCGGAACCCTTTAACACGTTGGTCCTTCCGCTTCCCACTGTCTCCACCTTGGAAATAACGCCTGGGAATAAGTTTCCACCTCCGTTGACTTTTACACGTGGCTCAATCACGTCCTTTACTGGCATGATACGGACACTCTCTCCTGGTCTTGCAATCTCCAGCTCAACAGACTTCAGGTTTTCATCTTCCAACAAAAGTGCCTTCAACTCTTCTGCATTAACATAAATAGTTCCGTTTTCCACTTTTGATTCCGATGCAAACTGAATGTCGTTAATCTGAACGCACCCCAACTCAAGTTTCATCTAATCACTCCTCCTTGTATATTATTTTTTTTACAGCTCCTTCAATCAATGATAAATCCACGTCCCTGAAGTCTTCCAGTATATTTTCCGGCCAATCAGGAGTTCTTCTGTCCTTCATGAATTTCTCGCAGGACTGAATACTGTTCTCCATCACCATCTCAAACTGGTAAAATTCTTCTCTTTCAACCTCAGAGTCGGAAATTATGATTGTCTTGTAAGGAATCTGGTTAGGCTTCAGGCTCCCTGCCATAGGATGGGTTTCCAGGCGATAACCTTTATGTATATAGTTTCTCACCCTGATTAACACATCAATGTAGGAACCATTTTCCAGGAAGTCCACTTTTAATTTGTCCTGATACTTGTCCCTGCACTTCACGTTGTTTGTAACTACGATGTACATGATGTTTCACCCTTTGAATCTTTCTTATTTATTAGGCATAGGATTCCATTCCACATAATAATAGAGCAATTATCGTGCCAACTTTTTCTAAAGTGGGATTTTTTTTTATTTTTTACCTTTTAACCAATGGAAATTCATTTTTTCTATTGCTTTTCCGTCCTTTATAGGTTTTCTATATTGTCTATTTTGTCATTCTTTTAACTTCTGACTTTTTTAAAATTTCTTTTTTTCGTGAACTATTTTTCTTGATAGTGAAATAAATTTCAGTTATAATAGGGGGTAGGGAGGGATTCTTTTTATTTTTGGCATCCATTTTTCCCTTCTTTTACAATTTTCATGTTAATTTTTTCTCAATTTTATGCATAATTAATAAAATTTAAAAATCTAACCACAGGAGACCCGATTATGGACGAAAACGATATGAAAAAAAAGTTTTTTTTCAACACAAAATCCCCTGCCTACCGGAGGGCATTGGAAGACTGTGAACGTGTGGCAGCATCCAATGTAAACGTCCTCCTCATCGGTGAATCCGGTTCCGGCAAGGATGTGGCTGCCCAGTACATCCATGCCTGCAGCCGCCGTTCCGACATGCCGCTCATAGCAGTCAACTGTAATGCCTACACGGAGTCCCTTCTGGAGGCAGAGCTGTTCGGCCATGAGCAGGGCGCATTTACAGGCGCCATCAAGGGGCGGGCCGGAAAGTTTGAGCTGGCGGATAAAGGCACCCTGTTCTTAGACGAGGTGGGCGACATCAACCTGACCACCCAGGTAAAGCTGCTGCGGGCCATTGAGACAAAGAGAATTGAACGAATCGGCGGCAACAACAGCAAACAGCTGGATTTCCGGCTCATTACAGCCACCAACCGCGACCTGGTAGCCAAGGTGCGCAACAGCACCTTCCGGGAGGACTTCTTTTACCGTATCAGTACCATTGTCATCCGCATCCCCGCCCTCAAGGAAAGGAAGGAGGACCTGGTGGACATGATTCACTTCTTCCTGGAGGAATCCCAGAGAGTGAATCAAATCAGAATCGACCGCATTGACGAGAAAGCCTGGGACTTCCTTATTAACTATGATTATCCGGGCAATATCAGGGAACTGAGAAACCATGTGGACAGAATGGTGGTTCTTTCCAAGAACCATGTCATTACCACGGAAGGCATCCCGATTCTCTATAACCTGAAGACAACAGATGATGACACTCCATCCAGCTCCTTCACCCAGGCCGGCATTGTGCCCTGGCGCGAATTTAAACGGCGCAGTGAAAAAGAGTATCTGCAGTGGGTCCTGAACCAGATGGGATGGAACATATCAGCTACCGCCTACAAGCTGGGCATCAGCGCCAGGCAGCTGTTTAATAAGATTAATGAATATAATCTGGAGAATCCCCAGACCGGAAGGCCTCAGAAGCCGGTGCACAGTATCTGAGGCCTTGGAAGTATACCGTCTCCTTACATAGACAGCCCTTTGAGAAAACTTTTTACAATATTAAATTTTGCACCTAAATCCAATCCTTGTGTTCTGGGATGTTCATCTTTCTATGGGCATCCCAGAACTCTTTTACGAGTTCTGGTTGTGCCATGACTTCATATGCAGCCTGGGCAATAATTTCATATGCATATAGACCTGCTTTTTCTCCAAGACTGTTACCGGAAACAAAGGTGGTACTCCAAGTGTGTCCGGTGGAGTCCTGTACCCGTCCTAATCCCTGGCAATGAATGGTGGGACAGAAATATGTCATGTCAGCTGCATCCGTGCAATTTGAGATTCCCAGCTTATCAGTATTAAACGGAAGATACTCCATGGGCATAACTTCCCCGTCGTCCTCTGATGCCTCTTTTCCAAACAAGTTGTGATAGTGTTTCCGCGCCAGCTCCATTTCCTCCTTTGTATAATCCAAAGCTGGAATCTTACCAGCTGCCTGTACCATATGCTGGCAAAGCGGTAAGTTATAGTAGAACTGCGGAATCACGGATAAAACCTTAAATGCCATTTCCGTCTCAGTCATGAGAGCTGCTCCCCGGGCCACCTTGACTGCCCTTTCAAACAGCTCTTTTGCAGAATTGTAGTTGTCCATGGCGCGGAATTGATATATGGATGACGCATAATCAGGTACTACATTGGGTGCCGTTCCGCCGTTTGTGATACAATAGTGCATCCATGTATCCGGTTTTTTATGTTCTCTCAGGAATTCACAGCCAATGTTCATTAATTGAACCGCATCCAGTGCACTGCGCCCATTCCATGGGTCTCCGGCGGCATGTGTGGATTTTCCATGGAATTCAAACTGTACCCGGAATGCCACCTGCTGCGATACCGGAGAGAAATCCAGCTTTCCACGCATGGGATGCCACATGAGTGCCATATCCAATTTGGAAAACACACCATGTTTGGAAAGATATGCCTTACCTACCCCAATCTCTTCAGCCGGCGATTCTATTAGATATACGGTACCGGAAAGATTTTCTTTTTCCATGGCGAATTTAAGGGCTGCGGCTGCACCGGCAGCTCCTCCGGCCATCAGATTATGACCGCACCCATGTCCGGGACCGGGGACAATGGACTGCTCCGGACTGTTTTCCTGGCCTAGTCCAGGCAGAGCATCCAGCTCTCCCACAATTCCTATAACAGGGTGTCCCTCTCCCCATCTGGCAATTAGTGTATTTGGACGGGCCTGTGGATTATCCCAGTCCTGGGCTGCATGATTTTCGATATATGTAAATCCATGGGCCATAGCAAATTCAGTCACAGCCTGACAAGCATAATACTCATTGAGGGAGGTCTCGGGGTGCAACCATAAATCGTGCATTAGCTCCTTTACCCGGCTTCCATTATCCTCAAACCACCGGGCAATCCAGGTGTTCATCTTCTTATCACTCATATCCTTTTTCCTCATCCTTATTTTTCTGAGTCTGCCGGTTCATCAGATTCATTTTTTGCCAAGAAAAAGGCAACCAGCATGGTCCCGAATATGGGAACCAGCATTTTGACGATGCTTGGCAGGAAGCTCAACACATTGTTATACAGCAGCACAGTACCAATGGCCAATATCATAGCCGTAACTCCGCTTTTCTTATTGCTTGACAAGAATTGGGCAAACACACAACCGTACAGGGCAGGCAGCAGGAAGTTAAGTGCTTCTGTCACAGATGGCGGCAGTGCTGAGAGCACAGCCTGTCCTAAAAGTACGCCCAATGCAAGGATGCCAATATTGACAAACACGGAAACAGATATCCCAATGGTGGATATAATAGAGCCTTGAATAGTTCCCGGAAGCACACCAGAAGCCTTTTGTGAGGCAATTGCACACGGCATTCTCATATTGGAACCGTTGCCCGACAAAAAGGATATGAATGTACCGGCCACTCCTAAAACCGGGAAATAAGAGATAGGCTCCGACAGCCACCATGGGGCATTCATGATGACCCATGCCACAACCCCCTGCACGATAGCTCCCCAATTTGGCTGGATTCCATAGACAAACCAGCTCACCAGGAAAGGTACGAAAAATACTACCAGGGACACCGACAATATCAAGCGTCCTATTTTTACGATTGACGGCAGATATTCATTTTTATAAATATTCTCATTCATCAGCCTGTCTCCCCTCTTATATAATGTTTCCTGCAAGCATGCCAAAAAACATAGCTATTAGCATTCCCCATTCCAAAAGCCATTTCTTTCGGGTTCTCTTTTGGACTGCAGATATAAGAAGCATGCATCCAAATCCTGCTATCATGGCAATGGTGGTGTCATTCATTCTGAGTATGTACGGCGCATCCACATACGCATAACAGCCCAGAATCGCAGCAGCCGATACCATTGTGGACATCTTTTTATTCCTTCCACCACCGTTTATCTTATCCAGAACTTTTTCAAAGGAGTTACAAAAAATAATGGGGACAATCAGATAACCCACGCAGCCGAACGCCATCAGGAAAACGGCTGTCTGAAAAATCTCAGGAGTTAGATTGGCTGCACTGGCTGTGGTGCCAAAAGCATCCGCAGCCAGCCCCACGCCCTGAAGTTCATAGTTTACATTTCCCACCACAGAAAGCCTCATCATGGCAGTTGGTGCTCCCACTACAACCAGCAGTGAAATCATACCGACCATGATTACCAAAGAGGGGCCGATGGACGAAAGGCAGGATGTTTTAATGGCAATGTTCACCTGTTCCTTTGTAATTCCAATATGTTTTGCCACTTTAATGCTTTTAGTTAATGAAAAAACTGCAAGTATAATAACTAAGGCTATAGCAGTAACTGTAACCGCCCACAATAAGGGACTGTTGGCTATTTTGCTGACTTCTGCTGACATCTGGTCATCCTCCTCTTTAGTATTATTCCTAAAATCTATATCATTATTGGTTACTGGTTATCCACAACACGCTTTGTATGTCTCCCATACATAAATGCAATGGTAAACATAGCAAATATCAGGCATATGCCTAACATCAGGTAATATATTCCGTAATTTCCTGTGGCATCAGCAATGATTCCCGGAATGGGGGCGCTGACCAGCCCGCCTACGGTGCTGCATGTCTGGAATGTCTTTAAGTTCCTGGAATAACTGTCCGTACCGGACAAATCTGCTGTCCAAATCGGAACACCAACCGTAGTAATGGCGTAACAGCCAAGTCCAAAGATGATTACCACGATATAAAGCGAGAAATCCATGCCTGGCCTTGTCATGAACAGCAGAAAATCTGCTGCTGCCACGCCTGTCATGTATACAAAGTTAGCCTTATGGGCGCCTATGAGGTCAGCCAGAACGCCATAAAATGGTTTTCCCCCAATGGCCAGGGCCCCTGTTATACCAATAAGTCCCCCCACAAACACCGGGTCATAATTCAGCGAAGTAGCGGCCAGGGTAAAGTTAGGTATTGCCCCAAAGCCAGTAAATCCGCAGCAGACCACAGCAATACACATAATGATTTTTTCCTTTGGGTTCAACGGCTTAATATTAATATACTGTACCTTTTTTTTCGTTTTGGCTGCCGGCTCCCCCTCACCGGCATCCTCTCCGTATGCCGCAAGGCCCATTTCCTCTGGTGTATTGCGAATGAACAGCAGAATGATAAGTCCTCCCACCCCAATGAATACAGCAATGACTGTTTCAGCAGACGCTATTCCCCTTGTGGCAACGCGCGAAGCAATCCATCCGGATAAAAGCATGGAGGTAATCCCGGAACCAGCGGAACACAGGCCGAGGATTAATCCGCGCCGTTTGACAAACCACCGCTTCATGATTAGGGAGGCCGGCATCATTCCTCCCAGTCCAAAGCAGAAATAACTTAAAGAAGCAGCTATACAAATCATGACAAACCCATTGGCAATGCAGAAAAGTACAGCCGACGCCACACCGCACGCAAGGGGAATCAAAAGTCCCCTGCGAACGCCAAGATTGTCATAAATCGTGGTAATCATTAACGTGGCTGCCACACTGGCAAGATTCTGCATAGTGGCTATGATAGAAGTCTGGGTATATGTGAGACTAAACCGTTCACGCAGAAAAGGCGCTATGGGTGAATACAGACTGGCTTGTCCCATGAACACGATTCCCAGCAAAATACCACAGGCTGCTGTCACTATGTAATAGTAATGTTTTTTCTGGACCCCATTTTTTGTTTCCATATCTTAAACCCCCTGACCTTTATTCAAACACTGTCTGTTCCCTGATATCTGTATTTAATGCCTTAAGAGCCCGTCCAACAAGTTCATAGCGCTGCTCCCTCTGTGCCTCCTCTGTTGCTTCAGGGTCATGCATGGGATAGGAAATCCCATAGGTCTTCACAATTCGGTTGCTGCCAATTCCCTTAGCAACAGGCACCATGTTCACCATATGTACCACCGGCATTCCTGACTTTTCAATTTCTTTTACCATCATTGCACCGCAACGAGTACAGGTGCCTCAGGTAGAGCCGGCTATGATTGCCTGTACCCCGTCCTTTTTCATCACATCCACAATCTCACGGGCCATCCGGACGGCATCCCCCTTTGCAGTCTGGTTGCCCACAGTCACATAATAATAGGGATGCAGAGAACCCATATGACCTTCCTTTTCATGCCTTCTGAGAGCATCTAAGGGCACGACCACCATGGGGGCTTCAGCTGCATAACCCGTATTATAGCCTCCATGGACCGATATGTAGTCCCCCTGTTTAAGGAACTCCTTATTTTCAATATCATAACGCGCCCAGTGTGTGGCCCCGCCTGCTGGAAGATGGTCCGGATTGCCTGCAGGCACGAGACCTCCGGTTGTGAAAAATGCCACCCTCAGCTTACCGGCATCCACCGGTCCCAAAGGTTCAACCCTGTCCTCTTTGGCTATAAGCAGCTCTGTATGGTATTTTTCTCCATTCAGCTTCTTCAGCAGCATGTCCACGGCACGGTCTGCTGCATTCTTACGCCCGTCTGCAAAAACCTCCTTTCGAATACCCCTGCCAAAATAGCCCTCTGCCTCTGCTCCCTGCAGCACTTCACCTGCCAGAATCTTATTGGCAAGTCCGGCCATCGGGGCTATATCCCCCCGCATCCCGGCAGCAGTGGAATGCCCTTTTATAATATAGGTATATGTATGGTACAGCTCTACTCCAGGATTATTCTCATTCATACTGGTGATTGTGGGCACTTTGAACCTCTCCCCTGCATACTTGCAGACTTCGCCGCAGTTAAATCCATAGCGGCCTGCCAAAAAAGCAGGTCCCGCCACAAGCAAGTCAAATTCCTTATCTGCTAAAAATTGTCCAACCCTTTCAAGCGCGTTCTCTGTATAGCTGGACATGTAATTGTCCCCGCAGATTATAGTGTAAGAAACCTTTGCATCTTTAAGCTGCTGTTCCAGAGCCACAGCCGGTCCAACCGGCCCCTCCCGCAGTTCCGGTTCATGGTCCGCCATATCCTCGCCGCCAATCTGACCAAAGAACTGGTTTAAGTAAACAATTACTCTTTTCAAAGCAATACCCCCTTTATCTTAAAAATCCTTGACTGTCTTATCAGACCAGCCAAGCAGACCATCATGGTCCATGAATAAATGCGCATCCACAATCAGTGAGCCATCTTCCCTCAGGGACGGTCCATAGACCGCGTCATCTTTCCACGCACCCCAGTAAGGGTCGCTCTTTATGGAATCCAGGTTTCCATAAACCGTATCCATGGGAGGAAGTTCATAAACCTCACAGGTATTCCCAGTTGAAACAATGGCATTCGCCTTGGCATCCGTATAGGTTTTTCCCGGGTTTCGTCCATCGCGCCCATTGTTTTCCGCCAAAATTCCCACTGTTTTAATACCCGCATCCTCTAATCCGGCCAGAGTCATCATATAATCCACATCAACATTACCGCAGTGGGATTCCATGCTTATGACTGCATCACATCTAAGGCTCTGGGCCAGGCTGACAACTATGGTGGCATACTGTATTTTCTGGTCAATTGGTTCAATATGCCCTGCCAGAATTACGCCTATAAAGTTTATGGTCCTCCCATGCTCGGCAATAAGACGTTTAATGATAGGGGCATTCTGATATGAATAAGTGGTTCGTTCCGCATTTCCCGGCAGGGCCCCACTGTCACCGGTAAGTGCTCCATCCAGGTATTCGAGAGGACGCACCACTGTTGTGGGAACCCCGGTTAAATCATAACCGTAATAGGAGACCCCCTTAATCCAACCAGGTATGTTGCACAGCTGGTTGATGAACGCCACCCGCGGAAGATTCCTATCTGAAACATCCTCCAGTTCAAACTGTTCCCAGTCTTCCGGTTCTGCATCCTTAAGCGTTGTTCCCAGATACTCTGCCAGATAACACGATGCTTTCACAAAATTCATATTCTCCAATCCTACCTTGTCCTCTTCAGGGTCGGCATTTTCAGCTACAATAACCAAATTTACCAGTTTTGAAAAATAGGACAAATCTGCTCCAGGTCCGGACATGTCAATTAAACCATTCATTCCATGAAGGGAATGCTTACCAACGGCCAGGACTGCCATATCTTTAAGAGCATATACCATCCCTTCCCCGGAGGAAACAGCAGCACCAGTAAATCCAGGAAAAACACACCGTCCATCCGGCCGGTATCGGGGCTCCACCGCCGCCTTTACCGGAAGTATGCGGATGCTTTCCCCGGGGCGGGCGATTTTTAAATCTATATTCTTTAAGGCATTGTCCTTATTAAGTACTCCGATTGCCTCTTCCTTATTAACAGTCAGTATACCATTGCCATACCATGTCTTATTGTCAAAGCAAATATCCCTGATATGGATATTACCAATCTCTAATTTCATTGCATATAACCCCTTTCCTGATGGTTTCGTATTTCAGAAGCTTCTATATAATATTTTAATGATTTCAGGCTCTGGCAACAATGTGGATTATCTCCATGTACGTTTTATATTCACTGTGTGAAACACACATAATCCCCCCTCACCATTGGTATGATTTTGCATTATTACGCAAAAAAACATGCTGTAAAGTCTGGATTCAGGACCTTTACAGCATGTCATTGATTCTTTATGTTATTATATTATTATTGGATTTAAACGGAACCATTTTATCCTGGAATAAAAACAGCATTATTTAAGGCAAGGATAGGATGCCTTCAGACAAGAACTGTCGTACTGGTGTAAGAATACAATCGAGTTATGCAGAGTATAGAGCATATGGGCATCATTAAAATCAATCTTAAACTCATCCTTCAATTTACTCACACGCATATACATAGTATTCACATGAATATGCATGGCATCGGCTGAGTATTTCATTGCCTGTCCTGAACATATATATGTAAACAAGGTACTCAGATAATCCGTCTTCTGCCTCTTATCAATTTCATAAATCTGGAGAATAATAGGACTGCAGAAACTTTTCAGGTCAATCTGATTATTCTTATTCAATACTTTAATAAAGTGTGACATCTGGTATCTGCCATAGTAACGCAGCCCTGGTTTATTTTCTTTTGCCACAAAATCAAAACAGGATATAGCTTGTTCAAACCTTACCGCACAATATTCAATATCAAAGAATCCCATGCTCAGTATTCCAATCATCCCCTTATCTTCCAGATATCTTCTTAATACCGGAAAATCCTGTTCTGTATATTCCACGTATTTTTCCGTATTCAGTACTGCTGAAAAATATGATTCCTGAGAATAGATATCCGTATTCAATATTTTACTTAATTCCTGACACACAATATCACTTTCTGAAACCAGTTTATTCTCAACCACAAGCACCGTATATTTTTCATGTTTTTTCCAGCCCAGAAGCTCCAGCCGTTTTTTCTCTTTTTCCGGATATTCAAATCTTCTCTGTAAAAACCCTGTAAGGATATCATTTATCTGCGCTTTTTTATCGCTCCCGTTTTTTTGAGTCGCTGTACCAAACATAGAACAAATCTGCTGCAGATATTCCTTACTCCTGGTATCATCAATGCCGGAAGCTTTTTTCTCAACATATATATAATACCCTTCATTTTTATACAAAACATGCCGGATTTGGCAATGGTGTGCTCTATTTCGGTCTTCTTTTCCTAGTGTATTACGCCATTGTTCCACCTGGTCAGCCACACTCACAGAAAAATCCCGCCCAAACCCGGTTTCAGGATACTGGCAGACAATATTAAGGGCATGGTTCACAAATAAAACCGGATTTCCCATAATTTTAGAACAATGCCGGACAATCTCACATATCCCGCACCCCTCTGATATATCCTTCTGCAATTTTGCCAGATGGTCATTGCGCCGGATATCCTCCAACAACCAGCTCTGAACTGCCTCCAGAATACGCTCCGGGTCTCCATGTTCCCCTGATGCAAGTATACAGGGTATACCTGTGGAACCGCCTGCCAACGGTGCTTCCTCCAATGCATCATAAGAGGCAACGCAGAGTATTTCACTGTCCGTCTCCCTGTAACTGGGCGGCAGCATCTGCACCGCGTAAACTTCAGCTGAATCCGGTCCCATATAGGTTATTTGATACCCATACTCCTTTAATTTATCCATTAAAATACTGACTAACATCTGTCCCCCACAGCTCCCTCTCAACCGTCCTATACCCCATCCAGTCTCTAACGTCCTTCCCCGCAAATCCTCACAATCTCCTGGATGATTTCCCTGAGGCAATCCTCCAGCACCACATTTTCATACTGCTTTGTAATGCTGCACTGCTCCAGATGGCTGGGGCTGAAATCCTCCTCATCTGCCAGAAAACGCCTGCACATCTCTTTATACTTGGGCATTGTCTGCTGCTCCTCCCGCTCCAGGGCCCGTCTCAGCCTCAGTCCGTCCTCTACATGGATATAGATTGGTACAAGGGCTTCCTTTCCATAATAGGAACGCATCTTCTCATAAGATTCCAATGTCCCCATAATCAGATAATTTCCTGTTTCCAAATCAATCTGCCCATCGTCCGCTGTAAAATAGCTCCATGGACCGTAAACCGTGTCATAGGTCCGGCACTCAATCAAAATCCCATCCTGCCTGCACTGTTCCAGATAAGAACGGTCCACAAAAAAATACTCCACTCCGTTTTGTTCCCCGTCCCGTATGGGTCTGGTGGTATACATGGTAACGGTCTTAAGCTCCGGCATCCTGCTGTGAAGCTTCTTATATATGGTATCCTTTCCCGAGGCACTCTTGCCCATAACATAAAATATCTTTCCCATGATTTACTCCGTACTTCCTTATCTCATTCAGTCTCTCTGTTCCGTCCCTTTTTCTGTTTCATTCTTCTGATATCCCGTCAGTCCTTCTCAACTATGCGGATGGTCCTGAGGGACTGGTTCGCAGGGCCCTGCACCGGTAGCCCCTTATCCCTGTATTCCAGAATCACTTCCAGGATGGGCCTGCTAATCCATTCCCCCGGAGCCACAATGGGTATGCCGGGCGGATAGATATAAACAAACTCCCCGGAAATACACCCTGCGCTGTCCTCCAGACCAACGGACTTCATAGTTCTGTCCATGGCCTCACCCATGGACATGGCCGTGTCACACCGCATACTGTATACACTGCCTCTGTGCATATCCTCTCCGCCTGATTTATCATCCGTTCCCGTGACAGGCCCTTTGCCGTTTTCCCTGCGGGCATCCCAACCGCCGGATGCCAGACAGCCGTCAATCCGGGTCAATGCATCCCCCAGGCGCTCCAGGCCTTGGGCGCTGTCCATGGCTGTTGTAATGGCTGTCACGTAATCAGCCCCGCACATTTCCATCTCCAGATGATATTCTCTGCGCAGAATGTGGTCCAGCCGGGCGCCTGTAAAGCCGGTATCACCATCTTCCCCTGAAGCCAGGTGCGTTCCCCTGGTTGAAACCACGACTTTTGAGATATCCAGGTCCCTGATTCCTGCCTGTCCTATGATTCCTGTATCCACCAGACGCAGATGCCTCATCTGGCCCAGCCTCGTCCGCAGCTTGTGCAGCTGTCTCCCATAGGACGTCATATCCATATGTTCCATCTGGAATATACTGTTCTCTATACTGGCCATGAGCACATAGGAGGGACTGCTGCTCTGTACCATGTGGAGATAACGGTCAATGCGCTCCCGGTCAGCATAGCATCCGCCGTCCGGCCGGTTGCACTTAATATGAAGCAGGGCTGTCTGGGTCAGGCTGGGAAGGGTCTTGTGCACGCTCTGAATCACCACATCTGCTCCCAGGTCCAGGGCAGACGGCGGAAACATGGCGTCATACCGGAAATGGGCGCCATGGGCTTCATCCACAATCAGCGGAAGCCCTGCCCTGTGGACGATTTGGGCAATGGCCTCTATGTCGGATACAATTCCGTCATAGGTGGGGCATACGATGAGGACAGCCTGTGTGTCCATATACCGCTTAAGCATCCTGTCCACATCTTCTGCCGTGATTCCTCCCTGTATCCCCAAGTCTTCTATCTCCTGTGGATAAACATAGGAGGCTTTAAGCTGATTCAGGCAGATTCCGTGGTACACGGATTTATGGCAGTTCCTGCTCACCAGGATTCTCCCGCCTCTGGGTACGGCTCCGCATACAGCAGCCAGAATCCCGCTGGTACTTCCATTAATCAGATAATAGGTCTGGTCAGCCCCGTAAAGGGCTGCCGCCCAATCCATGGAGTCTCTTAAGATTCCCTCCGGGTGGTGAAGGTTATCAAACCCGTCAATCTCCGTTATATCCACTGTGCAGGGATTCACAAAGCGGTCCATGGGACCCGGCATACGCTTATGTCCCGGCATGTGGAAGGGATACATATCTGACCCTGCATATGCAGCCAGCCGGTTTATAAGAAGCTCTTCCTGTCTCATCCCAATGTCCTCTCACGGCTCCTCAATATGAGCCTGGTCATACTGTCCTTTAACTGTTTCCGGTTGCGGACCACCAGCGTTTTATGGGGATACCTGGCCATGATGGACTGATGGCTGTGGGCTTCATCCCGCCCATCCCGGAGAATCCATTTCACGAAGTCCCAGTCCATTTTCTCACGGCAGCCCTCCGCCATGCTCTCCCTGGTTTTATCCCTGTACTCCAAATACCGTTTTACAGCCTGCCACAGGCAGATTCTCCTTGTATAATCCATAAATACAATCAGGTCTGCTTCCTCCAGACGGCGTTCCTGGCAGAATTTCGCGTAGTTGCCGTCAATAATCCAGCCTGTATCCTGATTCTCATCCAGAAATGTCTCCGCCATCCTCTTTGCCTCTTCCCTGTCACGCTCTTTCCATCCAGGTTCGAATTGTATTCTGTCCAAATACAGAACCGGGCAGTCGTAGAGTCTGCCCAGTTTCTTAGCCAGTGTGGATTTGCCAGCACCGCTGTATCCCATGACTGCTATTTTCATATTGTCAACTCCATATCATCCGCATTTTTCTTTTCATAGTATACATGAAAAACCATTGGATTCATAGAGTGATTCTCAGAGTTTTCTGCTTATACCTGTACCATGCATGAACCTCCTGCGCCGGTTTCCTTGCAGTCTTAATGGTTTCTGAGATACGACCTGGCTTTCAGAACTGAAAAATTACAGGTCCGAAGTCCCATTGGTTCTCCGTCATCCCATACCTCATATCTTCCCGCATACCAGGACAGCAGGCGCTCCTTTATCTCAGAATCCGCCATTCCCTCCAGGGCAGGGGCAGCATCCGTGGAAAGACGCATAAAATCATTCTGCTCCTCCCTGGCAATGTTGTCTCTGTGGGATACATTATAACGGGCTGTTATATAGTCCGGACGCATCCACGCTAACACAAGATAGAAGGAAGATACTACTGCCAGGCAGAACCGGAACAAAGGAAAATCGTGATTAAAAATAAGAATTACCACCCCCGCCATCAGCACAAACAGCATGGCCAGGAACCACAGCACCAGGATTCTGAGGAATGTCAGCTGATACTGCTGTACATACAGCACCATCCTGTACACGGCAGACGCCAGCATCACATAGGTACAAAGGCTGACCAACAGCAAAAAAATATTTAACAGGGCATGTTCACGAAAATACTTAAGGCACATAAGCACCATCACAAGATTCAGGACAGCCACAAAGAGCAGCTGGAAAAATCCCTGTCTGGCATACTGGGAATACGTCATTCCCAGAGGCAGACTTCCCTTTCCCATAAAAAGGTACACAATCTGGATGACGCAGAATACCAGGTAAACAATGCCCACCATAGCCATAAAGCTGACCGCTGCCACGGGAGAATGCCTGCGTACATCGGCCATTCCGTCACTGATGCTTCCCCCATAGGCGCTGCAAATCAGGCAGTACATGGCCAGCGACCAGAATATGGTCTGAAGCGCCGCAAGAAACAGGGGGACCGGATTCAGAAACCTGGAGATAACAACCACCAGCATGTTCCTGAATACCATGTCCGCGCCTGACAAAAGCACGCACAGGAATATGACTGCCGGTATTGCCGCGCAGGCGCCTGCCAGCAGCCGGAATACATTCCGGCTCCGCTTATCCTTCAGGGACTGTATATATTCCCCTAAATGACGGAACGGATAAAATACCATTCCCACTGCCTGGGCCAGGTACAGAACAATGGAAGCCATGTATTTTCCTATATTCCATTTATTATCCTGATGGCACTGGTGAAGGATGAATATACAAAACAGAAGAATCAGGGCCAGCCGGTTCATATAATACCCAACTGTCACATTCCCTGTAAAACAGGTGGAAAGTCCAATCAGCAGGGATACAGCAGCCAGCAGCCGGGAATCCTTCTTAATGGCCACTCCCATTTTCCTGAATATCAGGAATGCTGACCCATAGGTGGCTGCCACGAACAATGGGACCGTAATCCCCATGGGATTCCGAAACAGGCAGAAACTGGCGCACACGCCGTAAAAAATACTGAGAAGGCCGAAAAATCCAAAATCCCTTCCTATTCTCTGGAGACGCTTACCCAGCCTTTCCTCTGTCCGGTCCCCGCTGCCGCTTACAGCTCCCCTGGGTGTCACAGCCGTCAAATACATCTTATCATCCATTCTCACTCTCTCCTTCCTCCGGCTCATAACTTAATATATCACCCGGCTGGCAGTCCAGGGCTTTGCAGATAGCCTCCAGGGTGGAAAACCGGATTGCTTTTGCTTTATTATTTTTCAGGATAGACAGGTTTGCCATGGTAATGTCCACTTCCGCAGACAATTCCTTCAGACCCTTTTTTCTCCTGGCCATCATTACATCCAGATTGATTACAATTCCCATGTCATTCCTCCCTGTCTAGATAGTCAGGTCATTTTCCTGCTTGTAACGGATTGCCTGTTCGAATACCAGACAGAGCACGAAACAGAAAAGACCTGCTATCGAGAAAACAATAATAATCACTGCCGTGGCCGGGGTAAATGCCACAAACAAACGCAGTACCGACAGTATGGCTATGAGAAAGCTGCATTTTCCCATTCGTTTTAAGGACGCTGCATTTTCCATGACAAAAGCGTCGTCTGCCAGCACAGTGGCAAACATCCGCCGCAGCTCCAGCACAAGCAAAAGTGCCAGCACCCCTGAGGCCATGTATAGCATGCACTGGACCACGTAATAGGTCCTGAACGTCTCAATATACATGCCCACATAGTGAAAAAGAACCGGAATCGCCGCTGTTATAGCCATCCCCATATAAAACATGATGTCCAGAAGCCCTTTTGTAAATCTTACCAAACGCATATTCATACTAAAATCCGCCTTTCTGTATTGCTTATATGCCCCCCGGAGGGCTTTTACCTTACTCGAAATCCTTAATTGGAATATAACACCGTTTATATTATTTTTCAATATATTTTTATTGATATTCGATAAATTAATATTGATATATAATAACAATTAAGAAGATTGTAAGGATTACATGGGGGCGCAGAAGAATAAAGGGGGGACGCAGGAGCGCAGAAAAGCAGGGACGCAGAAATCGGTTGACACCGCCTATGGTTAGAATTATAATAGTTAGAATTCTAACTATTTGGAAAGGCGGTCCGTTTATCCATGAATTTTCATTATCTGTTAATGTCAGGCCATGCCATCTATTTAAAACAGCTTATGGCCCAGCTGCACCATACCGGCCTGACATCCGGCCAGCCCAAGGTCCTGGACTATCTCATGGGACATGATGGAGCAAACCAGAAGGAGATTGCAGATGCCTGTCACATAGAGGCCGCCACCCTCACATCCGTACTCAATGGAATGGAAGCAAAATCCCTTATTGAGCGGAGACGGGCGGATGGCGACCGGCGTTCCTTTTATATTTATCTGACGGATATTGGGAAAGAGATGGGACAGAACGTAACAGAGGCATTTTCCAGACTGGAAAAAGATACATTCCGGGATATCCCGCCTGAAAAGGTGCAGGAATTTATGGAACTGTTCCAGGAATTATATCTAAAAATGAAGCGGAATCTTGATACAGAAGAACCCGCAAAGTAAACAAGGAAGCTCTCCCCAATATCTTTGGCCTGTCTGCCATTACCATGGGAATCAGCCTTATTATCATGTTAAAAAGTCTGTCTGCCGTGGTGCTGGCCCTTATTGCGGGTACTGTCATAGGAGAACTTCTGAACCTGGAGGATAACCTGCTAAAGGGGCTTCACCGGCTGGAGGAACGGCTTCCCCTGACACTGGATGACCAGCAGATGGATGTGTTAATCAGAATGATAATCCTGTTCTGCTTCAGCGGAACCGGGGTATTCGACACCATGCTGGCTAATTTTAAGGCCTGCGGGGGAATCATCACCCTGGCAGTGGGTTTAAAAATTGCAGGTATCAAGCGGACCAAGGTCTTAAATATTCTTCCGGCCATTGCCATCATTTTCCCGCTGTCATGCCTGCTTTAAAAAATATGTTAAAATCAGCAGATAAGATGTTGTCATAACAACATACATTTTCGGTTTTCCATAGTATACTTCCAGCATAACAACAATTCACTGTTTTGCTTCAAGGAGGATAAAGGAATGATTCGAAGAATTATTAAGATAAATGAAGACCTGTGCAACGGATGCGGCGCATGTGCTGCGGCCTGTCACGAAGGAGCCATCGGAATGGTGGATGGAAAAGCCCGGCTTTTAAAGGATGATTACTGTGACGGCCTCGGGGACTGTCTGCCCACCTGCCCTACAGGGGCCATTACCTTTGAGGAACGGGAGGCGGCTGCCTATGACGAGGCAGCTGTAAAAGCCCGCATGGTCAGAGAAGCAAGGGAAAACCCTGTTTCCACAGAAAGCCTTTCCACGGAAAAAAACCTTTCCATGGAGAGCCGGCTGACCCAGTGGCCTGTGCAGATTAAACTGGCTCCTGTCCAGGCCCCTTATTTTAAGGATGCCCGCCTTTTGATAGCTGCTGACTGCACTGCCTTTGCTTATGGCAATTTCCACAATGATTTTATAGCCGGACGCATCACCCTGATAGGATGCCCGAAGCTGGATATGGTGGATTACTCTGAAAAACTGACGGAAATCATCCGTCTCAATGATATCAAGGATGTCACCATTGTCCGCATGGAGGTTCCATGCTGCGGCGGTATTGAAAATGCCGCAAAACGCGCACTCCAGGCCAGCGGGAAGTTTATACCGTGGCAGGTTGTGACCGTCGGGACGGATGGTACTCTGATACGGTAAAGCTGCGGCCGGCCGTGAATCAGCTGCGTATCCGGTACAGACTTCTTTCCTTCAATACGCATACACGCTTAAAGGCGTTTAAGATACGGATACACCCATATCTTAAACGCCTTTGCCGTACTCCGTATTGGGCTTATGGAATCATTTACCTCTGGGTATTCTGAAACTTCTCCAGCATTGCCCTCGGCGTAGCCGTCCCCCTCTCATACCTTGGACACTCCACCCCGTCAAAACCAGCCAGATACTTGGCAATCTTCTTAAGTTCCTCCAAATCATAACGGCTCATAAGGGTAATTGTCTCCATAAGAGGCGAACCGCCTCCATGTACACCGGCCACACACTGGGCACCCTCGAAGGCGTCGCAGAGTTTATCCTGATGTTCGGTATCGCCGGATTAATCGGCCCCCATGCGGCTGTTAAGCTGAACGTTGGGGGCGACTATTCCAGAGCCTTCCTCATGGGCTTTGTTATGTCCGTTGTATCCCTTGCAGCTGCTTTTGTTGTAAAGAAAAAGGTGGCCGTATCGCTGAAACAGGCCTGACATAAAAAATCACCTGCCCATAAGAACCGAATGGGCAGGTGATTTTTTGATTATTTAATGACTTATTTATCTCTCTTTTGTCTCAATCATCTTCTTAATATCTCCGATGAAATCATCCAGTCCTGCAGCGCCCAGGTCGCCCTTATCGCGGCTTCTCACCGTAATTGCGCCCTCTGCCGCTTCCTTTTCACCCAGAACCAGCATATAGGGAACCTTTTCCAGCTGGGCCTGACGAATCTTGTAGCCCACCTTCTCGTCCTTGTGGTCCAGCTCTGTGCGGATACCGGCTGCCTTTAACTTCTCATATACCCCGGTTGCATAATCCATGGACTTCTCGGAAACAGGAATTACCTTAACCTGTACAGGAGCCAGCCATACCGGGAACTTTCCTGCAAAATGCTCAATCAGAATACCGATGAAACGCTCAATGGAGCCAAAGCATACACGGTGAATCATGATGGGACGCTTCTTGGAGCCGTCCTCAGCCGTATATTCCAGGTCAAACCTCTGAGGCATCTGGAAATCCAGCTGGATGGTGCCGCATTGCCATGTCCTGCCCAGGGAATCCCTCAGGTGGAAATCTATCTTGGGGCCGTAGAACGCGCCGTCGCCTTCATTGACAATATAATCAAGCCCCATATCCTCCAGCGCCTTCTTAAGGCCGTTTGTAGCCATCTCCCAATCCTCGTCAGACCCCATGGAATCCTCCGGCCTGGTGGACAGCTCCACAAAATACTCAAAGCCAAACTGTGTATACACTTCATTAATCAGCTTTGTTACACCCTTAATCTGGTCCTCAATCTGGTCATCCCTCATAAAGATATGGGCATCATCCTGGGTAAAGCAGCGCACGCGCATCAGACCGTGAAGCTGTCCGCTCTTCTCATGACGGTGAACCAGTCCCAGCTCGCCCACCTTTAAAGGCAGGTCGCGGTAAGAGTGGGGCTGGTTCTTATAAACCAGCATTCCTCCCGGACAGTTCATCGGCTTGACAGCATAGTCCTCCTCATCAATTACAGTGGTATACATATTGTCCTTGTAATGGTCCCAATGGCCTGAATTCTCCCACAGCTTGCGGCTCAGGATAATGGGAGTGGAAACCTCCTGGTATCCGTCCCTGTAGTGAATCTCACGCCAGTAATCAATCAGGGTATTCTTTAATGTCATTCCTTTTGGAAGGAAGAATGGGAATCCGGGTCCTTCCTCTGCAAACATGAACAGGCCCAGCTCCTTGCCCAGCTTCCTGTGGTCGCGCTTCTTTGCCTCTTCCATCATGGTAAGATAGCTCTCCAGGTCCGTCTTGTTGGCAAAGGCGGTTCCGTATATCCTGGTCAGCATCTTATTCTTCTCACTGCCTCTCCAGTAGGCGCCTGCAATGCTTGTAAGCTTAAATGCCTTTACGCCCTTTGTATACATGATATGGGGTCCTGCGCACAGGTCCACAAACTCTCCCTGCTGGTAAAAGCTGATTGTCTCCTCCTCCGGCAGGTCCTCAATAAGCTCTACCTTATAGGGCTCACCCTTTTCCTCCATGAACTTAATGGCCTCAGCCCTGGGCAGTACAAAGGGCTTAACCGGCAGATTTTCCTTTACAATCCTGGTCATCTCCGCCTCTAACTTTTCAAGGTCCTCAGGAGTGAAACCTCCCTCCCTGTCAAAATCATAGTAAAAACCGTCATCAATGGCCGGTCCAATGGCCAGCTTTGTGTCTGGATACAATCTCTTCACTGCCTGTGCCAGTACATGGGATGCTGTGTGGCGTATGGCCCTCAACTCATCCTCTGCTTCCTGTACACTTCCATCCGGTAAAATGATTTTCATACAAATCTCCTTTCTTTACACGGGCCTTTCCGGTCCCATGTCTTTGGTATCAGCCTGCTGTGATGATTCCGGCTGCTGTAGTTGATTCCGGTTGTTCCGCCGAATCCGTTTCATACTGAATATGTCCGCCGCCGGAATCCTGTAAAAAACGGGAAAATAAAAACCCCTGGACATATTCATATGTCCAAGGGTGCATTCACACGGTTCCACCTTGATTTTCACTCATTTATCCCTTAACGCGGGAGTACGGCGCCATTTCCCATCCGTTTTGTGCTGTAGCACCTGTGCGGACATCCCTGACGCGGCTCAGGACTGGTCTTCGTCAGTCTTTGGTATGCGGCCTTTCCACCAACCGGCCTGCTCTCTGGATACTTCCCACTGACTACTGTTTCCCTCATTGCCTTTGCTGCTTATTGCTAATCTAGATTATAACACCTGCCTCTGATTTGTCAAGACCGGCTTACCCCTCTTTTTTTATTAGGATATCCCTGTATAGTATAACTACACCGCAGTGTTTTTATTTGGTGACTAGTTTAACCTTTTTGGACTATTTAGTAATATATACACTGATATCCACAATCCCACCAATATAAACCGTCTGTCTGTGGATAACATTTACTTTCCCTCTCATTTCTGTTAAAATATATCCCTGTAAACTATTTTAATTCCATGTCAGACACGGTTTATCAACATTGACCCACAGCACAAAAGAAAAGAAGGTGAATCCATGAAAATTGTCATCATAGACGGGCAGGGCGGAAAAATGGGAAAGTCAGTCATCGAGCAGCTGAAAAAGCGTTTCCCAAATCTGGAGACATATGCCATCGGCACAAACAGCATTGCCACCTCCGCCATGCTGAAAGCAGGCGCCACCTATGGCGCTACGGGTGAAAACCCGGCCATAGTCAATGCCCAGGATGCAGATATCATCATCGGCCCTATCGGCATTGTCATGGCGAATTCCCTTTTAGGGGAAATTACGCCTGCCATGGCCACGGCCATCGGCATCAGCAAAGCATATAAGATACTGATTCCGGTGAACCGGTGCAATCACTACATCGTAGGCTGCCAGAACAGCACCTTATCTGACTATATCAATATGGTATGTGATGAAGTAGGAAAGGAAGCAGGTATCAATGAGAACCATTGAATTTAAGATGGAACGCCAGGGCCTTGTGAACAAAGGCGATAAAGTTAAAATAATCGAGCGGGAAGGAACCAGCAGCTACAGCTATATCATCGACCCTGCTGTAGCTATGTCCGGCTGCTTCGCCGCCCGTTACCGTATCAAGTCTGAATACGGAATTGTAAAAGACATCCGTAAAAATTCACGGGGTTTTTATGTGATAGTAGATTTTGATGAGGACGAACCCCGTTAACAGGTAACACTTCTCTTAATCCAATTTTAACCCAGGGGCACTATCTTCACCTCTGCGGACGGTTCCGTTACCGGCGGAATGGTAGGGGCCGGAGCCGGCAGCGTGGGAGCAGCTGTTTCCGTATGAGGCCCTTCCGTACTGATTACAGGGTCATTATCCACAGAAGGCTCCACCGGTGAAACAGTTTCCGAAGAGGAAGGGGGCATGGTCTCAATTGGCTGAATAATGTCCCCTGACTCCTGGGCCTCACTGCTCTCCTGTGTTTCTTCAGAAGGAACCATATCAATCAGGCTCCTGTCACCGGCATCCAGTTCAATGGCTTTGCTCCACAGAATACTGGTTATTCCGCTGTTTCTGTCCCACTCACAATCATGCCACAGGCAAATGACCTTACCATCCTTAGCCATAATGATTTCCAGCATATCATTTCCGTCCACATGCTTACCGGTCCGAGCGGCTGTATCATTTATCTGATAAATATTCCCGTCTCTTGATATAATAGCAGCTGTCCCATAGGCCTGTTTCCAGATAGCCGGATTGTATTCCCCAAATATCTGTCCCTCATCCTCGTAGTAGTACATATTCTGCATCACACCGGGGAAACGCTCCGACACTGCCTGTTTATTCTGTCCTCTCAAATCCGTCCTGAATATCTGGCTGTACCATTCTCCTCCCGTACCTTTATCCACATAACTGCTGTAATAAAGCTGATTATCCACAATGCAATAGCTCTGTACACCATAGTTTTCCCTGATAATGGCAGTATCGTTCCCTTCGCTCTTTACACTGACAGAAGATTTTGTTCCGCTGCCGCTCAGATAATACGTCTTTCCTCCTATGGTTACCTGACCGTGTTTTACATATTTTATCTTTCCGTCTTCCTCAATCCGGTAAACACGGTCCCCAATGCTGACACTGCTGCCGCTTTCAGCCACTGCAGGATTGCCCATGTCATCTACCAGATAACAATTTCCATCCTTTATGACCACCGAATATCTGGCTTCCCCAGTGGCCACCTCGGTGCCTGAGGTGGTACTGTAAATCTTCCCGGCCTGGGAGTAATAGATTGTATCCCCCATTACCATATACCCATCCACATCCTCCGCAATCAGCTCCTTGGTATCGCTTCCCGGCCTCATCCTAAACAGCTTATCACAAAGCCCCCTCTCAGCCTCGGAAAGGCCCTGTTTCTGGCTTTCTTTTACCTTAGGCAGGAAATATACGTAATCGCCGTAAGCACGCATAGAATTCCTTGTGGTCTTTTCCGGGGCCGTCTCCCCTCCCAGTACCACCACCTTGTTCTCTACGGTCTTGCGGTACAGGATGGTCTTAAACAGTCCTGTGTCTTCCGCCCTCAGATAACACCAGAATGCATTGGTCCTCACCAGGCTGTCCAGGTTTTCTCCTGTACTCTCAGGTTTGTAGTCCAAATCAATTTGGATGTCCTTCAGATAGCCCTTTGTGTCGTGGCAGGTATAGGTCTGTCCCTCCTGTTTTAATACCCCGGTGGCCATGATACCGTCGCTGTCAAAGTAATACAGAAACCCCTCTATATCCTTCCACTGGGCCGTCACGTACTCTTCTTCATCCAGATAATACATCCATCCATTATCAGTCTCATTCCATCCTGGCTTTGGTTCCTCCCTGGTATCTATGGTAATGGAAGGCATCTCCTTCTGCTCAGTACTGAAATCCAGATTTTTATAATCTGACCTTATTTTCCCAACCACTGACATAACAACATACACGGCCGCCGTCATAATAACAGCTGCCATGATAATCAAAAATACAGTCTTGATTGGTGAATCCTTTTTTTTGCGCCGTCTGCTCATTCATTTTCCCCTGGTATCTTTTGTTAGTAGTATACTTAAACCTTAAAACATTATTTATACTATCAGACTTTCAGCCTTTTTACAATGAAGTAAATCTTACAATAAAACAAAAAAGCACCCATCCGTCAAGGATAAGTGCTGAGTGCCCAAAGTCGGAATCGAACCAACGACACGAGGATTTTCAGTCCTCTGCTCTACCAACTGAGCTATCTGGGCATTTGCCTGTCCGGAACAAACAGGAGGTTTCCTGTTATACAAGGTTCCTTCAGCGACATCAACAATTTTACAGGATTTCTCTGATATTGTCAAGATGAAATTTGAGTAAAATTATGTTTTCTCATTCCTTTCTCACCTCTTTCTTATCCGCTATGGTGCGCTAATGCAGATTGCCAAAGTATTTTGAGTAATATATACTTATTAGAAAGAAAAGGAATAATGAGGTTACTATATGAAAGAAAATATTTGCTGTGTGACATACGGTGAACTTAGTTTTCTGGTAAACAATGTAATCAGTAAGCTGGAGGATACCTGTGATTTCCAGATTGTAGAGGGGCTTAGAGAAGAAACCTTAGAGAAGATAGATAAAGCAATTCTGGATGGGGCGGAGGTAATTATAGCCGGAGGAGCCAATGCGCAGGTGATTCGGGGTTATTTTAATATTCCTGTATTGGAATATAAGGTGACGCCTCTGGATTATATTACAGCCATACATAAGGGATTTGGCTTAGACTGCAGAGTGTCCCTGGTTCACTATAAATTCCCTATGAATGAAAGAATGAGGGAATGCCTGCGCTATATGGGGATGGAGACAGAGGAAATTGTTTATGAGGACATGGAGGATTTGGAACAGAAAATGTCTTCCAGCGGCTGCAATGTCTTTGTAGGATATGCCCTGGCAGTGGATGTTGCGCGCAGGATGGGAAAAGAGGGTGTCTTGCTGTATTCCGGTGAGGACAGTATTTTGGATACAATTGAAGAGGCCAGAATCCTTATTAAAGAACTGCGCAAAGAAAAGGAAAAGAATGAATTTGTGAGAGCCACTATGGATTACAGTCCCAATGGCCTTATGTTTCTTGATACGGATAAAAATATCATTGACTGCAATCAGAGTATATTCAGTCTGGTTGAAAATTCAGGGGCGGTGCTTAGAGGCAGGAAACTATCGGAGGTATTGCCGCAATGCATGCCAATTCAACAGGAGGAAATAGAGTCTCTGGTTGTTGATATACATGGGCAGAAGCTGTTGGAACGCTGGGTGCCAATCTGTTCCGGCACAGAGAATCAGACTGGGTATATGATTGTGCTCACCCCGTTTTCAGATTATAAAAAGGCAGAATTGGATTATCGCAAACGGAAATTGGAGCAGAGACAGGCGTGCGGATTTACTGCCAAGCATACGTTCAGGGATATTATTGGGAGTTCCTATAAAATGAAGGCATGTCTGGACGAGGCGGAGCTGTTTGCCCAGAGCAGTGCAGCAGTCTTATTGTCCGGAGAGACCGGGGTGGGAAAGGAGCTGTTTGCCCAGAGCATTCATAATGCAGGCCTGAGAAAGGACGGACCCTTTGTGGCAGTGAATTGTGCGGCTCTTCCCGCCAACCTCCTGGAGTCGGAATTATTTGGTTATGATGAGGGAGCCTTTACCGGAGGACGTAAAGGAGGCAAGAAGGGGCTTTTTGAGCTGGCAGATGGAGGCACACTGTTTTTAGATGAAATTGGAGAGATTTTGCCGGAACTGCAGGCCAGGCTGCTGCGTGCCATCCAGGAGAAAGAAATAATGCATGTGGGCGGCGGACGGGTTATACCCGTAGATGTCCGCATTATCACGGCAACAAACCGGAATTTAGAGCAGATGCAGAATCAGGAATTCAGGAAGGATTTATATTACCGCCTGAGCGTGCTGGAACTTCAAATCCCGCCGCTGAGGGACAGGGAAGATGATGTGATTGAGCTCTTTCAGTTTTATATTAAGAAGAACAGGGGAATTGACGCTTATGGATTCGACCTGACAGAGGATATCCGGGAAATACTTAGAAGATACAGCTGGCGGGGGAATATCCGGGAACTTCAAAATGTATGTGAACGGTTCTGCCTGTACATGGAACGAAGCGTCAGATTTGAACCGCTCTACGCTAAGAGATGCATGATTAAATCCATTGGTGAAGAGCGTCTCATAGGGGACATAATGCAGCCTTATAATCAGGACAACAGGGAGCTGGCAGCAGGAGAATTAAAACGTTTGTTATCCTATAATAATGAACAGATAGCAAAGACACTGGGAATCAGCCGCACCACATTGTGGAGAATGATGGGGAATTCAAAAAAGTAAGCCTTATAAAAATGTTTCAGATTTCTATATATTAAGAAGTCTGAAACATTTTTTTTGTTTGGCAGGATTTGTGTATGGCCTGACGCCTAAGAAATGAAAGGATATTTAATCTGTGGGAGGTTGGCATGGTTTTTGCTTTATTAATATGTATCATTAAAAAATATTGGGAAAGGGTGCGGGAAATGAGCAAGGGATTACTGGATGGGGTTAAGGTATTGGACCTGACAAGGGTACTTGCAGGTCCATACTGCGGAATGCTGCTGGCTGATATGGGAGCAGAGGTTATCAAAATTGAGATGCCGGGAAGGGGGGATGACGCCAGAAGAAATGCACCGATTGTAAATGGGGAAAGCGCCTATTTTATGAATCTGAACCGCAACAAAAGAGGGATGACCCTGAACCTTAAAAAGGAAGAAGGAAGGGAGGTTTTCCGTAAGCTGGTTAAAAAAAGTGACATTGTGCTGGAAAATTACCGTCCGGGGGTAATGGAGAAATTAGGATTGGGGTATGAGGACCTGAGAAAGATAAACCCGGCTATTGTATATGGGGCCATATCGGGTTTTGGACATTATGGGCCATATTCGCAAAGAGCGGGGTACGACATTATAGGACAGGCCATGAGCGGTTTAATGAGTACAACAGGATGGCCCGGAGGAAAGCCCACCAGAACAGGGACAGCCATATCAGATGTGATGGGAGGCGTCAGCTGCTGCACCGGCGTGCTTGCGGCTTACATAAACCGTCTTAAAACCGGAGAGGGTGATAAGGTGGATGTATCTTTGGTGGATGCCATGGTGTCCTCACTGGAAATTATTAATATGATATATCTCTGTACGGGACGTATTCCGGACCGGATTGGCAACCGTTATGAAGCGATTTATCCATATGACACATTTGAGTCCTCGGATGGAATGGTGGTTATTGCCTGCGGCAACGACAAATTATACGGAATTTTAAAGAGCGTGCTACAAATTCCCGAACTGGAGAGGGAAGATTTTGACGGTAATATCAAAAGAGTGGAAAATCATGCTAAATTAAAACCTGTCATTGAGCAGTGGACAAAGCAGCATACCATTGACGAAGTGGTTGAGATTCTATTGGCAGCAGGAATCCCTGCCAGCCCTGTCAACACCATTGACCGCGTGGTTAAGGACCCTCACATAGCTGTGGCAAGAGAGATGTTTGTGGAATTGGAGCACCCTGTAGCCGGTAAAATGAAGGTAACCGGGAATCAGCTGAAGTTTACAAATCATAAGGTGCATATTGACAGGCCGTCTCCGCTCCTGGGACAACATACAGAGGAAATATTAAAGGAATATCTGGATATGAACCGGGATGACTATATGGCATTGGCTCAATCAGGCGCCTTTTAAAGGAGGGGATTGGAATGAAAGCAAAAGTGGTTGAAGTGGGACCAAGGGACGGGTTTCAGAATGTAAAATCATTCATTCCCACAGAAAATAAAATTAAGATTATAGATGGGCTGGTAAAAGCAGGGATTAAGAAAATACAGATAACATCCTTTGTCAGCGAAAAGGCAATTCCGCAGATGCGGGATGCCCCGCGGATAGCAGAGGCCGTACTGGGGGCTTATGAAGGCGTGGACTTTTTTGCCCTGGTACCAAACTTCTATGGGGCCAAAGCAGCTGTGGCTGCAGGACTTAAGGAGATATCCCCTGTTATATCCCTGAGCGAAAGCCATAATAAGGCAAATGTAAAAAGAACCAGGGATAAATCAATTGAGGAACTTAAAAGGATACGGCAGTCATTTCCGGATGTACGCATTACACAGGACATTGCATGTGTGTTTGGCTGTCCGTTTGAGGGCGAAATGCCCATACAGGATTTAGTGGATTTGGTTGGGAGGGTGAAGGAAACAGGAATTAATGCATTTACGCTTTGTGATACAGTTGGAATGGCGTATCCGTCACTGATAGAGCGGGTATTTTCAACTATGAAAAAGGAATATCCGGATACAGAGTTTAACGTCCACATTCATGACACCAGGAATATGGGAATTTTAAATAGCTACGTGGCCTTAAACTGTGGGGCCGACAGTGTGCAGACATCCATCGGCGGGCTGGGAGGATGTCCCTTTGCCCCGGGGGCAACAGGCAACACATCCACCGAAGATTTGGTATATATGCTGAACCAGTGCGGGTATGATACGGGTATTGATTTTGATATATTGCTGGAAACAGCCAAGTATGAACTGTCTGTGATTGATGGAAATTACAGCGGACATCACATCCGTATAGCAGAGAATCCCTGTATGGTTGTGCAGGCGTAAAGGTCCAATATCTGCGTTTATGATATGGCAAATGTGCCAAAAATGAAATCAGAACATGATATGTATTGACAATATATACAAAAAAGTATATCCTTAATCATGTAATGTCAAATGTATCCATTTATACAATATCCAGTTGGACGAGGAAATGCGTAGTAAGAATGGCAGTAAGGAGGTAATGTCATGAAAATTGTAGTATTGGATGGTTACACTTTAAATCCAGGAGATTTAAGCTGGAATGGCCTTCATCAATTGGGGCAGTTAACCGTGTATGAGAGAACTTCAGAAGAAATGGTTTTAGAACGGATTGGTGATGCGGAGGCTGTATTTACCAATAAGACTCCGATTACCAGTAAGGTGATTGAAAATTCTCCCAACCTTAAATTTATCGGTGTACTGGCAACAGGGTACAATGTTGTGGATGTGAAGGCTGCGCGCAGTGCAGGTATCATAGTGTCCAATATTCCTACTTATGGGACAGATGCAGTTGCCCAATATACCATTGCTTTATTGCTGGAGATGTGCCATCATGTGGGAGCTCATGCTGACTGTGTAAAAAGAGGAGAGTGGACCTCCAGTCCTGACTGGTGTTTCTGGAAATTTCCTCTCATTGAGCTGGCAGGAAAAACAATGGGGATAATTGGTTTTGGAAAAATAGGACAGGGAACAGCTAAGATTGCACAGGCTTTGGGCATGAATATACTGGCATATGATGCCTTCAGAAGACCAGAGCTGGAATCAGGTACCTGTCATTATGCGGAGCTGGATGAACTTCTTTCTGAATCAGATGTCGTTGTTCTCCATTGCCCGCTGTTCCCTGACACACAGGGCATCATCAACCGTGACACCATATCTAAAATGAAAGATGGAGTGATGATTATTAATGACTCCAGGGGGCCTTTGATTGTAGAAGAAGATTTGCGGGATGCTCTGATTTCAGGCAAGGTAGCAGGGGCAGCAGTGGATGTTGTATCCGAAGAACCTATTAGCCCGGATAATCCCCTCCTCCATGCCCCCAATATGATTATTACACCTCACATGGCCTGGGCGCCGAAGGAGAGCCGCCAGAGACTGATGAATTTAGCAGTAGGAAACCTGAAAGCATTTTTGGGGGACGCACCAGTTAATGTTGTTAATTAATTTTGTAAAATTGTGAAATAGATTTATAACTGTGGGGAATTACATCAATATTTATGGAGGTATTTATTATGGGATTAAGGAAACAATTCATTGCACTTAGCGCAGTTCTTTCTTTGGCAGTGGGGTTATCAGGCTGCGGAAGCCTTCAGAGCCCGGGTACAGCAAATACAAGCGCGGCACAATCCGGCTCTGAGACAGCCGCGGAGTCAGCAGAGCCGTCCAAGGCCCAGGTGCTGACCTTGACGTTTGCATTGTCTGAAAATTCGGCACATTACGAAGCAGGCAAAAAATTTGCTGAGCTGGTAAACCAATATACAGACGGGGCATATGAAGTAGAGGTTTATCCCAATTCGTCATTGGCCAGCGGGAACCAGTTAGGAGCGATTGAGATGGTGCAGAAAGGAACTATTTCCTGCGGCTGGCTTTCACCATTGGTACAGTGCAGCATAGAACCAAATCTGAATGCTCTGTGCATACCATTTTTATGGAAGGACACGGATGCAATAGACGCTGCCTTAAGGCCCGGAACGGATGTGGATGCGGCACTGAACAAGATTTTAAAAGAAAAGGGATATATTGCAGTTGCATATGCTGAAAATGGGTACAGGGAGCTTACCAACAGCAAGAGGGAAATTAAAACCCCGGAAGATATGAAGGGCATAAAGTTTCGGGCCATTGGAAGCACCATGATTTTTGATGTATTCAAGGCAATGGGAGCAAATCCAATGGACCTGAATTTCAGCGAGCTCTTTACAGCGCTTCAGCAGAAGACAGTTGACGGGCAGGAAAACCCCATATCAACAGTTATTGTTCCGCAGAAGTATTATGAGGTACAGGATTATATGACTATCTGGAACTATGTTTACGAGCCTCATCCACTGATGTTTAACCTGGAGCTGTGGGAATCATTTAGTCCGGAAACACAGCAGGCAATTCAGAAGGCTGCAATTGAAGCATGCGACTACCAGAAGAAATTATCCAGGGATGCATTGGCAGAGAATGTTGAATTGATTAAACAGAGCGGAACAACGGTTACAGAACTTACACCTGAAGAAATCCAGGCATTTAAAGATGTTGCTGTTCCTGTTGTGGAAGGATATTATGCAGACTTTAATCCGGAGTTGATGGGTGCGCTGCAGGCAGCTAACCAGTAAGCAGGGGGGCGCATAGCATATGAAAAAGAAACTGATTCTAGAGGAACACATCATTGCGGGTACATTGCTGATTATGCTGTCAATCCAGGGTATTAACGTATTCTGCCGGTACATAACAGGATGGTCATTCTCCTTCTCAGAAGAGCTGGTTGTGTATTTATTCGCGGTGTCCTCGTTTATCGGGGCCTCCGCGGCCTGCGCCCGGGGCGCCAACATGGGCTTAAGCGCTCTGGTGGATTTATGTCCGCCCAATATTCAGAAGGTCTTTATTTTACTGTCAGCCATTGGCAGCATTCTATTATTCGCACTTTTATTTAAGCAGGGAATTGAAGCAGTCAGAATGATGTTGAAATATGGCCAGAGAACTCCCATATTAAGATGGCCGACATGGATGTTTGAGATTGCTTATCCCATTGGAGCTGTTTTGTATATTTTCAGGACAATCCAGTTTACAGTAAGAAAGCTAAAGGAGGTGGCTTAATTTGAATATTGAGATTGGGCTCATCCTTCTTATCTTATTCTTTCTGCTGGTACTGATGAATATACCGATTGCGGTTTCACTGGGGTTGTCTACCATCATTACTATGATATTATACGGCATTCCTTTAGGGATGTATCTGGACACCATTAATGCCGGCCTTTCAAAGTATACACTGTTAGCCGTGCCGTTTTTCATTTTAGCAGGTTTTATTATGGAAAAATCGGGGATATCCAAACGAATTATTGCATTTGCGCGGTTGTTGACCGGACCGGTTCCGGGAGGTCTTGGAATTATCTCCATTGTGGTTACCCTGTTTTGGGGAGCCATATCCGGTTCAGGTCCTGCTACCGTGGCAGCCCTTGGAAGTATACTTATACCTGCCATGATTGAGGACGGATACGACAAGGGATTTGCAGCGGCTCTCATAGCGGCCAGCAGCGCTGTTGCTGTTGTCATTCCTCCCAGTATTAATCTGGTGGTTTACGGAGTTATCTCCGGGGATTCGATTGGCACGCTGTTTATTTCGGGCATTATTCCGGGAATTTTAATGGGAATCTGTTTTATTGTATATGCATTTATCTACTCAATGAGACATGGATACAGGGGGGAGCGCTTCGGAACTGTCAAAGAGGTGCTTCATGGATTCAGGGAGGCCATCTGGGGCTTATTTTCTCCCATTATTATACTGGGCGGCATATACGGCGGTATCTTTACACCCACGGAAGCAGCAGTGGTTGCAGTAATCTACAGTCTCTTAATTGGTTTATTTGTTTACAAAGAATTTAATGTGAAAGATTTATGGCACATACTTGCGGATGCGGGAGTCAGCTCCGCCAGCATATTGATTATCATGGCAAACGCAGGGGCCATGACATGGTTAATCACATCCCAGGGTATTGCAACCAGGTTCGGGACAGCCCTTCTGGGGGTATCGGACCATCGTATCGTAATTCTTTTGCTGATTGACCTTATGGTTATTATTGCCGGTGTATTTATCGACGGTATTTCCATTGCATATATTTTTGTTCCGCTGTTTCTGCCGGTTGTAACACAGCTGGGAATGAGTTCCATATGGTTCGGCGTTGTATTGACAGTCGGCATTGCCATTGGATTCACAACCCCTCCGGTGGCAGTCAATCTGTATCCGGCCTGCCGCATTGCCAATATAACCTTAGGCAAGATATCAAAAGAAATTATAGGGTTTGTGGCGGCAGGTGTGGTTGCCCTGATACTCATAACAATATTCCCTGATATCGTATTACTGCTTCCAAAGACGTTGGGAATGATGTAAGGGAAGGCGAAAAGAGAGGTTGAATGATTTTATGGAGACATACAAGATATATCCCTTGAAATTAGGAGAGTTTCAGAAGCATGAAAAATCAACACTTTTATATTTGCAGGGGGCGGGTGAAAAACTGATAACACCCATCATCGCATATCTGATACAAGGGAATGGAAGAAATATATTAGTGGATACGGGATGCGGGGACCCGGAGTGGTCGAAGGTGCATCACCATCCCATTGTCCAGACAGAGGATATGCTGTTGTTAAATGTATTGAAGGGCCATGGAGTGTGTCCGGAAAATATTACCTGTGTGGTCAATACCCATCTCCATTGGGACCACTGCTGGAATAATGACCTTTTTCCGGGGAAGAAGATATATGTTCAGAAATCCGAGATGGATTTTGCCATGAAGCCGCTGCCCACACAGTGGGCGTATTATGAGTCGGAGGAGATTGGCTTAAAGCCTCCTTTTAAGAAAACAATGGACCAATACGAATTGGTGGACGGTGATGTGGATTTATATCCGGGGATTCAGCTTACTTTTATTCCCAGCCATACGCCTGGTTTTCAGGGCGTATTAGTTGATACGGATAATGGCCGTTATCTGATTGCCAGCGATTGCCTGGGAAGGTTTGATAATTGGGAAGGAAACGGAGTCATGAGGCATATTCCTTCAGCGATTCATGTGGATTTGAACCAGTGCTACAGGACGTATGATAAGATTGAGAAGATATGCGATTATATCCTTCCCGGACATGACGGCCGCGTATTTGAAGAGCGTGTCTATCCTCCGGAGAGATAAGAAAACTCATGGATATATGAGCCGGGGACAGGAATATCGCTTAGGGGGCAGAAATACCTATGTCTAGTTCAGATTATAAATTTAATGAAAAAAAGATAATTCCATTGCCGAAAGCAGAGGCTTTTGAAAGAGAGCTGTATATGGCGGCAGGTATGTCGGAAAAAGATGCTGCCTGTGTGGCTGAAAATCTGGTGGAGGCTGATGCCAGGGGGGTATATTCTCACGGGATTCAAAGGAACGCTCTATACCTGGCCCGTTTTGAGCAGGGAGGAACGGACCCTGCGGCGCAGCCGGAGACAGTCAGGCAGGTTGGAGCCACAGCTTTAATTGATGGCCATAATGCAATGGGAATGGTGGTGGGAACGTACAGTATGGAAACCGCCATCCATTTAGCCGGAAAATATGGAACCTCCGCAGTATCCGTAACAGGAAGCAATCACTTTGGTACCTGCGCCCATTTTATTGAGATGGCCACAAAGGCAGGCATGATTGGATTCTGCTGGACCATCAACTGTGTCAATATCATGGCGCCATGGGGAGGAACTGACCGGCAATTGGGAAATAATCCGTATGGGATAGGAGTACCATGTTTAGACAGGCCGGATGTTATTCTTGACATGGCTACAAGTGTGGCTGCAAGAGGTAAGATTGTGATGGCAAGAAAGACCCACGCGCCAATACCCGATACCTGGGCTTTGGATGTAAACGGAAAGCCGACCACAAACCCGGAAGCAGCGTATTGGGGAACGGTACAGCCGTTTGCAGGTTATAAAGGATACGGACAGACTTTCATGAATGCTGTCCTTGCAGCTGTATTAAATAATTCCAGCTTTGGGCCGGATATAATAGATTTATATGAGGAGCCCCAAAAAGTTCAGAATTCCGGACATCTGTTTCAGTGCATTGATATCAATGCGGTTGATGATATAAATAAATTCAAAAAAAGAATGGATGAGGCTGTTGGCTACATAAAAAGCGGAAAGAAAGTTGACGGGGTAGAGGAAATATATGTACCCGGAGAAATAGAAGCGCGGAACTATCAGAAAGCCCTTAAGGAGGGAATCGTGTATCCCTGTGAAGTAATAGAGGAGAACAATGAGATAGCGCGCAGATATCATCTTCCGGAACATGTTTTGCTCTAAAGGCTGCTCTGATTAAACGCTGTACCAGAACAAAAAGGCGGGGCCGTAAACTCCGCCTTTTACTGTTTAGGAAAGCCGTGCCATCATGCCTTCGTAGCTCCGGTTGAGATGATTGGCGATGGTCTCGCATCCGGTTTTTTCATCATGGTCTATAATGCTTTGAATAATAATTTTATGTTCTATATTCGACTGGATTGCAGACTCTTTGGCATAGTTATCCACATTCATGGTATGCCAGAGCTGGGACAGAAGCTGCTCTAATTTTATGTTATCCGCGCCATGCCAGATGAATTGGTGAATCATGCCGTTATATGTGTTAAACCGGCTGAAATCATTGAACTGAATCGCCTTCTCAGCCAGTTCATAGTATTCCCACAAAGGTGCCGGGTCAATTTCACGTTTGCAGATTCGGCAGATTGCTTCTTTTTCAAGCAAAAGACGTATTTCAAAAAAGTCCTTTAAAAACTTGCCGGATATCTCGTTAACAGTTGCAACTTTATTGGGCCTGACATGGACCAGACCTTCATTAGCCAATATCTGTAGTGCCTCACGTACAGGCATGCGCGATACATTTAATTCTTCGGCTATTTTATCCTGATAAAGTTCCTGATGGGGCTTAAGACTACCATATAGTATTTCACGCCGTAATTCAGCTACTATTTTGTCGCGGGTTAACAGACTGTCTATCTGACGCATAATTAATGACACTCCCTTCACATAACCGTTTTAATTTAGTATAAATGGAAAAGAATTTGATGTCAATGATATAAGTATAAATGGATAAAATGCAAATGGATATATTTGCACAAAAATATATGTCTTTTTTTATGAATAAACACAATTTTAAAAAAAGCAATTGGCAGCACTTGTATTGATTAAAAATATGAGTTATCATATAAATGCCAAATGGATACATTACAACATTAACACATTACGCAATAAATGGAAGGCGGTCTGGAATGGTTATAGAAAAAACGGCGGTTGCCGGTACATTAGAATCAAGCGATATTATGATTACCGTTGCGCCAAAAGAGGAAGGAATCAATATAAGACTAAATTCAACGGTTGAAAAGTATTATGGAAATAGTATTATCTCTTCCATTCAGGAAGAACTTGAGCGGTTAGGGGTTCGGGGGGCGGTGGTTGAGGCAGTTGACCATGGCGCTCTTGACTGTACAATCCGCGCCAGGCTTATTACCGCGGTCAAGAGGGCGTCCGTATCTGCAAATGAGGGGGGAATAGCATGAGGCGTACAATGTTGTTTTTGCCAGGCAACAGTCCTAACATGATTATGAACGGCGGACTCCTTGGAGCGGACAGTATTATCTTTGATTTGGAGGATGCGGTCGCCCCGGACCAGAAGGATGCCGCCAGGGAGCTGGTGAGCCATGCGTTAAGGCATCTGGACTTCGGTAAATGTGAAATCATTATACGTATTAATGCATTAGGCACTCCTTTCTGGGAAGAGGATTTAGAGGACATGATACCTTTGAAGCCGGATGTGATAATGCCCACAAAGGTCAGCGATGCATCATACATTAAAACACTGTCAGACCGAATGAGCGTCATAGAGGAGAAAAACGGACTCCAGTCAGGGTCCATAAAGCTAATCCCGCTGTTAGAAACAACATTAGGCATTGAGAATGCATATGAGATTGCAGCGGCAAGCAGAAGAATGGAGGCATTATATCTGGGGGCAGAGGATTTGACAGCGGACCTCAGATGCCCCAGGACAAAAGAGGGGGATGAGATTGCATATGCCAGGGGCAGAATGGTATGTGCTGCCAGGGCGGCAGGGATTGAAGCATATGATACACCATTTACAGATGTGGAGGATTTGGAAGGATTGGAAAGGGACGCCCGTCTTGCAAAGGGGATGGGATATACCGGAAAAGCAGTCATTTCACCGCGGCATATTGCATGCGTAAACAGAATATTCAGCCCAAGTCCTAAGGAGATTGCATATGCAAAGGATGTTTTTGAGGCAATCAGGCAGGCCAGGGAGCAAGGGAAAGGGGCTATTTCTTTAAGAGGTAAAATGATAGACGCTCCCATTGTGCAGAGAGCGCGGCTGGTATTGGAGGCAGCTTCTGAAATAGAGGGGGTGGATTATCGATGAGCAAACTTGCAGGGACAATTCGGGAAGCAATCCGCAGGTGCGGTTTAAAGGATGGAATGTGTATATCCTTCCATCATCATCTGAGGAGCGGCGATTATGTGCTGAACATGGTGATGGAAGAGATTGCCGCCATGGGAATCCGGGATATTAAAATCAATGCAAGTTCCATTCATGACGGACATGAGCCTTTGATTGGACATATCCGCAGCGGTGTGGTAACGGGTCTGGAGACGAACTATATCGGACCTGTTGTGGGACGGGCCATATCAGAGGGGATATTGGAGAAACCTGTTACATTCCGTACACATGGCGGAAGGCCAAGCGCCATAGAGCAGGGAGAGTCTAAAATTGATGTCGCGTTTATTGCTGCTCCTTCCTCGGACTCCATGGGGAACTGTTCAGGGAAGTATGGAAAGTCTGCATGCGGTTCACTGGGATATGCCTTTGCAGATGCAATGTGTGCTGACAAGGTAGTGGTGATAACAGACAATCTGGAAGAGTATCCGTTATGGGATTTTTCCATATCAGAGGATTATGTGGATTATGTTGTATGTGTGGAACAAATCGGTAATCCGGCCGGAATTGTATCCGGAACCACAAAGATGCCAAAAGACCCCATTGCATTAAGGATTGCCGAGTATGCAGCAAACGCAATTGCAGCCTCAGGGCTTCTGAAAGATGGGGTTTCATTTCAGACAGGAGCAGGAGGCGCCTCATTGGCAGTTGCTGGTTTTCTCAAAGATATCATGCTGGAAAGAAATATTAAGGGGAGCTATGCATTGGGCGGCATCACAGGATATATGGTAGATATGCTGGAAGCAGGATGCTTTCATGCAATTCAGGATGTGCAGTGCTTCGATTTAAAAGCAGTTGAATCCATTCGTATGAATCCAAGACACCGTGAAATCACAGCCAGCCATTATGCCAGTCCTACAGCTAAAAGCTCAGCGGCATCCTCCCTGGATGTGGTAGTATTGGGGGCGACGCAGATAGACAAAGGGTTTAATGTAAATGTACATACGGATTCGCAGGGATATATTATCGGCGGCTCCGGAGGGCATACGGATGTGGCGGAATGTGCCAAGCTAACCATTATAGTTGCGCCTTTAAGCAGGGCGAGAATGCCTGTTGTTGTAGATAAGGTAGTGTGTGTATCAACGCCCGGCAGCTCCGTCGATATGCTGGTAACACAATATGGAATTACAGTGAATCCGGTTCATAAAGGGCTGGCTGAGAAGATGGAAGATGCCGGGCTGCCCCTAAAGACCATGGAAGAGTTGGTGGAGCTGGCATATAAGATTAATGGAATTCCCAGCCTGTCTGAACGAAATAAGGGCAGGGTAGTCGCACAGGTACTGAACCGGGACGGTTCGCTTCTGGATGAGATATTTGAAGTGAGGGAGTGACAGGCCTATATCTGAGTATAAAAGGTGCTACAGAATTTTATGGTATTCTGCAGCACCTTTTCAGGTATGTGGCCATGAGATTATTTATACATACTCCTTACGCCCGCTGGCATCCGCAATTCCTTCCTCTTCCCTGTATTTGGCAACGGTCCGGCGGGAAATGGATATGCCGCGTTCCGCCAGCTTTTCTCCCAGAAGGCGGTCGCTGTAAGGCTTCTTTTTGTTCTCTTCCTCTATGATTTCACGAAGCACCCGCTTGATATCCGCGGCAGTCACGGACTGGGCGCCGCTTTCATTGCTTCTGCTTTCCTGGACAGCAACGCTGCGGGAGAAGAAGAAGTTCATGGGGTATACCCCCCAGGAGCACTGAAGGTATTTCTTGCTGACAGCCCTGCTGACAGTGGATTCGTGAATGTCCAGTTCCTGGGCAATATCCGCCAGCTTTAAGGGATTCAGATGGGCAGGACCGAAGGTGAAGAATTCCTCCTGGTGCTCAAGGATGGCCCTGGATACCTGCATCAGCGTCTTGCCGCGCTGGGTTACACACTGCTTCACCCACTCGGCCTGACGGATTTTATTGCCCAGGTATTCTTTTAATTCGGAGGATTCCGGATTCTGGTTCATCTGGCGGTAATAGCTGTTAAGCTCAATGGTAGGATACATGGATTCATTTAACAGAATGTCAAAATGGTCCTTGAATTTTACAATGGTCACATCCGGTATGATGTAGCGCAGCTGGTCCCTGCTGCTGAAGGATACGCCTGGCTTTGGATTCAGGGATTTGATTATCTGGCAGTAACCGGCGGTTTCAGTGGGGGAAAGGCGCAGTTTCCTGGCAATGGCCGGAATCTGGTTCTTGGCAACCATTTCAAGGCAGCTGTCAATGATGGATTCCAGTACCGGGGTCAGCATATCCCTGCGTTCCAGCTGCAGCTTAAGGCATTCCTCCAGAGTGCGGGCGCAGACTCCGGCCGGGTCCAGGGCCTGGAGGCCGGACAGGAGGTCTTCCACAATCTCTGCATTGGTTCCAAAATAGGAGGCAATGGTCTCGATACTCTCCTCCAGATAGCCCTTGTTGTCAAGACATTCCAGCATGAACTTAATGATTTCCGTTTCCTGGTCCGTGAAGTTTTCCGTGATGAGCTGGGACCACAGATAGTCCTGAAGGGTCTCGCCGTCGTCCGTATTGATATTCCAGCTGGACTTAAAGTCGTAGTCATCGTCATTATTCTGGCGCTGGTACAGATAGTAATTCTCTTCATTAAAGGAATTGAGCCATTCCTGCTGTTCAATGGACTCGCGCTGTTCCTCCGCCGTGGGAGGTTCTACGATGTCGATTACCGGGTTTTCCAATGCCAGTTCATTGATATAGGTATTCAGTTCCTGAGATGTCATCTGAAGAATCTCAGCTGACTGAATCATCCGCTGTGATAAAGTCTGGGTTTGCTTTACCTGTAATTTTAAATCCATAACACTTCCTTCTTTCGTGATATCTCATATAGCTTTTAATGCATGAGTGGGGAAAAATTTCAATTGAGATAATTATAACACAGATGGCCTTTTGGTACAATGATGCACTTGGGCATTTAGAGCGGTGAAAAGAACCGGAGTAAGTCATCCTTTAAAATCCCCCAAAGGCATGTTATAATATCGCCATGGTCCGGACCGCAGGGGCTGGCCGGAAAAATGAATTCAGGAAGGAAACCATTTCATGCTATTTAGTTCCATGATATTTTTATGGCTGTTTCTCCCCTTTGTGCTGGTCATCAATCTGATGCTGCCAATCAGGTTAAGCAACCTGTTTCTGCTGGCCATGAGCTTTATTTTTTATGCATGGGGCGAGCAGGAATATATATGGCTTCTCCTTTTGTCTCTGACGGTGAACTACGCAGGAGCCATGGGGATGGAGGCCATGCGGGGCAGAGGCAAAGAGGCTGCCGTTACCCCGAACAGGCTGCTCCTTGTCCTGCTGGTGGCGGTGAATCTGGTATTTCTGGGATATTTTAAGTACTTTGATTTCCTGGCAGGACTCGCCAATAAGCTGGCAGGAGGGACTGTGGCGGAGCCAAGGAATCTGCTTTTGCCGGTGGGTATATCCTTTTACACGTTTCAGATGATATCCTATGTGGCGGATGTGTACCGGGGAACCATTGCGGCTGAGCCAAATCCGCTGAACCTGGGGCTCTATATATCCTTTTTTCCCAAGATGATACAGGGTCCCATTGAGCGCTATCAGGGGATGGGGGCATGCATCAGGGACCGCCATGTGACGCCGGAGCTGTTTGCCTGCGGAGCCAGACGGTTTATCTACGGGCTGAGCAAGAAGCTGATACTTGCCAACCAGTTCGGCGGCGTGGTGGACAAGGTGCTTGCCAATCCCATGGACCAAATCAGCGGAGGCTTGGGCTGGTATGTGGGAATCCTGTATACACTGCAGATTTATTTTGATTTTTCCGGTTATTCGGATATGGCGGTGGGCCTTGGAAAGATGCTGGGCTTTGAACTGACTGAGAATTTTAATTATCCGTATCTGGCTAAGACAGTGGGAGAATTCTGGCGCAGGTGGCATATATCCCTCTCGGGCTGGTTTAAGGACTACCTCTATATCCCCCTTGGAGGAAGCAGAAAGGGGACACTGGCAACCTGCCGCAATCTGATGATTGTGTTTTTGTGCACCGGATTCTGGCATGGCGCGGGCCTGTCCTTCATTGCGTGGGGGCTGTATTACGGATGTCTGCAGGTGGCTGAGCGGCTGTTTTTAAAACGGCGGCTGGAGAGGCTGCCTGCCGCCGTCAGCTATGTTTATATGTTCCTGGTCACTGTGGCGGGCTGGACCATGTTCCGGGCGGATTCACTGACCAGGGGCATTATCCTGCTCAGGCAGATGTTTCTTCTGCGCCCGGGTATTTATGATACAGCCATGTATATGAACCATAAAACCACGGTGTATATGATAATAGGAATCATACTATGCGGCCCGCTGCAGGCCCTGGTTCCCTGTTTCAGGAAACATATGCAGGACGGCAGGAATATTTACCTGTCCGAATGCCTGGGACTTATACTGCTGTTTGCCTACTCCATTGTGATGGCTGTGGGCAGCACCTATAATCCATTTATTTATTTCCGGTTTTAGAGAGGAGGATGCAGGTGAGACAACGCACAAAAGCATATATATTTGCAGGCATGTTCCTGGGAATGATGATACTGCCAAGACTCCTGTTTATACCTCTTAAGGATTATGTGGATACGGAGAATTACGAAAACCGGGTTTACCAGGAAAAGCCGGTGCTGGATTTCAGAAATCCCGGGGACCTTAAAGCCTACCCGAGCCGGTATGACGCCTACTTTAATGACCATCTGGCCTTTAAGAACCCCATTGTGGCTTTTGGAAAGCTAACAGATATCCACGTGTTCGGGGAGGTTACATCCGATGCCGTGCTTATGGGAAGGGACGGATGGATGTTCTATAAGCTGAAAGGGGAAATGGAGGACAGCATTGCAGACTACCAGGGTACGAATCACTACAGTGAAGAGGAGCTGGAACGGTTCGCTACACTGCTTAAACAGGCGGATTCAAACCTGGCCTCCAAAGGGATGAGGTTGATTTTTTACATGGTTCCCAATAAGGAACAGGTGTACAGCGAGTACATGCCATGGTCCGTGAAGGTGGTTCATGAACAATCCAAGGCGGATTTGCTGTACGCATATCTGAGAGAGAACACGGACTGCGTTGTGTATTATCCCCTGGATGAGTTCCGAAAGGCCAAGGATGACTGGTGCCAGATATACCGGAAGTATGATACCCACTGGAATGATATGGGGGCATTCATGGCGGCCCAGATGCTGATACAGGATATAGACGGGGAGGCATTCACGCCGGAGTCATACCGCGCCTATGACATTGACCAAAGGGGAACCTTCAGCGGGGACCTGGCAACCATGCTGAATCTCCAGAAGTATTATGACGACGACCCATTCCTTAAGGTATCAGGCTACAGGGAGGATGTGTCCTTTGAAATGGATTACCAGAACGAGCATGAGACTGTCACCCACTATTCCTCGGATGCAGCGGGAAAGGCGGGGAAAGTCCTTATTTGCAGGGATTCTTTTGGAGTGCACATGGCTGAGTACTTTGCCAGGAATTACCCGGATGTAACTCTGATGGATTACCGGACAGAGGACTGCGGGGCAGCCGCCCTGGAGATTCAGCCGGACGCAGTGGTGATTGAGGCGGCGGAACGGTATACGGACTATATGTTCGGTCTGCTGGAACGCCTGGGAACCGTTGGGGGCGGGGAAGGGATGCCTAAAGAGGATACCATTTTGGATGAGGGAAATGCCGGGATTTAGCCGGTCAGGAACCCCTTTCCGATGATTTCACTGGAATTGGATATCAGCATGAAGGCCGTGGGTTCAATGGTGCGGATATAGTTGCGCAGCTTTAATGCCTGGCTGCGTTTCATGGTGGTCATAATTACCGTTTTCTCATGATGGGTAAATGCCCCCTGTGCATGGTATACCGTGGCGCTGCGGTGCAGGGTGTTGATGATATAGTCGCAAATCGGCTCCGGATCATCGCATATGATGTTAAAGCATTTGCACAGGTTAAGGTTCTCAATCACATCATCGATAACCAGGGATTTGGCTGCCAGACCAATGGTGGAGAACAGCCCTGTCTCAGGTCCGAAGATGAAGAAGGAGGATGCCGCTGCAGCCACATCCACCAGCATAAGGACTGTTCCTATATTAAGGCTGGTATATTTCTTAAGTATCATGGCGATGATATCTGTACCGCCGCTGGAAGCTCCCAGATGAAAGAGGATGGCTGTGCCCACCGCAGGCAGGAAGATGGCGAACAGCAGTTCCAGCAAGGGCTCTGTTGTCAGGGGCCTGCTTAAAGGACAGACCCGTTCCAGCAGGGACAGGCTGACGGACATGACCATACTGGCGTAAACCGTCTTTATCCCAAAACCCTTTCCCAGGAAAATGAACCCTAATACCAGCAGGGAGGTGTTCACAATAAATGTGAAATCACTGGCAGACCACCGGCTGATTTCACTTACCACAGTGGAAAAGCCTGTGACGCCTCCGAATGCAAAGTGATTGGGGAATTTGAAAAAGTAGATTCCAACCACCATAATCCAGATGCTTACTGTAATGATGCCATATTCGGCTGCTGCGCGCCAAAATGGACTTTTTATCTCGTTCATAATCCATGCTTCCCTTACCTGCTCCGTGTGCCGGATATGCGGGAAGTTTACCCCCTTTGTGACCTGACTGTCACTTAATCATTGTTGTTCCATCCATATAATAGGCTGAAACCACTACAAGCGCAATCACATTTTTTGTTGAAACAGCCACAAGTATATAACTGTAGCCGGGAAAGCCTTGTGAATAAGGGAGAATACTGTATTTGGGGTGCTGGCGGCATAAAAACAGCTTGTAACCACTATATATATGGTTTATAATGGTGTGCGTGGCATCCGGAAAAGGAATAAACGGATGTCAGGAAACAGATGAGAACAGAGGAGAGTGCAGGGACATCATGGCGGATAGGAAAATAGAGATAGATTTGGAATATAAAGGTCTGGAATCATGCCTGGAAGGTATCGGAGCGGATTTCCAGGGGGAGGGATATGGGCTGGAGCGCCTGCTTGACAGGTACCGTTCCTTCCGCAAGCCGGGGATGAAGCCCGCAGAGGCCATGGAAGCGCTGATTCGCTCCGCGGCGGAACTGACTTCCAAGGAAGCGCCCCGGTGGGAATTTGCGGCGGCCAGGCTGCGGTACTGCCGTTTTGCCTGCGAGATGGAGGAACAGCTTAAGGGTCTGGGAATCAGCGGACTCTATGAAAAGATTTCATATCTGACAGACCAGGGGCTGTATGGTGATTATATCCTTAAGCACTACAGCCGGGAGGAAATAGAACAGGCGGAAGGATTTTTGGATGACGGAAGAAATAAGCTCTTTACCTATGCGGGACTGGATTTGCTCCTTAAGCGTTATGTTATCCAGGACCACAGCCACCGTCCGCTGGAAACACCGCAGGAAATGTACCTGGGCATCGCCCTGCACCTGGCCATGGAAGAAGGAAAGGAGTGCAGGATGGAGTGGGTCCGCCGGTTTTATGATATGCTCAGCCGGATGCAGGTAACCATGGCCACCCCCACCTTGTCCAATGCCAGGAAACCATATCACCAGCTATCCAGCTGTTTTATTGACACGGTGCCGGACAGCCTGGAAGGAATATACAGAAGCGTGGATAATTTTGCCCAGGTCAGCAAATTCGGCGGGGGCATGGGCCTGTATTTCGGAAAGGTCAGGGCAACGGGAAGCAGGATTCGGGGCTTCGAGGGGGCTGCAGGCGGCGTAATCCGCTGGATTAAGCTGGTGAACGATACGGCTGTGGCAGTGGACCAGCTGGGAATGCGCCAGGGCGCTGCTGCGGTATATCTGGATGCCTGGCACAAGGATTTGCCGGAGTTTCTTCAGCTTCGGACCAATAACGGGGACGACCGTATGAAGGCACATGATATTTTCCCGGCAGTCTGTTTCCCGGATTTGTTCTGGAGGATGGCCAAGGAGAACCTGGACCAGGACTGGTACCTGATGTGCCCCCATGAGATTCAGACCGTGAAGGGATACTGCCTGGAGGACTGTTATGGGGAGCAGTGGGAAGAACGGTATCTGGACTGTGTGAAGGATGACAGGATATCCAAACGCAGGGTATTGTTAAAGGATGTGGTGCGCCTGATTATCAAGTCGGCGGTGGAAACAGGCACGCCCTTTATCTTTAACCGGGATACCGTGAACAGGGCCAATCCCAACAGTCACCGGGGCATCATATACTGTTCCAACCTGTGCACGGAGATTGCCCAGAACATGTCGCCCATTGAACGTATATCCACCCGTGTGCTGGATGTGGACGGGGAGACTGCGGTGGTCCAGACCACCCGGCCAGGGGATTTTGTGGTTTGTAATCTGGCCAGCCTATGTCTGGGGTCCATTCATGTGGAGGATGCAGGTGAAGTGGAGGAGATTGTGGCAAGCGCCGTGAGAGCCCTGGATAATGTGATTGACCTGAATTTTTATCCCCTGGCCTACGCCGGAATCACCAACCGCAATTACAGGGGAATCGGTCTGGGAGTCAGCGGTTATCACCATATGCTGGCAAAACACGGAATCCGGTGGGAAAGTGAAGAACACCTGGCATTTGCCAATCAGGTATTTGAGCGGATTCATTACGCGGCTGTCAGGGCCAGCGCGGATTTGGCAGAGGAAAAGGGATGTTACCGGTATTTTGAGGGAAGTGAATGGCAGACCGGGGCATACTTTGAAAAGAGGGACCTTGTGAGCAGGGAGTGGAGGGAGCTGGCAGGAAGGGTGGCAGAGCATGGAATGCGCAACGCCTATCTTCTGGCTGTGGCGCCTACCAGCAGCACCAGCATACTCTCCGGCACAACAGCCGGCCTGGACCCTGTGATGAAACGGTTTTATCTGGAAGAGAAAAAGAACGCGATTCTGCCTAGGGTTGCCCCGGATTTGACACCGCGGACCTTCTGGCTGTATAAAAGCGGATATACCATGGACCAGACCTGGACGGTACGGGCGGCAGGCGTGCGCCAGAGGCATATTGACCAGGCCCAGAGCGTGAATCTGTACATTACCAACAATTATACCATGCGGCAGCTGCTGAACCTCTATGTACTGGCCTGGGAGAGCGGGGTCAAGACGCTCTACTATGTGCGCAGCAAGTCCCTGGAGGTGGAGGAATGCGAAAGCTGCTCCAGCTGACAGCTTATGCAGCGCGTTAAGACAGGGCCCATGACCATGGTATTCAGGATTTAGAAAGGATTTTCTTTATGAGCATACTGACAGCAAAACCCCTGTTTAACCCTCAGGGTGATACGGATATGAACAGCCGGAGGATGATTGGCGGAAACACTACCAACCTCAATGACTTTAATAATATGAAATATACCTGGGCCAGCAGCTGGTACCGCCAGGCCATGAACAATTTCTGGATTCCGGAGGAAATCAACCTCAGCGCGGATGTAAAGGATTATAAGAACCTGACTGCCCCGGAGCGCACTGCCTATGACAAGATTCTGAGTTTTCTGGTGTTTCTAGATTCCATCCAGACAGCCAACCTGCCATGTATTGCCCAGTATATCACTGCCAATGAGGTGAATCTGTGCCTCACCATACAGGGATTCCAGGAGGCGGTGCACAGCCAGAGCTACAGCTATATGCTGGATTCCATCTGCAGCCCGGTGGAGCGGGACCGGATATTGTACCAGTGGAAGGAGGATGAACACCTTCTGCGCCGCAATACCTTTATTGGAAATCTGTATAATGAATTCCAGGAGAAGAAAGACGATGTGACTCTTCTCAGGGTCATCATGGCCAATTATATTCTGGAGGGAATTTATTTCTACAGCGGCTTCATGTTCTTTTATAACCTGGGAAGGGGAGGCAAGATGCCCGGCAGCGTCCAGGAAATCCGCTACATCAACCGGGATGAGAACACCCATCTGTGGCTGTTCCGCAATATGATTGGGGAACTTAAGAAAGAGGAGCCCCGGTTATTTACGCCGGAGATGGTGAATATGCTTAAGTCCATGCTGGAGGAGGGGGTGGACCAGGAAATCCGGTGGGGATGCTATGTGATTGGCGACGATGTCCCGGGCCTGACCAGTGAAATGGTTACGGACTACATACGGTATCTGGGAAACCAGCGCTGGAGCGGACTGGGCTTTGGCACATTGTACGAGGGATATGGCCAGGAGCCGGAATCCATGAGATGGGTGAACCAGTATTCCAATGCAAATATGGTGAAAACAGACTTTTTTGAGGCAAAGAGCACGGCTTACGCAAAAAGTGCTGCCATTATTGATGATTTATAGATATGGGGGTATAATGGGGCAGGGATACGGGCGTGAACCGCAGCACCGGATGCCCGGTGCCCAATTATATGAGTAACAGGAGGAGCGAAAACGTGACAGGAGAAGAGGGGGACCGCAGGACCTGGGAGCTGGCAAGACAGCTGGTACAGATTGACAGCTCTGACCCGGGAGCCTATGAGGGCCAAATTGAACAGTGGATATATAAGTGGCTTGCAAATGAGATAGAGGAAAAGGCCGGAGGGCTTAAGAATCAGATTGAACTGGTTCAAAGGGAAGTGCTTCCGGGCCGCTTTAACCTTATGGCCCGCATACCGGGAAGGAAGGGTACAGCGGGAGGAGCAGCCGGAGAAACAGCCGGGGACTCTGCCCTTGTGTACATATGCCATATGGATACGGTGATGCTGGGAGAAGGATGGGAGGAAGAGACGCCTGCTCTGGGAGCAGTGGTAAAGGACGGCCGTATGTACGGAAGAGGGGCCTGCGACATGAAGTCGGGCCTGGCCTGCGCCCTGTCTGCGTTTTCGGCCATGGCTGAGCTGGCTGGAAGTACGGGGCAGCTTCCTGTGAGGCCCTTTGTATTCATTGGAACCGTGGATGAGGAGGATTTTATGCGGGGCGTGGAGTGCGCTGTCCGGGACGGCTGGGTGGGCCGGGAGGATTGGATTCTGGATACGGAGCCCACGGACGGCCAGATACAGGTGGCCCACAAGGGCCGGACATGGTTTGAGCTGACCATGGAAGGAATCACAGCCCATGCCAGCAATCCGTGGAAGGGAGCTGACGCCATTGCGGCCATGGCTGAGGCGGTCAGCTATATCAGGAAGGCCATTGGAAACTGTCCGGTCCATGAGGATTTGGGCATATCCACTGTGACCTTTGGACAGATAACAGGGGGATACCGACCCTATGTGGTGCCGGATTCCTGCAAGGTATGGATTGACATGCGTCTGGTTCCGCCCACAGATACCGCGGCAGCGAGGAATATAGTGGAGGAGGCTGTGAAGGCGGCAGAAGCTGAGATTGCGGGAGTCAGGGGCAGCTACCGCATCACGGGGGACCGTCCCTATGTGGAAAAGGACAGCAGCTCCCCGCTTCTGGTCAGCCTTAAGTCTGTCTGCGACCGCGTGACAGGGGCGGACACACATGTGGGGTCCTTTAACGGCTATACGGATACAGCGGTCATAGCCGGAACCCTGGGCAGCCATAACTGCATGTCCTATGGACCCGGCAGCCTGGAGCTGGCCCATAAGCCCAATGAGTATGTGCCGTATGAGGATGTATGCCGGTGCAGGCGTGTGCTTACCGAACTGGCACGGCAGGAGGCATTCTTTCCCTTTGCCTTTTAATGTCAAATGTGCTATAGTGTAACCAGTTTAAATCAAAGGAGAAATTGAGGATGAAAGATACTGCATTGGTAATCATGGCAGCCGGTATCGGAAGCCGTTTTGGCGGCGGAATCAAGCAGCTGGAGCCGGTGGGCCCGGGCGGTGAGATTATTATGGATTATTCAATCCACGATGCCATGGAAGCGGGATTTAATAAGGTCATATTCATTATCAGGAAAGACCTGGAAAAGGATTTTAAGGAAATCATAGGAAACAGGATAGAGAAGCTGATTCCTGTGGAGTATGCATACCAGGAACTGGAGGACCTTCCGGCCGGATATGAGGTGACACCCGGGAGGACCAAGCCATGGGGCACAGGCCAGGCAGTCCTGTCGGTAAAAGGGATGGTGGACGGCCCCTTCCTTGTGATTAATGCAGATGATTACTATGGGCGGGAAGGATTCCGCAAGATTCATGATTACATGGCAGAGCGTATGGACTCACAGTCCGATGTCTATGATATCTGCATGGGCGGTTTTGTGCTTTCAAACACACTGAGCGATAACGGCACGGTTACCAGAGGCGTGTGCCAGGTGGACGAACAGGGTATCCTGACCAATGTGACGGAGACCTATAACATCCAGATGAAGGAAGACGGACTGCATGCCACGGACGAGAGCGGCTCACCTGTGTCAATCAGCCCGTCCCAGCCGGTTTCCATGAACATGTGGGGGCTTCCTGCCGGCTTTGTCCAGGAGCTGGAGAATGGATTTCCTGCATTTTTAGACAGTCTGAAAGAAGGGGATATCAAGTCAGAATACCTTCTGCCTAAAATCATAGACAACCTGGTGCAGAATAAGAGGGCGAGAGTGACCGTCCTTGACACACCGGATAAATGGTTTGGGGTTACCTATAAGGAAGATAAGCAGGCCGTGACGGATGCCATCAGAGGTTTGATAGAAGCAGGGGTTTATAAGGAAAAGCTGTTTGAATAAGGAGATTTATAATCTGAAGATATAAATAATACAAAAGTAAATACAGCCCTACCGGAACATACCGGGAAGGCCCTGGTTTGGCCATAATATGGCGGCCAGGCTGGCAGGGACATGCGGATACTGTCAATCCGTGTGTCCTTTTTTCATGCATAATTTCAAATACCCAAGCCTATACTATAAAAACAGCCCACTTAAGCCGGGCGATGATTATAACATGTTTGGGTGGACAACTTAGCTATGAAATTATGGAAAACATTTAACGTACAGAGACGGGAAGACATATCTTATTATAATACATCAGAAGGTTTTGAGACAGAGGGTTTTGCCATGCATCTGGACCGGCTTATAAGGGAGGAGATGGCGGCCAAGGGAAAGGATGGAATCATGTTCCTTTGTATCGGCACAGACCGGTCCACCGGGGACAGCCTGGGCCCTCTGGTGGGACATATGCTGCGCAGCCGGAGGCTTAAGGGCGCAGCGGTCATCGGAACCCTTGATAAGCCGGTCCATGCCATGAACCTGGACCTGTATGCCAGATATATACGGCTTCATTATCCCGACTATGTGGTGGTGGCCATTGATGCTTCTGTGGGCAGTCTGGACCATGTGGGATATGCTACCCTGGGACGGGGAGCCCTTCAGCCCGGATTGGGCGTGTCCAAGGAACTGGAGGCCGTAGGCGACATAGCCATAACAGGAATCGTGGGCGGGGTGGGGAGCCGGGACCCGGTTATGCTCCAGAGCGTGCGCCTGTCCATGGTGATGAAGATGGCGGACTGCATTTGCGAAAGCATTTTTCTTGTCGAACGATTATGGGAAAATGCCGCCATAATATGACAAATTCTGCGCCGGGAATCTGCTATGCTTGTTTGGATTAAAAACAGCGGGGTGATTCTATGGGAGAATTATATGAACCCTTCCCTAAGCTGCCGAAGAACTTCCGGCAGATAGGTGAGAGGGACCAGGTTTTAAAATTGTATCTGGAAGATTATGTAAATACTTATTTAAAACGCCTCCAGCCGGCCAAGGGGGCTGATTTGCGTGTGGGGCTGCTTTTGGGAAGCAGGGAGACCCATGAAGACATACCTTTTGTTTTTGTGGACGGAGCCCTGGAGATGGATTCAGTCACCGAGGAAGGCGGTAAGGTGGTATTCACCGAGGACGCCTGGAAAAAGGCTTACCAGGATGTGGAGCAGATGTTTCCCAAGCGCACGGTCCAGGGATGGTTCCTATGCGCAGGGCCCGGCTGTACCTTAAGTCCCCTGACCTACTGGAAACAGCACAGCCAGTATTTTACGGGAAAGAACCAGCTTATGTATCTGAACTGCGGGCTGGAAGGTGAAGAAGCTGTTTACATAACATCCTCTGACGGATTTTATAAGCTGAGAGGATACAGCATATATTACGAGCGCAACCAGATGATGCAGGATTACATGATACTGCGCAAGGATGTGCCAAGGGCTGAGACAGGAGTGGATGATAAGGTCATCCAGAACTTTAAGCAGAAAATGGACGAGCGCAGAGTGGAGGCAGGGCGCCACCGGAGCACGGTGGGAGTGCTGTCAGGCCTGTGCAGCGTACTGGCGGTCACTGTACTGGCAGGCGGCGTGGCCATGTTCAACAACTACCAGAAAATGCACCAGATGGAAAGCGTCATTGCGTCCGTGGTGCCGGAAGGCAACATAAAGGACGGCCTGATGGCCTTTGCAGGAAAGGGCGGAGCCGAGAATCCCTCCGGAAAGGGCTGGTCCGCTGCGGACGAGCCTGATTATGTGATAGAGGAGGCGTCGGGAAAGGTATATCCCACCACGGCCCCGTCACCGGAAAACGGGAATGAGATGCCTGCCAAAGTGACTCCGGAGACACTGGCCCCGACACAGGGCAGTCCGGCGGGCTATGAAAATAACAGCCAGACGGGCGGAGCGGGCCAGGGAAGCAGCCAGACGGCCGGCACGGGCCAGGGAAGCAGCCAGGCGGGCGGAGCGGGCCAGGGAAGCAGCCAGACGGCCGGCACGGGCCAGGGAAGCGGCCAGGCGGGCGGAGCGGGCCAGGGCAGCGGACAGGCATCCGGCCAGGATGGATTCCAGCCTGAATCAGATTCAAAGGGCACTGGTCAGACTGAATCCGGCCAGAGCCAGGCAGCAGCGGAGACAAAGGCTCCGGCTGATGAGTCCACGCTTCCGCCGACAGGAGGAAGAGGGGACGGTGAGGACCAGACCGTGTCCGCGGCCAGCTATAAGGTCTATACTGTGGCGGACGGTGAGACATTGTATGGAATCTGTTTTAAACTGTATCATAACCTGCAGCATATAGATGAAATCTGCCGGGTCAACTCCCTGGCAGATGAAAATAATATATTTGCAGGTCAGAAGCTTCTGGTTCCGTAAGCACATGCCTGGAAACTTCTGGCGGAAAAAGATAATGCGTTTTATCCAAAATTGTTGTATACTATTGCATATACGCAAAAGACGAAATTTGGGAGAACGCAGGATGGGCAGTACCAGTTCAATGAGCCGTGAAAATAAAAAAAAGCAGCTGAAACGCCAGATTGTGCCTTCCGGCAGTCCCTTCCAGGACGAGGAGGACAGCCGGGAAATTGTCCATAAGGCGCACCGGCGCGTGGTCAGGAAGCGCCTGATTATCCTGGCTGTGTTCATTACCCTGGCAGCCATAGCAGCCCTGGTGCTGTTCCGGTATGACCGTTACCACACCTTTACGGACTACCAGACGGTCTGGGAACGGGACCTGGTGGCTGAAGCCCAGGAAGCAGCAGCCCAGGGTGAGGGAAGCTTCTGCGGGTACAGGGATTTCGGGGACGGAGTCCTTAAGTACACCAAGGACGGGGCAACCTATGTGGATGCCCAGGGCAAGGTGGTATGGATGCAGAGCTATGAGATGAAGTCCCCTGTTGTATCGGTTAACGGTGACTTTGTGGCAATCGGAGACCAGCAGGGCAACAGCATCTACATATGCGATAAAAGCGGGACCCAGGGACAGGCCACCACACTGCTGCCCGTATTGAGGGTCACGGTGTCCGCCAAGGGCGTGGTGGCTGCCCTTCAGGAGGATTCAAAGGCAAGCTATATCTATCTATATAAAAGGGACGGAACCTCCCTGGACATCATGGTCAAGTCGCTTCTGTCCGGCGACGGGTATCCGGTGGACTTAAGCCTGTCGCCTAACGGGACACAGCTTATCACATCCTATATGTATCTGGACCAGGGTATGATAAAGTGCAAGGTGGTATTTTATAATTTCGGCCTGGGCAAGAATGACCCCAACCGTGTGGTCGGCATATTTTTCCCAAAGGACCTGGGGGACGCCATGGCGGGAAGGGTAAGGTTTCTGGATGAAAGTCATTCCGTTATATTTACGGATAAGGGAATCCAGTTCTTTTCCACCAGGGTGGAGACATCTCCGGAGCTGGTGAGCCAGATTCCCGTGGAGGAGAATATCCGCAGCATCAGTTATACTCAGGACAAGGTCGGCCTTGTCACGGATAACGTGGAAGGCGGCGACCCTTATAGGCTGAAGCTTTACGATAAAGAGGGAAACCAGATATTTGAAAAGTCCTTTAACTATCAGTACACTGGATTTGATATTGACGGTGATTTGGTTCTTTTGTATAATGACAGTTCCTGCAAGGTCTACAATATGACAGGTACGGAGAAATACAACGGAACATTCGACTTTACCGTCAGCAAGGTATCCGCAGGAAGGTTCCCGGGAACCCTTCTGGTCATGGGACCGCAGAAGATGACGGAAATTAAGCTGCAGTGATGCAGGAATAAAAGCGGAAAGGAAGTATATACCATGGGGATGAAATGTATCGGAGTAGATGTAGGAGGAACTTCGGTAAAAATCGGTCTTTTTGAGACCACAGGAGAACTTTTGGACAAGTGGGAAGTAAAGACCCGTAAGGAGGAAGGCGGAAGGTATATCCTTCCTGATGTGGCACAGTCCATCCGGGCAAAGATGGAGGAAAAGGGTCTGAGCCTTAAGACGGATTTGGCCGGAATCGGGCTGGGAGTGCCCGGGCCGGTTCTGCCGGATGGATTCGTGGAGGTATGCGTGAATCTGGGATGGCGCCAGATGAATCCCCAGGAGGAACTCAGCAGCCTGCTGGACGGAGTTACTGTAAAGAGCGGAAATGACGCCAACGTTGCTGCACTGGGAGAGATGTGGCAGGGCGGAGGCAAAGGATATAAGGATTTGGTTATGATTACCCTTGGGACCGGCGTGGGCGGCGGCGTTATCATTGATGAGAAAATCATTGCCGGCCGTCACGGTCTGGGCGGAGAGATTGGCCACATTCACGTAAGGGATGAGGAGTGGGAGCACTGCAACTGCGGCGGAGTGGGCTGTGTGGAGCAGATTGGTTCAGCCACCGGCATTGCCAGGGAAGCCAGGAGGAAGATGGAGGCCAGCCATAAGCCCTCTGCTCTGCGGGAATTCGGCGGGAATGTCACGGCAAAGAATGTGCTGGATGCAGCCAAGGCAGGAGATGAGCTGGCCAACGAGGTAATGGATGTGGTGGGACGCTATCTGGGACTGGCATTATCCATGGCTGTCATGATTGTTGACCCGGAAATTTTTGTCATAGGCGGAGGCGTGTCCAAGGCAGGTCAGTTCCTGATTGATGTCATCCAGAAGCATTATGACTATTTTACTCCAATATCCAAACATAAAGGTAAGCTGGGGCTTGCCACCCTGGGAAATGACGCGGGCATATACGGGGCGGCAAGACTGGTGCTGTAGGACGTGTTCAGGATACCTTCCGGTGCATGCACTGCCGGATGTTTATGTTCATTAAAAAGGAGCAGGCACTGTGCCTGCTCCCTCTTTATCTTTTTGCCTGCTGACGCAACAGTCTGTTAATTGTAAAATAGCAGTCTATCCTATCCAGTGAGCCAGCTACATACCGGGAATCCATACGCCGGATTCATCCACCCAGCAGTTGTCAGGTGTGCGCGTGTTGGCATACATGGCTCCTGTGGAGGTATCCAGGTAATAGTGCTTACCATCTAATTCAATCCATCCTGTGACCATATACCCCTCTGGGTCGAAGTAGTACCACTGGCCGTCAATCTGCTGCCAGCTGGATACGGGGTAGGAACCGTCCGCATTGCTGTACCACCAGCGCTGGCCGTCCGCTGCTCTCTGCCAGGAGCCGGCCGTAGGCTGGGAATTGTCTGTGACAGCGTTGCCCAGGGCAGCGATGTCTGCCTCGCTTACGGTCCATGAGCCGGATGTGTTCCAGCTGCTCTTGGCGCTGTTGCTGGACTTGACGGAGCGGACCTTAAACTGATAGGTGCCCGGTGCCGTAATCTGGTCCTTGAAATTATAGGAGGTATTGTAGATATCCTTGATTTCACCTATGGCAGCCCCGTTTTTAATCAGCTGGGTCTGATAGTACTTGGCGTTTGAAACATCGTTCCAGGAACCGTTTCCATTATGAGCGGAATCCCATTGAAGGTTGGATGGGGCAGCAGCTGAGCTGGTATCAGCATCCTTGTCAAATATGAGCTGGACTGTAAGTATCAGAGTGGCATTGCTGTCCCTGCGCTTTGCGTTTACGAACTTAATCTTATCAAAACGGTATTTGCTGGAGGAACCTAAGGTCAGCTTAAAGTTGCTGGCAGAGGTATTGGTAAAATAATACTCCTCCTCGTCCTCCACGCCCAGGGTAATGTCCACCTGAGGCGGCTTGGAACTGCTCCAGGTGTCTCCGTCATCATTGGTGACCTCCCAGGAGTCCACATAATAGAGACTGGTATTGTCTCCGGTAGCAGTGACCTCCACGTCTCCGCCGTCCCGTCCCGTACGTATATCGGAGTCAATGGTGAGGTAAATCTTTCCCACCTTCTTCTTGCTTGCTGCCATGGCCGCAGGAGCCAGGACGGAAGAAATAAGGGAAGCAACTAACAATGCGGTGCCCACTTTTTTCCATGTAATCATGTCTGCCTGTCCTTTCTTTTTCAAATCATTTTGGAATGAATCATGTGTCTCTCCACTTATAACTATAGCACAATTTCCTGGCAAATGTCTTACGATATTATGAAGCATTCCTGTATTGTAAAATATTGCCAGGCACGCAGATTTTTTTAAAGACTGGTGGAACGGGGCAGCGAAAAAATGAACTCGGTTCCCACGCCTTCCGTGCTGACCACGTCAATGTTCTCGCCGTGGGCCTGTATGATTTCCTTTACAATGGACAGTCCCAGTCCGGTGCCTTTTTTATCCTTGCCCCGGGACAAATCAGTCTTATAAAAACGTTCCCAGATTTTCTTTAAGCTGTCCTTGGGAATACCGATTCCCGTGTCCTTTACTGAAATAAATATCTTTTCATACCGTCCCGATGCCTGGATGTAGATGGTGGAATCGTGATGGCTGAATTTGATGGCGTTGTCTATGAGATTGTACATGACCTGCTGTATTTTTCCCAGGTCGGCAAAAACCATCTGGATGTCATCTGAGAAGGTGAGCTCAAATCTTACATTCTTTGACTCGCAGGTGCCCTCAAAGGAGGCCGCCGTATCCTTTATCACACGGTTGATGTCGAAATTGGTCCTGGATAGATAGCCTTTTGCATCCAGGGAGTTGAGGGTGAGCATGCTTTCTGTCAGCTTATGAAGGCGCTCTGTCTCGGATATGACCCTGGACAGGTATTTTTCATACATATCAGCCGGTATGGTGCCGTCCAGGATGGCTTCCAGATATCCCTTGATGGAAGTCAGGGGAGAACGGAAATCATGGGATACATTGGCGATGAAATTTTTCTGGTATTCCTCCATTTTATTCAGCTCATCGGACATGTAATTCAGGGTATCGGAGAGATAGCCCATCTCATCGTGGGTCTTAACGTCAATCCGGTAATCCAGGTTTCCGGCCGCATATTCATTGGCGCCCACTGTAATCTTGCGCAGGGGCAGGTACACGGTCTGGGTAAACACCAGAAGGATAATGAGGGACAGGCCGAACAGGACTGCGGATGTGATGTAAAGTATGCTTAAGATGCCGTTCTGGGACTGGTTGATTTCGCTGATAGGAAGGTGAATCAGCACATAGCCGTAGGTGTTGTAATTTCCTGTAATGGGGGCTGATACGCTGAGTACATTCCCGTTAAACATCCCGTAGTAATCCCCTATGGTATAGGACCGGTTCCCAATGGACGCAGGGTCAAAGTCGCTGATGCTGGACTGGACCCGGGTACCGCCCAGACTGTCCATGACCACGGTGCCCTGGCGGTTGACCACCCATATCTCTGCCCTTAGGTAGTGGGACAGCGCCCGTATTTGGGTGGAAACCTCCTCGGAATCCAGGCGTTTCCCCTGATACATGGTGCTGCATGACGAGGCAATGATATTTGCCTCGTCATATAGGGCGTCCGCCTTACTCTGAACCAGATAGTCGCGGGTCATTTTGGATGAAAATGTGGCAATGGCGATAAAACCCAGAAGACCGAAAATCAGATATCCCAGTATGAATTTGGAATAAAGAGAACGGGTCATCGTTTCACCTCGAATTTATAGCCGATTCCCCAGACCGTGGTAATGGCCCAGCTGTTGTGGTCTTTTATCTTTTCCCGCAGACGTTTGATATGTACATCCACGGTGCGGGTATCCCCGATGTATTCATAGCCCCAGATATGGTCCAGAAGCTGTTCCCTGGTAAATACCTGGTTGGGGGAGGCCGCCAGGAAGTACAGAAGCTCCAGCTCCTTTGGCGGCATCTCCACGGAATGGCCCATGTAGATAACGGAATAATTGGTAAGGTTTACAATCAAATCCGGGTACTCCACGTATTCGCCCTGCTGCTCAGTGGACGATGGGGCCGGGGCCGGAGCTGCCTGGTAACGGCGCAGCACTGCCTTGACACGGGCTACCAGCTCCTTGGAATCAAAGGGTTTAATCATATAATCATCCGCCCCCAGTTCCAGCCCCAGTACCTTGTCGAAAATCTCTCCCTTTGCGGACAACATGATGACCGGCACCTGGGAGGAAGCGCGAAGCTCCCTGCACACCTGATAACCGTCCATACCCGGAAGCATCAGGTCCAGCAGTACCAGGTTGGGCCTGAATTCCGGAAATACCTTAAGGGCTTCCTCGCCGTCCCCCACAATCATTGTCTCATAACACTCTTTCATCAGGTAGAGGGAGATTAATTCTGCAATATTTGCATCATCATCCACAATCAGAATCCTCTGCTTCTCTGCCATGCTTTTGTTCCTCCTTGCTGCTGGTTTCTACTTAAATGTCACAACGGTTACGCCTGAATCACCTTCTCCGAACTGGCCCAGGCGGAATTCCTTTACATATTTGAGCTGGCGCAGGCGCTTGTGACAGGCGTTTTTAAGCGCTCCGGTGCCCCGGCCGTGGACCACACGCACGGTCTGCAGATGGGCCAGATAGGCATCGTCCAGATATTTTTCCATGGCAGGCACTGCCTCGTCCACTGTCATTCCTATGAGGTTGACCTCGGCAGATATGGTAGAGGATTTGGACATCTTAATCTGGCTGCTGCCGCTGCCCTTGCTCTTGGCGGTCTTTCCGCCGTAGCTCAGGGAGCTTCCGTCTCCCAGGGTGGCGCTAATATCCTTCTCATTCAGAAGCTCCAAATCCCTGATGTTTACCAGGGAACGGAGAATACCCATCTGTACATACAAATCCCCCCTGGCATTGGGAAGGGTGCTTACGGTGCCTTTCAGGTTCATGGACAGCACCTTGACGCCGTCCCCTATTTTCAGTTTCTTGGGTGAAATGGGCTGGCTGGGTCCCTTGGGCTTCACGGCCAGCTTTTCATCTGTTTTCTTCAGCTGGTCCCTGAGCCTGGCCCGTTCAGCTTCCAGTTCCCTGCCCACGCCTGAACTGGCGGCCAGCCTGTTAATCTGCTTAATGGTCTGGTCCGCTGTCTCCTTGGCCTCCCGCAGGATGCGCTGGGCTTCCTCGGTGGCATTTTTAAGAATCTTATCCTTGCGCTCGTCCAGACGCTCTTCCTTCTGGGTCAGACGGTTCTTCAGGGAGGCTATTTCATCCTTATAGGCATTGATTTCAGCCTGCTCCTTCTCAATGGTCAGCCGGCTGGATTCCAGGCTGGTCAGCAGGTCCTCAAAGGATTCATCCTTGGCCTCCAGATGGGATTTTGCATCGTCAATGATATAGCCTGGGAGCCCCAGCTTCTGGGAAATGGCAAAAGCATTGCTCTTGCCGGGAATACCGATGAGTAACCGGTAAGTGGGCTGCAGGGTTTCCACATTGAATTCACAGCATGCGTTTTCCACTCCGGGCGTGCTGAGTGCAAATACCTTCAGTTCGCTGTAATGGGTGGTGGCCATGGTGCGGCACTTCATGTTGTGCAGGAAGGAGAGAATGGCAATGGCCAGGGCGGCTCCTTCTGTTGGGTCCGTACCCGCACCCAGCTCGTCAAAAAGACAGAGGGACCGGGAATCGGCTTCATTTAAAATGCGCACAATATTAGTCATATGGGCAGAAAAGGTACTTAAGCTCTGCTCAATGCTCTGTTCATCCCCAATGTCGGCAAATACTTCGTCGAACACAGCCAGCTCCGAGCCTTCCCATGCAGGGATGTGAAGCCCGGACTGCCCCATAAGGGTAAACAGGCCAACTGTTTTTAAGGACACGGTCTTGCCGCCTGTATTTGGGCCGGTGACAATCAGCAGGTCGAATTCCTTTCCCAGCCATACATTGGTAGGGACAACGGTCTGGGGATTCAAAAGGGGATGGCGTCCGTCCTTGATATGGATGTAGCCTCTGTTATTGAACACAGGGGCGCTGCACTTATAATGGCGGGCCAGTCCGGCCTTGGCAAATATAAAGTCCAGCTGTGCCAGAAGCTCCATGTCCATGCGCAGCTCTTCGGTATAGGGCGCTGCCTGGTTGCTTAAGGAGGCCAGGACTGCTTCGATTTCCTTTTGCTCCTGTATTTCCAGCTCACGCATCTCATTGTTCAGCTTGATGATGGCCATTGGCTCGATGAAAAGGGTGGAGCCTGTGGCGGACTGGTCATGGACCATGCCGGATACCTGGTTTTTGTACTCTGACTTAACCGGCAGACAGTACCGCCCGTCCCTCATGGTGATGACCGCGTCCTGCAGATAGGAACGGTTGGAGTTGAGGATGGAGTTCAGCTGGGTGTGGATGCGGTCAGCGGTCACCTTCATGGAACGGCGCACATGGGATAATCCCGGACTGGCATCATCCGCCACCTCGTCCTCGGAAAGGATGCAGCGTTTGATTTCGCTGTTCAGGGGGGTCAGGGGTTCCAGCCCCGCAAACAGGGGCTCCAGGGAGTCAAAATCATCCTCCGCCTGGCCGTTTCCCCTTCCGTCCTCATCGCCGTCATGGCGTCCGTAGGCCTTGGCCCTGGCTGCCACGGTCAGGAGGGAGCTCATGGAGAGAAGCTCGGGTATGCTTAAGGAACTGCCGATATCCAGCCGCTTCAGGGAGTCTCCAATGTCCCTGATGCCGGAAAATGACACGGAACCCTTAAGACGGATTCGTGTCACTGCATCCGTGGTTTGCGCCTGCCAGGTGCGCACTTCTTCCAAATCAGAGGAAGGGGAGAGGTTCCGGCAGAGGGCCTTTCCAAGGGGAGAGGCCGCGTATTCGGTCAGCTGGTTTATGATTTTATCGTATTCTAAAGTTTTTAACGCTTTCTGATTCATTGATTTCACCTGTGTTTTTCGTAAAAATGCTGGATTTAAAAGGACTTTTTCCCAAAAGCCGACATTTAAATTATACCATAAAAATCGATATTTACTATCTTTTTTACTATCTTTTCATATATAAAATCTTGCATAATACTGGGAAGAAACGTATAATAGAGGGTAAGAGTCTTCGCAAGGAGGAGTACTATGGCGGATAAACGTGCTGACCAGCATAGAGATTTAGACCGGCAGGACCAGACTCCGGACAAGTCCCATCGCTTTATCAATGAGAAGATTGTCCGGCAGCCCATGACCCGGAGGCAGATTGCCCGGAAAATCCTGCTGACCATTTTTTGTGCCGTTCTGTTTGGCGTGTTGTCGGCCATCTGTTTTGTGGTGAGCAAACCCATGGCGGAAAGGATTTTAGGCCAGGAGACTCCTGAGGAGAGCAGCCAGATTACCATACCAAAGGATGAGCCGGAAACAACGGCTGCCGTGGCGGCGGAGACAGAGCCCACAGAGCCGGCCATGACCGAGGCAGTGGATGAGATGGTGCGCTCCGAGATGGAGAAATACCGCTATTCCATTGATGATTTAAATAAACTGTACAGCAACCTCCGCACCATTGCCAGCGACGCGGACGACAGTCTGGTGGTGGTCCATTCCATCCAGCATGAGAAGGACTGGTTTGACAATCCCATCGAGACATCGGGACAGTTCTCCGGGGTGGTTATAGCCAGGACACGCACCGAGATTCTGATTCTCACGCCGGACAAGGCCGTGGAGGCAGCTGATTCCATTGAGGTGGCATTCCCGGACGGAACCATGATGGCTGGAATTGTGAAGCAGAGCGATACCATTATGGGATTGTCCGTGGTCAGTGTGGACGCGGCCCAGATGGACAGCGAGCAGTTTAAAAAGGTGGAGGCCATCAAGCTGGGCAACTCTTACGGAGTGAAGCAGGGCGACATGGTGGTGGCCATCGGTGCGCCGGCCGGTATTGTCCATTCCAGCGATTACGGAAACATATCCTATGTGGTGCGCAATGTCCATACGGTGGACGGCAGTTCCAGGGTGTTCTATACCAGCGCCAGCGGTGATGCGGAGGCTGGAACCTTTCTCCTGAACACTTCAGGCGAGCTCATTGGATGGGTTACGGACAAGTACGACGAGGATGGTGTCTGCAGGATGACCACAGTGGTGGCCATATCAGATTATAAAGGCATATTGGAAATGATGAGCAACGGTATTCCGGCCCCGTACTTCGGCATCAAGGGCCAGGAAGTGAGCCAGGCCATGGCGGACAGCGGAATGCCTTCCGGTATCTATGTGATATCGGCAGTGACAGACGGCCCTGCGTACAATGCAGGCATACAGCCAGGGGACATCATCACCTGGATGAACGGCGAGAAGGTAGGAAGCCTGAAGGATTTCCAGAACCAGGTGGAAGGCTTACACGCAGGCGATAAGATTAAGGTGGCGGTTCTGAGAAACGGCAAGGATGAATATAAGGAAATTGAGTTTACAGTAACAGTTGGAGCCAGGTAGCGGCTGGAGGTCCGGAGAGATTGGGCCATGAGGCAATCAGAGCCAGGCGGCAATGGAAGCAGGGAAATGTATGAAGTCAGGCAAAGAGGCCAGGCAGCGTTGACGCCTGGCTGCGTTGTTGTCAGGGGCTTGATTGACAGTGTTATAAATGGGTTTATTAATAGGTTTATAAAATAGAAAGATGAGGAAAAAAGAGCATGAGATATATTGACACCTTCAGGGAAGGTATGCACATTGCAGATGTGTACCTGTGTAAAAACAAGCAGATTGCCCTGACTAAGAACGGCAAGGAATACGGCAATCTGGTGATGCAGGACAAGACAGGTACCATTGACGCCAAAATATGGGATTTGGGTTCCCCGGGAGTGGGGGAATTTGAGACCATGGATTACGTTCATGTGGAGGCGGACGTGACCCTGTTCCAGAATTCCTTCCAGTTGAATGTGCGCCGGATTCGCAGGGCCCAGGAGGGCGAGTATATGGAAGCAGATTACCTGCCGGTGTCAAAGAAGGATATAAAAAATATGTACGAGGAGCTTCTGGGCTACATAAAAAGTGTGAAGAATCCTTACCTTCAGAAGCTGCTGTGCAGTTACTTTGTGGAGGATGCGGCATTTGCAAAGGCATTCCAGTTTCATTCCGCGGCCAAGACCGTGCATCACGGATTTGTGGGCGGTTTGCTGGAACACACGCTCAGCGTAACAAAATTGTGCGATTACTACGCCGGATACTATCCGATGCTGAACCGTGATTTGCTGCTGACAGCAGCTATTTTCCACGATATCGGTAAGACCAGGGAACTTTCACGCTTCCCGGAGAATGACTATACTGACGATGGACAGCTTCTGGGCCATATCATCATCGGTACGGAGATGGTAGGAGAAAGCATCCGCTCCATACCAGGATTCCCGGAAAAGCTGTCCACAGAGCTTAAGCACTGCATACTGGCTCATCACGGGGAATTAGAGTACGGCTCACCCAAGAAGCCTGCGCTTTTGGAGGCACTGGCCCTTAATTTTGCCGATAATACGGATGCCAAGATGGAGACCATGATAGAGGCGCTGCAGTCCGGCGGTGAGAATAAAGGATGGCTGGGATATAACCGGCTGTTGGAGTCTAATATCAGGAAAACAACGGAATAGAACGTTGGCGCTGGTTGATAAAGAGAAATAACAGGACCGAATAAATAAGGCTGAAAACATTTAGTTTGGGTACGGGATTGCAGGATTGTCCTTGACCAGTGTGTTTTCAGCCTTTTGTGATAATGGGGCGGGATGGAAGAACTATATTGGCGTGATGGGGCAGCGCAGAGCAGCAGTAGAGAGCAGCAGCAGATTATAATAACAGATTGAATGACAGGACAGGTGAAAGGGTATGGAAAAGAATCAGGAATTTATTGTGACAATAGAGGATATGAATGAGGACGGAGCAGGCGTGGGGAAATTGGATGGCTACATCTGGTTTGTCAAGGACGCAGTGATTGGCGATGTGGTGCGGGCAAAGGCCATAAAGATGAAGAAATCCTATGGATTTGCCAGACTGATGGAGGTATTGGAGCCATCCGGGTCCCGAGTGGCACCTCCATGCCCGGTGGCAAGGCAATGCGGGGGCTGTCAGCTTCAGGCCATGAGCTATGAGGAGCAGTTGAAATTCAAAGAGCGCAAGGTGATGAATAATCTGATGCGTATTGGCGGATTTGCTGAGGATGAGATTCATATGCTGCCGATTATGGGGATGGAGGAACCGTGGAGATACAGGAATAAGGCTCAGTTCCCATTTGGAAGGGACAAGGACGGAAACGTGATTGCCGGCTTTTATGCCGGGCGGACCCATGCCATCATTGAGTCCGAAGACTGTTTGCTGGGAGTTGAGGAAAACAGGGACATTCTGAATATAGTAAAACGCTTTATGGAGGAAATGAAGATTGAACCTTATGATGAGACATCGCATAAGGGATTGGTGCGCCATGTCCTGATTCGGAAGGGTTTTAAAACGGGTGAGATAATGGTCTGTCTGGTAATCAACGGAAAGAAGCTGCCCGGAGGGAAACGCCTGGTGGAGATGCTGTGCGGGGGCGACAGGCGTGAGAGAAAAGGAGAGAAAGTAAAGAGGGAGGAAATACAGGGGCATGGGATAAAAGGCATGACCAGTATTTCTTATAGTGTAAATCAGGAGAGAACAAATATAATTATGGGGAAAGAGATAGTAAATCTCTATGGACCCGGGTTTATTACAGATTACATTGGAAATGTGAAATATCAGATATCTCCCCTTTCCTTTTATCAGGTAAACCCTGTACAGACAGAACGGCTTTACGGCACAGCGCTGGAGTATGCCGGGCTTACAGGGGATGAGACTGTCTGGGATTTGTATTGTGGAATTGGCACTATTTCTCTGTTCCTGGCCCAAAAGGCGGGAAAGGTGTACGGCGTGGAAGTTGTGCCTCAGGCCATAGAGGACGCCAGGAGAAATGCGGAAATTAACGGCATAAATAATGCGGAATTTTTTGCGGGAAAGGCAGAAGAAGTACTGCCGGAACAGTTTGAGAAAAATAAGGTCCACGCGGATGTGATTGTGGTGGACCCCCCAAGAAAAGGATGCGATGCGGTCTGCCTGGATACCATACTTAAGATGAGGCCGGAACGGGTGGTTTATGTGAGCTGCGACTCAGCTACACTGGCCAGGGATTTAAGGTATTTGGCAGATGGGGGGTATGAGGTGGTGCGGGTTAGGTGTTGTGATATGTTTCCTGGGACGGTGCATGTGGAGACGGTAGTTCTTTTGTCCCACAAAAAAGCCGACAGTTATATCCACATTGATGTGGAGTTTGGAGAGGGCGAGGGCAAGATTCCGGTAGATAGTATTGCTAAAAGAGCCGAAGCGTACAAGCCCAAAGAAAAAGTGACCTACAAAATGATTAAGGAGTACATAGAAGCGAAATACGGCTTCAAGGTACATACCGCATATATCGCAGAGGTAAAGCGAAATTTGGGATTGCCGATGTATGATGCTCCTAACGCAGTAGAGGAATTGAAACAGCCGAGGAAGCATCCGACACCAGAAAAGGTAGAAGCAATCAAAGATGCACTTCGTTATTTTGCAGTGATATAAAACTTTACTTACAATCGAATATTTCTTACATAGCCGTTTATTCATTTATTTGAGTAAGCGGCTTTTTTCATCCCTATTTTTCGGAATAGGGATATTTTTTGTAGAAGGAGGAGGTTTATTTGAACACACAGATCATCGCCATTGCCAACCAGAAAGGCGGCGTTGGCAAGACAACGACCTGTGCCAACTTGGGAATCGGGCTGGCGCAGGCCGGAAAGAAAGTCCTGCTGATCGACGGGGACCCGCAAGGGAGCCTGACAATCAGCCTGGGCCATCCCCAGCCGGACAAGCTGCCCTTTACGCTGTCGGACGCTATGGGGCGTATCCTGATGGATGAGCCGCTTCGTCCCGGCGAGGGTATCCTGCACCACCCAGAGGGTGTAGACCTGATGCCTGCGGACATCCAGTTAAGTAAAAATGAACTGCATTGACACTGATACGGTTTGTACTAATTTCATAAAATATGACTATGGGAAAATGTTTTTAAATTCTTTGTCAGGAGGTAAGCCCACATGAAAAAAGGGATACTTATATATGACTCCTCCACAAATCGCTTTGACGTTTTGTATGAGGAAGGAAACAGTTATGGCGGCCTGCACTGCGGAACTGCAATGGAGGTCTTGATAAATGACAAATGGATCCCCACTCGCATTGAGTACGGAAACGACTGGTATCTCGTAGGGGTGCAGAAGGAATCGTTACCCGGACTTCAAGTAAGAATATAGTAACCACATACTGCAAGGGCAGTCTCTTGATTAAAGGGGCTGCCTTGTTTTTATATCCAGTCGCAGAAAGGAGGAGCCCGTCATGCCGAAATGCCTGTTCAGATACCAATGGGTTAAGCTGCCCAGGGCTCATTTGCCGGTCGGCAAGGGAATCATGGGTTATTGGGCGAAGCTGGCCTCGCGGGCGGCATTTCGCAAGGGCCGGGCAAAATACTGCGGATACACAAACGATGTAATGCCAGGGATGTGGTCCGGTGGCGTGGTCGGCTTGAAGAGCATTCTGGGCGTCAAAAGCCGCACGGAGGCTCTGGAAATCATGAATACGCTCAGCCGGTTCGGGTATATCCGTTACACGCTTGACGAGAAAACAAAGAAGCTGGAATATGTCGTCACCGATTGGGTTGTAAAATGCTCCGGCGCCGAATGCATGAGTGGAGCAGTCTACGCAACAGACGGCTATGGCTTTCTCTGCCTTCCCCGCAACATCACGCAGCGCCTTGCGGATCAGCATTATACATTCGGCGAATCAGATGCATGGCTGGACCTCTGGTGCCACACGGTTTGGCAGGAGACCGGCAATGTGTTTTCTTATCTGGCGCCTGCAGTTCAATTCGGGAGACCTGGCGCCGCTTTGACATTGGAAGCCTTGGGACGGCGTTGGGGCTGGGAAAAGACAAAGGTGTGGAGATTTTTTCAGAAGAATGGGGATGCCTTCGCTCTGCACCGTCTGCCGGGCTCCTACGGCTGCCTCATTTTCAATAGACTGTATCCGCTGGATACAGAGGCTTCGCTGCCCACCGGCGCAGAAATTGAACGCATTATTGAGAAAATGCGTATTTGCGCAGGAAATGCGCATATTGGAGGCTCGGACAATGCACGCCTGAACAAGATGATCCTTTGGTATAGCCGCAGGATCATTATCATGAGAACCACTGATTATGCCGAACAGGTATCAAAAAATCGCGTTGCACTTTCGTCCCCTATAATACGCGCGTATATTTCTCTGTGTTGGAATTGTCAGAACTGTATCTATGACTGCAGAGGTGTAAGTAGTAGACTACGCCGCATAGATGCGAACCACATCCGCGGGCCATGTGCTTACGCGGATTTTTTCTTACACTCACGAAACCGGAAAGGAGAATCGACATGAGCAAAATCGAAAGCAGTGCCGGAAAGGCGCTTTATGAACAGCAGGAAACCAAGCTGTCGCAGCAGTCCGCCGCATTTATTGAACTTTTAACAAAGCGCGGCATTCTGGGAGATTCGTCTATCGATGATGACAGAGTCCGCCAAGCTAAAAAGGAGAAAAAGAAAAGCATGTATCATAACACGCTTCTCCTGTTGCAGCACTACCGAACCATTCTCTGGACGCTGGAATGCTTCCCGTCCAGCATAGCAGAGGAGCTGGATCGCCCGCTGAAGGATCTGGATACGCTGCTGGATCGGATCGACCTGGAATTTGGGATGAACAATCGAAAACTGGAAGGCCGGATGGAGAGTGTACGCCGCTCCCGCCTGCTGGTTGACCGGCTCAACGATGCGGTCAGTATATTGAAAGCCAAACCGGTCAACGGGCACAAGATGTACGACATCATCTACATGACCTTTCTAGGACCGGACAAGCTGATGCACGAAGAGCTTCTGTACCGCTTGGACATCTCTGCCCGGCACTATTACCGACTCCGCACGCAGGCAATCAATATCATCGCCCTGCGCCTATGGTCTGTCCCTGCCGGCGAGGTGGATTCCTGGCTGGAGGTTCTTTCTATTTTGGAAAACTGGTAAGGTTAAAGGTCTCAATTATTACATTGCTTCTACAGGAGCGGGACAAATAACGCCGCGCAGAAGCATCGGCATAGCAGCTGTTTGATTATGTGCAGATTGTTTGGAGATAATGTAGATAGGGATCGCAAATCCAGTTGAAATTCTGTCCCGAATATTATATAATATTCGGGACATGATAGAGGAGGGAGACAGGATGAAAACAGGATATTCCAAGCAGATACAGGAGCGAATCAACGGTGCGGACGACGGCACAATCTTCGTGAACTCGGATTTCGCGGATATTGCTGATTCGGAAACAACCAGGCGCAATCTGAACAGATTAACGCAAATCGGTATGCTTCGCCGGATATTAAAGGGTGTTTACGAAAAGCCGAAGTACAGCAAGTTGCTTGATGAATACGTAGCGGCCGACCCGGACGCAGTTGCAAAAGCATTGGCGCGAAGTTACCATTGGACCATCGTTCCGTGTGGGAATACAGCCCTGAACCTTTTGGGGCTCTCCACACAGGTAACGGCAGTCTGGTCCTATATCAGCGACGGCCCGTATAAGACCTATGAGTGGAACTCCACAAAGCTGGAATTTAAGCATAGGACCAACAAGGAAATCACCGGTCTGTCTTACATGACGAGCTTGGTGATCCAGGC